>FWWL01003176.1_pt1 | contig 31011 bp, 30 predicted proteins | sample 2228331 | NCBI WGS metagenome assembly FWWL01 (sample SAMEA103939775, study PRJEB20133) | metagenome
CGCTTGAGCAAGGTTTCAACGCGCTGAATCCAGTCGTTGAGCACGCTCTCACACACGGGTAATACTTCGAACCCGCGAATGCGGATGGGCACAGAGGCAACCTTGAGGCGTACCGTGTTGCCCCGCAGGGTAAGTGGCACAGGCTCGCCATTCAGGTTCATCGCGCTGAGGGGTGTCCGATCAAATCGGTACAGCGTAATCTCGCGCTCCGCGCCATCCGTCCATAGGTAAAGCTCGATTCGGCGCATTGTGATACGCTTGCCCTCCTTGTCCAGCTCCTGCACCGAGACGGGTCGCCAGAACGCGAACAGTTCGAAGCCCCAGAACAGGGGCTGGAGTTCGCCCGGCGGGTCGGCGGGGAGCCACCAGCCCGTGCGCCATTTCCGAAGGCTCGTCATGCCCCATAAGCTCGCAGGGAAGGGAATGAACTCAGGCGTGGACGGCTCGCTGTCGGTCGCTTGCAACGCCTGCCAGTCCTCGCGCGTCAGTACGCTCGCGCTCCGAACCTGCCAGATAACGAAGGGGATACCCATCTCGCGGGCAAGGCTCTGCATCAGGCTCGCCCGCTCCGTCGAAGAGCCAGTCCATTCCAGCATCACGAGACGGCTGCGCCGATACGCCGATTCCATCACCAGAAACGGGCGCCACTCCCTGCGCAGAGCAGCAGGTAGGTGATAGCCTGAGGGCAGGAGTGGGTCGCGCAGCGCGGAAGGCACAGGCAGATCGGTCGGGTCGGGCATCGGCTGGAGAAGATGCACCTCCACATCGGGCGTGAACGCAAGGAGCGTCTGGCGCAAGCCCTGAAGCAGGGTGCGCCACCGTTCGCCCAAAAAGGCGTGATAATCGTCCCAGAATCGGCAATCACGAATGCTGACCTCCAGCGGTTTACCCTTGCCATCGGGTGAGACGAGATAAGGCAAGCCACGCTCGCCATACCAGAGTGGAAGCAACGAGACGGCTTGCTCGATGCGGTTCAGCGACGCGCTCACATCCCACGCGCGCTCCAGCTCGGTGAGGTCACCATAGCGCAACTTGAGAAATCCGAGCCACTCGGCACGGAACCGCTCCGTGTCGGGGAACGCCACCGCGGACTGGGCGTCCCAGCCGCTTTCGATAATCCAGCCCCGAAACTTGCCCGACGGCTTGCGCCCTATGAGCAGAGCGCACAGCGCGTCGCGATAGCGATCCCAGCCCGCCCACAGGTCGGGCAACGCACGCTCCCGCCGCGGATAGAGCAGAAGCACGCTGTCGGCAATATCGCCAATGGCGGCGATCGCGCGCCCATCGCTCAGCGACAAAGCAGTCAACGAGCGCAAGATGGGCTGATCAGAGGGTGAAGTGGCAAGCAAAGTCTGGTCGGCACCCGGTATCTGAATCGAATAGATGCCCCCTTCCGTGCCTCGCAATCGGTAGCGCTGGGGCATCACAATCCAGCCATGCGTGCGTGGCAGTTCCGTCAGGCAGAAGCGCCACTCCAGCTCGCTCTTCTCTAAAGCATCGAGCATCGCCTGCCAGTTCGAAGGCGTGGGCAGACCCTTCAGGCACACCACCACCTGCGCGACGCCCAACGCCTTGAGCTGGGCGAGCTGCTCGCTGAAGCTCTCCGGCTGATAATCGATGGCGAGCGCCAGCGCACGCGCCGATTGCGCCTGTACACTCGCCATTACCAGCCATCCGAGCAGGGCGAGGTAGACGCCCCGCCAGCAACTTTCGCAAAGAGCGAAATGCCCGAACCTGCTCACGCCTGTCAAGTATACCCTTTCACGGGCGAGGACGCCCGTGCTACATATGCTCTTTTCACGGGCGCGGGAGCCAGAACATCGATTCGGGCGTGGCGCGACAGTACCACGACTCGCCCATGCGCCCGATGAAATCGGCAATCCGATTGTCCACGATGGGACCCGCTTTCAGCAGGTGCGTCGCCACATGGAAGCACAGCACCTCGCCAATCACATAGTTCGCAGCAAGCGCGCCCTCACCATGGCGCACCACTTGGAACAGTCGGCACTCCATCTGAATCGGGCTTTCCGCCACCCGATAGGGCTTCACAAGACGGCTTTCTAACGGCGTCAGCCCGACCTGCTCGAACTCGCTGACGCCATACTCGAAATCGGCGGAGGTCTCGTTCATCCGTTGTGCCAGCTCATAAGGAGCGATATTCACCACGAACTCGCCTGTCGCTTCCACATTGCGCAAGGTGTCTTTCGGGCGTCCATCTCGAAAGTTGGTGGGCGAAAACACGACCGAGGGCGGGTTCGCGCCCCCTGCGTTAAAGTAGCTGAAGGGCGCAAGGTTCGGTATGCCCTCGGGCGAGAGCGTGCTGACCCATGCAATCGGGCGCGGTGCAATACAGCTAATCAACAGCGCATAGGTCGCGCGAATGCCCAACTCCTTCGGCAAAAAGCTCTCCATCTGCACCATCGTCACCACCTTGTGGGCAACTGACTTCTGCTCGCCAAGATTTTACCGCCTCGTTTCACGGTGGGAGCCCTTTTCGTTGCTTGGGCGTCTCGCCCAAGCAAAACACGGGCGGGACGCCCGTGCTACGGTGTGGCTTGGGCGTCTCGTCCAAGCAAGTATTGCACGAGCGAGACGCTCGCGCTACGCAAGACACCTGTGCTACCGCTTCGTCCAGATGCGCGTGTTCAGGTTCAGTTCGTCCACCACAGCGAGGGCGAATTGGAGTTCGTGCAGGTATTTGCCAATCGTTTCGGGCTTTAGCAGTTCGCCCACAGGCGCGAAAAGCGACGGCGCTTCGAAATAGTTGTGTATCGTGGGAATGGCGACATAGAGGCGCGAGGCGATGAAGGCGAGCCGTATCTCGCTGTCGGTCAGCTGGCGGAAGCGCAGAATGCGTGCCATCAGGCTGGGTGTCAGGATGTAGCGTGCTTCAATCTGGTCGGTGGAGTACACTTTGAACGCACGCTCGAACTCAGGATCTTCCAATTTGACCAGCTCGCCCGGCTGAAAACCGAGCGTTGCGCTCACCCCTTGCAGAACCTGCCCGAACCAGCCCAGCAGGTTCTGCTCCACATCGGGCAGAACCAGCGTGATGCCGTTGAAATGCTTGTTGAAATCGGCAACGATAAACAGCCCGCGAAAGAGGGTGTGCCAGGTGGTGTAGCGCCTGCCTTTCGAATCGTAATGCTCGGTTTTGTATTCGGCATGCACTTCCGAGAGGCGGATGGCGGTCTGTCCCACGCGCCCTTCGATCAAATCCTCGCCTCGATAGCGGTCTGGCTCGCGCTGAAAGAGCAGGCTTGCCCGAAACTCCTCCTCGCTGATGGAGCGCTCTGGCTGATACTCCAGCTCGGGGCTGATGAATTTCACCAGTCGGGTCAGCACGCGCCACTTGAACAGGCGCGACCACTCGCCCGCCATGATGCCGTAGGCAATTCCTATCACCAACAGTGCGCCGCCCAGCGGTAGGAACACAATCCCGCCCAGCTCGCGTGCGAAGCTTGCCAGCAAGAGGGTCAGCAGTCCACCGATGAGCACGGTGAAGAGGGTGATTTGCCCGAAGCGCTGGGTGGTCTGCTGGCGCTCCGTCTCCAGCGAGCGCAGGATTGGCTCCAACTGCTCCCGATAGAACTGGCTGAAATCGCCTGAGGGCGCGCTCATTGCTTAAAAAGTTGCGCCACATCGGGCGTCGCGCGTTCCTGCTCGCCCGCTTCAAAGAAGGGTCGACGCGATAACCCCATCATCGAGGCGACGAAGTTGGTCGGGAACATCTCGATGGCGTTATTGTATTCGGTGACGGCGGCGTTGTAGGCGCGTCGCGCCGCGGCGAGCTGTTCTTCGATTTCGTTCAGCGACGCCTGCAGGTGCAGGAAGTTCTCGTTCGCTTTCAGGTTCGGGTAGTTCTCCACGGCGACCATTAGACTGCGCAGGGCGGCGGACAGGGCGTTTTCGACCTGCATCCGTTCGCCTTCGGGCAGGTCAGGTGCTGTGGCACGCGCCCGCAACGCGGTGATACGCTCCAGCAGTTCACGCTCATGCTCCATATACTCGCGCACGGTGGCAACAAGGTTCGGAATGAGGTCGTGTCGCTTCTTGAGCTGCACATCGATACCGCTGTAGGCGTAGTCCACCTGATTCTTGCGGGCGATGAGTGCGTTGTACATCATCATAAACAGCGCCAGTAGGAGGAACGCGCCACCGCCCAGGCAGATGAGTATCCCAATCAATTCTCCCATTGCTTGCTGAGACCTCCAGTAAAGGATACCTGTTTAGAGTAGCCCGGGCGTCCCGCCCGTGCCCTTGTGGCTTGGGCATCCTTGTGAGCGAACGCGAAGGGTCTCCTTCCCAAGCGCTTCGAAGCCAAAGGCATCTTACTCGCGTCGCGCCAGAATTTGGGCGAGGGGACGATTGAGCGCGTCCAGCACCGCGGCGGTGACGGAGCGCGGGGCGTCCTCGCGCAAAAAGGCGCTCCCCACCAGCTCCTGCCGCATCTCTTCCGATTCCCAGAGTAGCACCGCGCTGATGACGGTGCGCCCTGCATCGACTTCCGTTTCTGTGAGGTTGATTAAAGTGATGGCGAGCGTGGTTGGCAGGATGTGTCGCAGGGCGTCCAGCGTGGCTTCCGCCACCAGGCGTGGCAGGTTTGCCTCGCCCTCCGCGGTGCCGCTGAGTGGTGCACCGTTCACCTGCAGGTAGACCCGTGCGCGGGCGCGTCGCCCCTCGCGCTCGTAGCTCACGCTCTGGATGCGCACGCGCCGTTCGGGAGGGCGCGTTTCCACCATCGCCTGCATCGGCAACGCGAGCTGCGCGCCCTGTGCACGCCCTTGCGCTCCCTTCATCAGCAAACACTCCTGACTGGCAAGATTGATGAGGTTATCGACAGTTGCAGCGTAGTGAACCTGTTCGCGCTCGCGCGTGCGCTTGCCCCCCTGATAGCCGTAGGACACCGTGATGGGTGCATCCACCTCGGGTAGCTGAAGGGTGGCAACCTGCCGGCTGATATGATGTGCCAGTAGCCCTGCCTCCTCGCGCCGGCGCAGGGTAGCAATCGCGAACTCGTCGCCGCCCCAGCGACACACCACTTCGGTTTCGGGGTCGGTCTCCTCCAGCATCACCTGCGCCACGCGCCTCAACACCTCGTCGCCCACCAGATGCCCGTAGCGCTTGTTGAACATGCCGAAGTTGTCGAGGTCAAAAAAGAGGATGGTGATTTCGCGCCCTGCTGAGAGCTGCTCGATGCTCCACTCGCGCAGCCAATCGGACCAGGGCAAGCCCGTCATTGGGTCGTAGCTGCGCCCGATTTCGGGCAGAAGGTCGAACACGCTGAGTAGCCCAATCAACTGCCCTTCCTGCGCCACTGGTAGAACTGTTTGGCGATGCTGGACGAACCATTCGGCAGCGGTTTTGAGCGGGGTATCGGGCGTCAGCACCAGAATCTCCGTTTGCATAATGCTCTGCACGGGCTGATCAAGGTGGGCGCCCAGCAGTTGCTGTGCCTCGACGACGCCCCGTATCTCCGTGCCTTCGATAACGGGCAATCCGCTCAGTCCGTGCCCGCGCAACAGGATGAGGGCGGTCTCCACCGTGTGGTTAGGATTGACCCAGACCCGAACGGGCTTGACCAGATGGGCAATCGTTCGCATAGGCGGCTCGCGCTCGGTGCGCGGCGCTGTCGGGTGGTCCACTCCTTTGCCAGGGAATGGGTTGTGCCCTTCCACCACCATCAGTGCCCGCGAGTTCACTGCCCTGCCTCCATGCTCCAGCCTTCCATGATACACGCTTTTGGACGCTTTTGACCTCCCTAAAAATACGGGATTTCGGCGCGGTTTCCTGCTGCTTGCATTGGTGGCTGCCCCCTGAAAGCGGGTGGCAAGTGGGTCAATGGTGAAACCTGTCAGGGGATAAAGAGAGGGTCTTAGATGGATGCGTATGGGTGGCGCATCGCGTCGCCCTGACTAACAGAATTGGTACTCCGCGCTGGCGAACACGATTTGCAACGCACCGTTGATAAGTTCGCGGTCGTTGGCGCTCAAGGCGTTCAGCCCGCCCTTCGCCTGCAGATACTCCGTCAGTTTGCGGCGGGTCTCCTTCTGCAGGCGCACATCGAGTGCCGTCTCCAGCTGATCGACAAAGGTTTCGAGGCTGTCGGGCGGGGTTTCGCCTGTCAGCGCGTTGAGGGTGGTCAGAGCGGGGCGTGGCGCGCGTCCGCGTCCGCCCGCACCCATCGCTGGTCCGGTCAACACTTGGGCGAAACGCATCCGTTCGAGCATCGTGGCGGAGCTAATCCATGCTGTGCCCCAGTCCCAGCCCGCGACGGTGGGCGGGTAGAGCAGAGCCTGTCCCATACGGCGCATCATTTGCCCAGTCAGGCGCAGGAACGCCAGCAGCACGCGCTGACCCTGACCCGCGCTCAGATTAGAGGCGCGCAACCGCTCGCCAACACCCACCTGCCTCAGCGTGCCTACCACGAACTCCACTGGGCTTTTGACCCGCTTGCGGAACGCCCGCTCGCTCCAGAACGCTGACGAGGTCAAGAGGCGACGCAGGAGCGACTTAATCTCATAGCCCGATTCGGTGAAGGCTTTCGCCAGCATGGCGACCACCTTCTCGTCAGGCGGGTCGATATCGTTGATGAAGTGGCGATAGAACTTACGGGCGATGAAGGTGGCGGTGGCAGGGTGCTCCACCGCGATGCGTACGATATCGTCCCCGTTGAAGTTGCCGCGCCTGCCCAGAAACACCTTCTCGCCCTCATCGTGCTGGGCACGATTGAACACGAAGGCGCCCGTGATGCGACTGAAAGTCCAGCCGGTGAAGGCGCGTGCCGCCTCCTTGATGTCGTTTTCGGTGTAGTTGCCGATGCCCATCGTGAACAGCTCCAGCAGCTCGCGGGCGAAGTTCTCGTTCGGCTTGCCTTTTACATTGCGGGAACCGTCCAGCCACACCAGCATCGCGGGGTCGCGTGCCACCTCCAGCACCAGCGTCTGGAAATTACTGACGCCCAATCGCTGGAAGAGCTGAATCTGCATCAGCATCAGGCGTCCGTCGTTCACTTTGGAGGCAGAGGTGGCGAAATGGTTGTGCCAGAAGAGCGCCATGCGCTCCTGCAAGGGTCTGCGTGTGACGAGCATGCGGTACACCCACCAACCGCTGACCATCGGCGGCTGAAGGCGCGGGTTGTCGCCCTGCAGCAGGCTCAGAATCTCGGCGTCGTCGATCTCCTCGGGCTGTTGGTCGTAATTGAGCAGGGCGTCGATTGTGCCCTCGATGCCCAACGGCAGGTAGCGCTCCTGTTCTGTTCGGCTCGCGCTTAGCCCCGCTCGCCGCAGCAGGTGCGCCAGTCGCTCACGCAATACGCTTTGCATCGCTTCCTCCACAACATTAGACGCAGAGGCACGATGAGGGTTCGGCATCTTCCCCTAATCGTAGCCCGGGCGTCTCGCCCGGGCTACTGTCATGAGAGGGGCGCGGGATGAGGACTTTACTCGGTTCCCCCCGCCAGCGGGGGGGAACCTGTAGGAGGGGGGTCAAAACAGCGGTCCTATTACAATCACGAACTCACCGCGTGGGGTGTGCTGTTCCCAGTAGTCCACCGCCTCGCTCAGCGTGCCGTGCAAAATCTGCTCGAACTGCTTGGTCAGCTCGCGGCAGATGGTGACGGGGCGGTCGCCCAGCACGGTGAGCGCGGTCTGCAGAGTTTTGAGCAGGCGATGGGGCGATTCGAACAGCACGATGGGCGCGTTTTCCTCCCTCAGCGATTCGAAGAAGCGTTTGCGTGCGCCCTCTTTGCGCGGGGGAAAGCCTTCGAAGCGGAAGCGTTGCGCGGGGAACCCCGCGACCGAGAGCGCAGCCGTCACCGCGCTTGCGCCGGGAACAGGCACGACCGTGATGCCTGCTTCATGCGCCGCTTTCACCAGCACCGCGCCCGGATCGGAGATGCCCGGTGTGCCCGCGTCTGTCACCAGCGCGACCGATTCGCCCGCCTGTAGCCGCTGAATCAGTTCGCGCAGGCGCGTAGGCGGTGAGTGCGCATGGAAGCTCAGCAGGGGCGTCTCGATCTCGTAGCGGGCAAGCAGTTTCTTGGTGTGGCGGGTATCTTCCGCCGCCACGAGCGCGACCTCCTTCAGGATGCGCAGCGCCCGCAGGGTGATGTCCTCCAGATTGCCAATTGGCGTGGCGACCACATAGAGCTTGCCTGCCACTTCAGTTTACGAAGTTCACCCTCCGAGTCGGCTTTCCTGCTATATGGGCAGGATGCCCCAGCCACGAGGGCACGGGCGGGACGCCCGGGCTACGGGGGACGCGCGTGCAAGGTGGTTCAGCCCATCCGAATCTCCCAGTGATAGGGGATTTCGGGCGTGTCGTAGGGCAGACGGAACTCGTCGGGCTGCTCCCGATTGTACGGCTCGGTGGGGAAATTAATTAGCAGCGATGGCTCCACGCCAATCGTTTTGTAGCCATGTGCCACCAGCGGGGGAATGACCAGCAGAATCGGGTTCTGCTCGCCCATAAAGAACTCGTTAATCTGCCCGTAGCTGGGCGATTCGGGGCGACGGTCATATAAGACCGCTTTAATCATCCCCTTAACCACCACCCAGTAGTCGGTCTGCTTCTCGTGCCAGTGCCATGCCCGAATCACACCAGGGTAATTCAGCGACACATATGCCTGCCCGAACTTCTGGAACAGGGGGTCGTCCGAGCGTAGCATCTCCATCAGGAAGCCGCGCTCATCCACATGGGGCGTCAAGCGTTTCACCTGCACGCCCGCAATCAACCGCTTTTCGGCTGGCATAGATATAGATATACCCTTTCAACTGTCCTCCCATTTCCCAGCGTGGCGGGCACGGAGCCATGCCTGCGCATAGCGATAGTCATCCACCGTGTCGATATCGTATGCCAGTTCGGGCATGGCGTTGGGGTAGAGATGCAGGCGGATGTTGAAAGCGCGTTGTGCCAGCCTGGGTAGGTCATGCAGTGAGAGGCGTCCCGTGGCGAACCGCGTGAGCGCAGGGATGCCCAGTGTTATCAGGCGTGCGCCCAGCCATACAGCCAGCTCCGTGCAGAATCGGGGCAGACTCTTGCGTGCGCGGGCGAGCCGCTGAAGGTGGGGGGCATTGGCTTTCAAAAACCCGACGCGCATCACGCTCATGCTCGCGGTCAGGAATGCGCCCTCGCGAAAGCGCACTGCTTTATAGGGCGCACCCACAAAATATCTTTCGAACACCGTATCTGGCACGAGGCTCACGGCAAGGTCGAACTCAGGTGGGATAGCGCTGAGCCAGTCGCAGAGCGCCTGCGTTGTGAGCATCGGCAGGTCGACGGCGCAGTGCAGGAAATGTGCCTCGTCGGGCAAGCCGAGCCGCTCCACCCCACGCAGGAGGTTCTCTATCGGTTCCTCGCCTTCAGGCACGAACAGCAGATGGTTAGGGTCTTCGTGCAGGTGCGCCATCAATAGCTCGGAGCCGACCAGCGCGACGCGCCCGACCCCGCTCGCGCGCAGAACGCGCGCCACCCGCTGAACGAGGGGCTGACCCTCAAACAGAAAAAGCCCTTTACGCGCATGCCCTGCCACCTGCGCCAATTCGGGCGGGGCAGAACCGCCTGCAATCAATACCGCATCCACATGCAGTCTCTCCGATCCCTATTATGAACCGTGCACGACAGTGAACGGTAGGGACTTTAGTCCTATTTTTGCCCTTAAAGGGCAGGAATCCACCTAACTATAGAGTATAATGGATATGCGGGTGGCGCACGGAGCAGGTCGCCACCTGAAAGGGGGCTGATGACGATGAGGCGATATGCGCTTCTGCTAACGGGCTTACTGCTTGCAGGTGGCGCAACGGCGCAATGCCTGCTGACCGACTTCGAGGGCTACGCGCTCGGTGCCAACGGCATCGTGATGTTCCGCCAACCCAGCTTCTCTGGCTCGACCGCGAGCTTCCTCGCTTATTCAGGTTCGTGCAGTGGCGGACCGAACTGCTCGATTATCTCCGATGAGCAGAACCACACCGCGAATGGCTCCCAGTCGCTCAAGGTGGTCTGGCAGTTTACAGGCACAGCAGCGAACGCTTGGCTGCGCCTGACCACTTTCAATACCCTCTATCTGCCGAATCCCACGATTGACTTCAGTCATAAGGTGTCCGTGTGGCTCTATGTGCCCAGCAGCACGCCCGATTTCTATCTGACGCTCGGCGTGCGCGAGACGGGCAGCACGGCGGGTTGCGGCGAGAACGGTGGCACGGCTGGCGGTATCGAGTGGATTGGTGCCACATCAGGTTATCCACCCATCGGCAAGCTTGTGGACCAGAAAGACCAGTGGGTGCGCGTGGTGTTCGATATCCCGAACGACCCGATCGTGGGTTTTGCAGGCTCAACAGCAAATGGCACACTGGATACCCAGACGGGCACTTTTGAACATCTTGCCTTCACGCCCGTAGACCCCTTCCTTACTACTATCTACACGGTCTATCTGGACGATATCGAGACCTTCACTGTTCAGGAGATACCGGGCGATGTGAATGGCGACGGCTGTGTGGATGATGCCGACCTGTTGGCGGTGCTGTTCGCCTTCGGGCAATCGGGTTCTGGACTGCCCGAAGATGTGAACGAGGACGGCGTGGTCGATGATGCCGACCTGCTGATTGTGCTGTTCAACTTCGGGCAGGGCTGTTGAGGGTCTCTGCTGTGAGGGCGAGTCGACGGGAGCCTCTCGGCTTGCTGATCGACTCGCCCTTGCCGACCCCCCCTCTATCCCCCTGTTGACAAGGGGGACATGGGGAAGGTGAGGCGAAGAATCCCAGCCTGATGCTTCCTTTTGTTGGTGTAGCGACCTTTTTGCGGGCGCGTTATTGCCCGCTGAGCGAGGCGTGGCAGGCGGATGTGGGCTTTCTGGGCGTGCCGTTCGACCTTGCCATCGGCTACCGACCGGGCGCGCGCTTCGCCCCACAAGCGGTTCGGCAGGCGAGCCTGCGCTATGCGCTCCCGCCCGAAGGCTACTATCATCCCCGTGATGGCTGGCGGCTCAAGGGCGTGCAGGTCATCGACGCGGGCGATGTGGATATTCCGACGCCCGACTATGAGCAGGCGTTTGAACGCATTACGGCGTCTGCGCGTGCCCTGCGTGCGCGGGTGCGATTGCCCCTTTTTGTCGGGGGCGACCATAGCGTCTCCTATCCCCTCCTGCGTGCCTACGACGATGTGCCCGACCTGCATGTGGTGCAGCTCGATGCGCATCTCGATTTCAGCGACGAGCGCGACGGCACGCGCTATTCCAACTCCAGCCCGTTCCGCCGCGCCGTCGAAGCCCTGCCGAACCTCCAGCACATCACCACCATCGGACTGCGCGGGGTGCGATTCGATGCGGAGGCAGTACAGACCGCGCGGGCGCGCGGGCACACGCTCCTCTTCCGCGAGCAATTAGAGGGGCTTGACCTTGCAACTGTCCTGCCCCAAGGCAAGTCGGTCTACCTCTCCATCGATGTGGACGCGCTGGAGCCTGCCCTGATGCCCGCCACGAGCAGTCCCGAACCGGACGGGCTGAGCTTCCGCGAGACGGCACAGATTATCGCGCTGGTCGCCCAGCGCAACACGCTCGTGGGCGCAGACCTCGTGGAGCTAACACCTCAGTTGGATCCCTCCGGCAACAGCGCCCTGATTGCCGTGCGCCTCTTGATCGAAGTGATGATGTCCGCCCTGTCGAGATAGGCACAGGTAAAGCAGGCACATCGATGCCTTTGCTGAAGAAGGGTTCAACACGACAGACCTCAATCGCACCGTGGACGAGACTCTGCGCCAGCTGGGCATCATCGAGCCGACCGAAAACGCCTTAGAGCAGGTCCAGCAAGCTGGGATTGTGAAATCGGGTACAATCTATGTGGTGACCTGTATGGATAGGCGTGTTCAAGAGGTCGTCCTGCACGATTCGGCGACGCCCAGTATGCCCGGCATCGAGATGGGCGGTGGCATCTTGCTGGCTCGCCTCGATGATTTGGTCAACTGGGCGCGGCGCAACAGCCTGTTCCCCCTCACCTTCGGGCTGGCATGCTGTGCGATTGAGATGATGTCCACCGCTGCCTCGCGCTTCGATATTGCCCGTTTCGGCTCGGAGGTGTTCCGCGCCTCGCCGCGCCAGGCGGATGTGATGATTGTGGCAGGGCGCGTGAGCAAAAAGATGGCGCCCGTCCTGCGCCAAATCTATGACCAGATGCCCTCACCCAAGTGGGTGATTTCGATGGGTGCGTGCGCCTCTTGTGGCGGCATTTTCAACAACTATGCGATTGTGCAGGGCGTGGATCAGATTGTGCCTGTCGATGTGTATGTGCCCGGCTGTCCGCCCTCGCCCGATGCTCTGCTCTACGCGCTTATCAAGCTCCAGCAAAAGATTCGGGCACAACGGCTCGGCATGCTGTTGGAGCTGAAACCGCGCACCGAACCCAAAGCCATCGAGGGCGACCAGAAAGCGATTCCAGCAGAACAATGATTAACGGTGATGACAGTAATGGAGGAGCCCCCTATGAAACCTATGAGCAAAATGAATATCCTTCGGGATGTGATTAAGCCTATTGGCAAAGGATTGAGTATCACCATGCGCCACTTTCTGGGCGAGAAGCAGACGGTGTTCTACCCGGAACAGCGCAAGGAGCAGTTCCGACGCACGCGCTGGCGCCATGTGCTCCTGCGCTATGAGAACGGGCTGGAGCGCTGTATCGGCTGCTCGCTGTGCGCGGGCGCGTGTCCCGTGCGCTGTATCTATGTGGAAGCTGCCGAGAACACCGACGAGGAACGCTACTCACCCGGCGAGCGCTACGCAAAGCGCTACGAGATTAACCTCCTACGCTGTATCTACTGTGGCTATTGCCAAGAAGCGTGCCCCACAGGCGCGATTGTTCTGCGGGAGGACTACGAGTTGGCGGACTATACCCGCGAGGCGTTCATCGCCACCAAAGAGATGTTGTTGGAGCCGATGCCAGTACGCGATGCGGTCGCACAAAGTTCGACAGGATAAAGGCGCAGAGATAATTGCGCCCCCAGAGGCACTGCCTGAGCGGCTGCCCGAATTCCTCCGCCCCCTGTTCTGGGAGGTGGAGTTCCGCAAGGTGTCGCCGCGCAAGCACCAGAGCTATATCTGCCTGCGCATCATGGAGCATGGCGACCTGGAAGCCCTGCGATGGATGTTGAAGACCTATGGCAAAGAAAGACTGCGCGAATGGCTCATTCAGCGTCAGGGGCGCGGTCTCAGCCCACGCACCTTGCGCTTCTGGGAAGTGATTCTCGACATCCCGCATCGCGAAGTGACCCGCTGGCTCCGTTCGAGACCGATCGATTTATGGGAACGACGAACGCACCGATCTTCCATGAAGAAGTGCTGACGGCGCGTATGCGCTCTGCGCTCCGCCGGCTCGCCCCCGTCGCTCAGCAGAACGGCTTCTATCTGGCGGGTGGCACAGCGGTCGCGCTCCTGTTGGGGCATCGACGCTCCGTCGATCTCGACTGGTTCTGCCAAGAACCACTTATTGACCCCGCCCTATTCGGGCGGTCATTCACTGAGCAAGGCATGTCCGTCCAGATCATTCAGATTGCTGAGGGCACACTGTTCATGCGCGTCTCCGGTGTAAGAACCAGCTTTTTCGAGTATCGCTACCCGCTTCTACGCCCGCCCATTTATTGGCAAAGCTACGGCTGTACGCTTGCATCGCTGGAAGACCTTGCCTGTATGAAGTTGCTTGCAGTGGCACAACGCGGCAGAAAGCGCGACTTTGTAGATATCTATGCAATAACCCGGTTCATCCCGTTATCGGAAGCAGTTGCCCTGTATCGGCAAAAGTATGGGATGTCCGATGTTGTTCACCTCCTGCGTGCCCTTACCTATTTTGATGACGCGGATGGGGAGCGCATGCCGCCGCTCCGCTGGGATATTCGCTGGGATCAAATTAAACGGGCACTGACAAGCGCGGTCAAAGAGCTAACCTGGGCTCGGCAATCCTCGTAGAAGATTGTCCCTGCCGTGCTAAGGTACAATACATCCTGCTATGGGGTACGAATTGCCGAAGACCTACGATCCCCATCAGGTTGAGCAGAGACGATATCAGTGGTGGTTGGAGCGAGGCGATTTCGAGGCGGTGATTGCGGACGATGGACGCCCGCGCTACTGCATCACGATACCGCCGCCCAATATCACGGGTTCGCTCCATATGGGGCACGCGCTCAATAACGCCATCCACGATGTGCTCCTGCGCTGGAAGCGCATGCAGGGCTATAATGTGCTGTGCGTGCCCGGCACCGACCATGCGGGCATCGCCACCCAGAATGTGGTGGAACGCGAGCTGCTGAAGGAGGGACTCACACGCCATCAGCTGGGACGCGAAAAGTTTCTGGAGCGCGTATGGCAGTGGCGCGAGCTGTATGGCAACACGATTTTGCACCAGTTCCGACGGCTTGGCTGTTCCTACGACTGGCGCTACACCCGCTTCACGCTCGACCCCGAATATGTCGACGCTGTGCTGGAGGTGTTCGTGCGCTGGTGGCAGGACGGGCATCTTTATATTGGCGAGCGGGTGATTAACTGGTGTCCGCGCTGTCAGACCGCTCTCTCCGATATCGAGTTAGAGCGCGAGGAGGAGCCAGCCAAACTGTATCATATCCGCTATCCGTTTGTTGAGGGGGACGGCTATGTGGTGGTCGCCACCACGCGCCCGGAGACGATGCTGGGCGATGTGGCGGTGGCGGTCAACCCGCAGGATACACGCTATCAGGGGCTGGTGGGCAAAACCCTGCGCCTGCCGCTGGTCGATCGGCTCATCCCGCTGATTGCCGACCCGTATCCCGACCCTGCGTTCGGCACAGGCGCGGTCAAGGTGACGCCCGCGCACGACCCCAACGATTTCGAGATAGGGCAACGGCACAACCTGCCACGCCCCGTGGTTATCAACAAGGACGCCACCATCAACACCGAACGCCTGCGCGAGGAGCTGAACGCCCACGCGAACCCCTATCTGCAACAGTATCACGGCAAAGACCGCTTCGAAGTGCGCCGGCTTATTGTCCAGCACCTGCAGGAGGCGGGCTATCTGGAGCGCGTGGAAGACTATCTGGTGCCCCTCTCGCGCTGTGAACGCTGCTACACGGTCATCGAGCCACTGCTGAGCGAGCAGTGGTTCTGCCGAATGGAGCCAATCGCAAAGCCCGCCATTGAGGTGGTGAAGCAGGGCAAGGTGCGTTTTATCCCCGAACGCTACACCGAGATGTACCTGAACTGGATGGAGAATATTCGCGACTGGTGCATCTCGCGCCAGCTCTGGTGGGGACATCAAATCCCTGCATGGTACTGCGTGGACTGCCATCCAGAGAACTTTGAGGCGGTGGGGTCGATCGACTCGGTTCCCCCCGTCAACGGGGGGACCCTTATGGAGGGGGGTTCCCAAACCTACCGACTCCTTCGCCGAGAAAGCCCGATTGTTCAGAAGACCGCTCCTGAGAAGTGCCCGCGTTGTGGCAGTACAAGGCTGGTGCGCGACCCCGATGTGCTGGATACATGGTTCTCCTCCGCCATCTGGCCGCAAACCGTGCTGGGCTGGCCCAAAGCGACTGACGAACTGCGCCTGTTCTATCCGACAGAGACCCTCATCACCGCGCAGGAGATTCTCTACCTCTGGGTCGCCCGCATGATAATGACGGGGCTTTACTTTGTGGGCGATGTGCCGTTCCGCGAGGTCTACATTCATGCCACCGTGCTGAACAGAGAGGGCAAGCGGATGTCGAAATCGCTGGGCACGGGCGTCGACCCGCTGGAACTCATCGAGAAGTATGGCGCGGACGCCCTGCGCTGGTCATTGCTCCAGCAGGCGGGCATGCAGCAATCCATCCGATTCTATGAGGACCGCGTGGTGAACGCCCGCAACTTCGCGAACAAGGTGTGGAACGCGGTACGCTTTGTCCTGCTCAATCTGGAGGGCGCTGATTTGGACGCTCTGCGCCAGATGGGCGCCCAGCCAGCCGATGCGCTCGATCGCTGGGTGCTGAGCCGTCTCCAGCGCACCATCGAAACGGTGCAGAGTGCGCTCAGCCACTACTGCTTCGACGACGGTGCGAACGCGCTCTATGAGTTCATTTGGAGCGAGGTGTGCGACTGGTACATCGAGGCGGCGAAACCGCGCCTGCAAGACCCTGCCCGCCGCACCCAGACGCAGGCGATGCTGTTGTACCTGTTTGACCAGATTCTGCGCCTTCTGCACCCCTATATGCCCCATATCACGGAGGAACTCTGGCAAGCGATAGGGGCGACGCCCGACCAGCCTGTGCTGACCCGTGCGCCCTTTCCGGAGCCTAATCCCGCGCTCATCGATGCGGACGCGGAAGCCGAGATCGCGCAGGTGTTCGAAGTGATTCGCGCGATTCGCAACCTGCGTGCGGAGGTCAAAATCACACCCGGCGTCGAAGTGCTCTGCGTGTGGCTGAACCCGACCGATGAGGGGAGCCGCACCCGCCTGCAAAATCATCAATCGATGATTGAACATCTGGCATGGTGTCGCGCGGTGCGCTGGGGCACGCCCACTGAACGGGCGCTGATGAACCCGACCGACAGCGCGGAAGTCTACCTGCCGATTGCGGGTGTGGTCGATATCGAGCGGGAGCGCGAGCGCCTGCAGAAGGAGCTGACAAAGGTGGAGGAGGAACTGCGCCGCGTGCAGGCACGCCTGCGCAACCCGCAATTCTTGGAGCGCGCCAAGCAGGAAGTGGTGCAGGAGACCCGCCAGCAGGAGGCAGAACTAATGGAACGCTACGCCCGAATCAAAACGCGCATCACCCAATTGGGCGAATAGTTGATCATAGGGTATAATAAAAGCGTCGGGGCGTAGCTCAGCATGGTAGAGCGCTCCTTTCGGGTGGGAGAGGTCGGCAGTTCGAATCTGCCCGCCCCGACCATTTTTTATGGCACAATCGCCACCTTCAGCCCGACCCCCTGATCTAACTCCTGAAACACCTGCGCAATCTCTTGAAGAGGGCGCGTGTCGCTGATGAGTCGTTCGACAGGGAAATCCTCCTCGCGCAATCGCTGGAGCGCGGTGCGCGCGTCCTGCGTGGCGAAATGGAAACTGCCCAGCAGGGTGATTTCGTCGTAGTGGAGCCGTTCGGCATCGAAGCAGACCTGTTCGCCCTTCGCCAGCCCGCTATAGAACAGTACCTTACCGCCCGGCGCGCACAGTTGCGGTGCGAGTTCCCAGATTGGGCGTGCGCCCGTCGCCTCAACGACCACATCCGCGCCTCCCTCCGTCAACCCATGAACCGCCCGAACCAGTTCGGAACTGGCAGAGGGGTCTTTGAGGTCGGACTCGATGGGCAGGGTCGCCTCCGCGCCCAGCTCGTGGGCAAGTGTTAGTCGTTCGGCACGCCTGCCTATCATTAGCACACGATAGCCGCGAGCGCAGGCTTCCATCAGGTGCAAATAGCCCATCGCGCCCGTGCCGAGAATGCACACCCATTTGCCAGACAGGGGTTCCAACAGGCGCCACGCATGGAGCACACACGCCAGCGGTTCAGCAAACGCGCCCCGCCGATAGTCCAGACCGTCCAGCGGGAACACATGCACGCGGGCGACCCGCGCATTAATCAGCAGATACTCGGCATAACTGCCCAGCACCACCGATTCGAACAGTCGACGGCACAGGTTCGGACGCCCGCGCAGACAGAGCGGGCATGCCCCGCAGGGCGCGGTGGGCATCCATGTGACTGCCTGACCCACCTGCAGATGTGTGACGCCGTCGCCCAACGCCACAATGTCGCCTGCACCCTCGTGCCCGAAGGGTCCGAAGGGCAGTTTCGCGTGCCCGCGCCGATAGGTTTTCAGATCAGTACCGCAGGTGAGCGCGACACGCACTCGAACCAGCACCTCGCCCGCACGCGGCTCAGGAATGGGCACATCCCGCAAGACCAGCTCGCGCGGGGCAATCAGTTGCGCTTGGAGCATCGGCTGGAGTGTACCCGAATGGGGTATCCTTGCGGGTATGCAAGGCAAATTGAAGGTGGAGGTTGTGGCGAAAGGGCTGGAGGTGCCCTGGGCGATAGCCTTCGCGCCCGATGGACGAATCTTTTTTACCGAGCGCCCCGGTCGCGTGCGCGTGATTGAGAAGGGGCAACATTCAGACGATGACCGTATCCTGCGTCTGATGCCAGGCTAAGCGGGGTATACTCTCCCCGTGCGAAGGAGGACAAAGGGCTGATGAAGGTTGTAGTAACCGTCAAGCGTGTGCCGGACCCTTACGCGAAGATTGCCCCCAACGCGGAGGGCAACGATATTGCGCGTGAGGGACTACAGTGGGCAATCAACCCCTTTGATGAGATTGCGCTGGAGGAAGCCATTCGCCTCAAAGAGGCGGGCAAAGCGAGCGAAATCGTGGCGGTCTCCATCGGAGGCGAGGAATGTCAAGAGCAGTTGCGCACCGCGCTGGCGATGGGCGCAGACCGCGCCATCTTGATCCAGACCACCGAACGGCTCGACCCCCTCAGCGTCGCGCAGGTGCTTGCCCGCATCTATCAGCGCGAGCAACCCCAACTTATCCTGATGGGCAAGCAAGCCATCGACACCGATGATAATCAGGTGGGTCAGATGCTGGCAGCGCTGTTAGACCTGCCGCAGGCGACCTTCGCCTCAAAAATCGTGATTGAGGACGGCAGGGCGATCGTGGAGCGCGAGACCGACGCCGGCATCGAGACAATTCGCGTGCCTCTGCCCGCCATCATCACGGCAGATTTGCGCTTGAACCAGCCGCGCTATGTCGCGCTCACGGGCATCGTGCGTGCCCGCAGTAAGCCGCTGGAGGTGCTGACACCCGCCGATTTGGGAGTGAACCCTCAAATTCGCGTGCGGCTGGTCAGCGTGGAGCGACCGCCCGCGCGTCAAGCAGGCAAGCGTGTGGCAGATGTTAAAGAGCTGGTGCGCCTGCTGAAAGAGGAAGCGCGTGTGATTTAATGTAGCACGGGCGTCCCGCCCGTGCAAGTGTGGCTGGGGCATCTTGCCCATCAAGTAGCACGGGCGTCCCGCCCGTGAAGCGCAATATAGCGAAATGGCAAAAGGGTGAATAGGAGGCTCAATGATGAAGATTCTTGTGGTGGCTGAAACGAACGGTCAGCAGGTTTCAGAGAAGACGCTACCTGCTATCGCATTCGCTCAGCAGTTGGCTCCCGCCGACTTTCACATTTTGGCAATCGGGCACGAACTGGGCGGGGTGGAGAGCCTCGCGGGTTATGGGGCGCAGAGCCTCTGGCTTGCCGATGACCCGATTTTGGCGCGCCCACTGGCAGAGCGCTACACGCCCATCGTGGCGCACGCTGTCCAGCAGCTCGGCGCGGAACTCATTGTCGCAACCACCAGCACCTTCAGCCGTGACCTGCTGGCTCGCGTTGCAGGACTGCTGAATGCGCCGATGCTGAGCGACATTATCGCCTTCACCCCGCAGAATGGGCGCTACCTTGCCCGACGCCCCATCTACTCGGCGAACCTGATTGGCACTTTTGAAGCGGAGGGCACGCCGATGGTGCTGACCGTGCGCGGACCGGCGTGGGGCAAGCCCAATCCAGCAGGTGGCAGTTCCCCTGTGCAAAGGCTCTCCCTACCGGGGGGCATCCCGACGCGCTCCGAGTGGGTCAGCCTGCAGGGCAGTGCAGGCGGACGCCCCGACCTGACGCAAGCGCGGGTGGTCGTTTCAGGTGGGCGACCGTTGAGAGATCCCGGAACCTTCGAGAAGTATATTGGTGGGCTGGCAGATGTGCTGGGTGGCGCGGTGGGCGCAACGCGCGCCGCCGTCGATGCGGGCATTGCCCCAAACGAACTGCAGGTGGGACAGACAGGCAAGACGGTCGCGCCCGAACTCTATATCGCCGTCGCCATCTCCGGCTCGGTGCAACACCTCGCGGGCATGAAAGATTCAAAGGTGATTGTCGCCATCAACATCGACCCCGAAGCACCCATCTTTAGCGTGGCAGATTACGGGTTGGTGGCAGACCTGTATGAGGTCGTGCCCGAGCTGATCGAGGAACTCAAGCGGGCGAAGGGCTGATTGCCGACCCCAGGCACTCATAGGCTTCCCGACAGAGCGCGAGGGGAAGATCAATTAGTGGGGTGTCGCCATCCAGCACGACGAGGCGGTCGCCGCCCGTGTAGCCGATGAGAGAGCAGGCGAGCGCATATTCATCCGCCAATCGCTGAACGGCGGGCACAAGCGCAGGCTCTGCAGAAACAATCACATGCGTGGGCATCTCACCGAACAACTGAGCGTCCATTCGCCATTCGCCATTCGCCATTCGCTTCCCAAGTTGAACTTGTGCACCGACGCTCTCAATTAGCGCACATTCGGCGAGCGCGACGGCAAAGCCGCCCTCGCTGAGGTCGTGTGCCGAGCGGATGAGCCGTTGACGCGCCGCCTGCACCAGAAAGCGATGAAGCGACTTCTCTGCCTGCAGGTCTATCGCAGGAGGCATGCCTCGCTCCAAGCCGTGAACAATTGCCAGATATTCACTACCACCCAGCCCATGCAAGGGGTCGTCTGCGTGCGAAGGCGCAATTAACAGCACCGCAAGCCCCGCCTCGGGGAATCCTGCTCCCAAGCAATCCTCCACGCGCTCCAAGATGCCCAGCATGCCTATCGTTGGGGTGGGGAACACCGCACCCCGCTCGCTCTCGTTGTAAAAACTCACATTCCCCGAGATGACGGGCGTCTCCAGCCATTCGGAGGCGGAGGCAATACCGCGCACGCATTGCTCAAATTGATAGAAGATTTCGGGGCGCTGGGGATTGCCGAAGTTGAGGCAGTCGGTGATGGCGCGGGGCAGTGCGCCCGTGCAGGCGACATTGCGCGCCGCTTCAGCAACAATGAGTTGTGCTCCCCGATAGGGATGCAGATAGCAGTAGCGCGCGTTGCCATCGATTTTGAGCGCGATGCCTGCCGATGTGTCGCGAATACGCAGAACCGCCGCGTCCGCCTTGCCCGGCGGCAACACCGTCTGCGTGCCGACCAGCCAGTCGTACTGCTCATAGACCCAACGCTTGCTGGCGATATTCGGTGAGCGCAGAAGTTGGAGCAATACCTCGTTCCAGTTAGTGGGCATGGGCAGGGTGTCCAGTTCGAGGTGCTGAGCCTCGCGCAGGTAGACAGGTTCCGCTGTCTGCAGAGAGTAGGTGGGGCACTCCTTCGTGAGGTAGTGGGCGGGCACTTCCGCCACGATTTCATGGCGATGGCGTACGCGCACGATACCGTCGTCCGTCACGCGCCCGATGACCACTGCGTTCAGACCCCATTTGCGAAACACCTGCGCGACCTCTTCCTCGCGCCCCGCCTGCACATAGAGTAGCATGCGCTCCTGCGATTCGGAAAGCATAATCTCGTAGGGGGTCATGTTCGGCTCACGAGTGGGCACGAGCGCGACCTCGATTTCGACGCCTGTGCCCGATTTGGAGGTCGGCTCGCAGGTGGTGCAGGTCAATCCCGCCGCGCCCATATCCTGCATGCCCAGAATCGCGCCCGTCTCAATTGCCTCGAGCGTCGCCTCGATGAGCAACTTCTCCATGAAGGGGTCGCCAATCTGGACATTCGGGCGTTTCTCTTGCTGGTCCTCGCCGAGCGTTTCCGAGGCGAAGGTGGCGCCATGGATGCCGTCGCGCCCCGTGCTGGAGCCGACATACATCACCGCACTGCCCGGCACATCGGCGCGAGCGGGCACAACGCGCGAGAGGGGCACCACACCCACCGCCATCGCGTTCACCAGCGGGTTGCCTGAATAGCACGGATGGAAATAGATTTCGCCTGCCACCGTGGGCACGCCGATACAGTTGCCGTAGCTGGAGATACCTTCCACCACATGCTCCAGCAGGTAGCGATTGCGTGCCTCGCTGAGCGGACCGAAGCGCAGCGAGTTAAGAATCGCGATAGGGCGCGCGCCCATCGTGAAGATGTCGCGAATGATACCACCGACGCCCGTCGCCGCGCCCTGATGAGGCTCCACTGCGGAAGGATGATTGTGGCTTTCGACCTTCATCACGATGCCCCGCTCCTCATCGAGGGGCACAACACCTGCGTTTTCGAAGCCTGCGCCCTCCAACGCCTCACGATACTTTTGGAAGAGGCGCAGGACGGGACGCGAATATTTGTAGCCGCAGTGTTCCGACCACATCACGGCGAACATGCCCAGCTCGGTCTCGGTCGGCTCGCGCCCCATCAACTGAACGATGCGGGCATACTCCTCATCGCTCAAGCCCATCTCGCGCCAAACTTCTGGATTACGGGTAAACATGGCGGTTATGTGGAGGGCAGAAGTGGATGACCGCGCGGGTGGAACTGGTAGGACATGTAGAGCGCGATACCCTTCTGCTGGGCATATTCGAACACATCGGGTTCGCTCACCATGAACGCGACCATCACGGGGAACAGATTAGGATACAGCTTGCGTAGCCGCTCCAGTCTGGCTCTGATGAAGTGGTCGATGGCTCGCTTGGACAGTTGCGACTTCGCTTCGCCAATAATCTGAAGCGTCTGCCCATCCCGTTGCGCCTCGCCCCAGATGTTGACCTCTAACGGATGCCCCTTTTGATCCTGCACGAAGGTTCGGATGAGTCCCTCTGTGACTTCGATGCCATAATCGCGCTTGAGCAGATCGGGCAGATAGTAGTAGGCGAGGTCTTCCAGCGCGTAGCCGACCGTTATGCTCAGCCCGCCCAACTGTTGCCGAAGCTGTTCGAACTGCGCGTCGGTGTGTCGTCGCAGTTCATTCAGCTCCTCCCGCAGGAGAGTGAACTGCTCATCGGTGTATCGCCGCTGTTCTGCCAGTTGCGCATCGAAGTGCCGTCTCTGTTCTGCCAGCTCTTCTCGCAAGAGGGTGAACTGTTCATCGGTGTATCGCCGCTGCTCTGCCAGTTGCGCATCGAAGTGCCGCCGTTGCTCTTCCAGCTGGGCGTCAAAATGGCGCCGTTGCTCCTCCAATTGGGCGTCAAAGTGTCGCCGCAGTTCTGCCAACTCCTCCCGCAGGAGGTTCGCATAGACCTGCTGAAGGAGGTCTGCCAACACCTCAGCGAAGGTTTGCGCGGCGTTGGCATCCATCACACCCTGTAGCCGTTGCGCGATTTTGGCGGTGTCGATAACCAGCATGTTCTGAAGGGAATTATACCCATTTGGGGGTACACTTTTGCGAATGAAGATGCGTGTGGCTACGGGCGTTGCGATACTGGGCGTGTTGGTGATGGCGGGCTGTCTAACGGCACAACGCAACGCGCCGCGCAGTCTGAACACCCCCCCGAAAAAGCCGAGCGCGGGCGTTCGCGGTGCTGGCGTGCCCGATTTCTGGGTGCGACCGGGCTATCGCGTCGATCTGGTGGCGGACGGCGTCGAGAATGCCCGCTTTCTGGAGTTTGACAATCGCGGTACTCTCTATGTGAGCCGTCCCCAGTTGGGTGACATCCTTGCGCTGCGCCCACAGGGCAACCGCTATCGCCTCGTCAACACCTTTGTTAAAGGCTACCCGACCGTGCACGGGATGCATTTTGCCGAGGGCTGGCTCTGGTTCACCACCACGGGCGCGATTTACAAAGCGCGTGATAGCGATGGGGACGGCAGAGCGGACGAAATCGTCACGGTCATTCCCGAAGGCAAACTGCCCAAAGGCGGTGGGCACTGGTGGCGCTCGATTCTAGTCACCGATAAGTACCTCTACACCAGTATTGGCGATTCGGGCAACATCAGCGACGAGACCGCCACGGAGCGCCAGAAAATCTGGCGGTTCAATAAAGATGGCACGGGCAAAACGCTCTTTGCGAGCGGTATCCGCAACACAGAGAAGCTGCGCCTGCGCCCTGGCACCTCCGAAATCTGGGGCGCCGATCACGGCAGCGACTGGTTCGGCAGACCCTTAGGCGACCGCGTGGGGTTTCAGCCCATCACCGATTACAACCCGCCTGATGAACTCAACCACTATCAGCAGGGCAAGTTCTACGGGCATCCCTTCATCACGGGGGCAAAACTGCCCCGTATCGAGTATCACAGCCGCAAAGACATCGTGGAGTTAGCCGACCGCACCGAGCCGCCCGCATGGGCGTTTGGGGCACACTGGGCAGTGAACGGGTTTTGTTTTCTGACACGCGACCATTTCCCTCAGCACAGGGGCGACCTGTTCGCTGCCTGCCACGGCTCGTGGAACCGCCGAATCCCTGACGGCTACCGTATCGAGCGCGTGCTGTTCGACTCCGTCACAGGCAAGCCCTACGGCAGTCTGACAATTGTGAAGACCATCACGCCCGAGTTGCGCGTGTTGGCGCGTCCCGTCGATTGTGTGGAAGCACCTGACGGCTCGGTGCTGTTCAGCTGCGACATGACGGGGCGCATCTACCGAATCTCATGGGTAGGAGGCAACCATGTGGAGGGTCGTTAGCATCGGTCTGATGGCGATTCTGTTGCTTTTGAGCCTGCTGGCGTCAGGTTCCCTGCGCCCTGCACCTGTGGAAACGGTGAGCTTTTTCAACCGCCACTGTGCCACTTGCCACGGCAAGGAGGGAACACTGTTTCCAAAGCAGTTCGCGAAAAAATACGGTTCCGATTCGGAGCTGGTCGATATGGTTCGGGCGATGCCGGGGGCAGGCTTACTGAACGAAGAGGGCTTGCAGGCGATGGTCGCCTATATGCGGGCGATTAGTCGCGAGGAGCCCTATATTATATGGACGACAGAGCGCAACGGCATCATTGAGGGCGAGGTCTCACCGGGCAGTACCACGTTGAAAGCCTCGATGAAGCGTCGGTCGCTGAAGGTGGAGCGTCCGAACGGCAACCGCTGGCGCATTCGGCTGCCCGCAAAGGCGAAGCTGACCGAGGTGGAGTTGACCGCTCAACGCGGCACCAAGCGTATCACCCTGCGCCTGAAAGATTCGGCGTATACCCATGCGCAATAAGGAGTTGGCAAATTCGTACAGGGGTAGAGCCACTTATTTGCGCAATCCTTTCTCGCGCAGGATTTGATCCACCCATTGTGCCTCTTCGGTGGTCAGTGGCGGCACAGGCTCCGCTGTATAGTCGACGAGCTGATAATACCGTCCCTGCTCATACACCTGATTGAGCACCGCTTGTAGGTCTAGCATCACATCCCCTTCGCCCGCACGCAACGGGATGCCAATGATGGGCAGAGGCTCTTCCAGCCGTATCGGATAGTATTCACGAAGCGTTGGGCGTTCCGCCCGAAACACGCACACCCGATAGGGCGTGCGCTCCTGCTCAGGCAGATAGCCATCGGGCAGGCTCAGCACCCACTCGCCCGTGCGCAGTAAATCGATCTCCACCAGATTAATCCCCGCCTGAAGAGTCTCCTGCTGTTTTTTGAGGTACTGCGCCTGCCCAGTGCCGCGAATCTTGTTGGCAATACTTAGTACCTCGATGGTCGTGATGACCTGTTGCCCGGCGGTTTCGATGATGTTGATGTAGGTTTCCGTGACAGGTTCACTGGCAATTTCGATAAGGATAGGTTTTGTGCGTTCGCGTGTGGCGGTTGCTGAAGAGGGGGTATGATACACGGGCGCGTCTTTGTGGCGCAACACGCGAATGTCGGGGTAGATGGGGCGCTGGTACACATCGGGCAGCTCGATATACACGCGCTCCTCCACAATCGCCAGCAAGCCTTCGGGCAACTGCGCGTTGAGGGCGTCGCATGCCAGCACGATAAACCGTGCATGCACACTGCGCCAGAATCGCTCCAGATAGGGGTTCATGCCCGGAAACGGGTTCTGCACCAGCATAACTTGATTATACCCCTTTCTGAAAGATCGCCCGTTCTATTGTGGCAAAAGGGCGCGTCACTAACAGGGATGCGGGCAAAAGTGATGTATAATTGGAGTGGCTGTGCAGGAGAGCGCCGCGCGATGCGGAAATCGACCTGCGCGGTCAGAAGGAGGTGTCAACGGTGAAGCGAGGTTTCACCTTGATCGAGTTGCTGGTTGTCATCGCGATTATCGCGATCCTTGCGGCGATGCTCTTCCCGGTGTTCGCTGAGGCGCGCGAGTCGGGTCGCCAAACGGTCTGCCTGAGCAATATGCGCCAGATTGGGATGGCGATGCGGATGTACATCGCCGATAACGACGAGGTTTGGTTCCCCGCATCTACGCGGGAGCCACTCCCAGGCTGGCCGCATCCCCAGAAAATCTGGATTGGCTACGACAACGCGAACTATCCACTGGACGGCTGCTTCTACGGGCGGGTCTATGAGCCAGCACAGCGCCCACCGCGTCCTGGGCTGATTGACCCCTATATCAAAAATGAGGGGGTCAAGCGCTGTCCCAGCATGCCTGCTCGCTGGCAGATGTCCTATGCACTGAACTGGTTCAATCCCTACTTCTGGTCAGGCTATTACGGACGCAATCCTGCTGCCCAGAATAACGAATATAGCCCCGCTGCGAAGCAGATGATGGTGATAGGGGGCGCATGCTATGCCATTGGTGCACCTGACGCGGAGGTGGAGGAGCCTACCCGCACACTCATTATGTGGGAGCATCTGGCGCGCGTGCCGATGTGCAACTTCCTTCAGCCTGTCGACTGGCCGCAACGGGGCAGAGAATGGGAACAGGGACCACCTCGCCTCAACTATCTTATCGACCATTTCAACTTCCTCCACCGAAAAGGCGCGAACGCGCTCTGGGCAGATGGGCATGCCCGACGCATTCTGTATGACCAGCTGCGCCGCCCGATGTTCTCCACCAAGAAGAGTATCTATTTGTAATGGCTCCTGATAAAGGGTAGGGGCAGGAATGGGTATACGCATGTCTAACTGTCTTGCAGGGAGGCATGCGAACATGCGATGGATGAGCCGACTGGTTCTCGTGGCAACCGTTGGGCTGTTCGGCTTTCTGAGCGGAGTGGTGTGGCGGAACCCTCCACGCGAGTCTCAGCGCAAGCCGCGCATTCAGGAATCGGTGGTCGCCCGCGAGTTCAAGCTGGTCGATCGCGACGGCAATGTGCGGGCGGAGCTGAGCATCCCGTTCGGTGAGCCGGTGCTGTTTCTGTATGATCGCGCGGGCAAGCCGCGCGCATGGCTCACACTGGACAAGGAGGGCACTCCTCTGTTGATGTTTGTGGACAAAAACGACGCGCCCATCTGGCAGGCGCCGCCGACGGAGGCGAAACCGTCTCGATGATTCGGGGTATCGGACTGGACGCGGTGGAACTCACACGCATCGAGCGGGCATGGCGTCGCCATCCGCGCTTCGTGGAGCGCATCCTGACCCCGGCGGAACGCGACTACTGCCTGCGTGCGCCGCGCCTCACTATCCAGCGCATCGCGGGACGCTGGGCAGCGAAAGAGGCAATTGCCAAAGCGGTCGGTAGACCCCTGCGCTGGCAGGAAGTGGAGATTCTGCCCGACGAGCACGGCGCGCCCCGCGTGCAACTGTATGGCTACTCGGCACAAGTCGCGGGCGAGGGGCGCTGGCTGGTGAGCATCACGCACACGCGCACCGACGCGCTCGCCCTCGCCCTCTGGATGGTGGAGCCATGAAACGCATCTGCATTCTGGTGTCGGGCAAGGCGCGCGGCACGAATATGGCAGCCATCATCGACGCCTGCCGTCGGGGAGAAATCCCCGATAGCGAGGTGGTGCTGGTGATTGGCACGCGCGAGGACGCGCCTGCATTGCAACACGCGCGCGAGCGCGGGGTGCCCACCTGCGTGGTGGATCCGAAGGCGTTCCCCGACGATTCCGCGTATGGCGATGCCTTGCTGTGCGCCCTGCACGAGGCACAGCCCGACCTCATCTGCTTAGCAGGCTATATGCGCCTGCTGCCGTCGAAAGTGGTGCGCGCCTATCCCTATCGAATCCTGAACATTCACCCCGCATTACTGCCCCTGTTCGGGGGCAAGGGGATGTACGGCTTGCGTGTCCATGAGGCGGTGATTCAGAGCGGGATGAAGGTCGCGGGCTGTACCGTGCACTTCGTGGACGAGCAGTACGATACGGGACCGATTGTTCTGCAGAGCGTGATTGAGGTGCACGATGACGACACCCCAGAAACATTGGCAGCCCGCCTCCTGCCAATAGAGCATGCAACCTACATCCATGCGATACGGCTCTTTGTGGAGGGGCGACTGAAGGTGGAAGGCAGGCGGGTTAAGCGGGTGGAGCCTGAATCGCCATAGCCACGGGTATAATCCTTCTTTGGAGGAGACGAACCCATGCCCTATGTTATCTGCGAGCCATGTATCGGTGTGAAGGATAAGTCCTGTGTAGCGGTCTGCCCCGTTGATTGCATCTACGAGGGGGAAGACCAGCTTTATATTAATCCTGACGAGTGTATCGATTGCGGCTTGTGTGAGCCGGAGTGCCCTGTGAACGCCATCTATGTCGATACGGAAGTCCCGCCCGAATGGCGCCACTATATTGAGAAGAACGCGAATTTCTTTAAAGGCAAATAATGTGGTACGAGGGGCGACGGTCGCGCTCGTTGTGGCGTTGCACCTGCTCGCCCTCCCTCAGGTGTTTGTCTCAGTCTCGTTGCGCAGCGACACCGACACCGCCGTTATGCTCGATGCGATTCGCGACGCGGGTGGGCTGGGGGGTATCGGGCGCTGGCTCACAGGCGATTGGTTCCTGCAAAACGGTTTTTATCGCCCCACTACCTGCCTCTCGCTCGTGTTGGACTATACGCTCTATGGTGAGCGGGCGTGGGGCTATCGGTTGACTAATTGGCTCTTGATGCTGGCGACCGCGCTGGGCTTGCTTGCTGTGGTGCGCGCCTTTGCCCGTCAGGTAGGCTTTGCGCACGCGGACGCGCTCGGCTGTATCACTGCGCTGGGCGGAAGCCTCCAGCAGACAGGGCTAACCGCGCTCTTTAAGGGCTGGTCAGACTGGTGGTTCATAGCAGGGCTACTTGGTGTGGGAATCCTGTGCGGACGGTATTCCATCGGCTCCCCGCCGTTCGCTATATCCCCCCTTGCTAAGGGGAAAAAGGGGGATTCGCGGGACGGGCGGGACGCTCGTGCGACCCCGCCATTTGCTGTTCGCCATTCGCCCTTCACCATCCGTCGTGCCCTCTGGTTCGCGCTGGGGGTAGGCGCGATGCTGTGGGGTGTCCATCGGCTGATGGGCGTCGAGTATGAACGGCTCATCGGCTGGGTTCCCTCACGCACCGCGCTGTTGGCGACCGCACTGGGTGTTTGGAGCCTTTATTTCCTACTCATTGGGGCAGAGCGTCGACGCTGGAACTGGATGCTCACCGCGTTCGCGCTGTATCTGCTTGCGCTGGGCGCGTATGAACAGGCGATAACGCTGGTTCCTCTCATGCTGGGCTTAGCCCTCTGGAGGCGCGGGACATGGGGCAGAATGAGCGGGGTGGCGAGCGTGGGTGTGCTTGCCGTCGCGTGCCTGATGGTGTGCCTGCGCCTGACCTTTGTGCCGTTGGAGCCGAGCCGCTATCAACAACAGCAACTGCGCAGTAGCCTCTCCGGTCCGCTCTGGAGCTACTTCAGCGAGCTGATTCCGCCTCTGGGCGACTTCCACTACTGGCAGGTGGCACTGCCGGAGCCGTCGCTGTGGCTGTTCAAGGAGCCGTGGGACCGCCTCGTGATGTTGCTTGCCTATATCGGGGTGCTGGTCGCCCTCTTCCAGTGGCGTAGCGTGCTGGGTAGCGCGCTGGTGTGGCAGGCAATCACCTTTCTGCCGATGAGTTTCCTCCACCCCTTTGAGCATTACTACTACCTGCCTCAATTGGGCAAGACGATGCTGGATGTGGGGCTGTTGCTGTGGGGATTCGAAGCGGTCTTCAGGTACTCTATGAACTGCGCCAATGTTTCTACAGGGCACACAGCGCGTTAATGCGCAGGGTCATCTGGAGATTGGCGGGTGCGACGCGGTCGAACTTGCCGAGCGGTTCGGCACGCCGCTCTATGTGCTGGACGAGACCGCCTTCCGCGAGCGATGCCAGCGCTATCGTCGCGCCTTCCATGCGCTCAAGTCGGATGTGCAGATTCTCTATGCAGGCAAAGCGGCGCTGAACCTCGCCATCTGCGAGATGGTTCATCAAGAGGGGCTGGGGCTGGATGTGGTCTCTGGAGGCGAGCTTTATACGGCACTGAGGGCGCGCTTCCCACCTGAGCGCATCTACCTGCATGGTGTCTACAAGACCGATGCCGAGCTACGAATGGCGATTGAGGCGGGCATCCACGCGATTGTGCTGGATAACTTTGGGGAGATCGAACGGCTGTGCGCGCTGTTGCCCGCTGATAGGCGTCAGGGAGTGCTGATTCGGGTCGCGCCCGAAGTGGAGGCGGACACCCATCCGCTCGTCCGCACGGGTCAGCGCGACAGCAAGTTTGGCTTCCACCTGCTGACGGGCGATGCATACCAAGCAGTACAGCGCGTGCGGATGGAGCCGCGCATGCAACTGCTGGGGTTCCACTGCCATATCGGCTCGCAGATTGCCGATTTAAGCGCGTTCGCCGCGGCGACGGAGGTGATGGTCGCCTTTGCCAATTCAGTTTGGCACGAGACAGGCTTTGTCGCGCCCTGCCTCAATCTGGGTGGCGGTTTGAGCGTGCGCTATACGCCCGAGGACAACCCGCCTTCGATTGAAGAGTATGCCCGTGTGGTGGTCGATGCCCTGCGCACGGCGTGCGCTCGCTACCGATTCCCGGAGCCTGCGCTGATGGTGGAGCCGGGACGCTCACTGATTGCCGAAGCGGGTTGCACCCTCTATCGGGTGGGAGTGGTCAAGCGTGTGCCTCTCCTCGAGCCAGACGCGCCCGAGCCTAATTCGCCATTCGTCCTGATTGTAGATGGTGGCTTTTCGGACAACCCGCGCCCGCAGATGTATGGCGCGACCTACACCGCCCTTCTCGCCAATCGTGCCCACCTACCGCACGACCGCCTCTATCGTGTGCTGGGCAAGCATTGCGAGACCGACCCGATTATCGAGCGGGCATGGCTGCCCGAGGTGCACGAGGGCGATTTGCTCGTTGTGCAAACGACGGGCGCATATGCCTACTCGATGAGTGGCAACTACAATCGCTATCCGCGCCCGGCGATGGTGCTGGTGCGTGAGGG
>FWWL01003179.1_pt1 | contig 30979 bp, 25 predicted proteins | sample 2228331 | NCBI WGS metagenome assembly FWWL01 (sample SAMEA103939775, study PRJEB20133) | metagenome
GCGACGGGAGCACGGACCAGGGACAGAACCTGCCTGGTTGCACGACGTACTACTACGACGGCGACTCGGACACCTGGGGGACGTCGCAATCACAGTGCCTCTGCTCGGCCTCCGGCAGTTACAAGGCCACGAGGTCCGGGGACTGCAATGACTCGAACTCGAGCGTCAACCCTGGGGCGACCGAGAGGTGCAATGGCGTGGACGACAACTGCGACGGGAGCACGGACCAGGGACAGAACCTGCCTGGTTGCACGACGTACTACTACGACGGCGACTCGGACACCTGGGGGACGTCGCAATCGCAGTGCCTCTGCTCGGCCTCCGGCAGTTACAAGGCCACGAGGTCCGGGGATTGCAATGATTCGGACTCGAGCGTCAATCCTGGGGCGAGCGAGGTCTGCGACGTCAAGGACAATGACTGCGACGGGAAGACCGACGAGGGCTACGACCAGTTTCCGAACTCATGGCCCGGCCCGGAGATCGGCAGTTACCCCAGCCAGACCTCGGGCTCGATCAACGAACGGCTGACGCCTCCTGGAGAGCAGGACTGGATGGCAGTGTATGCCGAGGAACAGAGCAACTGGTGCGCGGGCATCAAGTGCAAGGTCACCCTCTCCGGTATCCCTGCTGGCAAGGACTATGACCTCTGCGTTTGCTGGTCCTCATTGACGGGCAACTGCGACCTAGCCTCGATGTCCTGTTCTACGAACTCGGGGAATGCCAATGAGGTTGTCCAGGTGGAACTCCCGGAGACGGGGTGCATCTGGCCAGTCGGCAACGGTTCGCAAGAGAAAGGCTATTGCGAAATCCAGGTGATTGGATTTTCCGGGGCCAGTTGCTCGAACTACACGATTTCCTGGCAGGTCTGGGAGTGAGCGCCTGGTCTCCGCCTGTTGGTCCCGCGTCGCCCTCTCTCGAAATACGTGGGTGACCGCACCGAGGCGGGGAGAGCGCCCGGGGGGACGGGTCCGGTCGGGGGGCTTGAGCGACAGGGTCGCCCATGGGGGCCCCGGACGCTACCTGGGCCCACGCGGGCGGCTCCCTCCCTTGACTCGATGGGACCCTCCCGTAGAATGCCGGCATGGAGGTCCTGGTCATCGGGGGCACCCCCTCGTCAGGGAAGTCGCGCGTCGGGCTCGCCCTGATTCGTGCGAAGGCTGCGGGCCGGGCCGGGGTGGTCAAGGTGGACTGCGTGACGACCGACGACGATCAGTGGTTTCGCGCGCGAGGCGTGCCCGCCATGCGGCTCCTTGCGGACCGCTACTGCCCGGACCACGCCTGGATGGAGCGCCTGCCAGAAGTGCTGTCTTGGGGGGAGAAAGAGGGGCTCGACACGCTCGTGGTCGAGACGGCAGGTCTGTGCGCAAGGTGTGCACCCTACCTGCGCGAAGCCGTGGCCATCTGTGTGCTCGACGCGACCTGCGGGGTCGGAACGCCCGGGAAGATCGGCCCGCATCTGGCCGATGCGGACCTCTGCGTGATCACCAAGGGGGACCTCGTGTCCCAGGCCGAGCGAGAGGTCTTCGAGGCCGGGGTCTGCGCGCGCAACCCTGCGGCGCCCGTGGTCTGGTTCAACGGCCTGACCGGAGAGGGGACGCTCGACCTCCACCGGGCCTGGACCGGTGTCGCGGAAAGGGGCGAGGGATGGAACGTGCGCTCGCCCCTGCCGCAACTGTACTGCTCGTACTGTCTGGGTCGCACCGAGGCCGGGATCGCGACCTTGTAGGAAGGACTGCGGATGGAGTTCACCGAGATCCCGGCCGCCCTGGACCTGGGGCCGGAGGAGTGGGGGTTCTTGACCGGGTTCTTCCAGTTCACCGAGGAGCCACTCTCTCGCCTGCCCCAGTTGTGCGTGACCGACGAGTCCCGCGTGCCTTCTCTGCTCAGTTCCCTCCGGGCCCGCGGGATCGTCAGGGTCCGTCCCGGCGCGGACGGGGCCCCGTTGTGTTCCTTGAACCCCATCGAGACATGGCTTGCCAACCATGCGACCGCCCGCGACCCGGACCGCTTCGCCCTCGAGGTCGAGGTCCTGCGCCGCATCCTCGACCTGCGGGGCCGCCCCGCAATCACCATCGTGGCCACGCGCGAGGTCCGCCGCCGCGACCTCCTCGTCCCAGAGGTCTTGCGGTACTCGACCACCATCTTCCCGACCGTGGACCTGCGCGTCGGGACCCGCTGCAACCTGAACTGCGTCTATTGCCTGCTCGGGCACGAGGACCGCTTCCTGCGGCCTGTCTCTGACATCGTCGCCGACCTCCAGTTTGCCCGCGAGCAGAACATCGAGAAGGTCTCCTTCACCGGCGGCGAGCCCACGTTGCACCCGGACCTCCCCAAGTTGATCGCTGCGGCGCGGGCCATGGGCTTCCGCCGCATCACCCTCGTGACGAACGGCCTCACCATCGCGTATCCCGGTCGCCTGGACCGCCTCGTGGAGGCCGGGGTGAACGCCGTGGGCATCTCCTTCGACACACCGGACCGCGACACAGCCCACGCCATGTGGCAGGTCGAACCGAGCGCGCCTGTCTTCGAGCGGGTGGTCCAGGCCTTCGAGGCCGTGGGGAGGCACCCCGACCTCCCCTTGCAGAGCATCGCGGTGGTGACTGCGATGAACCTTCACCAGATCCCGGACCTCGCGCGTTTCTTCGCGGACCTGGGGAGCCGGCTTCCCAACCTCTTCGTCCCCACGCTCGACTTCGTGATGCCCGAGGAGAACGCCTGGATCCATCGGGACCGGGTCGTACCCCGCCTGACCGATGCAGTCCCCTACGTTCGCCAAGCCATCGAGATCGCGCGGGAGGAAGGTCTCCCCCTCACCTTTCGGGGCTTCCCCTTCTGTCTGCTCAAGGGTCTCGAGCGGTTCAGTTTCGACCGGTACATGACCATCTTCTCGCTCGTCCGGGGACCAGAGGGGGTCGTGCACGACCGCGCCACGCTCGATTTGCGTCGGACCAAGGCGCCGGGGTGCGAGGGGTGCCGCTGGAACCGCGAGTGCACGGGAGTTTCCAGGAGTTACGCGAACCTCTACGGGCTTGGGGAACTTTGTCCGGTCCCGCCTGACGACTCGGAGTCCCTCTAACCATGCAAGGAGCCGCCGCTTGAGAATCGTCGTCGTCGCAGGCGCGCACGGGAGCGGCAAGACCGCGCTTCTCGTCCACGCGCTTGGGATGCTCGCTCGCCAGGGGCTGCGGCCAGGGGTCTTCAAGGTGGACCCTAGGCCCTCTGCCGACGCGCACATCTTCGCTCGGCATGGGATCGAGGCCGTCGTCCATGTGTCCGGCGAGGTGTGCCCGGACCACGAGGCCATGGTCGCGCTCGGGCTCGCATGGCGCTGGGCCCTGAAGCGCCGCCTGGACGTCCTGGCCATCGAATCCGGGGGCCTGTGCCACCGGTGCGCCCCCTTTCTTCGGCGCGTCCTCGCCGTGTGCGTGGTCAGCGGGCTGTCGAACCTTGCCACGCCGGACAAGATGCGCCCACTGGTCGGAAACGCGGACATCGTGGTCCTGACGCGGGCCGAGATGTTGAGTCCCGCGGAGCGAGAGGTCTTTCTCTTGCGCTTGAGGGCCCTCAATCCGGGCGCGCGGGTGTTCCCGGCCAACGGTCTGACCGGTGAGGGGGTGCTGGACCTCGCCCAGGCCATGGGCGGCTCGCGCGAGGTGCGCCTCCTGGACGTGGAGCCCTTGCGGGCCACGCTGCCCGCGGGCTACTGCCACTTCTGCCAGGGGATCGGGTCGGGACATGAGTAGGCCCCGTTGGGTCCTCGAGATCGAGGCAGGCCACGACCGGGAGGGGCGTCCCGAGCGCTTCTCTACGCTTCGGTTCTCCCCCGGTCAGGTCGTGGCGCTCGTGGGGCCGACCGGGTCCGGGAAGACCCGGCTCCTCGCGGACATCGAGCGTCTGAGCCGAGGGGACTCGCCAACCGGGCGGCGTGTCTCCCTCGTCGGATTGGGTGGGGCCGGCGACTCGCACCGCAGGCCTGTGGCGCGCATCAGCCAGACCATGCAGTTCTTCCTCGACTTGAGCGTGCGCGAGTTCATCGAGATGCACGCCCAGGCCTGTCCCGACCGCGGCCCCGTGGACATCGAGGAGGTCCAGCGCTGGACCAACGCCTTGGCCGGGGAGCCCGTCACCCTGGACCAGCCTTTGGCCTCGCTGAGCGGAGGTCAGGCCCGCGCCCTGATGGTGGCGGACCTCGTTTTGGTGAGCCGCTCGCCAGTCCTCCTGATTGACGAGATCGAGAACGCGGGGATTGACCGCCATGCGGCCTTGCGCTTCCTGATCCGCAAGGAGCGACTTGTGTTCGTCGCCACCCACGACCCGCTCATCGCCCTGCGAAGCCACATGAGGCTCGTCCTTGCTGGCGGGGGGGTACGCCAGGTCCTCATGACCACGCCGCACGAGCGCGACCTGGCCCGCGTCCTGGCCCGCCGGGACCGCGAGATCGCCCGGCTGCGCATGACCATCCGCTCCGGAGGCGTGCTCACACGGGGCCGCGGCCCGCGCGGCTCGTGACTGGCAGTGATATCCTCCGCCGCATGTCTCGGGCCATGCGAGAGACCGCGGTCGTTGTCTGCACGCTGTGGTTCGCCGCGGAGGCCCGGGCCGGGTCAGACCCTGCCTACGATTGGCACACTCTCGCCACAGACCACTTCCTCGTGCACTACTACAAGGTCCCCTCGCTGGGTCCAGGAATCCCCGCCCAAAGCGGCGAGGCCCTCGCCAGGCGCATCGCGGCCATCGCCGAGGAGGCATACGCGCGTTGCCGAGACCTCTTCGGGCTCGTCCCGTCCCAGCCCGTCGAGATCGTCCTCCGCGACCCGGTGGATGCGTCCAACGCCTTCACGTCCGTCTATCCGTATGACCGCATCGAGGTCCTGGCCCGGCCACCGGAACCTGACTCGGAACTGGCCCGCTACGATGACCCCTTCCGCACCCTCGTCTTTCACGAGTACGCGCACGTGATCCAGATGGACCAGTTCTCGGGCGTGCCCGGCCTGGTCAACGACGTGCTTGGCAAGACCCTCCTGCCCAACAGCGCGGTCCCGGCCTGGTTCTCCGAGGGCTTCGCGACCTTCGTCGAGTCGCGCCTGACCGGGGCCGGACGCATCGGTTCGTCCTTGTACCACATGTACCTGCGGTCCGCGGCCATCGCAGGGACCCTCCTCGACCTCTCCGAGTTGACCGAGGCCCCAGCGCGCCTGCCGCGCGGAAGCGCCCCCTACCTGTACGGCGCGTATTTCTTCGATTTCCTGGCGCGGCGCGTCGGCGTCGCGCGCATGACCGAGTTCATCCGCGATTACGGGCGCCGTGTAATCCCGTTCGCCCTGAACCACCTCGCGCGCCGCCATTTCGGGGCGGACTTCGGCGCCCTCTACAAGGCATTCCTCGAGGAGGTCCGCGAGGAGGCGCGCCGCGTGGCGGACCGCGTGCGCGACGCAGGCCCCATCGAGGGACGCCTGGTCACGGATGATGGCGAGACCAAGGCCACGCCTGTCTTCGGGCCAGACCCCGCGACCTTGTATCTTGTCCAGGCGGACGGTCGCTCCCCGCCCGGGGTCTTCGCGCTGGACCTCGCTCGGGGCACGCGGCGCCGCATCACGACTTGCTACGGGGGGTGCGGGGGCCTTGCCTGGCACCGGGCGGGGCTTCTGACCACGCACCTGGAGCCCTACCGCACCTATTCGTCTTTTGGGGATGTCTTCCGGCTAGACCCTGCGACCGGGGGGGAGGAACGGCTGACCGTGCGCGCGCGCGCCAAAGACCCAGCGGCGCTTCCAGACGGGCGCGTCGCCTACGTCACGTCCGAGTACGACCAGGTCTCGGTGGTCTTGATCGACCCATCGTCCCACGAGAAGAAGACCCTGGTCCCCGCAGGTCGCTTCCAAGGAATCGGAGGGCTCCGGGCGGTCCCAGGGGACTCGCGCCTTGTCTTCTCCGCCGCGCGGGGAGGGCAGTGGGACCTGTGGGTCGTGGACGTGGAGTCCCAGGCCCTTCATCCCCTTACACGGGACCCTGCCCTGGACCGGGACCCTGCCCCGACCCCGGACGGTCGCTACGTCGTGTTCTCGTCCGACCGGGATGGGGTGTACGACCTGTACGCGGTCGAACTGGACACCGGCAGGACCCGCCGACTCACCCGGGTGTTCGGAGGGGCGTTCTGGCCAGCCGTGAGCCCGGATGGTCGCACCCTTGCTTTCTTGTCTTGGAGCGACCGGGGCTACGACGTGGCAGTCCTGCCCCTTGACTTGGGCGAACCCTGGGAGGATGGCCCCTCGGCGTTCTCGGACACTCCACAAGAGGAGCCTACTCCGGCGGTTTCTGGTCCCTCCTCCCCGTACTCCCCATGGCCCTCGCTTAGGCCCAGGTCCCTCAAGCCGCGCTTCTACGCCGCCTCGGACGGCCTCTCGCGCCTCGGGGTCGAGGTCTCGGGCCAGGATGCCGTGGGCCATCACCGGTTCACGGCCCTCCTCGAGAGCGACACGACCGCCTGGCGCCCGGTCGCTTCGTTGTCGTACGCCTACGAGCGGCTCTCCCCGACCCTCGCGCTCGACCTCGCAACCGGTCCGTCATCCGTGGCCACATTCGTGGATGACCGCGTGGTCGTGACAGGTTCCCGCGACTGGGTCGTGGGGCTCGCGCTGGTCCAGCCCATGCCCTGGCGCGAACGCGCCTTCAAGGCGGGCCTCGGGTACTCGCTGACCTGGACCACCGGGTTCTCGAGGCCTCCCCCCATGGACCCGGCGACCTCCGAGCCGCTTTTGTTCGGGGGGAGGCGGCAGGGGGCCTTGACCCTGTTCGCGTCCCACGACTCGACCGAGTCGTACGCCTGGTCCATCAGCCCGGAGCGCGGATTCGCCGCTGGCCTGTCGCTCGTGCTTCGACGCGAAGAGATCGGGGGAGACGGGAACTCGGTGACGGTCTCGGGCTACTGGTATCAGTATCTCCCCTTGCCATGGGCCTCCGGGCACGTCCTGGCCCTCCTCTCTTCCGGCGGGTGGTCACGAGGAGACAAGGGCTTCGAGACCTCGTACGCCCTCGGGGGATTCCCGCGCCAGAACGTGGTCTCGGCCATCGTGAACCGTGAGCCATGGAGCCAGCGCGGGCTGCGTGGATTCCCCGCGGACTTTCTGCGCGGCAACACATACGCGCTCGCGAACGCCGAGTATCGCCTCCCCATCGCGGCATTCCATCGGGGCCTCGACACCCTCCCTGCGGTAGCCCGCCGCCTGTGGGCCACCCTCTTCGCGGACGTGGGCGGGGCCTGGACCGGTGTGCCGCATCCGGACGACATCCACTGGGACCTAGGCGCGGAGATTGCCCTCTCCTTTGCCCTCGGCCTGACCTTCCCGGCGACGCTTCGCCTCGGGTATGCACACGGATTCGGAATCGCCGGGCGTGATATGGTCTATCTCGTGCTGACGCCGTGAGGGGTTTTTGCGGCCTCGTGGTCCAGCACGTACCTCGCGAGGGCGCGCACCGGGGCCGAGTCGTGCTGGAGAAATGCCTCCAGTGCCTTTGTCCCTCGCGAGTCGCCCAGGCGGTGGAGCGAGCGGGCCGCCTGAAACCGCACCGCCTCCTCGGGTGTGTCCAAGGCGCGAACCAAAAGACCCGTCACCTCGCCCGCGGGGAGCAATGACAAGGCCTGTGCCGCCCGCGCCCTCAAAAAGGTGTCCCCCTCCGGGTCGGCGAGGACCTGCCCGAGCAGGTTCACCATCCGGACCCTCATGGCGGGGTCACGCGCCGCCTCGCGCAGGCGGCCCTCCTGTTTCAGGCGCGCCGCCTCGACCGCACTCATCAGAAAGCCCACGCACATCCCCAGGGAGCATCGCCCCGCCGCGCACTCCCAGTTCTCGCGACACGCCTCCCCGCCAAAGAGAAGCGACTCGGCCGTGGTCCCGGCGTCCGGCTCCTCCCTCCGCCCGCAGGCTGCCGCGAGCAAGCCCGCGACCACGACGCCACGTGCGCCCCTCATCCCACCTTACTCCTTCAGCGGGAACACCCGCATGACGGGTTCGGGCGCGAGGGGCATCGCGGGCAGAGACTCGACCGGGGGCACGCCGCCCGCCGAGTCGGAAGGCCAGACCTCGATGCGCACCTCGCGTCCCACGCCTGTCACCGACAGGGTCCCGATCTCCTGACCGGACACCCCCCGGACCGCGAGCCGCACCCCAGCGTCCCTGGCCTCGACCTCTCCGGCGACCGCTCCCCCGGAAAACGTCCTGGCCCGCTCCGACGCCTGCCGCACACGGCGGAACGCGACCTCCGGTCGAAGCCTCGCAGTGAGAACCGCGGCCGGCTCCCCTGGACCCGGCGAGGGGACGACGCGCTGGCTCTCGACCTCGGGGAAGAGGTCCTGCGCGACCTCGATCAGGTGCTGAACAACCCTGGGCACGCCCTGGGCCGCGCCCACAGCGGCCACTCCGAAAACGACCAGGATCACCACCATGACGTGCAGCGCGCCGGGACCCTGACGCGCAATCCTCCAGTTGCGAACCATCTTGACCTCCCCTTCGCGGCCCGAATATACTGCAATCATCTTCACCCGGAAACGCTTCGGGGAGGGGTGCATCCCGGAGGAGGAGCAGACATGTGCGGGCAGTGGGGCACGGGGATCGTGGTGGTCATCGTCGTGGGACTGGCCGGCATCGGGGGGTGTCACAAGGGGACACCCACCACGTGCAAGGGGTGGGCAAAACTTTTGAAGAGCCCGGTCCGGTCCCGGGACGCCATCAAGGGGCTTGGGGACCTCGGGAACAACTGCAAGGAGTTCCTTCCCGCGCTGGAAGAGATTTTCCCGACGAGTCAGTACAAGGACGAGATCCTTCAGACAGTCAAGGCGATCAACGCGCCAAAGGAATCCGTAAGCCTCTTGACCAAGGCCCTTCAGAACCCCTCGACCGCCACGCTCGCCGCGGCGGTCGCCGAGGACTTCGCGATTCCCGAACTCCGGCGGCCCATCCTCGACATCCTGCGTACGGACGGCGCGGTCAAGGCCCGGGAGAACGCCTTGAAGGCTTTGGTCCGGATTGACGCGGCGAACCTTTCGCAGCACGAGGACCTTCTCATCGCGCTCTTGCGAGCGGACCCCAATGTCCAGGGCATTCAGGTCAACGCGCTCGCGGCCAGGTACCTCGGTCAGATCCGCTCGGAGAAGGCCGTGCCCCATCTCGTGGTGGCCATGTTCCTTCGGACCCAGCGCGGAGCGCAGTTGTACACCCCGGTACGCAAGGCCCTGGCAGCGATCGGGCCCTCGGCCGTGGCGCCGCTCGTCGCCCTGGTGACCGGGGATGAGCAGAAAGCCCCGGATTTGTTCCGGGACTTGCGCGAGACGGCCAAGAAGATGGGGCTGTTCGACTGGCAGTGGCAGGAGGGGCCGGAGCCGGTGCAGGTCCTGGGGGACATCGGCGATCCGGCTGCGGCGCCCGCCCTGGCCGCGTGCCTCGCGAAGCCCCTCAATCCCCCGGTGGGCGTGGAGGACAGGGTCTTGAGAGGCTGGCAGGTCGCCCAGCAGAACCGGATCACCATGTGCATGATGGGCCTGTGGAAGGTCGGGGATGCCTCGGTCATCCCCACGTTGCGAGAGGTCGTGCTCGACCCGGAGAACGACGCGAAGCAGCGCCTCGATACGGCCAGCGCCATCGCCCTCTTGCCAGGGTTTGCGGGGGTGGCGGCGGTCGTGGACATCTACCGGAACAGCAAGGACCCGAGGTTTCGGGCGCCCCTGCTCAAGCCCATCTCGCTCGGCATGGACTGGTCCAATCTCGAGGCCTTCCGCGCGCTGTTGCGGGCCGAGAAGAGCGAACTGGTCCGGGCGCGAGTCGAGGGGGAGGACGTGGACGCCCAGGAGTTTGAGGCCACGATGTCCGTGTTGAATGACTGCCGCTCGGGGGACACGGACTGCCTGATCCAGAAACTCCGAAGTGGACATCCGCTGGTCGGCGCCAAGGCGGCCATCCTGCTCTCCGGGATGAAGGATGTGGACCGAGCCAAGGCCCTCGCTGCCCTGTTCGAGGTCTATCCGACGGTGGACCCGACGTCTGGGATTGACTTCCGGCGGTTCATCCTCTTGGCCATCTGGCGCCTCGGCGACGCGAAGAACGTCCCGGATTTGGAACGCCTGCTCAAGGCCGACCGGGACCGCAAGGGCGCCGGCTACTGGGTGGACGAGGTCGAGGTCCTCATCCCGGCCATGGCACGAAAGTCCTAACGAGGTCTCCGAAGAAAAGCCATTCGAGCGCGGCGAGCGCAATGAACGGCCCGAACGGGATGGGCACGTGACGCAGTGCGCGTGGGGACCCAGGGCTGTCCTCTTCCGAGGGCTTCCTCTCCCACGGCGGGGTCGGGCGCCCCTTGGCGAGCACCGCCGGGACCGCCACGAGTAGGCCCTGGAGCGATGACGCAAAGAAGATGAACGGCAGGGAGGGGTATCCCAAGTACGCCCCGACCATGCCCATCAAAAACACGTCCCCGTACCCCATGCCCTCGCGCCCCGCAAGTCGCCGGTAGCCCTCGATCAGCACGACGAGCGGCAGGGCGCCCAGGGCCGCGCCCGCAAGCGAGGCCGTCCACCGGACCCCTGTCAGGTCCCCCGCGCTCACCGCGAACAGGACACCCAAGAGCGCACCGCTCCCGCTTAGGGCGGGCGGGATGCGCCAGTGCTCGATGTCAATGAAGGTGATGACCACCAGCAGGAAACAGAAGGCGAAGACAAAGGCCCACAGCGATGCGATCCCCGCGAGGGAAGCACCGGGTCCCGCCCAGGCCGTGGCCCGATACAAACTCGCCAGGGACAGGACCGCCGTGCAGAGCTCCACGAGCGGATACCTCAAAGAGATCGACGCCCGGCAAGCCCGGCAGCGCCCCATCAGGCACAGATAACTTACGATTGGAATATTATCATACCATCGAATCGCCTGCCCACAGGAAGGGCAGCGTGAGCCGGGCCGCACAAGCGATTGTCCAGTGGGCAACCGGTAGATGAGGACGTTCGCGAACGAGCCGAACGCGGCTCCCAAGACCAGGGCCAACGCCTTCAAGAACCACCACGGAACCCCGCCGAGGACTTCGGGCATGATGCCTCACTCGACCGTGAGCATCCCGATGGCGACGCGGTTTTGGCCGTCGTGGCGGACCTTGGTCTTGTCGTAGTCCTTGACCGGTAGGCGCCCGCCATCTCCCGAGGCGTTGTAGAAGCCCATCCAGATGTGGTGCGGCCCCGAGGGCGAGCCGATGGGGACCTCGAGGTCGTAGGTATCCACGATGACGTCGCCCGGGAGCCAGTGGTTGGTGGCGAAGCAGCCCTGGCAGGTCTTGGTGTCCTCGGTCTCGCGCACAAGGTTCAGGACGAAGTGGTCGCCGTGGATACGCGAGGAGGAGCCCACCCGGTCCACGTGCAGGAAGATGCGGTACGAGGTGGACAGCCGCCCCGTGCATTTGAAGAACATCCGCAAGGTCACCTTCCCGCCCCGGCGGACCGCGGGGGACGACAGGGAGTAGCCCACCAGTTCGATCTTCCCATCGAAGTTCACGTAGGTCGGCGTGACGCCAGAGAGGGCCTTGAACTCCCCCTCCGTCATCGTCGCCCTGTCAATCCAGTTCCGGTCTTCCTCGCCCTCGGCCAGGGAAGAGGCGACCAGAATGAATCGCGACGAACGGTCGTCCAGGACCGGCGCGTGACGCCCCCCGGATCGGCTGCGGAAGGCGAAGTTCAGTTCGCTCCACTGGGCCTTGGGCACGATGAAGAAGGTGCGGCGCGTCTTGTCCAGAAGGCGGTCCACGACCTCCGAGCGGCTCTGCATCTCGGGGACCTGGCCCGTGTAGAAGTTCGAGTCCTCGCTGCCTCGGGCCGCGAACGTCCCGTGACGATACAGGTCTCCGGGTGCACGGGCTGAGGATGCCTTATAGGTCTGAACGATGTGCTTCTGCGAGAGGTGATACGCCAGGCGCGGCACTAGGGAATAGGCGGTCGCCACGAAGAGCAGGGCCGCCCCCACCCCGACCACGGCAAAGGCCCCGGAGGGGCGCTCCAGGCGAAGAAGCGCGCGTCCCACCCGTGCCAGCACGCCCGCGACTTCTTGCCCGAGGGACGCACGGATGCGGTCGGAGTACCTGGCCGCGACCACGACCGCGAGTGCGAGGTACAGGGCCGCGATGTCCGGTCCGGTCAACAGAATGCGCAACAACACCGCTCCCCTCGCCACCTCGGGCCCGGAGGCGGTCAGGGTCTCCCACTTGAGGGCCACAAAGACCGCGATGTCGGCCACGATGAGCGCGACGAGCGCCAAAACGACGAACAAGAAGGTCCGCCCGCGCCGCAAGACCTCGGGCAGGGCCCGGGCCGCGGTGATCAGGCGACCGCCCCCCACCACGAAGGCCGCGCCCGCGAGCACCGCACCCGCAAGCCCTGCGAGGGGGAGCCTCTCATCGGGCGGGAAGGGGAGGTCCCCCTTCCCCGGCTCCGAGAACATCGGGTCCGTGGTCAGGAAGGACACGAGGGCCGCTGGAGACAGGACGAGGTCCTTCAGCATCACCAAGAAGAGCCCGAACCCAAAGAAGGCGAGGAGCCGTCCATGGGACACGTGGTCCGGGGCCTCGCGGATGTAGAGGGCCAACAGGGTCGCCAGGGCCGGCGCGCCCGTGTACAGGGTCTGATGAAAGGGGCGGATCGCGATCATGGTCACGACGAGCGGCGCCGTGGCCCACAGAAGGACCAGCAGGCGATCGGGCCGGACCTTCTCTTGTCCCAAAACGGCCCACAAGGCGACCGGGAGCAGCGCGCTCCAGGGAAACAGCCCGAATCCGACCTCCTTGAGGACGAAATCAAAGGTGCGGGCGTCGTTGCGCATCCCGCCGGAGAAGGTGGCGGCCGTGAACCGGAAGGCGCGGAAGAACGGGGCATCGGGCAGGAAGGTGAGGAGCGCGAGACCCGCCGTGCACAAAGCCGCGCAGAGCGCCATCTCGATGGCTCGGCGGCGTTCGCCCTCCTGGCCCTCGGACTCCGGCATGACCAGGGGCCAGACCACGGCGATCGCGGCCAAGGTCACGACCTGGGTCATCCCGCCCGCGAGGTACAGAAGCGCAAAGACCGCAGGCAGGACCAGGGCGCGACGCCACCAGGCGGCTGCGGGCTTCGTCCCCGCGTGCAGGGCCACCACCCCAAGCGCCATGCCCAGCATCGAGGACATCTCGTTTTCCACGAACCGGGCCGAGAGATAGAACAGGGAGGATGTCAGGAGCACAAAGACCGCAAGGGCAGCCTCGCGCTCGCCGAAGGTGCGGCGGACAAACCGGGCAATGACCACGAGGAGCACGAAGGCGAGCACGGCCCCAGGCAGGCGCGCCGCGAACTCGTTCATGCCGAAGGTGCGAAGCGACAGCGAGACCACAAAGGGGTCGAGCGGTGGGACAAAGGACGTGTAGCCGCGCGACTTGAACTGGGCCAGAAAGGCGTCCCCCTGGAGGGCGGCCCGGACAGCAGGCGCAAGGTCGTCCAGTGACGGGACCGTCTGGCTTGCCCGCTCGAGGGCGTGCCGCCCTGCCTCCGCGTCCTCCCCTTGATCGGGTGGAGCGGGCGCGGCCAGCACCTGTTCGAGCAGGGCAGAAGGGTTTCGTTTCCCGGCCGCCGAGACCCACAAAAAGGTCGTCGAGGCGTTCTGCCTCGCGAGGTCTCCGAGGGTCCTGGCGAGCCGGTTCACCGAGGCCTGGTCGTCCTCCTTGATGAGCCCGTCCACGTCCAGGACCGCCGCGGCAAAGACGTGGTCCGATAGGAGGGAGCGCCCCGCCTCCAGGGGTGCCGCAACCTGTCCCCGGTCTGCGCTGGACACCACCTCCGCCTCTTCCCCGAACGAAGAGGCCAGACGATACGCGAGCGAGGCCGCATCGCTGCGGGGTCGCGGCTCCACCACGAGGATGCGCGGGGCCTCGGCCATGCGCCGAGCCACATGCGCACGGTTCATCTCCCATGGGTCCCACAGTCCAGGCCCCCAGGTGCCCAAGACGAGTAGGGTCGCCGCCATCCCGGCCAGCAAGAATTCGTTCGTGAGTTTCTGGATGGGTCCCACCGCCTCCCTCTTCACGCGAGCGCATGGCCTCGCCCGCGACTACGAATGCCCACGGGCCACACAGCCGGCCACGAAGTTGGGGTAGAGTAGGCGGAGTTTACGGTTTTTTCAAGCACGGTGGACCCCGACGATGGACGACGAGATCACTCCGAAACGCGCCCTGGTGCCCCTGGCGCGCTCCCTGGGACTCCCCGCGGGATTCGCGGGGCTCAGCGCGACCGAGAAACTCAACACAATCTTGGACCTCCCGGACCCCGGGCGGGTCGTGCGACACCTGCGGCCGGATGAGTTGTACGCCCTGGTGCGCGAGATCGGCATTGAAGACGCGTGGATCCTGGTGCTTCAGGGGACGCCAGAACAGAGACGCGCCATTCGCGACCTTGAGGTCTGGGCGGACGGGCACTACGAGCCTGAGCGCCTGGACCGGATCCTGGACCTCTCTCTTCAGGAGGGCCTGGAGCACGGCATCGAGGTCGTGCGGGACAGCGACCCGGAAATGGTCGCGCTCCACGTCTTTGGCCAGGCCCGTGTCACCCTGGTGCGAGAGGAGGAGGAGTCTTTGCCTCGCAGGGAGCAAGGCCAGGGAGAAGATAGCGAAGAGGGCGAAGGCCAGGAGGCGACCTTCCTGTCCCCGGACGGGGTCTTCTGGGTCCACTGTGGCGACCCGGACCGGGTCCCGTCCGTGCGCCGCCTCCTCGACCTGATGTACGCCGAGGGTGTGGAGTTCGCGCACCGCATCCTCTTCGCGGGGATGTACGACACGCCCTCGTCGCTCGAGGCCCAGGCCCTCCACTTCCGCGACAAGCGTTTGGAAGACCTCGGGTTTCCGCCTCCGGAGGAGCGGTTCGCCATCTGGGAGCCTTTCGATGTCCGGGGGCTCAAGGACCTCCTGGCCCAACACGGCACACTGCCATCAGGGCCCCGGGAAGATGTGGAGACGCGCCCCCTGGCCCTGGTCCTGGCCGGCCAGAAGGCCCCTTTGCTGTTCTGGGAGGCCCTGGCCGCAGCGGCAGATGACCCTGCACTCCCCACGCTCGTCCATCGCCTCCTGTACCTGGTCAACGCGGTGCTCGCCGCGAAGACCCAGACCTTCCACAACGACGAGGCATGGGAGGAGGCTGCCGCTCACACTATCGCCCTTGTCTCTTTGGGGATCGAGGACCTCTGCGAGGGCGACCGCACCCGGGCCAGGGAGATCCTGCTCTCGGTCCATCCGAAGTACCTGTATCGCGTGGGTGTCGAGGTCCTTCGGCCGTTAAACCTCATCGCCCGGAAGGTCCTGCGAGAGGTCGGGGGCATGGGCCGCCTCGTGATCCTCGGCGAGGCCCGCTCCGATGCAGTGCGCGCGGCCTTGCGCTTTCCACCCGAGCCCCCTGGGCCCTCTTCGGACATGTGGACCCTGGCCGAGGCCAGGCGAGCGCGGCAGGACCTGTCCGACACGCTCGCGGTCTTGCGCTTCCTCCGGTCGCACCTCGGGTTCGCACCGACGGGCACGCGTCCAGAGACCAGTTTGCTTGTCTCGCCCACCCTGGCCAATGTGCTCTCCACGGCCTGGGCCCGGCAGGTCCTTTGCGGCCAGGCTGACATCGAACCCTTGACCGGGCAGGAAGTCCGAGACCTCCTCGTCGCGGCGTTCGAGGGGGGGAGGGTCCGCCCATCCCTCAAGGCACTGAACCTGCCGGAGTCGTTGTCGAGCGACGAGGCGCGGGCGGTCCAGGCATTTGTCGCCGAGGCCCTGTCCCGCGTGGAAGAGGCCCTTGGCCGCCTGGACCCGGGCCAGCCCGTGGACGTGCGCTTCCTCGGGGATTGCCTGCTCCTCCGGGAGGGTTCCGGAAGGAGGTCCGGCTAGTCACGGACCCGGGTACGACGCGGGGAGGAACCTGCGGACCTCACCGTCCGGCAGGTCGGAGACCACGGTCTGGGTCAGCCCCTGGTCCCCGTAGGTCGCCACCACGAACCCCTCCCGTCGGTCGAGGCGTAGCCCCGGCTCGGCCGCGCGGGGGTACTGGGCAATGGTGACCCGCCGCCCACCCACGTCGTACAGGTACACCACGGCAGGAGAGGCCCCGACCCTGGTGACACGGGCGCCAACCAACCTGGCCTCCGGGCCATCCGGGATGGGCACACGGAACGCAAATGGGGCGTGTGTCCGAAGAAACTCCATGACCTTCTCGCGGTCCCCAAAGACCTCGCTGTCCGAGGAGACCCGGTGGGCCTCGACCACGTCCCCGACCGGGTCCCCGAAGTCCGACCAGAGCGACAGGGCCCCATACCCCACCACCGCGATCAACAAGACTGCGGCTGCGGCGAGGAGGGTCGGCAAGAAACGCGGCTGCCCGGTGGCGCTCGCCTCCTGCCGGAGCCTGCGTGCGACCTGCTCCCGCAGGCTCGCCGGGGCCCTGGCCGAGAGTAGGGCCTGGCGAAGCCCCGTCCGGAACCGGACCTCCGCGGAGGCGGCGTCACGGCAGTCGAGACAGCCCTTGAGGTGGGCCTCGACCTCCGCCCGCTCCTCGAGGGCGAGTTCGCCGTCCAGGTACAGGTCCAGGTAGCGCAGAAGGGTCTCACAGTCCATTGCCATCCTCCCGAGCGGGGCGGGGGCGAAGTGGCACCACCTCGCCATTGTCGAGCGAGAGGTCCGTGGTCTGCGCGAGCCTCTCGCGAAGCAACCTGCGTGCACGGAACAACCTCGACATCACGGTGCCGATGGGGGTGCCCATGACCTCCGCGATCTCGCGGTAGGACAACTCCTCGACGTCCGCCAGGACCACGACGGTCCGGTAGTCGCGCGGGAGCGCGCGCAATGCCTCCTCGATCCGCTCCCGCGTCGCGCCCAGGACCGCATTGGCCTCCGGTCCCCGATAGAAGGCGCGGCTGGACCATGCCTGAAGCGACGTAGACTGCAAGAGTTCGCGCGCGTCCTCCACACCGACCTCGCGTCCGCCGGCCCGGATGCGGTTGATGAAGGTGTTGCGCAGGATCCGGAAGAGCCACGCCTTGCAGTTGGTCCCCTCCTGGAAGGAATCGAAGGCGGCCAGGGCCTTGAGGTACGTCTCCTGGACCAGGTCGTCGGCCTCGGCCTCGTCGCGCGCGAGGGACCGGGCGAAGCGATACACCGCGTCCAGGTGCGGCAGGGCCTCACGTTCGAACCGGTCCTGACCGTTGTGGCGACGCGACCACAACCTCATGGGCTTCCTCCGCGACGCGAAGGCAACCGGGGAACGGGGTTCAAGAGGGGATTATTCCATACGGAGTCAGAAGCAGATGCACGGGCAGGTTGGGAAGCCGAACACCTCCACGCAACTCGGAGCCAGACAGAAGAGTTGCCCCGGTCCGGGGACGCAGACCACCGCGGTCGCCTCGCAGTAGTCCTTGCCGCCCAAGCACTTGCCCCCACTGCACAACTCGCCCTTGGTGCAGACGTTCTGGTCGTCGCAGGGGGCGCCCTCGTTCGACGTAAAAACGCAGTTGCCGGTCGCTGGGTCGCATTTTTCGTTCAACGTGCAGGGGTTGTCATCGTTGCAGTCCTTCCAAGTCCCGGACCCGCATATGCCATTCAGGCAGCGGTCGTTGATCGTGCACTTGTTCCCATCCTCGCACGGCTTCGAGTTGTTGAGGGATTTGCACTCGCCCGTGCCCGAGTCGCACACGTCGTCCGTGCAGGGGTTCCCGTCGTCGCAGACCTTGGGGCTCCCGCCCACGCATTGCCCGTTCTCGCAGTGGTCGCTCAGGGTGCAGAGGTTCCCGTCGTCGCACGGGCCCGCGATGGGCGTGAACACGCACGCGCCGGAGCCCACGTCGCACCCGTCCTGCGTACACGGGTTCCCGTCGTAGCAGATCGCGTCGTCCGTGGCGCCGTTGCAGTCGTCGTCAAGACCGTTGCAGACCTCGGGGGCCGGGTCCCTGGCGTCGCACCCCACGATGACCCCGCCCACGCACTCGCCGAACCCCGGGCATTCCCCGAATTCGTTCTTCTTCGAGCAGGGGACCTGGCCTTGCACCTCGTCCGTAAGCCCATCGCAGTCGTCGTCGAGCCCGTTGCACTCCTCCTTGGCCGGGGTCTTCGCGTCGCAGGGCTTCAGGCCCGTGACCACGCACTTGCGTGTCCCCGTGCACTGGCCCCACTCGTTCATCACGAAGCACTCGGTCGAGAGGCCCAACTGGATCGCGCGCGTGCTGCACTGGCACTCCGTCCCCTCTGGAGGTACGCACTGGGGCTTCTTGTTGCCCGCCGCATCCGAGACCTCCCGGCACTCGTACCCGGAAGGGCAGGTCTTGCCCCCCGAGCAGTCGCCCCCGCAGAACCGCCCGTTGCCGCCGGAATAGACGCACAGGGCCTCGCCTCCCGTGAACTCGCTGTTGCAGTCCTTGTTCTCCATGCAGGGGTCGCACAGGTAGAGATAAAGCGGCACACACAACGACACCACGTCCGAGCCCATCGTGAAGGTCTTGCACGACCACCCGCCCGGACACTCGTCCACGCAGAACTGGGTGCACACCTTGCCCTGGGGCGACTCCACGCAGAACCCAGAGTCGCACTCCGTGGGCTCCGAGCAGGGCCAGCCGAACTCGCCCGGCTGGGGCGGGACGTCCACCTGACCCGTGTCCTCGGTGACCTCGACCCCTTCGCCGGCCAGGCCGTCCGGTCCGTCCAGACCCGCGCCGTCCGGCACCCCGTCTTCTGGGGCGAACTCGTCGGCCAGCAAACGGTCAGGCGCCTCGTCCTTGGGGCCTGACCCGGACCCGCCTCCACAGGCCGCGAGGGCGCAGGCGACCAACGCCGTCACGACACCACAAAGCCACTTGTTCATGGCGACCGCTCCTCGAGAACGCGCCAGAGTGTACCGGAAAGGACACGGTGTTGTCACCTGGTTTTGCGCCGTGCGCGGAGGTCTTGGGCACACCGGTCCAGGTTCAGGTCCGGGCGGACCTCTGCCAGGGCCCGGCACACTCGCCCTGGCTCGAAGCGCCCACGCCCAACCCCCTCCACGAGGACTCGCGCCTCCTCCTCGTGGCGGCCCGTGTCGTGCAACAAGTCCGCGAGCGTCACCCGGAAGTCCCAGCGCCACGGCGCGACCTCGACCGCGCGCTCCATGGCCCCGAGGGCCGCGGGGACGCGCCCCGCAGCGACCAAGGCCCCAGCCAGGTTCATCAGGGAGAAGGCGCTCCTCGGGTGGGTGGCGACCGCGTCGGACCAAAGGGTCAGGTCGTCGCGCCAGACGCGGTCGCGCTCGAGGGTCATGCCAGCGAGGACCGCCACGTAGAGCATGACGGCCAGACGGCACGCGACAGGCCGTATCGCCCGATCCAGAGCCGGGGCCAAAGCCAGCGAGAGCCCTGCCGAGGCCAGGTAGGTCAGGCGCTCGGCCATGGGAACCATCAGGGGAACGAGATGGGTCGCGGGGAGCATGAAGACGAAGAACCACAGGAGGCCAAGGCCCGCCCCAAATGCGGTCGGGGTACGGCGCACCAGGAGATACCCAGTCGCGGCGAGCAGGGTCGGCAAGGCCAGAAGCCCGGCGATCGTCCAGGGCTCGAGGAGACCATTCGCAAACGGGATGGACTCCCAGGTGTAATCGGGGGACAAGGGGTACGGAAACACGAGGAGCCACAAATAGCGTGCCCCGATTCCGAGGAGGGTGCACAAGGTGGTCCCCCCGTCCACCCCTCCGAAGTAGGGACTCCAGGCAGGCATTACCGCCGACTCGAGCACGAGCGCCCGCATCACGCCGTAGGCCGAGAGAGGGACCACAAGCCCCACAAGCGCCCCGACCGCGGCCCGCCTCCGGACGTCCCTGTGGGCCCCGAGCACCCTCTGGCCGCTCCTGTCGCGCTGAAGCAGCGCAAATGCCAGCGCGAAGATGGGAAAGGGTCCCGCGGACTCTTTGGAAAGAAGACCCAACAAGTAGAAAACGCCCGTCCCCGTCAGGGCAAGCGCGCCTGCCGCGAGGACCCATCGCCGCCAGCACAGAAAGGCCGCCACAGTAAAGACTGCGGCCAAAAGGTCTGCTCGACCCACCACGGCGCTGACCGCGTCGGTGTGGATGGTGTGGACCGCAAAGACCAAAGAGGCCAATAGGGAGGCGCCAGGACTCGCGCGTCCCAGGGCCCGGACCATACGAAAGACCAGGACGGTCATGACCGCGTGCAAAAGCACGTTCACCAGGTGAAACGCCCAGGGTATGGGACCGTGGGCCTGCCATTGCAGGGCAAAGGTCCAGACGGTCAAAGGGCGATACATGAGGCCCCGATAAGGGCTCGCGAATGCATCGAGGGCCCTCCCCGGTGTCGTGACGACCGGGTCCTGCTCTAGGACCACGTGGTCATCCGCGACGAAGCCGTTGAACGGGGACCCCGCGTACACCGCGAGGCAGGCGGCCACCAGGACGAGCGTCGCGACGCGATGACGACCGAGCGCCTGTCCGAGCCGGGTCCCGTCCACCATCCCCAACCGGCCTCCGGCGTTCTGCGACAAGGTAAGACGGAACGGACGGTCGGGTCAAAGAACGGATCGCCCGTCACCTTGTCGGCCGGTGGACGCTCCCCCAGGGGCGCACCCGCACGGATAGGGGATGAAAGCCGGGAACTTTCTCTGGATGGCGGCGCCCGGCGTCGTGGATGTGTACGCACGGCCACCTGGCGGACTCGCTTCGTTTGACGAGACATTGCGGCCAGACTACACTTCGCCGCCGGACCTGGCCCCGAGGCTTCGAGATGGGCGGGATGGACGATGCAGCGTTTGACCCTTTCCCGTCCCTTCTTTCGGGGCCGGGCACCGTTCACACTGGCTGACCTCCCCGTCGCGGTGGCGGTCATCGCATTGCTCGTGGCCCTAGTCCACCTGGGCCGCAGCATGACCGCCCCCGCAGCCCCCGAGTCGCTCGAGATCCACCTGGACCTCGCCCATCTTCCCTACTACGCCTTCCGCTCGGTCGGGAGGATGTTCATCGCCTTCTCGTGGACCCTTCTATTCACCTTCACCTACGGCTCCCTCGCGGCCCACAGCCCCCGCGCAGAGCGCATCCTGATGCCGCTTCTCGACATCCTCCAGTCGGTCCCGATCTTGGGGTTCCTATCCGTGACGCTGACCGGGTTTATGGCCCTGTTTCCAGGCTCGGTCCTCGGGCTGGAGTTGGCCTCCATCTTCGCCATCTTCACGAGCCAGGCGTGGAATATGGCGTACTCCTTCTTCCAGTCGGTGCGGGCCATCCCGCGCGACCTCCACGAGGCCGCGCTCATCATGCGGCTCACCCCGTTCCAGAAGTTTGTGCGGCTCGAGCTGCCCTTCGCGATGAATGGCCTGGTTTGGAATGCGATGGTCTCGTTCGGGGGCGGGTGGTTCTTCTTGGCCGCGAGCGAGGCCATCACCGTGCTCGGGCAGGACATCCGCCTTCCCGGTATCGGCTCCTATCTCGCCACTGCGGTGGAGGCCGGGGACTTCCGCCACATCGCCGTGGCGATCCTGACGATGGTGGTGGTCATCGTCCTCCTCGACCTTTTGTTCTTCCGTCCCCTCCTCGCATGGGCCCACCGCTTCGGCCCATCGAGCGTGCTCGACCAGGACATCGAGTCCTCGGTCCTGACCGCCCTCCAGCGCTCGCGGCTCGCGCAGGCCTTGCACGAGCGGGTCTTCCACCCCGCGGGTTCCTTCCTGGTCCACCGGCTCCCCGCAATCCTTCAGCACCGAAGGCCAGTGCAGGTCGGCTCCCATGTCCGGCGCTGGCGGGGCGTGGTCGGCTGGACGCTCGCGGTTGCGGTCGTGGCCCGGTTGCTCGCCTGGGCCATCCCCGAGACGCGCGACCTCGCGGCGAGTGTGACGCTCGAACAGGTGCTGGGCTACCTCGTGGATGGGGTGTTGACCTTTGTGCGCGTCCTCGCGTGCGTGGTTTTGGCCTCCTTGGTGTGGGTCCCCGTGGGGACCGCAATCGGCTTGCGGCCCTCACTGGCCCGCCGCCTCCGCCCGGTCATCCAGTTAGGCGCAGCCTTCCCAGCCAACCTGGTCTATCCCCTCTTGACCTGGGTCTTCATTCGCTACGATGTCCATCTGAGCCTCGGCAGCGTCGCCCTGATGATCATCGGGTCGCAATGGTACATCCTGTTCAACGTCATCGTCGGGGCGCTCTCGGTCCCGGAGGACCTCAAGGAAGTGGGCCGGGTCATGCGCCTGACACGCTGGCAGAAGTTCCGCCACATCGTGGTGCCTGTCATCCTGCCTTACTGGGTGACGGGGGCGATCACCGCGGCGGGCGGGGCGTGGAACGCCTCCATCGTGGCCGAGGTCGCCACCCTTGGAGAACACACCCTGACCTGCCGTGGGCTCGGGGCCTCGATGACCGAGGCGACCGTGCGTGGGGACTGGCCAGGCATCATCCTGACCATCGTGATCATGTGCGCCTTCGTGGTCGCCACGAACCGTCTGTTATGGCGGCGGCTGTACGTATACGCGGAGGAGCACCTCAGGTTGGAGGCATGACATGGGCGAAACCACGGGCCGTCCGGTAGCCATCCTCGAGGCCAAAGACGTCTCTCGCTACTTTGAGGGCACCTCGGCTTCCCAGCGCATCGTGGTGTTGGACCGCGTGAACCTCGCGGTCTGGCCCGGAGAGATCGTGGCCTTGCTCGGGCCCTCCGGGGCCGGCAAGACCACGCTCGTGCGCATCCTCTGCGGGCTCATCCCCCCCTCCGAGGGGAGCGTCCTCTATCATGGCCAGCCCCTGCAAGGCGTCAATCCGGGCGTCGCGGTGGTCTTCCAGTCCTTTGCCCTGTTCCCGTGGCTTTCGGCGGTCGAGAACGTCGAGATGGGCCTCCTCGCGCAGGGGATGGACCGTCGCAAGGCCCGCGAGAAGGCCGTGGCCATGATGGACCTCATCGGCCTCGACGGCTTCGAGGAGGCGATGCCGCGCGAGTTGTCTGGCGGGATGAAGCAGCGCGTCGGGTTCGCGCGCGCCTTGGTCATGGAGCCCGAGGTTTTGTGCATGGACGAGCCTTTCTCGGGGCTCGACGTCCTGAGCGCCGAGAACCTGCGCGGGGAGTTCATGGACCTGTGGGTCGAGCGCAAGATGCCGACTCGGGCCGTGCTCCTCGTCACCCACAACATCGAGGAGGCGGTGTTCATGGCGGACCGGGTGGTGGTCTTGTGGCACAACCCCGGGCGAGTGGCCGCCGAGATGAGCGTGGACCTGTCGCACCCCCGGGACCGCAAGTCGCCCGCCTTCAAGCGCGTCGTGGACCGGATCTACACGACCCTCGCGCGCCAGGCCGAGATGGAGGCCTCTGGACGCCTCCGCCCCCTGTCTTTGCGGAAGTACCAGATGCTCCCCCGTGCGCACGTCGGGGCCTTGTCCGGACTCCTCGAACTCGTGGAGGAGCGGGGCGGGCGCGAGGACATCTACGCCCTCGAGGACGAACTGAATCTCGAGGCGGACGACCTCCTGCCACTGGCCGAGGCCGCAAGCATCCTCGGGTTCGCGCGAATCGAGGAAGGCGACATCGTTCTGACGGACCTGGGCCGGCGCTTCTGCACGAGCGATATCCTCGAGAGCAAGGAGGTCTTCCGCGAGGCCGTACTCCAAAACGTGATGCTCGTCAACCAGATCCTCCATGCCTTGCGAGGCGCGCACCGCCACGACATGAACGAGGAGTTCTTCATCGAGTTGCTCCAGCGCCACTTTACCGAGGAGGAGGCGTGGCGACAACTCGAAATCGCTGTGGATTGGGGGCGCTACGCCGAGTTGTTCGCCTACGACGAGGAGGCCGGGGTCCTGTACCTCGAGGAGGAGGCTCAGGCCGAGCGCCCGTCAAGCGAACCTGTGTCGGAGTGACGGAGCCCCGCGTTCGCAAGTCCCCCTTTCCCGGACGCGACATTTCGGATAGAGTTTCTCCGATTGTCTTGGAGAGGAGACCCGGATGAGCACTCGTGACGAGACCCGGCCCCCTGAGGTCTGGACGCCCCCTCGTGAGGTCCTGCGCCGCGCCCGCGTGAAGGACCCCGAGGCGTTGCGCGCCAAGGCGGACCGCGATTTCCTGGCCTTCTGGGAGGCGCAAGCCCGCAACCTGAAATGGTACCGGCGCTGGGATCGAGTCCTGGACGACTCGCGCGCGCCGTTCTACCGCTGGTTCGTGGGGGCCCGCACCAATGTCGTCCTGAACGCCCTGGACCGGCACCAGACGACCCCGATCCGCAACAAACTGGCCTACATCTGGGAGGGCGAGGACGGGACGGTCAAGACCTACTCGTACCATGCCCTGGCCCGCGAGGTCGGCCAGTTCGCGAACGTCCTGCGTAGCATGGGCGTGCGCAAGGGGGACCGGGTGACGATCTACCTGCCGCGCATCCTCGAACTCCCCATCGCCATGCTCGCCTGCGCGAAGATCGGGGCGGTCCACAGCGTGGTCTATGGGGGCTTCAGCGTCGAGGCCCTGCACGGGCGCATCGAGGACTCGGGCTCGCGCGTCCTGGTCACGGCGGACGGCGGCTTCCAGCGCGGCAAGGTCGTGCCCCTGAAGCAGATCGCGGACGAGGCCCTGCGGCGGGCCGGGATCGTCGAGCACGTGGTCGTGGTCCGCCGCACCGGCGAGAAGGTCCCCATGGAGACCGGGCGCGACTTCTACTACGACGACCTCCTGAACCTGCCGCTCGCACGGGCGAACGACTGCCGCACCGAGGTCATGGACGCCGAGGACCCGCTGTTCCTGCTCTACACCTCGGGGACGACCGGCAAGCCCAAGGCCATCGTCCACACCCATGGGGGCTACCAGGTCGGGGTCGCGACCACGCTGTCTTTGTGCTTCGACTTGCGGCCCGAGGACCGCTTCTGGTGCGCCGCGGACCCCGGGTGGATCACCGGGCACTCGTACATCGTCTATGGCCCCCTGATCCTCGGCGCGACCTCGATCCTGTACGAGGGGGCTCCGAACTACCCTTACCCGGACCGGTGGTGGCGGATCGTCGAGAAGTACGGGGTCAACATCCTCTACACGGCGCCGACCGCCATCCGCGGCCTGATGCGCTTCGGCGAGTCGTGGCCGGAGCGGCACGATTTGTCGTCCCTGCGCCTGCTCGGCAGCGTGGGCGAGCCCATCAATCCCGAGGCCTGGCACTGGTACCACCGCGTGATCGGGCGCGGGCGGTGCCCCATCATCGATACCTGGTGGCAGACCGAGACGGGGATGTTCATGATCGCCCCGATGCCGGCCATGCCGCTCAAGCCGGGCTCCGCCACGAAGCCGCTGCCGGGCATCGCCGCGGAGGTCGTGGATGAACAGGGCCGACCCGTGCCCCCGGGCGAGGAGGGCCGCCTGGTCCTCACGCGCCCATGGCCTGCGATGCTGCGAGGCATCTGGAACGACCCGGAGCGCTACGTGCGCCAATACTGGAGCGCTTACCCAGGCAAGTATCTGACCGGTGACTCCGCCCGCGTGGACGAGGACGGGTACTTCTGGGTCATCGGGCGCATGGACGAGGTCATCAAGGTGTCCGGCTACCGACTGGGGACCGCCGAGATCGAGAGCGCCCTGGTCAGCCACCCCGCGGTCAGCGAGGCCGCGGCCATCGGGGTCCCCCACGAGGTCCGCGGGAACACTATCTATTGTTACGTGATCCTCCGCAGCGGGGCATCCCCATCGCCGGCCTTGGCCGACGAACTACGCGAGCACGTGGCGCGCGAGATCGGCCCCATCGCGCGCCCCGAGAAGGTCGAGTTCGTGGACGCGCTTCCCAAGACGCGCAGCGGCAAGATCATGCGGCGCGTCCTGATGGCCCGGGCCCGCGGCCTGCCCGAGGGCGACCTGAGCACGCTCGAGGAATGACGCGGGTCAAATCCCGAGTGCCGCGAGGAACTCGGGGTGCGGGCGGGCGATCACCTCGGTGGACAGGAGCAGGTCCGAGCCCAGGAGGGCCTCCGACGCGGCGTTCACGGATGCCTCCACGTCAAACAGTTCGCCGACGAAGGCGTACCAGCACTTGCCCCCGATCCCGGCGGACAGGTGCAGCACTGCGAGCGTGACCGGGGCCGCCTTGAGCGCCGCATCCGCCGAGCGCAGGCCCGAGCAGGCGGTCGCGGTTTCGACCAGGCCCATGGCGCCCTCGGGTCTCGACGGGACGACCCCGAAGACCGCGGGCTCCAGTTGCGGGTGTGCAAACGGCAGAAGGAAGCGGTCAATCAGGAGGTCACCAGCCCTGGCTACGGCCTCGGCCAAAGACTCCTCGACCTCGGCGATACCCCCATCGAAGAGGATCAGGAACTTGCCGGGCGTGACCGGCGTGGCCAGGACCACGCGCGCTTCCGCCTTCTTGACCAGGGCGTCCACGCAGACAAGCCCGCGCGGGATGCCCGACACCTCGACCCCCGCGAACGCCTCCGGCGAACCTAGCGGCAACGAGGACGGCGTGAACTGGGGTCGAGTGAGGCTCAACGCTTGCCATCCAACCCAGGCGCGTCACACGATCCGGAAGTAATCCTTCAACGTGCAGCGCCGCTCCCTCGTGAAATTCAGGGCCGTGGTCAGGCCCTCGCCCGTGGGGCTCGCGATCGTCCACGAGGTGTACCCTTCCCCGTTGAGGCCCAACCCGGCTGACGAGGGGGCGTTCTTGACGAAAATCGAGCAGTCCGCGGCCCGCGCGAACCGGTGCAGGTGCTCGATGTTCAGCGAGTGCATGACCGCGGTATGCCGGAACCCGTGCTCCACGCGGACCGCGGTCGCAATCCCCTCCTCGACGTTTCGCACGCGCACCATGGGGATCACCGGGAGCAACTGCTCGACCTGGACGAGGGGGTGGGACTCGTCCACCTCGCAGAAGGCGATGCGCACCTCGTCCGGCACGTCCACCCCGACCTCGCGCAGGATCACACGGACATTCTTACCGACAAAGTTCTTGTTTGGATGATCGCCGTCAATCACGAGCTGCGTGACCTTGGGCACCAGCGCGTCCCGGATATAGTACGCCCCAGCCCGCACGAGTTCCTGGCGTAGCCGGTCCGCCACGGCCTCGACGACGATGATCTCCTTCTCGACAATGCAAACGATGTTGTTGTCGAGGCTCGCACCCGCGATGATGTCGCGCGCGGCCTTATCGATCTTCGCCGTCTCGTCCACGATGACGGGGGGGTTGCCGGGTCCCGCGGCGATGCACTTCTTGCCCGTGCTCATGGCGGCCTTGACGACGGCTGGCCCACCGGTGACCACGACCAGGTTGACCCCTTCGTGGTTCATCAGTTGCTGCGCCGACTGGATTGTGGGCTCCGCGACGCAACAGAGGAGGTTGTCCGGGGCCCCAGCCTCAACCATGGCCCGGTTCAGCATGCGTACGTAGTGGACCGTGGTCCGCTTCGCGGACGGATGCGCGTTCAAGACCACCCCGTTGCCGCCCGCGATCATCCCGATGGCGTTGTTGATGACCGTCTCGGTCGCGTTCGTGCAGGGCGTGATGGAACACACGACCCCGTACGGGGCGCGCTCGATCAGGGTCAGGCCGTGGTCCCCGGTGTAGGCGCGCGGGACAAGGATCTCAAGGCCCGGCGTCTTCTCGGCGGCCAGCCGGTTCTTGACCACCTTGTCCGCAACGCGGCCCAGGCCCGTCTCCTCGACCGCCATGCGCGCCAGGTCTTGGAGGTGCGCGAGAGTCACGGCCCGCATGGCCTGGATGGCCTTGTCGCGGACCTCGAGCGGCAGCGTCACGAGCCGCTCGTGTGCGGCCCGGGCCGCGTTGACCGCCGAGTCCACGTCCGGGAAGATGCCCTCCCGGCCTGTCTCGTGCAGGGAGCGGACCACCGCGGGGGCCCCCGCCGGTGTCGTCACGCGACTCGGGGCGAGCACGTTTTCGCGCCGCAGCCGCTCGATCACCTGCTCGACGATCGTCGCGACCTTCTGCTCGTCCAGGGGCATCTCACTCCTTGACGTACCGCTTCACGCCCCCGACCTCGACCTCGTCCACGATGGCCATGATCGTGGCGTCCACGGGCCTCTCGTGGGTCATGACCGTCTGCCTCGCGGAAGACCCGCTCGCGTACAACACCACCTCGCCCACGCCAGCGCCCACCGCGTCTGCGGCCACGACCATCTTCCCCGTCTCGCGCATCTCGTGGTCCAGTTCGCGCACAACCAGGAAGCGCAGGCCCACGATCTTTTCGTCCTTGCGGGTGGAGACCACGGTCCCCACGACCCGGCCCATCAGCATCGTCACCTCCTTGACCCAGGGGCCGCGGGGGCACAAAGACCGCCCCCCAAGACGCGGCACGGCAACCGGGTCCCCGGAGTGGCCTTGCGCCCCGAGCGTCACTCGTTCCTGCCGCCCTTGCGGGCACCCTGACGGCCCAGCGGCAGGACCTCGTCAATGTTGACGTGCGGCCGCGGGATCACATGGACGGACACCAGTTCGCCCACGCGCTCGGCCTGCCGGGCCCCGGCCTCGGTCGCAGCCTTGACCGCGGCCACATCCCCCCGCACGATGGCCGTGACGTAGCCGCCGCCGATCTTCTCGTAGCCGACCAGTTCCACCTTGGCCGCCTTGACCATGGCGTCGGCCGCCTCGACCATCCCGACGAAGCCCTTGGTCTCGATCATCCCGAGTGCGTCTGCCATGCGACCACCTCCACGATTCGCTCGCCTGGCGCAGCCGGTCACACGCCGGTCAGCGCCTCCAACACCCCAACCGCGGCCTCGGCCGCGGAATCAATCTCCGACTCGGTCCCGGACAGCCACAACCGCCCGAACGACCCGTACGGGCGGACGTTGACCAGGTAGATGTGTGCCGCCTTCTCGGCCTCATTTGCCGCGTAGGCCACGTACCCTGCCGGCTCCGTCTCCAGGATGAACAGGCTCTGCCCCGGCAAGATCATCATCCCCGCCGAATTGCGATTGATGATCTGGGCCTGATAGGGCTCGATGGCGCGGATGATCTGGTTCGAGACGATCTTGGGCTTCATCCGCTCCTCTTCCTTCAGACCTAAGTAACGCAGGATGTGCTCGCCGGCCTTCAGGACCTCGCCCTTATCATGGTCGTGGACCTCGAGCAGCCCGTACGCCCGCTCAACCACCTGCACCGCCGGGACCACCGTGGTCGCCTTGAGGGCCACATCCGTGACGCGGTTGATCGCGATCCCGGGCGCGATCTCGACAAACAGCGAGGCCATCTCCGGGATGGGAAGAAAGCCGCGCGCCGTCTTGCCGATGAACGAGGCGAGTTGCGGCTGGAGGCTGTCCAGGAACACGTAGGTCCGGAGGCTCGTCATCGGCGCCTTCCTCCTTGCGCGTTTCTGCCCGGTCCCCCCGGGACAGCCGCAAAAGATAGCACGACGTGGAAGCACGTGACAACGGTTTCGCGCAAGCCTTGTTGACACGGCCTCGGCCAATGGGCTAGAAGGGCCTTGGCCCTTTGAGGAGACTTTCCGATGAGCAAGACGAGCGACAACCTGAAGGCGGCATTCGCGGGCGAGAGTCAGGCGAACCGGAAGTACTTGGCTTACGCGGACAAGGCCGAGGCTGAGGGGCTTCCCAACGTGGCGAAGCTCTTCCGGGCCGCTGCGGACGCCGAGACCGTACACGCGACCCGGCACTGGCGGGCCCTCGGGATGATCCGGAGCACCCTCGAAAATCTCGAGGACGCCCTCCAAGGCGAGACGTACGAGGTCAACGAGATGTATCCCTCGTTCCTCGCCCAGGCGGAGAAGGACGAAGAGATCACGGCCCAGTACGCCTTCAAGGGGGCGCTCGAGGCCGAGAAGGTCCACAGGGACCTGTTTTCACGAGCCATCGAGGCCGTGCGGTCCGGTTCGGACGTGGCCCCGTTTCGGGCGTACACTTGCACAGTCTGCGGCTACACGCACATCGGGGATCCCCTGGACGAGTGCCCAGTCTGCAAGGCGAAATGGAAGGCCTTCCGGGAGGTCGCCTGATGCTGAAGGTGGCCCCGTCCGTCATCGCGGGGGACCAAGCGAGGCTGGGCGAGGAGGTCCGCGCGCTCGAGGCTGCGGGGGCGGACCTCGTGCACCTCGACGTCATGGACGGGCACTTTGTCCCCAACCTGACCCTGGGCCCAGGGGTGGTCAAGGACCTGCGCAAGGAGACCTCACTCCCCCTCGATTGCCACCTCATGCTCGAGGAGCCAGAGCGTTACGTCCGTGCCTTCGCGGAGGCGGGCGCGGACCGCATCGCCGTGCATGTGGAGGTCCCCGGTGCGGCGACGGCCCTGCGCGAGGTCCGCTCCCTGGGCCGACTGGCAGGGCTCGCCTTCAATCCGGACACGCCGGCCACCGCGGGGGACGCGCTGTTCGACCTCGTGGATTTCGTGGTCGTCATGACCGTGTATCCGGGGTTTTACGGCCAGGAGATGATCCCCCGGGCGCTTGACAAGGTGCCCGTGTTGCGCGAGAAATTGTTGGCCTTGGGGCGTGACCCCGTGATCCAGGTGGACGGGGGGGTCGCGTCAGGGAACGTGGGGCTCATTGCCGCGGCGGGCGCGACCGAGGTCGTGGCCGGGGCCGCGGTCATGAAGGCCCGTGACTACCGGGCCGCCATCGAGGCCTTGCGGTGGGGCGGGCCCCTTCATTGACATCGGGGCGTAGCGCAGCCTGGTAGCGCACATGGTTCGGGACCATGGAGTCGCTGGTTCAAATCCAGTCGCCCCGACTGTTGGTAGAAGAGCGCGAGTTCTTTGACGAACTGGCTGATGGTCGGCTGGAGGGCGGGATTTGAACCAGCTCGCGGCGCTGCATCCGTGCTCGGCTCGCTTCGCTCCCCTCGCACGGGCAGTCGCACCCCAACCACGCGAGCGTCCGCTGGACGCTCGCTCCCATGACTCGCTCGCTTCGCTCGCTCCTCATGGGGTTGGGGCCCCGGTTCAAATCCAGTCGCCCCGACTGTTGGTAGAAGAGCGCGAGTTCTTTGACGAACTGGCTGATGGTCGGCTGGAGGGCGGGATTTGAACC
>FWWL01003182.1_pt1 | contig 30968 bp, 32 predicted proteins | sample 2228331 | NCBI WGS metagenome assembly FWWL01 (sample SAMEA103939775, study PRJEB20133) | metagenome
CCGGACCACGCGCAGCAGCGTATCGTTGCTGACCGGCAGCATCATCCTGGCGGCAAAACTCGCTCCAGGCCGGCCGCCCAACGCGAGCCCGGTCGTGCTGCTCGACGAGATCGACAAGTTCGTGACGCATCGCGACGAGAAGCCCTATAACATCCTGCTGAACGTGCTCGAGGCCGAGAACGCCGAAGCCCTGCTCGACGAGTATCTGCGGGTCCGGTTCGACGCTTCGCGCGCCTGCATCGTTGCGACCGCAAACGACGTCTCCGTGCTGCCGGACTTCATCCGGGATCGGTTCCTGATCGTTCCGATCGTCGCGCCGACGGGCGCCGACCTGCTCGCGCTCACGCAGCAGATCGCAGCCAAGATCATCACGCCGCTCGGGCTGCCCATGCCGGGCGACACAGTGCTGGCGGCGCTTGCCAGACATCATCCACGCCGGATCGCGCGCGTCCTGCGCCTGGCGCTGGGCTTTGCCGCTGCCCAAGGCCGCGACGTGCTCGTCCCCGCCGACGTGACGGCGGCTGATGCCCTCGCATCGGCGCAAGCTTCCCGCGCGTCGATCGGGTTCATCCGCCCGAGGAAGGAGACCGAAGCAGAGCGTGAGTGAGGTGAGATCGGGAATGCCCCCGGGAAGCCCAAGACGACAGGAAACGAAAAACCATGATGACCGAAACGAACAGCGAGGGCCAGAGCATCTCGGTGATGCCCCGCCGCATCCGCGAGGAAGGCAGCACGGCCGCCGTCACGCACTATGTCGATACCCGATGGCCCCGCATCGGCGGTCCGGAGCTCGCCCCGCTGCCCGGGCGCGCGTTCCTCGAACCCGAGTTCGCGGACGCCTACCAGCCCGGCCACGTCGCCTATGTTTATGTCGCCGGCTCCGGCGACACGTTGAAGGCACCGGACCAGCCGACGGGTCTGCATGGCCTGGCGCGCCGCTTCGCCTTGCCGTTGTTCAAGATCTCCGCGACCGGGGCCGAAAACGCGCTCGACCGAATCGCGGACCTCAATCTTGAGCGCTACGCCGGGATGTACCAGGCGCCAGCCGGCCTCGCCTGCGATCCGGGGTACGACAACTGGCGCCTCGTTCTCATCCACCCCTCCCGGAAGCCGCTTCCGGGGGCTCCCGTCGAGGCGCGTCCGCGCGTCATCCGCGTCGCGCTGCCCGGTGGCCTTTCGATCATCAGCTTCGAGAAGGAGCTTCATAAGCGATTGAGCTCGGCTTCCCTCGGCGCCTGGATCGCCTCCTCGGCCGGGCGCAGGCACTGCGCCGATCTCGGCCTCGATCCGCGCGAGGCCATGCGCCTCACCGGCTACAACACCGGCGAGGGAGAACGCGTCAGCCGGGCCGAGGAACTCTACATCTTCAAGCCCCGTCTCAATGGTGGACGCCTGCTCACCATCATCGAGCGCATTATGCATGACTATGTCGTGCGCGATCTTGCAAGCCCGCGCCCGAACTGGGGCTGGGTTTCCGTTAATCAAGGCTACCGGCGGCGAGCCTGATCGGCTGGACTGCGCCTTCGAGAAAACCGCCGTTCGTGCTACGTTCTAGATGCATCAAGACCGATTCGGGTCATGGGCGAAGGCCAGCGGGATTCCTCCACACACTGGGATACCCCGCCCCTCCGGCTTCCGATGGAAGGCGCATGTTGCCGCGCTCTCGATGTCGTCAGGCAATGCCACGCGGTTGCCGGGGGCCGCTTGGGTAGTGCACCGGAGGGTCTTGGTTGCGGAACTTCGGGTTCCGCCGCCGCGATGTTGGAACGAATTCGGGGTCGACGTAAACAGATCCCGCTGGGCAGTAGCGTTGAGACCCGCGAACCCAGCCGTGCCGGGAAAGTGCCATCCCGGGCGAATTCGAGTGAGGCACGGAACCAATCTCGCCGAAAGGCGGGATTTTCCGTGGATTCGCTCGATGTTTGGCCACGATCAGTCTATGGCCGTATGCTGCTTAGACCCTTCTGCCAGGCGGAAGGTTCAAGTGCTTAACGCATGGCCTCTCCTGCTCGACCTTGATCAGGTCAGCGCTTACGTCGGTCTCTCACCCGTGACTTTTCGCAAGATTTGCCCCGTTCCGGCTATCGCGCTGGGCGTCGCCGTCACGCGCTGGAATCGTAATCAGATCGACGAGTGGGTGAATTCCTTACCCCCGAAAAATTCGGCAGTGCGCCGTGCCGAGCCTGTTCCCGCACGTCCTTACGACGTTGCGAAGGAAGCCGCCGAAGCACGCCGTTCAACCGCCGTGCAGAAGATCCGAGAGCGCCAGAATGCCCGCTTCGACCGTTAAGATCCCTTATATCCAGCGCATCAGATCGTCTGATGGCAAGGTCCGCCTGTACTTCCGCAAGGGAGATCACAGAGAGGGGCCCCTGTCTGCTCCCGACGGCAGCGACGAACTGCGAGAGGAGGTCGAAGCGATCGTCAAGAAGTTGGCGGCATTGGGCAAAAAGCCTGCCGCCGTCGAAGGAACGGTCGGCGGCATGCTTCTCCGGTATGCGGGGGATGGCGACAAACAGCGGCCCTGTGCCGAGTTCCTGGGTCTGGCCTCGAGTACGCAGTCCGAATATCTGCGCATGGCCACCGAGATCCGGGAGGACTGTGGAGAGGTCCTATTGAGCGATGTCACGGTTACGTGGCTGCGGGACCTGAGAGATGCTTGGGCGCCGCAGGGCTACAAGGCCGCGAACGACCGGCGACAGGTCCTAAAGAACGCGCTAGCGCCAGCCATCGAGGATGGCCGACTGAACGCAGATCCTTTCGCGAAGATAGGCAAGCTCGCACGTCCTCATGATGCCGGCGAAGCCCATCCGGCCTGGGAGGATCACGAGTTCGATGCAGCTGTGGCGGATGCCCTCAGCCGCAACCAGCCCGGTCTGGCTCGCGCTTACGCTCTGGCTCGTTGGGGTGGGTTCAGGAGGGGGACCATCTGCAGGATTCCGCTCAACGCCCGCGCGCTTCGGCCCGATCTCGCAGGTGTGTCACAGAGGCGGCTCCTGTGGATCACCGAGAAGCGCAAGGTTCTCTGCGACAAGCGCGAGGATGCGCGGCTGAGCGAGCTTCTCGACGCAACTCCTAACCGTGCCTTGACGATCGCCTATAACGCCGACGGCTTTGCATGGAAGCCAAGGCAACTCGCCCAGGCAGTCGAGCGTCACAACGAGCGGCTCGCGAAATCCGATAAGGTCCGCCTTGGCCTCAGCCTTCACGGCCTGCGCCATTCTCGGGGTGTGGAACTCGCGGAGGCCGGCGCGAGCGACGCCGAGATCATGTCGCAACTCGAGCATGCCACGGATCGGGCCGCCAGAATCTATCGCCGGCAAGCTGAGCGTAGGCGTTTGGCCGATTCCGGACAGGATCGGATCGACTCGGTGATCGCAATCCGGAGCCGCAAAAGCGACCAGAACGGGAGGTGAATCCCGGACTGTAAAATCGCTGTAAAAAGGCTGTAAAATCGGAGCTCAAAAATGAGCTAAGTGATGGCGCGCCCGAAAGGATTCGAACCTCTGACCCTCAGATTCGTAGTCTGATGCTCTATCCAGCTGAGCTACGGGCGCGTATCGGGCAGCGGCGTGGCGCCGTCGCTCCGATGGGGGCGAGATAGCCGCTCTCCCTGCGCTTGGCAACCCTCAATGTCGCGGCGCGCCAAAAGTTTTGCCGGGGCCGGGCCGCTGGCGGGTCCCTCAGCCGCCCGCCCGCAGCAGCGGCGCGGCGGCCGCGATCCGGCGCGCCTGCGCCTTGCGCCGCTCCTTCGGCAGCTTCTCGGCGATACCGTAGAGCTGCTCGCGCCGATCCATCTCATGCCAGACATCGGCGGGGGCGATGCCCATTTCGCTCCACAGCACGACCAGATTGTAGAGCAGGTCGGCGCTTTCCTGGATCGTCCGGTGGCGCTCGCCCTGCACCGCCTCAAGCCCGACCTCGAAGGCCTCCTCGGCCAGCTTCTTGGCCATCTTGGGCACGCCCTCGCCGGCGAGCCGGGCTGTCCGCGACAGGGCAGGGTCGGCGTGGCGCGCCGCGAGGACGGCGGCATGGAGACGCTGGATCGAATCGGCCATCGCGGCAGAATCGACGCCGCCGATGAGGGTTTGATGACAGCGGCCCCGGCGGGGGCCGCGGCGCTCAGTCGGCGATGACCTGCAGCCGGTGCAGCCGCGCATAGGCGCCGTCTCGGGCGAGCAGCGCGTCATGGCTGCCGGTCTCGACGATTCTGCCCTCTTCCATGACGACGATCAGATCCGCCTCGCGCACCGTCGACAGGCGATGGGCGATGACCAGCGTGGTGCGGTTCCTCATCAACCGGGCCAGCGCCTGCTGGACGAGACGCTCCGATTCCGCGTCGAGCGCGCTCGTCGCCTCGTCGAGCAGCAGGATCGGCGCATCCTTCAGGATCGCACGGGCGATGGCGATGCGCTGGCGCTCGCCGCCGGAGAGCTTCTGGCCGCGCTCGCCGACGGACGAATCGTAGCCATCCGGCATCGCCATGATGAAGTCATGCGCGGCGGCCGCCTTCGCCGCGGCGACGATCTCCTCGTCGCTGGCGCCGGGCCGGCCGAAGGCGATGTTGGCACGCACGGTGTCGTCGAACAGCACGACATCCTGGCTGACGACGCCGATCTGGGCCCGCAGCGAGGCCAGCGTCAGCCCGCGCAGATCCTGCCCGTCGATCTCGATGCGGCCCTCGGTCGGGTCGTAGAGCCGCGGGACCAGAGCGAGCAGGGTCGACTTGCCCGAGCCCGAGCGCCCGACCAGCGCCGTCGTCTTGCCGCCCTCGGCGACAAGATCGATGCCTTCGAGCGCGCGCTGGTCGTCGCGGTAGCGGAAGCGCAGATTCTGGAAGGCAACCTCGCCAACCCCCACCCGCAGCGGCTGGCCATCCGGCGGATCGACGATCTGCGGCTTCTCGTCGAGCAGCGCGTAATAGCGCTTCAGCGAGGCCCCGGCCTCCTGGACGATGGCATTGAGATTGCCGAGCGAGCGCATCGGCTGCGCCGCCAGCAGCAGCGCCGAGACATAGCCGGTGAAGTCGCCCACGGTGGAGCCGCCGCTGGTGATGCGCACACCGATCGCCGCCAGCACGCCCGCGACCGCCATGCCGCCGCCGACCTCGAGCAGCGGATCGAGCCGGCCGCGCGCATTCGCCGCCTTCATCTTGAGCGAGCGGATCGTCTCGAAGGCCGCCGCCGCCCGCCGCTCCAGATAGGGCTCGAGCGTGTCGGTCTTGGCGGCGCGCGCACCCTGCAGGCTCTCGGTGACGAGGCTCGCCATCAGGCCGGTCTGCTCCTGCTGCGAGGTCGCCATGCGGCGCAGCTTCCGGCCGATCTTGCCGATCGGATGCGCCACGATCGGCGCCACCAGCATGACGATGAGCGTCATCTGCCAGTCGATCCAGAACATTGCTCCGACGAGCGCGAGCGCGGTCAGCACGTCGCGCACGGCGATGTTGATCAGCCTTGTCAGCGCCTCCTTGACGAAGGTGAAGTCGGTGGTGAAGCGCTGGGTCAGCGAGGCCGGGTTCTCGCGCTGCAACTGCGCGAGATCGGCCCGGATCAGATGGGTGTAGAGCGCCGTCTGCATGTCGGCCTCGATCCGGCTGACGACGCTGTTGGTCATCACCGTCTGGGCCAGCAGCGAAAATCCCTTCACCGCCGTGACGATGACGACGACGACGGCGACCGCGTTGACGACGCCGATCTCGAAGCCGATCGATTTTGAGACCAGCCGCTCCATCCGCCGGACGAAACCCGTCGATTCCGCCGTCAGCGGATCGGCGAAGGCATCGAAGGCCGCCTTGATCAGCAGCGGGTAGAAGCTCGTCGTCGCCGCGATCACCACGACGAGGCCGAGGATCATCGCCATCTGCGGCAGATAGGCCCGGACCTGCTCGCGCCAGACGCGGAGCAGCAGCGCAAAGGTGTCGTCGGTGACGCGGCCGATCTTCATGGCGCGCGACCTATCACGGCGGCGCAGTGAGCGCTACGGGAGGCCGGGTCTTGCTCCGGACAAGAAGCTAGCGTCCCATGCGGGCGACCGATTCAGGAAAGCGCGAGCGCCCATGCCCCTCCCCCCGCCGGCCCAGCCCGGCCAGAGTTTCGCCGAGATCGACACGCCGGCCCTGATCCTCGACCTCGACGCCTTCGAGCGCAATCTCGTCACCATGGCAGCCTATACGCAGGGACATGGCGTCCGGCTGCGGCCCCACGCCAAGACCCATAAAAGCCCCGAGATCGCGCTACGCCAGATCGCCCATGGCGCGGTCGGCCAGTGCGTCCAGAAGGTTTCCGAGGCGGAGATCCTGGTCGAGGGCGGTGTGACCGACGTGCTCGTCAGCAACGAGGTCGCGGGCGCGGCCAAGCTCGACCGGCTGGCGAAGCTCGCTCGCCAGGCCAGGATCGGGCTCTGCGTCGATCATCTCGACGGCATCCGCGAGGCGGCCGAGGCCGCCGCCCGCCACGATGTCGTGCTCGACGTGCTCGTCGAGATCGATGTCGGCGGCCGCCGCTGCGGCGTCGCGCCCGGCGAGACGGCGGTCCGGCTGGCGGAAGCGGTGGCGCGCAGCAATACCCTGCGCTTCGGCGGCCTGCAGGCCTATCACGGCACCGCCCAGCACATGCGCTCGATCGACGAGCGCCGGGAGGCGATCGAGCGCGCCGCGCTCGGCACCCGCAACACGGTGGAGCGGCTGCACCAGGCGGGCCTCGCCTGCGCCGTGGTCGGCGGGGCCGGTACCGGCACCTTCGAGATCGAGAGCCAGTCCGGCATCTGGAACGAGATCCAGGCCGGCTCCTACATCTTCATGGACGCCGATTATGCCCGCAACCGCCAGGCCGACGGCACGCCCTTCCGCACCTTCGAGCACGCGCTCTTCATCCTGACGGCCGTGATGAGCAAGCCGGTGCCGGACCGCGCGGTCGTCGATGCCGGGCACAAGACCGCTTCGGTCGATTCCGGCATGCCGATGCCGTTCCGGCGCGAGGGCGTGATCTACACCAAGCCTTCCGACGAGCATGGCGTGCTGACGGGCGACCCGATCGCCCTGCCGCATCGCGGCGACCGGCTGCTGCTGATCCCCGGCCATTGCGACCCCACCGTGAACCTGCACGACTGGTATGTTGGTGTGCGCGGGCTCCACACGCCGGACGCCCATGTCGAGTCGCTCTGGCCGATCGCGGCGCGCGGCGCCCTGACCTGACGCAGGCGCTGACGAAACGCGACCTCAGCGATTGAGCCTCACGGCTCCGCTCTGCGAGAGGTCGTAGCCGCCGAGTTCGCGCGCCCGCGCCGCCATCGCCGGCCCGCGCATCCAGGCCAGCAGCCTCTGCGTCGCCGGCTCGAAATAGCTGCGCCGGCGCATCGCCAGGTCGACATGCTCCCAGACCAGCGGGAGGAATTCGAGACCGAAAGCACCGGCGACGGCGCGCGAGGCGATGCCGCAATCGGCGCGCCCGGTCCGGATCGCCAGCGCGAGATCCTGCCCCGTCGCGCAGATGCCTTCGGCGAGGGTCAGCGACAGGGCGGGCACCCCCTCCCGCGCGATCAGGCTCTCGAGCAGGAGCTGCGCGCCCGCGCCCTTCTGGCGACGGGCGAAGCGGGCCCGTCGCTCGACGGCCGAAACGAGGCCGGACAGCCCGAGTGGGTTGCCGGGTGCGACCAGCAGACCCTGCTCGCGCCGCGCGAAACCGATCACCACGGCGTCATGGAGCCCCGGCTCCGCCTGAACGGCCGCGGGATTGGCGCCGTCATCGTCCGGCGTCGCATGGAGATGGATCGCGGCGATGGAGACCTCGCCCCGCACCAGCCGGTCGAGCCCGGCCTGCGAGCCCTCGGCCAGCAGCGCCAGCCCGCAGTGCGAGTCGCGCACCGCCACCTCCAGCAGCGAATCCTGGCTGCCGCCGATGATCGGCGGCGGCTCGGCCAGCCGCAGCCCGTCCGGCCGGGCCAGCCCGGCCTCGAGCCAGCGGTCGAGCGCCGCGCGCGGGAACAGCCATTTCCCACTGACCTTGGTGCAGGGCACGCCGCCGCTGGCGACCAGCTCATACAGCTTGCGCTCCCCGAGCCGCAGATAGCCGGCCGCCTCCTCCGTCGTCAGATAAGCCTGCTCCTGCATGGACATGCACTGACCTGCATTTTCTCCAGAATTGGCATTTGGTCGCATTGAAAGCTACCAAAGACAAGTCTTTGCAGATGTCCGGAACCAACAAGGGGCGGCATTGGACTTTTCGGCGATCTTCTCGGCGGCCTTCGCCCTCGTGATCGGGCTCGATCCCGCCTTTCTGGCGATCGTCGGGCTATCGCTGCGCGTGACGCTGACGGCGGTGCTGATCGCCGCCGTGATCGGCCTGCCGCTCGGCGCCGCCCTGGCGCTCGCCCGGTTCCCGGGCCGCGCCGCCGTGATCGTCCTGCTCAACGCCTTGATGGGGCTGCCACCGGTCGTCGCCGGGCTGATCGTCTTCCTGCTGCTGTCGCGCTCCGGGCCGCTCGGGCCGCTGGGTCTCCTCTTCACGCCGACGGCGATGATCATCGCGCAGGTCCTGCTCGTCCTGCCGATCGTGATCGCCCTCACGCGCCAGACGGTCGAGGATCTCTGGGGCGAATATCGCGACCATCTCCGCTCGGTCGGGCTCGAAGGCCTGCGCGCCATCCCGACCCTGCTGTTCGACGGCCGTTTCGCGCTCGCCACCGCCCTGCTCGCCGGCTTCGGACGGGCGAGCGCCGAGGTCGGCGCGGTGCTGATCGTCGGCGGCAACATCGCCGGCTACACCCGCACCATGACGACGACGATCACGCTGGAGACCTCCAAGGGCGACCTGCCGCTGGCGCTCGGCCTCGGCCTCGTCCTGATCGCGCTCACGCTCGCGATCAACGCCGTCGCCTTCGGCGCCAGTCGCATCGGCGCGCGCTATGCGGGATGAGCGCCATGCGTGACCGCAGCTCGATCCTGCCGCTCGACGTTCGCTCCGTCGCCTTTCACGGCGAGGGGCGTCGCCTCGTCGATGGGGTCAGCTTTCGGCTGCCGGCCGGCGGGCTGACCGTTCTGCTCGGCCCCAACGGCGCCGGCAAGTCCCTGACGCTGCGCCTCTGCCACGGCCTGCTCACCCCGAGCGAGGGCCAGATCGCCTGGGCACCCGGCGCCGATGGCGGCACCCGCAGGCACGCCATGGTCTTCCAGAAGCCGATCATGCTGCGTCGCTCGGTCGAGGCCAATGTGCTGCACGCGCTGGCGGCGGCGGGTGTCGCCGGCCCCGAGCGCCGCGAGCGCTGCCGCACCGCGCTCGAACGCTTCGGCCTCGCCGACCGGGCCGATCAGGCAGCGCGGCTGCTCTCCGGCGGCGAACAGCAGCGCCTCGCCATCGCCCGGGCCTGGGCGCTGCGCCCGGAACTTCTGTTCCTGGACGAGCCGACCTCCCAGCTCGACCCCGCCGCCACCCGTCAGATCGAGACACTGCTCGCCGGCCTCGTGGCGGAGGGCATCACCGTGCTGATGTCGACCCATGATCTCGGCCAGGCGCGGAGGCTCGCCTCGCGCGTGCTCTTCCTGCACCGCGGCCGTCTGGTCGAGGACGCTTGCGCCACCGATTTCTTCGCCGCCCCCGCCACATTCGAGGCGCGGGCGTTTCTGGCCGGCGACCTGATCTGGTGACGACCCCAATCCGAAGACCAACCGAGGAGACGACCATGACGACGACCCGACGCCTGCTTCTGGCCACCGGTTTCTGCGCCGCGCTGAGCAGCCTTGCGCTGGCCCAGACCACGACCGCCACCCCACCAGCGGCGTCCGCCCCGGCCGCGGCGGGGACCCGCTTCATCACGGTCTCCTCGACCACCTCGACCCAAGATTCCGGCCTGTTCGGCCACATCCTGCCCCTGTTCAAGGCAAAGACCGGCATCGAGGTCCGGGTCGTCTCGCAGGGCACGGGCCAGGCGCTCGACACCGGCCGGCGCGGCGATGCCGACGTCGTCTTCGTCCATGCCAAGGCGCAGGAAGAGAAATTCGTCGCGGATGGTTTTGGCCTGGAGCGCAAGCCCGTGATGTACAACGACTTCGTCCTGATCGGCCCGAAGGCGGACCCGGCCGGCATCGCCGGGACCAAGGACATCGCCGCTGCGCTGGTGAAGATCGCCGAGAAGGGCGCGCCCTTCGTTTCGCGCGGCGACAAATCCGGCACGCATTCGGCCGAACTCGCGCTCTGGAAGGTCGCGGGCGTCGATCTCGAAGCCAAGAAGGGCGCCTGGTATCGCGAGATCGGCCAGGGCATGGGGGCAGCGCTCAACACCGCCGGCGGGATGGGCGCCTATGTCCTCGCCGACCGCGGCACCTGGATCTCCTTCAAGAACCGCGGCGACCTCGGCATCGCCGTCGAGGGCGATCGCCGCCTGTTCAACCAGTACGGCGTGATCGCGGTGAACCCCGCCAAGCACCCCCATGTGAAGATCAATGACGGGCAGGCCTTCGTGAACTGGCTGGTCAGCCCCGAGGGTCAAAAGGCGATCGCCGACTACAAGATCGAGGGGCAGCAGCTGTTCTTCCCGAACGCCACGCAGGCGGGCGCGTGACCCCATGCGCCTCGGCTTTCTGGCAGGCCTCGTTGTAATGGCCGGTTTCGCGACGTCGCCTGTTCGCGCGCAGGAGCCGGTTCTCCTGCATGCGGCGGGCAGCCTGCGGGCCGCACTCACGGAGGTGACGCAGGCCTTCACCGCGCAGAGCGGGCTTCCCGTGAAGCCGGCCTTCGGCGCTTCGGGCCTGCTGCGCGAGCGCATCGCAAAGGGCGAGGCGGCGGAGGTCTTCGCCTCCGCCGATCTCGGCAACCCCCGCGCTCTGGCGAAGGAGGGGCGCAGCGGCCCGGTCGTGCTCTTCGCCCGTAACGAACTCTGCGCCTTCGTCCGTCCCGGCGTCGCCGCGACGCCGGAGACGTTGCTGGAGCGCATGCTGGACACGGGCCTCAAGCTCGGCACCTCGACGCCGCGCGCCGACCCCTCCGGCGACTATGCCTTCCAGGTCTTCGCGCGGGCCGAGGCGGTGAAACCCGGCTCCCGGGCGGCGCTGGAGGCCAAGGCGCTGCAGCTGACCGGCGGGCCCGGCAGCGCCCCGGCGCCGGACGGCCTCAACGTCTACGGTCACAACCTCGCCAGCGGCGCGGCCGACATCTTCCTCGCCTATTGCACCAATGCGGCACCGATCGCGAAGGAGCAGCCGGGGATCCGCCTGGTGAAGCTCCCACCGGAGCTGGCGGTCGGGGCGGATTACGGCCTGACCCTGATGAACGGGGCCTCGCCAAATGCGGCCCGCCTCGCCATGTTCATCCTCGCGCAGGAGGGGCAGGCGATCCTGGCCCGGCACGGCTTTGCCGCGCCGACGCTCCCGCGCGAAGGCGGCTGACCGGAGACCCCCATGGACTGGCAGGCGACGCGACCGGGCGAGACCAGCGCAAACCTGCCCGACCGGCAGGATGCGCATCTCGTCTTCATCGGCCGCCTGCGCACGCCCTTCGCGACCCGCGACCAGTGCCCGCGTCAGGGCGATGCCGAAGCCGGCCCGGTCTGCCGCGCCGAGATCGACGAACCCTGGCAGGCGGCGCTCGCCGGGATCGAAGACTTCGCCTGGCTCGACCTGCTCTACTGGATGCATCAGGCCCGGCGCGACCTCGTCACCCAGACGCCGCGCGGCGGCCAGCCGCTCGGCACCTTCGCGCTGCGCTCGCCCGTTCGGCCCAATCCGATCGCGCTTTCGCGGGTGCGGCTGCTCGGCGTCGAGGACGGCGCGCTGCTGGTGCGCGGGCTCGACTGCCTCGACGGCACGCCGCTGCTCGACATCAAGCCGCATCGCTGCCGGCACAGCCCGCCAACGGAGCCCGGCCATGCCCCGTCCTGACCGCCGCGCCCTCCTCACCGGCCTCGCCGCCCTCGCGGCGTGCCCCCGCTTGGCGCAGGCGGCGAGCGTGCGCGACGGCGCGGGCCGCGACGTCGCCGTGCCCGCCACGGTCACGCGCGTTTTCCCCGCCGGGCCGCCCGCCGCAATCCAGCTCTACACGCTCGCGCCCGATCTGCTGCTGGGCTGGCCGCGCGCCAACCGGCCCGAGGAGCGCGAATTCCTGCTGCCCGGCATCGGCGACCGGCCCGAGATCGGCCGCATCACCGGGCGCGGCAACAGCGCCAATCTCGAAGCCGTGCTCCAGCTCAAGCCCGATTTGATCGTCGATGCGGGCTCCACGGGGCGCACCTATGTCGAACTCGCCGAGCGGGTGCAGGGCCAGACCGGCATCCCCTATGCGCTGCTCGATGGCCGTTTCAGCGCGATCCCCGAGAGCTATCGCATCCTCGGCCGCCTGACGGGCCGCAGCGAACGCGCCGAGACGCTCGCAACCTGGTGCGAGACGGCCATGACGACGATCCGCGGCCGCATCGCCGGGATCGCTCCCGAGAAGCGACCCTCGGTTTATTACGCCCGCGGACCGCGTGGCCTCGAGACGGGGCTCGGCGGCTCGATCAATGTCGAGACGCTCGCTTTCCTCGGCGCCCGCAACGTCGCCGACCAGCCGGGCAGCGGGCTGGCGCAAGTGTCGCTCGAACAGGTCCTCGCCTGGGACCCGGAGGTGATCGTCACCATCGACCTCGCCTTCTCGGAAAGCGTGCGCCGCGATCCCGCCTGGGCCGGTGTGCGGGCCGTGAAGGCCGGCCGCGTCCACCTCTCGCCCAAGCTCCCCTTCGGCTGGGTCGATTTCCCGCCCTCGGTCAACCGCATGGTCGGGCTCTGGTGGCTGGCGAAGCTGCTCTATCCGCAAGCTTTCCCGGAAGACATCCGGGCCATCGCGCGCGACTTCCACACGCTGTTCTATCAGGTCACGCCGAGCGAGCCGCAGCTCGACCGCATCCTCGCGGGGCGGGGGTGAGCGCCATGGCACCCTCAGGGCGACTCTGACCCGATGCGCCCCTCGCTCCTGCGCGGCAACGCCATCGCGCTCACCCTGCTCGGCCTCGCCATTCTGCTCGCCTTCGGGGTCGGGCGCTTCCCGGTCGCGCCCGGCGATCTCGCGCGGATCCTGTGGTCGGGCCTGAGCGGCCAGCCTTCGGGCCTGTCGCCGCAGGTCGAGACCGTGATCTGGAACATCCGCGGCCCGCGCGTGCTGGCCGCGCTGCTCTGCGGCGCCGCGCTGGCGGTGGCGGGCACCGCCTTCCAGGGCCTGTTCCGCAACCCGCTGGTCTCGCCGGACATCCTCGGCGCCTCCTCGGGGGCGGCACTGGGAGCGGTCCTCGGCATCTATCTCTCGCTCGGGCTCTTCGCGATCCAGCTCGCCGCCTTCGCCGGTGGGCTGCTGGCGGTGGGGGCCGTCTATGCGGTCGGCTCGACGATCCGGCGCGGCGACCCCGTCCTCGTCCTCGTCCTGACCGGTGTGGTCGTCGGTTCGCTGCTCGGCGCCGGCATCGGGCTGATCAAATACTGGGCCGACCCCTACAACCAGCTGCCAGCCATGACCTTCTGGCTGCTCGGCAGCCTCGCCGGCACCGACCGCAGCGATCTCGTGCCGCTGCTCGGCCCGGTGCTCGCCGGATCGGCGGTGCTGATCGCGCTGCGCTGGCGCATGAACGCGATGTCGCTGCCGGAGGAGGAGGCCCGCGCGCTCGGCCTGCGCACCGGCCCCTTGCGCCTCGCCATCATCTCCGCCGCGACGCTGGTCACGGCGGCCAGCGTCGCGGCGGCCGGCATCATCGGCTGGGTCGGGCTGGTCGTCCCGCATCTCGCCCGCTTCCTCGTCGGGCCGGATTTCAGCCGGCTGCTGCCGACGGCGGCCGTGCTCGGCGGCGGCTACCTGCTGGTCATCGACACGTTGGCGCGCACCGCGGGCCCGGTCGAGACGCCGCTCGGCATCCTCACCGCCGTGATCGGCACGCCTTTCTTCATCTGGCTGCTCGCCTCGGCCCGCGGAGGCTGGTCGTGAGCCTCGCCGCCTTCGATCTGGTCTACGGCTATCGCGAGCGCATCATCGGCCGCGACATCGCCTTGTCGCTTGCCCGCGGCGAGGTTCTGGCCCTGCTCGGCCCCAATGGCAGCGGCAAGACCACGCTGCTGAAGACCCTGCTCGGGCTGCTGCCGGCCCGCGGCGGGACGCTGCTGCTGGACGACCGCCCCCTCGCCGCGCTCTCGCCGCCGCAACGGGCGCGGGCGCTCGGTTATGTCCCGCAGGCCCATGCCGGCACCTTCGCCTTCACCGTCGAGACCGTGGTGCTGATGGGCCGCAGCGCCCATGCCGGGCTCTTCGCGGCGCCCTCGCCCCGCGACCATGCGGTCACTGCGGCCATGCTGGAGCGCCTCGGCATCGCCCGGCTGGCGCAGCGGCCCTATACGGAGATTTCCGGCGGCGAGCGCCAGCTCGTGCTCATCGCCCGTGCGCTCGCGCAAGAGCCGGCCTATGTCGTGCTCGACGAACCGACCGCCAGCCTCGATTTCGGCAATCAGGGCCGGGTGATGCAGGAGATCCGCCGGCTGGCGGCGGAAGGGCTCGGCGTGCTGTTCACGACGCATGATCCCAACCAGGCGCTGCGCCATGCCGACCGCGTCATGATGATCCGCGACGGACAGGCCATCGCCAGCGGGGCAGCTGCGGATCTGCTCACGCCCGAGCGGCTGGAACAGCTGTACGGCGTGCCGATCGAAACGGTACAGGACGGAGACGGCCGCATCGCCTTCCTGCCCGGCTGAGAGGCCCTACCGGCAGAAATCGGCGCAGCCCGATTCCCAGAACGGGGCATCGCGGCGCAGCTCCGGCATCGAGGGGCGCGGCTTGGCGCCGGGCAGATCGGCCGGCGTCGGCGCCACCAGCTCCCACCAGCGATGAGCGCATTGCGAGCGGAAGGCCATCTGCTCCGAAATCGAGCTGTCCTGCTTCGCCAGCGCCGCATCGAGCGCCGCGCAAGCCTCGCGCAGCCGCGCATCATGCGTGTCCGAGGGCGCGTTGGCATAGTCGTGGAAGGCGGCGGTGAAGGCCTCCATCTCCTGCGCCAGCTGCGGCCAGTCGTGCCGGTCGAGATTCCAGGCGTCCATCCATTCGCGCACCACGGTCTCGACGGCGTCCGCCTTCGGCCTGTCCTTCACCTTGCGCGCCGTCGTCAGCATGTGGCGCATCAACTCGGCCCGCGCGTGGAGATGGCGGGCGGCCAGCGCTGCCTCGCGCATCGCGGCGATGGCGGCCTCCGCCTCGGCGCGCAATTCCTCGACCAGATGGGGCATCTCGGTTCTCTCAGGGCAAAGTGGCCAGGCGTTCGATCATCCGCTCGAACAGCGTCGTCGCCTCGACGGTCGCGACGACATGGGCATTGGTTTCGCGCTTCAGCCGGCCGTTCCAGTCGATCGTCGTGCGGCCGCGCAGGGAGCCTGCGCCGGTCTCGATCTCGACGAAACAATCGCGCCCCGCGAACAGCTCCGGCCAGAGCAGGAAGGCGATGACGCAGGGGTCGTGCATCGGATGCCCGGCCGTGCCGAGCCCGCCCGGGCGCGGGCGAGTCAGCATGCCGTGGATCGCCCTGCCTGTTGCCGTGCCGAGCGCGCCGATCCGCGCGACCTGCTCATGGCTGGCGATCGCCTGCAGCGTGACGCCGAGCCCCATCATCACGATCGGCCGGCCGCAACCGAAGACGATCGCAGCGGCGTGAGGATCCACATGAACGTTGAACTCGGCCGCCGGCGTCATGTTGCCGAGCCCCAACGCCCCGCCCATCAGCACGATACGCTTCACCTTGGGCAGGATGTCCGGCGCCAGCCGGACCGCGAGCGCCAGATTGGTCAGCGGCCCGAGCGGGCACAGCGTGATGCCATCGTCCGGCGCGGCGCGGCAGAGCGCGATGATCGCCTCGACCGCGTGACCGGGGCTGGCTTCGCTCGCGGGCGGGGGCAAGTCGGCGCCGGCGAGCCCGTCGGGGCCGCAGACGAACTCGGCCGTCTCCAGCGGGAACAGCAGCGGCCCCTCAGCGCCGGCATGGACGGGGACGGTCGCCGCCTCCGCCCCGGCGAGGTCGCGGATGCGCAGGGCGTTGGCGGTGGTCTGCGCCACCGGGACATTGCCGGCGACCGTGGTAATGGCGCGCAGGTCGAGCCGCTCGCGCGACGCGAAGGCGAGCAGCAGCGCGACGGCGTCGTCCTGGCCGGGATCGGTGTCGATGAGGATGGCTTCGCGCATCGACTCACGCCGCCTTGGCGTTGCCGGCCATGATCAGATGGGCGATGTCGTCGGCTTTGAGATCGCCGATCGGCCGGTCGACATATTTGCGGCCCGCGCCCATGATCACCACCCGGTCGGCGAGGGCCACCACGTCGCGCATGTTGTGGCTGATCAGGATGACGGTGCGCCCGTCGGCCTTGAGCTTGCGGATCAGGTCGAGCACCAGCGCGCTTTCCTTGACGCCGAGCGCCGCCGTCGGCTCGTCCATGATGATGATCTCGGCATTCCAGCGCAGGGCGCGCGAGATCGCGACCGCCTGGCGCTGGCCGCCGGAGAGCCGCTCGACCGGGCGGGTCATGTCCGTCACCGCCGCCGACAGCTGCGAGAGATAGCGCTGCGATTCCGCGATCATGCGCTTCTTGTCGAGCACGCGCAGGAAGGGCAGCAGCAGGGGCCGGGTCAGCTCCGAGCCCATGAAGACGTTCTGGGCGATGGAGAGCCGCGGCGCGAGCGCCAGATCCTGGTAGATCGTGGCGACGCCATGCTCCAGCGCGTCATGCGGCGAGCCGAAGGCCACCGGCTGGCCGCGCATGCTGATCGACCCCGAACTCGGCTCTTCGGCGCCCGAAATCACCTTGATCAGGCTCGACTTGCCGGCGCCGTTATCGCCGCAGATCGCGACGACCTCGCCGGGAAAGATATCGAGATCGACCTCGCGCACGGCGACGACCGGGCCGTAGGCTTTGCCGATGCCGCGCAGCGAGAGAAGGGGGGTGGGATCGGTCATGCTCTGTCCGTCCGGCTACGGGGCCACGCGGCGTCATTCTCGGGCGGAGCGAAGCTCCGACCCGAGAATCTCATGCCGGGAAGGCGCTGGTTTCCGAGATGCTCGGGTCTTCGCCCGAGCATGACGCGAAGGGGTTCACTTCAGGAACTGCTGGACGTTCGTCTTGTCGACCAGCACGGCGTCCGTGAAGAGATAGGGCCCGCTGGTGACGGTCTCCTTCGGCTTCTTGTCGACGACGATGGTCTGGATCGCGTCGACCGCCTGCTTGCCCATCGCCTCGAAGGGAATGGCGACGGTCGCCAGGAAGGTCGAGGCGGGGTCGGCGATGCGGGCATAGGTTTCCTTGCCGCCATCGACCGAGACGAGCGGGATCTGGCCCTTCTTGACGCCTTGGGCCTGCAGCAGATCGTCGATGATGTAGGCCTGCCCGTCGAAGGACGCCCAGATGCCGTTGATCTTGCCCTGGTTCTGCAGCAGCAGCGCCTGCATGCCGGCCCGGACGTCGTCGCGCCAGCTCTGGGTGCGCGCCATCGAGAACTTGCCGAGCTCCTTCACTGCCTGGTTCTCGGCCAGCACGGCATCGAGGATGCGGCCGCGGATGCGCGAGGCGACGTTGAGGTCGAAGCGGGCGGTGACGATGTTGCCCTGGTAGCCGAGCTGACCGAGCAGATAGAGCGCCGCATCCGCGCCGACCTTGTACTCGTTGGTCTGGATGTCGAAGAGCGCATGCGGGCTCGACCCCGACTGCACGGTGACGACGGGGATCTTCGCGTCCTTGGCCGCCTTGAACTGGGCGTCAGCCTCGACCGGCTTGCCCATGGCGATGATGATGGCGTCGACCTTCTTGGCGATCAGCGCGTCGAACTGCTCGGCATGCTTGGGCAGCGCACCCTCCGAGTTCAGCAGCGTCACGCCCCAGCCTTTCGCCTTGGCGGCCGCCGCCGCCGCGTTGGCGACGCGCGCATGCGTCTCCGACGAGAACTGGAAGCCGATGATCCCGACCTCGAAGGCCTGTGCCTGCGAACCCAGTGCGAGCATCGCGGCTGCGGCCAGCAGCGTCTTCCTCAATCCGAACATGTGACCTCTCCCCTCGTTCTTGTGGTGGTTCTCAGACCTTGAAGGCCGCCTTCTTCATCGCGCTGGCCGAGAACGCGACCGAGCCGATGATAATGACGCCGAGCACGATGTCCTGGATGTAATAGGGCGCGCCGAGCAGGACCAAGCCGTTGCCGAGCACCTTCAGCACCAGCGCCGCGAACACCGTGCCGGCGATATTGGGCTTGCCGGGCTCGAACATGGTCATGCCGAGCAGCACGGCGGCGATGGCGTAGAGCAGATAGTCGCCCGCCATGTTGGGCGCCGCCGAGGACAGGTTCGCGGCCAGCAGCGCCGCCATCACCCCGGCGAAGACGCCCGCCAGCAGCAGGCCGATGCGCTTCATCCGCGCCGTGGCGATGCCGGCGAGCCGCGCCGCCTCGTCCGCCTCGCCGGTGGCGACCATATGCGCGCCGGTGCGGGTCCATTTCACCAGGACCCAGGCGAAGAGCGTCGCGCCCGTCATCCAGAGCACGAGATTGGGGACGCCGAAGCTGTAGCCGCGCGCCAGCCCGGTGAAGCTCACAGGCCAGCGCCCGGTGAAGGCGACGCCCTGGGTGATCATGAAGGCCAGCCCCTTGGCGATGGCCGCTGTCCCCAGCGTCATGATCAGCGAGGGGATGCGCAGCACCGTGACGCCATAGCCGTTGAGGCTGCCGAGCACGATGCCGATCGCGAGCGCGGCCCCGAAGGCGACGGCGGGTGGATACTGCGAATGCACCATCCAGCCGCAGACGACCGCCGCCAGGCTCGCCATCTCGGCGATCGAAAGGTCGAGCTCCGCCACCGTGAAGGCGAGCGCGAAGCCCAGCGCCAGAATCGCGAGGAAGCTCGTATCCTTCAGCACGTTGATGATGTTCATCGTGCTGGCGAAATTCGGCGCGAAGAGCAGGAAGAAGACGACCAGCACGAGCCCGGCGATGGCCGTGCCGTAGCGCCCGATCACCTCGCGCAGGTCGAAGCCGCCCATCGCCTCAGGCTCCCTTCGCGATGGTCGAGATCGGGGAGAGGATCTCGATGCCGCCGGTGATCGGGATCAGCGCTCCCGTCACGAAGGCCGCCGAGGGCGAAAGCAGGAAGGCGATCACGGCAGCGACATCCTCGGGTCGTCCCAAACGTCCAAGTGGCGTGCGTATAGCGGCGCCGGCGACCAGCGCATCGAACTGCTGCGCGAAGCCGCCGCGCACCATAGGCGTATCGATGATCCCCGGCGCAACCGCATTCACGCGAATGCCATGCGGGCCGAGCTGCTGGGCCATGCCGTAGGTGAGGGTCGCGACGCCGCCCTTCGCCGAGCCATAGGCGAGATTGGCCCCGCCATTGGCATGGGCGATCGAGGAGATGTGGACGATGGACCCGCCTTCACCCTGGCCTATCATCTGGCGCGCGGCCGTCTTCGAGATGCGGAACACCGCCGAGAGATTGATGTCGACGAGCCTGTCCCACTCGTCATCCTCCATCTCGACCAGCGGCACGGGGCGCGAGGCGCCGGCTCCCGTCACGAGATGGTCGAGCCGGCCGAAGCGCTCGACCGCGAGATCGACGCAGGCCTGGGCGAGATCGCGCTCGCGGACATCGCCGGCGAGCGTCGCGACACTGGCGCCCTGCGCGGCAAGGTCCTGAGCCAGCGCGTCAAGCCCGCTCTGGTCGAGGCCCGACAGCACCAGACGATGGCCCTGCTGCGCCAGCATCGAGGCGAGTGCGCCGCCGATGCCGCCCGAGGCGCCCGTGACGAGGGTGACCGGTCCCGCCATGACGTCAGGCCGCCTTGCGGTTTTCATAGGCGCGCACCAGCGCCTGGGCGCGGCGCGGCTCGACCGGGTTCAGCGTCTGACGATCGTATTTGATCGAGGTGCCGACGATGAACAGCTCGGCGACCTCGGCCAGCCGCGCGATGTTCTCCTCCGCCACGCCGGTGCCGACCGCGACGGGCGTGTCGGGCACCTGACGGGCGACGCTCTCGATCACCGCGATATCGGCCTCCTTGCCGGCGGCGGGGCCGCCGACGCAGACGATGTCGGCGAGCCCGATGAAGACCGCGCCCGAGGCCTTCTGCTCGACGGGGCGGTTGTCGAGGTTGATCGAGAAGCCCGGCGTGACGTTGCAGATGATGCGGATGTTCTCGGCCCCGAGATTGGCGCGCAGGCGAAGCGCCCTCGCGCCGTCCGGCGTCATCATGCCGATGTCGCCGACGAGCCCGCCGGTCAGGAAGGCGCGCACGAAGCGCCCGCCCGTCGCATGGGCGACCGCAATCGAGGCCGGCGGGTCGATCAGCATGTTGACGCCGTGCGGCAAGGTCGTCTGCGCCTGGCATTCGGCGATCACCTCGGTCATCGCGGCGACGACCTCGATCGGCATGGTGCCCTCATAGGGCATGTCGGATTCATTGGTGTAGAGCAGCGCGTGGAAGCCGGCCTCCTCGAGGATCTTCGCCTCCTCCTTCGCCTGCTTCACGATCTTCCGCATGCCGCCGGCACGGTCGTAGAGCGGCGTTCCCGGCAGGGCGAGCGTGTGGACGCAGCCGATGAGGAGATGGTCGCGGCCGAAATCGGTCTGGACGAGGGTCTTCATGGGCGGTCAGTCCTTGGGGGCGGGAGAAGGCGCGGCATGGATGCCGGGCAGGGCACCGGCGCTGCGCGAGAGCGAGGCGAGATCGGCAGAGAGGGGCGCGAGCGCCACCTCGCTGCGCCGGTAGAGCGCGTACAGCGCGTCATAGGCGGCCCGGCGCGAGGGCTCCGGGGTGAAGCGCCGCGCCGGCCGCACCAGCGCCTCCTGGGCCTGCGCCAGCGAGGCGAAGCGCCCGAGCCCGGTCCAGGCGACGATCGCGGCGCCGAGCAGTCCGGGCTCACCCGAGGCGCCGACGACGACGGGCCGGCCGCAGATATCCGCCTTGATCTGGCTCCAGACCGGATTGGCAGCCGCGCCGCCGCCGAAGCGGATCTCACCGACCGGTGCACCGAGCGCGGCCTCTGCCCGCTCCAGCACGATCCGGTTGAGGAAGGCGACACCCTCCAGCACCGCATAGGCCAGGTCGGTCGCACCATGCTGGCGGCCGAGCCCGAGGATCGCCCCGCGCAGCGCCGGGTTCCAGTAGGGCACCCGCTCGCCCTGGAGATAGGGCAGGAAGATGAGCGGCTGCGGATGCCGGCGCCCAGCCAGAAGCGCATCGATGCGCTGGCCGGTCGAGCCCGGCTCCGCGCTTTCCCGCGCCAGCAGCGAGAGCAGCCAGGAGACGGTGTCCGCGCCATTCTGGCTCGGCCCGCCGATCTGCCAGAGGCCGCGCCAGTCGACCGTCAGCAGGCCCTCGGCCTCAACCGGATCCAGGCCGACGGCGCCGAGCACCTCCGTGGTGCCGGAGATGTTGTAGGCATAGCCCGGCCGCAGCGCGCCGAGGCCCGCCACCGCGACCCAGGTATCGCTCGACGAGCAGAACACGGCTACGCCGGCCAGCCGGTCCAGCGGCGCCGGCAGGCCCGGCTGCACGGGCCCGACCGGGTCGCAGGGCTCCAGCATCGGCGGGAGGATGCCGGCGGACAGCCCGATCGCGCCGAAGGGATCGACGCCGCCGAACGCTTCGCGCGAGGCCAGCAGCCGCGCCATCGAGACGGGGTCGCCGGCCTGGCGCCCGGTCAGCCGGGCATTGAGGTAATCCTTAGGCTCGAGCACGCAGGCGAGCGAGCGGAAGCAGGCCTCTTCCTCCTCGCGCAGCCAGGCGAGGCGCGCCAGCGGATGGAAGGCGTTGATGCGCTGCGCCTCGGGGTGCTCGCCCAGCCGCGCGCGCAACCGCCCCGCGGCAGCCTCTGAGCGCGTATCCTTCCAGGTCATGGCCGGGCGCAGCTGGCGCCCGTCGCGACCGAGGAAGACCTGCGTGCGGGTGACACCGCAGATCGCGACGGCCTCGATTGCGTCGAACAAGGCGGGCTCGGCCTCGGCGAGCTGTCCGGCCGCCTCGACGAGGATGCGCCACCAGGCGGTCGCGTCGATCTCCGACCAGCCCATGCGGTCGATCGCGGTCGGGCCGAGGATCATCGCCTGCGCGCGGGTCACGCCGGTCTCGTCGATCAGCGCGGCGCGGAAGCTGGTGCCGCCGAGATCGCAGGCGAGGACGACGCTCATGCGGTGGCTCCCGGGGCCGAGTCCGTGACGTCGCGATGGATCGTGAAGCGGTAGATGTCGCCGCGGATCAGGTTGTCGCTGACCTCGACCACCGCACCATCCGCGTCGCGCGCCACGCGCTGGGAGCGGAACACCGCCGTGCCCGGCGCGATCGCGAGCGGCTCGGCCTCTTCGGCGCTGACGGACCAGGGCTCCAGCGTCTCCTCGACGGTCGCGACCTGCACGCCGCGGCATTCGGCGAGATAGCGGTAGAGCGAGGCATTCTCGAGTTCGGCGGCCGTGGTTTCGCCCAGCGTCGCAAGCCCGACGCGCGAACGCTGCAGAACCGCCGGTTGATCGTCGAGGCAGCGCAGGCGGGTCAGTTCGACGAGGCCCGCGGCCGCGGCTGGGCCGAACAGCGCCGATTCCTCCGCGGCGGCGGGCCGCGCGACGAGCGCGATCACGCGCGTGGTCGGCACGCGCCCCGCCATCCGCGCCTCGGTGTGAAAATCGACGATGCTGCCGAGATTCTTGGCGATGTGCCGCGGACGGTAGAAGGTGCCCTGCCCCTGCCGGCGCTCGATGAGGCCCTGATCCTGCAGCTGCTTCAGCGCCGCGCGGATGGTGGTGCGGCTGGCCCCGTAGCGCTCGCAGAGCTCATGCTCGGAGGGGATCGCGCGGGACGTGTCGCCGCCCGCGGCGAGGCCGCGTTCCAGACTTCGGGCGATGTCCTGATAGCGGATCACGCGGCGGCCCCGGCTGAGGAGCCACCATGAAAGATACAAATCCAATACAAGTCAAGCGGAGTGGAGCCGCGGAGGCGAGAGCGATCAGAAGTCGCTGGTCAGGCCCTTCACCTCCCAGTCGTTGTAGCGCACCGGCTCCAGCCCGCCACGCCCGTCGATCTCCTTGCGGCTGGCGACATCCGCCGCCCGGGCATCGATCTCGGCACGCCGCGCCTGCGCCTCCGCCAGGGCTCGCTGGGCCGCCGGCGACAGGGTCTTCGGTGCGGTCTGCGCGCCATCCGCCGGGGCGGGGGTCACGTCATGGGGCTCGCTCATCGCCTCGGTCTCTCGCAAAGTCCTTGCAGGATCGCCGTCCGCTTCACCACATAAGGGCCTGAACCGCATCCGGGGAGAGGCATGTCGCCGCGAGCCGGGCCGCGAAGCAAGGGGATGACGATGAACTATGTCCGCACCGGCATGCTGATGGCCGGTCTCACCGCGATCTTCGGCGCGGTCGGCTATCTGCTCGGCGGCGGCGGCGGCATGCTGATGGCGCTCGGCTTCGCCGCCGTCACCAACCTGTTCAGCTACTGGAACTCGGACCGGCTGGCGCTCGCCGCCCACAACGCCCATGAGGTCGACGAGCGGAGCGCGCCGGAGCTGTACGGCATGGTGCGCGACCTCGCGGCGAGGGCCAATATGCCGATGCCGCGCGTCTACCTGATCGACGAGGACCAGCCCAACGCTTTCGCCACCGGCCGCAACCCGGAGAATGCGGCGGTTGCGGCCACCACCGGCATCCTGCGCACTCTGAGCTATGAGGAGCTGGCGGGCGTGATGGCGCATGAGCTGGCCCACATCAAGAACCACGACACGCTGACGATGACGATCACCGCCACCATGGCGGGCGCGATCTCCTCGCTCGTGACCTTCGGCATGATGTTCGGCTCGCGCGAGAACCGGCCGAACCTGATCGTCCAGATCCTGCTCTCGATCCTGGCGCCGATGGCCGCGATGATCATCCAGATGGCGATCTCGCGCTCGCGCGAATACGAGGCCGACAAGCTGGGCGGGGAGATCTGCGGCAATCCGGTCTGGCTCGCCGATGCGCTGGCCAAGATCGCCGGCGGCGTCGCGCACACGCCGAACGAGACGGCGGAGGCGAAGCCTGCTACGGCGCACATGTTCATCATCAATCCCCTCACGGCTGGCGGCATGGATTCCCTGTTTTCGACCCACCCCGATACCGGCAACCGCATCGCCGCGCTGATGGAGCAGGCCCGCGCCATGGGCGTCGGCCGCAGCGGCGGCGGCTTCATGAGCCAGGCGGCCCAGAGCCCCTGGAGCGGCGGGTCCGGCCGGGCGCCGGGTCCCTGGGGCTGATCCGGTGGCGAAGGGACGCAAGGCGGACGCTCTCCACACCGAAGCAGCACGGGCAGAGGACGGCGACAGCGGAACGGCGCCGGGCCTGCCGGCCCGCAAGCTCGCCGCCGCCGTGATCGACGAGGTGCTGCGGGCGAAGCTCTCGCTCGACGACACCCATGAGCGGCTGGCGCCGGCCTATGGCCTCGACCCCGCCGACAGCGCCCTGGCGCGCGCCATCGCGATCACCGCCTTCCGCCGACTGGGGACGATCCAGGAGGCGATCAATGCCAGGCTGGAGCGCGGCAGCCCGCGCAATTCCGGGCCCTTTGAGCCGATCATGGTCGCGGCCGCCGCGCAGATTCTGTTCCTCGACGTGCCGGACCATGCCGCCGTCGATCTGGCGATCCGCCAGCTCCACGAAGATGCGCGCTCTTCGCGCTATGTCTCGCTCGGCAATGCGCTGCTGCGGCGGCTGGCCCGTGAACGCGAGGCCATCCTCGCCGAGGCGGTCGACCCCTTCCTCGACACGCCGGAATGGCTCGCCGAGAGCTGGATGGAGAGCTATGGCGAGAATGTCGCCGCCGCCATCGCCGAGAGCCATCGCGACGAGCCGCCGCTCGACATCTCCGTAAAATCCGATCCCGAGGGCTGGGCGGCAAAGCTCGACGGCCTCCTCCTGCCCACCGGCTCGATCCGCCTGCGCGAGCGCGGCGGCATCACCGGCCTGCCCGGCTTCGACGACGGCGCCTGGTGGGTGCAGGACGCCGCCGCGGCGCTGCCCGTGCGCCTGCTCGCGCCGAAGCCGGGCGAGCGCGTCGCCGATCTCTGCGCCGCGCCGGGCGGCAAGACCGCGCAGCTCGCGGCAATGGGCGCGCAGGTCACCGCCGTCGATCGCTCGGGGCCGCGCCTGCGTCGGCTGCGCGCCAATCTGGAGCGGCTCGCGCTGGCGGCGGAGATCGTCACAGCCGATGCCGCGCAATGGCAGGCCGAGCCCTTCGACGCCGTGCTGCTCGACGCCCCCTGCAGCGCGACCGGTACCATCCGCCGCCACCCCGACGTCGCCTGGACCAAATCGCCCGAGGACCGCGACAAGCTCGTCGCCCTCCAGGCACGGTTGCTCGAGGCCGCGGCGCGTTTGACGAAGCCGGGTGGCCGGCTGGTCTATTGCACCTGCTCGCTCGAGCCGCAGGAGGGCGAGGCGCAGATCGAGGCCTTCCTGAAGGCCCATCCCGACTTCGTCCGCAAGCTCGTCGAGCCGGCCGACATTGGGGGCCTCACGGAGGCGATCGACCGCAACGGCGACCTGCGCACCCTGCCGCACCAGCTCCGTAACGAGACGCCACGTCTCTCGGGATGGAGCGGATTTTACGCAACCCGCCTGATCAGGCTATGACAGCCTGGGGAATCGGACGGGCGATCGACGCCTTGGGTCGTGAGTACGGGGCATATCGGGGCATTGAACGGCTGGTCTGAGCGCAGGGGTTTGGCGCAGGCCGCGATCGGACGGGCGGCCCGGCGAACCCGTGGTCAGCTCTTCGGCATCGCGCGCCGGCTCTGGCCGTTCGGGCGATCCGCGGCCACGCGCCTGCTCTTCGCCCCCCATGATCTGCGCACCGCCGACCCGACCACGGCGGCCGACATCTATGCCGGCTACTACGCCTTCGCCGGCCGCACCCTGCGCACCCATGGCGAATCCCCCTTCGACAGCGCGCCACCGAGCGAGGCCTGGGCCGAGGCGCTGTTCGGCTTCGGCTGGCTGCGCCACATGCACACCGCCAATACGGCGCTCGCCCGCGCCAATGCCCGCGCGCTCGTCGAGGACTTCATCGCCCGCAAGCGCGAGCGCGGCGAGATCGCGCGCCGCCCCGCCGTGGCGGCACGCCGGCTGATCTCGCTGCTCTCGCATTCGCCCCTGCTGCTGGAGGGTGCCGACCATGTCTTCTACGACCGCTTCCTGCGCCATGTCTGGCGCCTGGCCGACCGCTTGCATCTGGAGCTGGCCGGAGCGGTGGAGGGCGGCGCACGCCTCAACTGCCTGATCGCGGTGAGCTTCGCGGCCATCTGCCTCGACGGACAGGACGGGCGCCGGCGCCGCCTCGATCACCTGCTGTCCGACGAACTCGACCATCAGATCCTGCCCGATGGCGGCCATCTCAGCCGCAATCCGCGCGTGCTGATCGAGCTGCTGCTCGACCTTCTGCCGCTGCGCGAAACCTTCATGGCGCGCGGCATCGAGCCGCCCCGGGGCATGCTGATGGCGATCGAGCGGATGATGCCGCATCTGCGCCTGTTCCGGCACGGCGACGGCGCGCTGGCCCTGTTCAACGGCATGGGCACGACGCCGCCGGACCTGATGGCGACACTCGCCGCCTATGACGACGCCCGGGCGCGGCCGATCGAGCAGGCGGGCTATTCCGGCTACAGCCGCCTGACCGGAGAGCGCGCGCTCGTCGTGGTCGATGCCGGCGCCGCGCCACGGGGCGCCCATTCCGTCGAGGCCCATGCCGGCTGCCTCTCCTTCGAATTCTCGAGCGGCGCCCACCGCATCGTCGTCAATTGTGGAACCAGCCGCTACGGCTCGGCCGAATTGCGCCAGGCGGCGCGCAGCACCGCCGCCCATTCGACCCTGACCCTCGCCGATCGCTCGAGCGCCGCCTTCGGCCGGGTGCTGGGCGAGATGCGGGTCGTCGCGGGCCCCTCGGACGTGCGCGTCGCGCGCCAGGACACGGAAGCCGGCCCCGAATGGGTCGGCAGCCATGACGGCTATCGCCGCAGCCTCGGCGCCGTCCATACCCGCCGCCTTCTGCTGGCGGGTGACGGCTCATCCCTGTCGGGCGAGGACGAGGTCAGCCTGAGTTCGGCGCCCTCCTCATTGCCGGCAGTGGCGCGGTTCCATCTCCACCCCACCATCAAGGCGAGTCTGGTCCGTGACGGCGAGGGCGTCATGCTGGCCCTGCCCAATGGCGAGATCTGGTCTTTCGACGCAGCGGAGTTTCCCCTCGCGATCGAGGAGAGCATCTTTCTGGCCGCGGCCGACGGCCGACGGCGCACCGAACAGATCAGCGTCGCCTTCGATGCGGTCGCGACGCCCCGGATCACCTGGCGCTTTGCGCGCGTCGGGGCGGCGACGCCTCCGGCCGCCCGTTTCCGACCGCCGCCGCTGGACGAAGCAGCCCCGGAAGCACCGCCCAACACCTGAGGCGCCGGCTCGCTTTGCTTTGCGCGCCGCAGCATGATAGCTCGCGCCCGACCGTCTCCTGTGCTGGACCCTTTCCGATGCCGACCGAGCTCCGCCGCGTCGAACGCGCCCTCCTTTCCGTCTCCGACAAGACCGGGCTGGTCGAGTTCGCGCGCGCCCTGAACCGGCTGGGCATCGCCCTCGTCTCGACGGGCGGCACGGCGAAGGCGCTGGCCGAGGCCGGCCTGCCCGTCTCCGACGTGTCGGACCTCACCGGCTTCCCGGAAATGATGGACGGACGCGTCAAGACGCTTCACCCGAAGGTCCATGGCGGTCTGCTCGCGATCCGCTCCCATCCCGAGCATCAGGCCTCGATGCTCGGCCACGGCATCGCGCCGATCGATCTGCTCGTCGTCAATCTCTACCCCTTCGAGGCGACGGTCGCTGCGGCTAAGCCCTATGACGACTGCATCGAGAACATCGATATCGGCGGCCCGGCCATGATCCGGGCGGCCGCCAAGAACCATCACGACGTCGCCGTCGTCGTCGAACCCTCGGATTACGCGGCGGTGCTCGCCGATCTCGAGGCGCAGAAGGGCGCGACGACGCTGACGCTGCGCCGCAAGCTCGCGCAGAAGGCCTATGCCCGCACGGCGGCCTATGACGCCGCGATCTCGAACTGGTTCGCCAATGAGCTGCGCGACACCGCCCCGGCCTATCGCGCGCTGGGCGGCCAGCTCGCCGAGACGATGCGCTATGGCGAGAACCCGCATCAATGGGCGGCCTTCTACCGGACGCCCGGCACCCGCCCCGGCGTCGCCACGGCCCGCCAGGTCCAGGGCAAGCAGCTCTCCTTCAACAACATCAACGACACCGACGCCGCCTTCGAATGCGTCGCCGAGTTCGACCCCGCGACGGCGGCCGCTTGCGTCATCGTCAAGCACGCCAACCCTTGCGGCGTCGCCACGGGCCCCTCGCTGATCGCCGCCTATGAGCGCGCGCTGGCCTGCGACCCGGTCTCGGCCTTCGGCGGCATCGTCGCTCTCAACCGCCGGCTCGACGCGGAGGCCGCGCGGAAAATCGTCGAGATCTTCACCGAGGTGATCATCGCGCCCGAGGCGGACGAGGAGGCGATCGCCCTCATCGCCGCCAAGAAGAACCTGCGCCTGCTGCTCACCGGCGGCCTGCCGGATGTGCGCGCGCCCGGCCTCTCGCTGCGCACCGTCTCGGGCGGCTTCCTCGCCCAGGCGCGCGACAACGCCGTGGTCGACGACATGGAACTGAAGGTCGTGACCAAGCGCCAGCCGAGCGAGCGGGAGCTGGCCGATCTGCGCTTCGCCTTCCGCGTCGCCAAGCACGTCAAGTCGAACGCCATCGTCTATGTGAAGGACGGCGCCACCGTCGGCATCGGTGCCGGCCAGATGAGCCGCGTCGATTCTTCCCGCATCGCCGCCTGGAAGGCGGCCGAAGCCGCCAAGGCCGCTGGCTTGCCGGAGACGCTCGCCAAGGGCTCGGTCGTCGCCTCCGACGCCTTCTTCCCCTTCGCCGACGGCCTGCTGGCCGCGGCCGAGGCCGGCGCCACCGCCGTGATCCAGCCCGGCGGCTCGATGCGCGACGACGAGGTGATCAAGGCCGCCGACGAGGCCGGCCTCGCCATGGTCTTTACCGGTCATCGCCATTTCCGCCACTGAGCCCAACCGCGCAGGGAGGGCTGCCGGATGCATACGCTGAAACTCATCGCCGCCGGTTTCGCCCTGCTCGGCGCGCTGCATTTCCTGGCGCGCCGCCTGAAGCTCGGCGGCGGCGATCCGACCGGCTTCGCGGTCAAGCTCTTCCTGCCGCTCTGGCTCCTGGCTGCGCTGGTCAATCTGTGGGTCGGCGTCAATCGCGCCGGATATAGCCTGCTGCAGGAGATGCCGTTCTTCTCGCTGGTCTTCGGCCTGCCGGCGGCGTTCGCGATCCTGCTCTTCCTCAAATTCAGGTGATGCGATGAGCCTGGATTCCGTTCGCGCCTTCTTCGCCGCCCATGCCCCCGACATCCCGGTCATCGTCACGCCCGAGAGCAGCGCGACGGTCCTGCTTGCCGCCGCCGCCCATGGCGTCGAGCCCGCGCGGATTGCCAAGACGCTGTCGCTGCGGGTTGGTGAACGCGTCGTCCTGGTGGTGGCGCGCGGCGATGCCCGGCTAGACAACCGCAAGGCCAAGGCGGCGTTCGGTGCCAAGCCGCGCATGCTCGATCTGGCCGAGGTTGAGGCGTTGACCGGCCATCCCGTCGGCGGCGTCTGCCCTTTCGGGCTCGCGACGCCGCTGCCGGTCTATTGCGACATCTCGCTGAAGGCCTTTGACGAGGTCGTGCCCGCCGCCGGTTCGACGCACAGCGCGGTACGGATCGCGCCCGATCGCATCGCAGCGCTGACCGGCGCCGAATGGGTCGATGTCTGCCAGGATGTCGTCGCCTCGGACGGCTGACGGACCTCAGCCGGAATCCGCCAACCGACGCGTCAGCGCCATGGCGGCGGCGGGATTGCGGATTTTGGCCCCGCTGATCACGTAGAGGAAGACGTCGCGCGGCACGGTCGGCGCTGGCTCCGTGGCGACGCACTCCAGATCGCCGGGAACATCTCCCTTCGACCATTGCCGCGCACGCTGCACCCATCGGTCGAGATCGGCGTCCGGATAGCCCTCCGGCTCGGTCTCGCTGGTCCCCATGATGCGGGCATAGATGAAGGGCGCCGTCACATCGGCGATCTGCGGATAATCCGAATCCGCAGCAGTGATCGCCGCCACGCCATACTCCCGCAGGAGAGCGATGAAGTCCGGTGTACGGAAGCTGTCATGGCGGACCTCGACGGCATGGCGAATCGCGAGGCCGTCGACGCTGTGCGGCAGCAGCTTCAGGAAGGCCTCGAAATCGGCCGGGTCAAAGGCCTTGGTCGGCATGAACTGCCAGTTGATCGGCCCGAGCTTTTCCTTCAGCTCCGTCACGCCGCTGGCGAAGAACTTCTCGATCGAGGGCGCAGCCTCCGCCAGCACGCGGCGATTGGTGATGTAGCGCGAGCCTTTGACCGCAAAGACGAACCCGTCCCGTGTTTCCGCCCGCCAGCGGGCAAAACTCTCAGGCTTCTGCGAGCCGTAATAGGTGCCGTTGATTTCGATCGTGCCCAGATGCGCGGCCGCGTGCTCGAGCTCCCGCTTCTGGGGCAGGCCGTCCGGGTAGAAAGTCCCGCGCCACGGTTCGAACACCCAGCCGCCGATACCGATCCTGATCCTGCCCTGCGGCTTCGTCATCGTGATCTCCAGCGTGGCAAGGTCTCGGTCCGGTGCGGGGGCGGCTATGAAGCAGGCCTAGCACTGTCGGCGAACCTAGCAGGCGTTCGACTTGGTTCGAAGGAGCTGTGCGCCAGGCTGTGTCAGCAGCGGCGCGTATCTCACACAGCCCCACCTGGCATGAAGCCCGTTTGAACGCAAAAACGCCCGCGGCTTTTGGCTGCGGGCGTTTTGATCGTTTGATTTTGGTTGCGGGGGCCAGATTTGAACTGACGACCTTCAGGTTATGAGCCTGACGAGCTACC
>FWWL01003186.1_pt1 | contig 30937 bp, 25 predicted proteins | sample 2228331 | NCBI WGS metagenome assembly FWWL01 (sample SAMEA103939775, study PRJEB20133) | metagenome
TGATGTAGATATTGAGAGAACAGTGACCAGGGAAGAACTGAAAAAAGTGGTGGTGATTGATGACAGGATTACAACTGATGGCGTTCTCAGGACCCTCTCAGGCACTTTGACCTTCACTGCGGAGGAGCGGGGAGAGAGTGGTGCGCTGGAGTCAGTAACACTCAACGGTGAACTTACGAGAACAGGTCCAAGGGGAGGCGTAACAGTAGCCTACAACGATGTTGTCTTTAAAATGACATGCAATCATAATCCATGGGGCGGTCAGATTGAGATTACAAACGGGGAAAAGAGTATAATCATTGACTTCCACAAGGACTGTGGATGTGTTGTGGACATTACATGGCCCAATGGAGAAAAGACCCAGCACAATACCTGTGAGAATAAAGAGCCAGAAGAGGAATAGGCACTGAATAGAAAATCATATCATAGAGGGGCAGGTTCAGGACCTGCCCTTTTTTATTTTACATATAAGAATCTATGGCTTTTTTTCATAAACCACGCTAATATAATAATATGAACCTGAAGTCAATAATAACCTGTCCCATCTGCGGTTTTCAGAAGGAGGAGTTAATGCCAACTGATGCCTGCCAGTTCTTTTATGAATGCACAAATTGCAAGGCAGTCCTTAAACCAGAACCCGGAGAGTGTTGCGTATTCTGCTCCTATGGCAGTGTAAGGTGTCCACCGAAGCAACTTCCGGGAAGCGAATATTAGATGGGATGGAATAAATGACTTTAAGGATAAGGAACCTGTCTTCCCTCATTGAATCTGCAAGTATGTATTTCATAGCCCTTCTTCTTGTGAAATTTTTTATGTCAGCAAAAATTCCATGGAAATTTTCTGAAGCCCTTGTTCCTGCCACCTTTCTCTATATCCCCCTTTTGATAATAATCATCTCAAAAAGGAACCCCGATGAGTATGGCTTTACATTTAAGGGGTGGGTTTTAGACCTTTTTTATGTCCTTATCTTTATGTTAATATTCTTCCCGCCTGTCTTTGTGCTCTATTTTGTTTACAGAAAATTATTTCTCCCCGGTATTTTTCATTTTACTCTGCCCTCAGATATTATCCTTCTTTTCTTTACCCAGATTCTTGTTGTTGGTCTTTCAGAGGAGGCATTCTTTCGCGGATATCTCCAGAAGCGACTTTCAGATGGCATTGAGGGGGATTGCATAAATTTCCATGGCATAAGATTGTCCTGGGCACTTATTATTGCCAATATTCTCTTCACCATCACACACATAATTGTTCTCGGGCAGTTCTGGAGGGTAAATGTATTTCTTCCCGGACTTGCCTTTGGCTGGCTGAGGGAGCAGAGAAAGAGTTTAATTGCCCCGGTCCTCTTTCACGGCCTGAGCAATGTATTCATGAAGGTTCTTGAGGCAAGCTTTTAATTAGAAAAACTTGACAATTAAATAAAATTAATTACAATAAGCAAAGAAAAATCCAGAGGGAGGGTTATATATGAAGGGAAGAATTTTATTATCTATATTATTTCTGGGGTTGATAATCATTATAAATACCACTGGTTGTAGTTGTTCTAAAGAGGAGGATGAAACGCCGCCTCTGCCACCATCGGGTCTGAAGGCACAGTATGAAAACAATAGAGTAATTCTTACATGGAATGCCAGTGAATCTCCGGATACTGTCTCTTACAATGTCTATAGAGATAATACATCTTTTGAGATGACAAAGAAGATTCATTTAAGAGAATTTGTTGAGAAAAGATTTTACAGAACCATTCCGGGTTCAAAGAGCAGTAAAAGGAGAATATTAATAGAAAATATCAGACCGAGATATGAAAAGATTGACACTGTGGATATGTTGAAATATGAGGACTCTCGTGTTGAGGCAGGTAAGACATATTATTATCGTGTGACAGCAGTTGATGGGAGCGGGAATGAGAGCCTCCCATCCGAACAGGTTTCTATTACAGTTCCGAAACCAGCTATATGCGGGAATGGGATATGTGAAGCAGGTGAGACGGCCCAGAGTTGTCCGTCAGATTGCGGAGGAGGTGGTGGGTCAGTATGCGGGAATGGGATATGTGAGGCAGGTGAGACGGTCCAGAGTTGTCCATCAGATTGCGGGCCACAGGGTGACATCTGTGGTTCTTACGGTGATGCCCTGCGCATTGTAAACGCATCCCCTGAAGACGGAAGCACAATACCCGAGGGGAACAATACCTTTACATTTGCAGTGGAGTACAGACTGCAGTCGCAGACAAGTACCACACTGGAAGTTGAGGTAATGGATGAAAATGGGAATGCCATAGTCCCTTCCCAGACAGTTACTGTCTCTCAGGGATGCGGGACACAGAGTTTTAATATAAATGCAAATATTGCCGCGGGAACAAAATTGGTATATATAAATGTAGGTTTTCCAATGCCGGCTGAATTAATAGGGGATAGCTTAAACTACATAGTGGATAATACTGCTGACTGGGTTTCTATTACTTCAACCACTCCCCCTGACGGTTCACTCCTTCCCATGGGTAATTTAACAGTCTCTGCAACGGTTCAATATAATCTTTCAAGCGACTTAAGTGATACTTTGTTTTATGTTATTTTTGATGAAGATGGAAATCTTATAGATATTCAAACTGCTCCAGTATCTCAGGGCAGTGGAACCTTAAATTTTACAAGCAATATATCAGTGGGCTGTATAGAGATGGTGTATATAGGGGTATATTTGAGTTTTTCCGGGGGAGAGGATTTAGTTGGCTTTCCAGTGGCGGCTCCTCCTGAAACGATTCTTAATGTAAGTCCATCTTCCTTGATGTTTAGTGCATCTGTGGGTGGTCAAAACCCGTCGCCACAGACCCTTAATATAACGCGGTGCGGTGGTAGTTCTGAAATCTCCTGGACAGCGAGTGATGATGCGACATGGCTTTCTATGTCTCCCACCTCAGGGACAACGCCATCCTCTTCCTCTGTATCAGTTGACATAACAGGGCTTGGTGTTGGGACATACAATGGGACAATTACAATAAGTTCTGCTGGGGCGAGCAACAGCCCTGTCACTGTGCCTGTAACATTGAATGTTCTTAATATACATGTTCAGTGGGTGACACCTCCGCCGGACCCGATGTATAGTGGAGTACCCTATCAGGTTGAATACTCAATCAGTGGTGGGACATCAGGAAGCTGGAGGATCCAGTATGGAACTGACCCTGATCCTATCAATAATCCACAATATTTTACACTATGGCAGTCCGGGGGGATGGGGACATATACACATACCTTGAGGATACTTTCCTCCACGACCCAGACATACTATTTTGTGGTGCATGCATGGGTAGACGGCTATGAGCTATACAGTGACATTGTCTCAAGCACAGTTCAAGCGCCATGAGTGGATAGCCTTTTACTTTATCAATTTTTTTATCTCCTTTATAAATTTATCAAAGTCCCCCAGATTTCCTTTTATAATTTTGTATACTATTCTATCATCAACTATATGATATAAATGGACAATGGTGTTTCTAAATTTAATCATCTTTTTATATGTTGATAAATTCTTTTTAGATAATATGGCGATATTTCCCGCAATTATTCCTATTCTATTTTCAATTCTCTCTTTGTCAATCATTAGAGTGATGCCTCAAACTCTTTTAGAAATTTATTGTATACCGGTCTGAAATCCTGGTATTTCCTGAAGAGTGTCTCAAGAAATTTTGTGTGGGAAATATAATCACCTTCATAAAGTAGAATTCCCCTTGATACTACCCGGAAGGCAAGGTCTAATGAAGCCCCCTTCAGATTTACAATGTCAATTTTTCTCTTAAGTTTTTCCTTTCAGAAGCAGGATTGATAAAATTTACAGATAATGGCTCTCAATTCCTCAGGGGTTTGTTGTACATGAGCATGTGCTGAATTCTCGCCTGTGTCTTCTCCTCACCGCAGAGGGATACAAATGCCTCACGCTCAAGGTCAAGTAGATATTGTTCTGAAACCAGTGTTCCCGGCGCAACATTCCCTCCGCAGATCACATGGGCAATCTTTTTACCTATATGCTCGTCATACTCTGAGATATTTCCTGAATATCTGAATCCCCTGAGAGCAATCTTGAGTGTGGCAATGCCCTCCCGTCCTGCTACTGGAATCTGCTCCATTCGTGGCGGTCTGAATCCGCTTCTTGCAAGGCCAAGTGCCACCTGTTTGGCGTCATAAATTAACGATTCTCTATTGAGTGAGATGCTGTCAATGGGTCTCAGTAACCCCAGTTTTTCCTGTGCTTCCTTTGCACTCATTGAAACCTTTGCCATACCGATTGTCTCAAATGTGTGAATGGTTGCCTTCATGATGTCTGGCTGGACAGGTCCACTGCCGAGTGCGCGAATTAAGACCTCCTTGCACCCGCCTCCACCAGGAATCAGTCCAACTCCCACCTCAACTAATCCCATGTATAATTCAGCATGTGCCCTCACACGGTGGGCATGCATTGCAACCTCTGCGCCGCCTCCGAGGGTCATTCCAAATGGTGCAGATACAATTGGTTTTGGCGCATATTTTATTCTCATATTTGCATCCTGAAATGCCTTTACAATTTCTTCAATCTGTTTCCATTCCTTTGCCTGAGCAGCAGCAAGTATCATGAATATATTTGCACCCACGCTGAAGTTTTCTCCATTGTTGCCGATGACCATGGCTTCATAGTTTTTCTCAAGTTCATCAATACCGTCGTTTATCATTGCAATAATATCACCGTCAATGGAGTTCATCTTAGAGAAGAACTCAAGGCAGATTACCCCATCTCCAATATCAATCAATCGTGCACTGGAATTTTCTTTGATAATCTTCTTCTGCTTTTTGAGGATCTCAAGGGATACCACATTCTTTCTTGTTACAATCTCTTTGTATGACTTTGTGTTAAAGTCATAATAATAGACTTTGCCGTTCACCTCTTTATAGAATGTTCCCTCTGGTGTGCTTGCTACCTCTTTTGCCTTTTCAGGAACCTTAATTCCTTCCTTCTCCATTCTTTCAATGGATGCCTTCACTCCAATTGCATCCCATGTCTCAAATGGTCCAAGAGCCCAGTTGAACCCCCATTTCATGGCATTATCAATATTTACGATGTCATCTGCAATTTCAGGGATTCTGTTTATTGAATAGATTAGTGTGTCTCTCAGGAGCTTCCACACAAGCTGGGCTGCCCGGTCATTCCCTCCCACGATCCTCTTTATTTTTTCTGCAGGGTCATCAATGTCCTTTACAGCGCCGAGAGAGTCGTATTGATATTTCTTTGACTCGCGATATTCAAGGGTATTGTAATCAATTACAAGTTTTGTCTTTTCTCCGCCACTTCCCTTTTCCTGTCTGTAAAATCCCTGTCCGGTTTTTCTGCCGAGCCAGTTCTTTTCCACCATCTTTTTTATAAAGTCAGGGATCTTGAATATTTCACGCTGCTCATCATCAGTGGCTGTTTCATAGACATTGTTTGCCACATGGACAAATGTATCAAGACCTACAAGATCCGCTGTCCCGAAGGCAGCGCTTCCCGGTCTGCCCAGTGGTCTTCCAACTATTGCATCAACCTCATCCACCTCATATTTGTCCTCAAGCATTACCTTTATTGTGTCCATCATGGAGAACATACCGATCCTGTTAGCAATGAAGTTTGGCGTATCCTTGCCATATACGACCCCTTTGCCCAGGATATTTTCAATGAAGTCAGCCATGAAACTTACAACCTCAGGCAAAGTATCACTGCCCTTTATAATCTCAACAAGTCGCATGTAACGAACAGGATTAAAGAAGTGGGTAATGAGGAAATGCTTTCGGAAACTTTCGCTTCTCCCCTCTGCCATGTCTTTCAGCCGGATTCCAGAGGTGTTTGAGGAAACAATTGCATTCTCCTTTCTGTATCTGTCAACCTTTTCGAAGACCTCTTTCTTTATGTCAAGACGCTCCACGACAGCCTCAATAATCCAGTCAGCCTCCTTCAACCAGTCAAGATTATCCTCCATATTGCCAGGCGTAATAAGTGAAATATCCTTTTCTGAATAAATGAGAGAGGGTTTTGATTTTAAAATATTATCAATGGCCCGGAGGGCAAATCTGTTCCTCACTTTTTTGTCATTAAGTGTGAGCCCTGCTTTTTTCTCATCCTCTGTCAGTTCCTTTGGTACAATATCAAGGAGATAAGATGGAATTCCGGCACCGGCAAGATGTGCAGATATTCCGCTTCCCATTACACCTGCACCCAAAACCGCAACCTTTTTTATCCTGAATGCCATGATAATCCCTCCTTATAAGGTCTCAATTATTGTAGCAATGCCCTGACCGCCACCGATGCACATTGCAGCAAGGCCAAGATTAAGGTTTCGCCTTCGCATCTCATATAGGAGTGTGGTGATGATTCTTGTTCCGGATATGCCCAGTGGATGTCCCAGGGCTATTGCTCCGCCGTTTACATTTACGATGTTCGGGTCAAGTCCTAATTCCCACATACTTACGAGGGATTGTGATGCAAAGGCTTCATTGATTTCCACAAGTTGAATGTCTTTGATTTTAAGTTTTGCCTTTTTCAGGGCTTTCTGTGAGGCAGGTATTGGACCGAGCCCCATAACCTCCGGTTCAAGTCCAGCAAGGCCAGTTGAGATAATTCGCGCAAGTGGTTTAATCTTTAATTTCTTTGCCATTTTATAGGACATAACCACCATTGCTGAGGCACCGTCGCTCATCTGTGAAGAATTGCCAGCGGTGTGATAGCCGTTTGTCCTGAAGGCTGGCTTAAGTTTTGCCAGTGCTTCAAGCGTTGTGTCAGCCCTTGGTCCCTCATCTCTGTCAACAAGTCTCCACCCGTCAGGAATCTTTCCGCCATCATAGATTTTTACCTCACCTATATCATTAACAATAAGTTTTACAAGTTCATCGTCAAACCTGCCATTTTTCTGGGCATCAAGTGCCTTCATATGGGAGGAGTAACCGAATTTATCAAGTTCCTCCCTGGTGAGGTTAGGATATTTTTCCTTGAATCTGTCAACAACCCTTTCCGCTGTCTCTCCCATTGAGATATATATGTCAGGGTAGGAGTCATCCTCCAGGAATCTTGGATTCGGGCTGAATTTGTTTCCTGCCATGGGAACCAGCGTCATTGATTCTGTCCCACCTACAATAAAAATGTCGCCATCGTCAGCCCAAATTGCGTGGACCGCTGTGTGTAGAGCTGTCATGGCAGAGCCGCAGAATCTGTTGAAGGTTGTAGCCGGGACCTCTTTTGGGAGTTTCGCAAGGGTGGCAGAGATTCTTGCCACATTCATTCCCTGCTCTGCTTCGGGAAAGGCACAGCCACAGCGTATATCATCAATAAGGGTGTAATCAAATTCAGGCAGGCGCTTTAAGGCAGAAGTTATTACTATTTCAAATAAATCGTCAGGTCTTGTCCTGGCAAATACGCCCCTTTTTGCTCTGCCAATCGGGGTGCGGACAGCTGAAACTATTACCGCATCCGTTGATTTCAATCTCTGAGCCATGATAGAACCTCCTTATGAATGAATATTCATTCATTTTTATAATATTTCCCAAATTTTTATCCTGTCAAGAAAAAGCAAAGAAAAAATTAATTACCAGTTGCTGTAATAGATTTAATCTCAACCAGTTTTATCAGATCCTCCAGCATCAGATTGTAATCCACCATATGGAGTCCCGCTACAGAGAATAGTGGAACCTCCTCAGGAGGCAGTGGATTTTCACGCAGGTCATTCTCAGAAGGAGATACCCCGATCTCAAGGTAACTTATGCCCTTTTCTGTCTTTGCGCATCTTGCGGTGTAGTAGTTTCTGTAAACAAAGAAGGGGGTTACGAGGTCTGGCATAAGTATTTTTTTAATACCTGCAAAATCAATGGCGGAAGGGAAGTAGGAGCCGGAAAGATATGTCTTCTCCTCCCCGTTGTTAGGATTGGCAGGATTTGTGCAGGGAGAATCTGTTCCCTCTGGAAATGCCCGTGGCCAATCTATAGATGGAGGATAATCCTCAGCATAAGAGCGATAGGCAATTATACAGCCGGTTTCTTCCACAGAGGTACAGATGGGAATTGACTGGAATGTTTCACCTGCTGTCATTCCCTTTGGGACAAGGACATCTCCTCCGATGAGGAGTGCAGTAATCAATCTCTTCTTCAATTCAGGATTGTTCTCAAACTCCCTCTGAAGGAGCATTCTCAGCATAATTGAGCCCTGAGAATGACCCATTAGAACAAAAAATCTTTTTTTATTACAACATTCCATGTAATATTTGAATGCCTCTAACACATCAGAATAGGCGATTTCAAGGTATTCTTCGGGGTCAGGAATTGCAAAGGTAGCAAGGGTTACCTGCCTGTATAACGGTGCGTAAATTGCACAGAGTTTGTTGAATCTTGCTGCCTGATTCAGGAGCGGGACAAGCATTGGCGAAACATCTGTAAAGTCAGTGTGATTTCCCACAGGTCCCGTAAGATCCACTGTAGGGTATATATAGAAGCAATCAAAGGCAGGATCTTCTGCGGGTATATGTTCCTCAATCCTTTTTGTTCCATCAGGGAGGATTTCTGTTGCGGTCAGGTCCTCGTAGCAGTAATTATGTTCAATGCCAGGTTTACAGAGCCATAGTGATGTCTGGGCATACCTGTTTGTCTCTTTACTTCCGGCACACTGTAAGATGACCGCTCCTGTTATAAGAACTAACCACTTGCTCCCCCTGGAATTCTTCATTTAGTCATTATTCTACATCTCTGTTGAAGAAATTGCAAGGTTTTATTTTCACCCTGACTATCTTTAAATGTTATCACCGGGAAAAATGCTTACGCTCATTACTTTTTCCTTGAAAATCAGCCAGCATTCTGATACATTCTATCTATGAAACTTACAGGAGACCCTGAAGGGCTGGAGGAATTAAAAACAATCAAGGAGAATAATCTTTTTTATTTAAAATATTTATTGAAGGAAGCCCAGACGAGCACATACAGAAATGTTGAATTTAAAGGAAGGGACGGAAAGAAAAAATTCCGTCTTAAATACTTCCCGGATAGAGACGAATTTATGGTTGAACAGGTTAATGAAGGAACCGGTAGTTGAAGCGAAGTCACTTGTAAAGAAATACGGAGAACTTGTTGCAGTTGCAGGCATAGATTTTGTAGTGTATCCGATGGAGTCCTTTGGCTTCCTCGGTCCCAACGGAGCCGGGAAGTCATCAACAATGAATATGATAACCTGCTATTCGCCTGTGACATCTGGAGAACTCAGGGTCTTTGGCCTTGATGTCCGGACCTCTGCGAGGAGGATAAAATCAGAGATTGGCGTTGTCCCGCAGGAAGCGAATCTGGATCCGGATTTAACGGTCCTTGAGAATCTTCTTGTTTATTCCGGCTATTTTGGGATTCCAAAGAGAGAGGCAATTAAAAGGGCTGATGAATTGCTGGAATTTATCGGGCTCAGGGAGAAGAGGAATGAGTATGTGCCTGAATTATCTGGTGGAATGAAGAGGCGATTGCTCATTGCGCGGGCTCTGATTAATCACCCTAAACTTTTGATTCTTGATGAGCCAACAACGGGCCTTGACCCGCAATCAAGGCATTTAGTATGGGAGCGGCTTGAAATACTCAAGATGAGGGGCGTTACAATGATTATCACAACCCATTACATGGATGAGGCGCAACGACTCTGTGATCGGCTTATGATTATTGACAGGGGGAAAAAGATTATTGAGGGAGTTCCTTCAGAACTCGTTTTGAGCGTAGTTGGAGAAGAGGTAATTGAAATTAAAGGAGATATAGAGAAATTTAATACAGAGATGCTTTCTAAGGACAGTTTTATATGGGAGAAGTGGGGAAACACAATTTATATTTTTGGCAATGACTTAAAGAAACTTTTAGGCAGGTTCAATAATAATTATAATGTCTATTTGAGAAAGGCGAATCTTGAGGATGTCTATCTGAAATTGACCGGCAGGGCATTGAGGGAGGGAGAGGCATAGGTGTTTGAATTGTTCCGGATACCGGCTATATCCTTCAGATGTTTGAAAGTCTGGAACAGAAATTTTAAGGTCTGGCTCAAGCACTATCGTGCGAGCATAATGGGAAATTTCGGTGAGCCCCTCCTGTATCTCATTGCCTTTGGATATGGATTTGGCGCGCTCGTTAAAAATGTAGGTGAACTCACATACATCCAGTTTCTTGCCCCGGGCATGCTTGCTGTGACAGCAATGAATGGCGCCGCATACGAGGCAACCTTTGGCTCATACACACGAATGGTTCCTCAGAAGACCTACGATGCAATTGTTGTAACGCCTGTCAACATAAACGAGGTTATTGCAGGCGACATACTCTGGGCAACAACAAAGGGAGTAATCAACAGTCTGATAATGCTCATTGTGATGCTTATTCTCAATCTTGTGCCTTCATATACTGGAGTTCTTACCCTGTTCCCGATTTTATTTACCTCTTTTTTCTTCGCTTCCCTCTCAATGGTGGTTACAACGATTTCGCCCTCCTATGAATTTTTCAGTTATTATTTCACACTTATAATTTCTCCCATGTTCTTGCTTTCCGGCGTCTTCTTTCCCATTGAGAACCTGCCCCCTTTGATTCAGAAGATTGCCTGGTTTATGCCACTTACACATGCAGTTGATGCCTGCAGAAACCTGATTCTCGGACGCATGGGAAATTTTATATTTGCAGAGAATATGATCCTTATATTGTTATCCATTCCCATTTTTATCATTGCAATAAACAGTGCCCGCAAACGGCTTATCAAGTAAAAAAGATGGCCGGCAAGAGAAAATTATTAATGGAGATTTACAACCGCCTCTTTAATGCCTTTGGTCCCCAGCACTGGTGGCCAGGGGAGACGCCCTTTGAGATAATGATTGGAGCCATATTGACCCAGAATACAAACTGGAAGAATGTGGAGAAGGCAATAAGGAATCTGAAGGATGCAGGGGTCTTTGCGCCAGAAAAATTGCTATCCCTTCCGCATCAACAACTTGCCCATCTTATCAGGTCCTCCGGATACTTCAATCAGAAGGCAAAGAAACTCAGGAATTTTTTAAAGTACTTCATGGAGAGATACAATGCCTCGGCGGAGGAGATGAAAAAGAGGGAACTCAGAGCGCTTCGCGAAGAACTATTAGAGGTGAAGGGAATCGGGAAGGAGACAGCGGACAGCATTTTGCTATACGCCCTTGAAAAGCCCATATTCGTCGTTGATGCATACACATACAGGGTTCTTTCCAGGCATAATATTATTCCAGAGGATGCGAACTACGATGAGATTCAGGAGTTATTCATGGATAATCTGGAGCACGATGTGAAATTATTCAACGAGTATCATGCACTTTTTGTGAGGGTGGGCAAGGAGTTTTGTGGAAGGAATCCCGATTGCAATAATTGTCCACTGAAGGGAATTGAATTAGGGGATTATTAAGATCAATTATAAATATCTCCTTCTTCTCTGGTTTATTTTTCCAATACCCCTTATCCTGGGTGAATCAAATCCTTTAAATAAATATATCTTTAATCTGCCAGGCTTCTCCTTTTTCAGATTGTCAGGCATTTATCTTGCTCTTTCCTATCCTGCATACATGCTCTTCTCCACATATGCCCTTGAGAGGTTGCTTGAGAACATAAATCGCCGAGATTTTATGAAGGTTCTTATATTCTCCTCTGTTATAATTCCTCCCATTCTTTTCTTTATTCTCTCAGGCGGATTCCACGCAAAATCTTCCATCTTTGCATTGTTGATTACACTCCTGATAAATCTCCTCTTTATCCTTATGTTCCTGCTCTTTACCCTGAAGATAAGGAGGAGGGAATATGCTATGTATGTTTTATTTTTATTTATTTTTGCAGACCAGTTGTTGTTTTTGCGGGGGAAATCAATTCCATCAGATTATTATAAGAATGTCCGGATGAAGGCAGTTATTTTTGATAAGATAAAACAATATGTTATGGAACCATCGAGGTTTATTATAACTGATGGCATTGTTAAGCCCACAGAGAACATGCTCTACGGACTCCAGACAACAGATGGATATGACCCGCTGAATGTTGGACTTTATGTTGATTTTCATAATAAAATAAGCAAGAAAAGGGCCCTCCTCGCAAATATAACTGGCGTATATACGGATTTTGAGAGCAGAAGCGCTGATATTCTTAATGTAAGGTATGTGGTCTCTTTAAGGCCCATTTTGCATGAGAAGCTCCGATTAATAAATGTTGTAGATGGTCTATTTCTGTATGAGAATATTCATTCTTATCCGAGGGTATATTTTGCGGAGAAGGTGGAATTCTTGCAGGATGATGAGATTATTAAAAAGATGATGGGGTATGACTATGTGAAGGATAAAATGGTCTTTTTTGGAATCAGATTAAAGGGTGAATTTGAGGGGCCTTCTGTGAAGGGCAGGAGAGAGGAGGGGAGAGAGGCCGGGATTATCTTTGTTGAGTACGATAATGACAGAATTATTATGGATGTTAATAATCCTGAAGATGGTTTTCTTGTTCTCGCAGACACATATTATCCTGGCTGGAAGGCCTATGATAACGGGAAAAAAACAGAAATCTTTCGTGCCAATTACTTTATGCGGGCAATAAGACTTCCTCAAGGAGAACACAGGGTGGTTTTTGAATACGACCCATGGACATACAGGGTGGGAAGGGTGCTATCTATTATTGGTTTGATTTTCACAATAATTATATGGGTGAATCATAAGAAACTGAATGAGTGGTGGAGCTGAGGGGATTTGCACCGATCTCCAGATATACCCTCTCCTGCGGGAGGAACAAATCCCCGTGAACTCAATCGGTTTAATCCTTATTGGAGCTGAGGGGATTTGAACCCCCGACCCCATCGTTGCGAACGATGTGCTCTCCCATCTGAGCTACAGCCCCATAGTTCTAATTATACCTCATCTTGTGGATTTTAAAAAGGAAATCTCATCCACATAAATAATTCTACTTCCTGATGTCCTGCTATTTATCTCTATAATGGCAGGGAAAAGTCCTGCTTCAAAGTTTGTGTATTTCTGAAAGACCATCTCCGTGTCCTTATCTCTTACTCTAAGGGGTAGAAAAGAATCCTTATCAACCCAGAGTTGCAATCTCTCTTCATCACCAATACGGTAACAGACGCGGCCATAGAGGCGGTCAAGGTCAACTATATCTTTGTTAATCCCCAGATTCTCAATGCCCTGGAGAAAGTCGCTCTTTGTATTTGTGAAAAAGAAGACCTTTATTGTAGAGGATTGCACCGCATCGGGAAACATCTCCTTCTCGCTCAGGCCCAAATACTTAACTCCTCCCTTTACATCAATAACTATGATAAATTGCTCTGGAGAGTCATTGCTATTTTGCACCCGGCCCTTCAGAAGCGCACCCTGTAGATGGACCGGTGTTTCCCACATTAAGTCAATAATTTTCCAGCCCGGAATAATATAGAGAAAAATGAGCAACGATTTGATGAATAAAAAATTTCTGAAGCACATATTATGACTTTAAAAAATCCTTGATTGTTTCTCGTAAGTCAGCCCGCTTCATTCCGAAGGCAATGTTTGCCTCCAGAAAACCCCCGGGATTACCGAGATCGTATCTCTTACCCGAAAATTCAAACCCTAAAAGTTCTCTTCTCGCAATCACTCGGAGCGCATCTGTCAGTTGAATCTCACCGCCCTGACCTGGCTCTGTCTTCTTTAGAATCTCAAAGACTTCGGCCGGGAGGATATATCGCCCGATCACAGCAAGATCAGAGGGCGCCTTCTCTGGCGGGGGTTTTTCAACAAGGTCTTCTATCTTCCATATCCTTCCCTTAACTTTACTTGCCTTAACTATGCCATACTTTCCGCTATCTCTCACTGGAATCCGCTCAAGGGCAATGACTGGAGAGCCATTTTTATTATAAACCTCCATCATCTGTAAGAGACAACCTCTCTTTGCATCAACTATATCATCAGGCAGCACCACTGCAAAGGGCTCATTGCCTACCAGATCCCGGGCAGTAAGAACTGCATGCCCGAGCCCCAGGGGCGCCTTCTGCCTCACAGATATAATATCAATCATGTTTGAGAGTGACTTAACAGTGTTGAGAAGGTCCTTCTTGTTCCGCCGGGACAAAAAGCTCTCAAGCTCACGGTCTATATCAAAATAATCAAGAATGGCGTCCTTCCCTTTTGAGATTACAAAGATTATCTGTTCAATTTCTGCTTCAATAATTTCTTCAACAATGTAATGGATTAATGGCTTATCAACTACTGGCAACAGTTCCTTGGGAATTGACTTGGTTGCCGGGAGCATCCTTGTGCCCAGTCCTGCAGCAGGAATAACTGCCTTCCTGACTTTTGCATTCCTTCCCACCTACTCAGCCCTTTTCTTCTCCTCTTCCTCCTGCTCGTTCTTGCACTCAATACACATGGTTGTGACCGGCCTTACTTTTAATCGTTCATATTCAATCTCTGCGCCACAGATTTCACAGATGCCATAGGTCCCGTTATCAAGCCGTAAAATCGCCTCATCTATTTTCTTTAAAAGTTTTCTCTCCCGATCCCTCAAACGCAGCTGGAAATTCCTGTCTGACTCCAGGGTGGCGCGGTCAAGGGGATCTGCGTAACCTATCTCCTTCTTATTCATGCCATTCACGGTTCTGAGGGACTCCTGAATGATCCGCTCTCGCTCTTTTAAAAGAATTATTCTGAATTCCTCTTTTCTTTCGTTGTCCATAGTTCAATAAAATTATATCAATTTATTTTTTCACTGTAAAGTATTTTTCACTGGACACCGGAGAAAAAAAATATTATTATTCTCCTTATTATGCCCTTTGTAATACTCTTACTCATCTTTTCAATGCTATCATACAGTTATGCCCTGGAACCCGGCGTTAAGACAATAGGGCTGGGCAATGCCTACAATGCTGTAGCAGACGATGATTCAGCAATTGAGCTCAATCCAGGTGGGATGGCACAGGTCAAACATTATGAGATTGATGCTAATTATCTTTTTTCCGAGCATTTCCAGCAGTGGAGATTTTCAGTTCTTGACTCTGTGTCAAGTCCCTTTGCTATGGGGCTCTCTTATTCTCAGATAAACTTTAAGGATGAAAGAGAACATCCTGCCTTTGAGGAACTCGGGGTATCCTCTCTCAGCAGGGCACAGAAGACAACCATTGCGGTTGGCAGCGGCAGCGATTATTTCTTTGCCGGAGTAAATGCCTCCTATCAGAAGATAAAAGAAACACCAGGAGATTATTTCTGGACATTCTCTGCTGGAACAATTATAAAACCTCTGCCACAACTCCTGAATCTTTCATTTACAATTTATAATTTTGCCACTGCGGGAGCAGATAATCACAGCGTAAAACAAAAATGGAGTGCCGGTGCAGGCACCTTTGTGCAGTACATGCTGGTCTCCTTTGAGTGGTCAAAGACGGAGGATCGGGATGACCGCTGGGCGCTTGGCATTGAGGGGTACCTCCCTCAGGAGATTGTCCTCCGCTCCGGCTATTTCCGGGGAAGGAGCGCAGAGGAGGAAGGCTGGAGCGCTGGGTTATCCTGGCGGGTGCAACAACTTGCTCTCAACTATTCCTTTCAGAAAAGGTATAATTATGAATTAAATTCTATATCTATAAGTATTTTTCTCTTCTAACCGCCAATTGTATTCATAGACCGGACACATTTGCGGAAGTCTGCCGGGTGAATCCCGTGTCCTGAAGGTTTCATCTCCACTGCGGTAATAAATCCCTGGATAATGTCAGTATCTTTACATCCCGCTCTGATAAGATGCAGGAGGTCCACCTCGTAATCCCTCATAAGACAGCTCCTCAGTTTGCCATCCGCAGTAAGGCGGAGACGATTGCAGTCATTGCAGAAAGCATTGCTTAAGGGAGAGATTATGCCAATCTCTGTATTTGTATCAACAGAGAATCTCTGAGCCACGCCATTGTCTGAGGGAAGTTCTCTAATGGGAAAGTGTCTTGCAATGGTATCTTTAACATATCCGGTGGAAATAAATCTTGAGGATGACACTTCTCCAAAGGGCATCAGTTCAATAAATCGTTGCTTCCATCCCTTTTCCCTTGCCAGATTGACAAAATCAAGAATTTCATCATCATTAAAATTCTTAATCAGCACTGTATTAACTTTTATCGGAGAAATCCCTGCGTCTATTGCCTCATCAAGTCCCTCGAGAACCTGTTGAAGGCCCTCCATTCCACAGAGTTTTTTGAATCTATCCTCTTTCAGGGTATCCAAACTTACATTGATCCTCTTAAGACCGGCTGATTTTAATTCCCGTGCATATCTTTTTAGCAGAATGCCATTTGTTGTAAGGGAAAGGTCCTTAATCCCCGGCATGGATGCAATGGATGCAATTAACGATAACACTCCCTTTCTTATTAATGGCTCACCGCCTGTGATCCGGATCTTTGTTATACCTAAGGAAGTGGCAACAGTTACAATCCGGAGGATTTCTTCAAAACTCAAAAGTTCGCCGCGCGGCAGAGTTGAGGAAAGGGGTGAACAGTAGGAACAATGTAGATTACACCGGTCAGTTACTGAAATCCGGAGATAACTGATCTTTCTTCCAAAGGTGTCAACGAGTTCTCTCTGCATCTTCTTATTTTATATCCCTGCGGTCCACAGAATATTCCTTGGGCTCAGTGCCTTCAATATATGCCTCAAAAATTGGTTCCTGTGTACTGTGGGTGGCAAGGAGTCCTGTCTCAGGGTCAATTTTTGCAAAGACAATTCCCTCAGGTACTGAGAAATCCTTTGGAGGATAATTATTTATTATCTTGAGCATAAAATTTACCCATATAGGACTTGCAGCCCTTGCACCCGCCTCACCCCGTCCCAGGGAGGTAAAATCGTCATTGCCCACCCAGACGCCTGCAATTAAATCCGGAATGTATCCAATATACCAGGCATCGCGATATTCATCCGTTGTGCCTGTCTTTCCAGCGGAGGGTCTGTTCAATACCTTTGCTCGCCAGCCTGTTCCTTCTTCCACCACTCCTTTCATGAGATGGGTCATTATATATGCATTCTGGGGGCTTATCACCTGTGTTTTGGTTGTAAATTTTTCGTCCATAGTCCAATCATAAATGAGCCGCCCCTTCCAGTCCTCCACCCTTTCCACAAGGACAATATCCGGACATAAGTACCCTCCTGAGGCAAAGACATTGTAGGCAAGGATAAGGTCTTTCAGAGAAACTGAGAGGGAGCCAAGGGCAAGAGAAAGATTCTTTTCCTCTGGCTCTTCTATTCCCATTCTTTTCAGATATTCTACAAAATAATCAATGCCAATGTCCCAGAGCAATCGCACCGTTGGATTATTCTTTGATACAATCAGCGCATCCCTGAATAGAATGGGTCCGGAGAAGGTCTCCTCATAGTTATGGGGCTTCCAGTCCTCTGAATCTGCAAAAGTAATGGGAGCATCCAGCAACAGGGATGAAGCAGTGAATCCCTTTTCAATTGCCGCACCATAAAGAAGGGGTTTTATTGCGCTTCCCGGCTGTCTCCTTGCCTGAAGAGCCCTGTTAAACTGACTCCTTGCGTAATCGTACCCACCAACCATTGCCCTGACCTTACAATCCTCAATTGCAAGAAGGGCTGCTTCTGAAACAGGCTCCTGCTCAAGAGAAAAAGTGAACTCATTCTGTTTTGCATCAATAATTTTCACCTTGATTACATCTCCCACCTTTAACACATCCTCCGGGTTCTTAATCTTAATCCAGGTTCCATCCGTCTCAGGGTCTGGCTTGTGCGCCCATTCCATATCCTTAATGTATAGTTTGCCTGGACCTCCCCCGGTGGCAACATGAACAACCTTGTTTTTGCTATCCACGCCGGTCACAAGGCCCGTATAGATCCTCTCCCTGCTGAATTCATTGACATTAAGTGGAGAAACCATTATTTTGCCTTCTCCGGAAACTGAAATGCTCACCCTGTCCTGCGCCACACTGAACTCATCCTTAAGAGAATTTAAGAAATCCATGAACTCCTTTTCGTCAAGGTGCTTTAATGAACCCCTGTAGCCCTGCCTTTTGTCCAGTTCCATCAGTCCAAGAACAACTGCATCAACTGCGGCTGATTGAAAGGATGCATTTAATGATGTATAGATCTTTAGACCACCCGTTGAAAGAAGTTCCTCATTAAAACTCTTGGAAAGAAAGGACTTAACTGCATCAATAAAATATGAGAATGCCCGTGACGGGCTTTTGTATCTATAAAATGTCACTGGCTCTCTGTAAGCACGCTCTGCCTGTTCTTCTGTAATGTACTTCTCCTCTACCATTCTTTTAAGGACATATTTTTGTCTTTCCTTTAACTGCTCGGGGTTTACAAAAGGATTGTATCTTGAAGGCGCCTTTGGCATTCCAGCCAGAAAGGCTGCCTCTGCAAGGGAGAGGTCCTTCACCTGTTTGTGGAAGTAGGTCTCTGATGCTGCCTCTATGCCGTAAGAATTGTTGCCAAGGTAAATCTGATTGAGGTAAAGTGTTAATATCTCTTCTTTGGTCAGTTCTTTCTCAAGCCGGTAGGCAAGTATGATCTCTCTGATTTTCCTTGTGAAGGTCTTTTCAGGTGAAAGAATTATTGAGCGCGTGACCTGCTGTGTGATGGTACTGCCACCCTGAATTACATCCCCTGCAAGTATGTTTTTGAGCATCGCTCTGAGAATCCCACTAACACTGATGCCATGGTGTCTGTAAAAATCAGCATCCTCTGCTGCAACAAAGGCCTGCTTCACATAATCAGGGATATCTCTGGCTGGGGGCAATCTCCGCTCAATATATAACTCACCAATAATTTCTCCATCTGTAGAATAAAGGCGGGTTACGAGGTTTGGTTTGTAATCAACCAATGTATCAATTACCGGAAACCCCTTTAAAATGTACCCTATGTATCCAATTGTCACAAAGGATAAAATTAGAAGAGCTGTGAGAGCAACGACCAAAAAATTTTTTTTCACTTCCATATTGACAACTGTAAAAATAATATTATCATAATTTTAAGAGTTTTTGAAATTAAATCAAATATTTTATTTTTTGCTTGCAAATGTTTTCATGCTCTGATAAAGTTTATTACGCATCCATGAAGGGTTTAAAAAGCGTGGTAAATCTCCATTCCTCTTATCCTGTGGATAAGTTTTGGGTAGTTTTGTGTAACTCATTGAAAAATAATGTGTTTTTTGATTCCTGTACCTGTGGATAATATGTGCATAATAGGGATATAAAATGGAAACAATCTGGGAGAAAATCAGAAACAAATTAAAGAATCGCCTGCCCAACAGTGCTTATAACGATTATATTAAACCGCTAAACTTCCTCGGGCTTGAGAATGATACCATTGTCCTTTCAGCGCCGGATGAAGCCCATATTCAGTATGTGGTTGACAAATACCTTGACTCCATAAAAGAGCTTGCATTTTCCATTACATCAAAGCATCAAGAGATAAAATTCAAGGTGATGGATGGAAGCCATGGGGAAAGCACCCGACGGACCTTCGGTGAAGCTCCTCCCACACTTAACAGATCCCTTGTTTTTGAAAACTTTGTGGTTGGCGCAAGCAACCAATTTGCCCATGCTGCTGCGGTGGCAGTTGCAAAAAATATCGGCAGGGCATATAATCCACTGTTCATCTACGGTGGGGTGGGGCTTGGCAAGACCCATCTTATTAATGCAATCGGTAATTATGTATTTGACCACTATCCCGATATTAACATCGCTCTGGTTACATCGGAGACTTTTGTGAATGAATTCATAAATGCTACGGCACATTTTAAAATGAACGAGTTCCGGAGTAAATACAGGGAGCGTTGCGACCTTCTTTTAATTGATGATGTTCAATTTCTTGCAGGAAAAGAAAAGTCCCAGGAGGAATTCTTTCATACATTTAATACATTAATTGATTCAAAGCGGCAGATTGTGCTTACGAGCGATAAATATCCTCATGATATACCAAATCTGGAGGACCGGTTACGTTCAAGATTTGAATCAGGATTGATTGTAGATATACAGACCCCTGACTTGGAGACCAAAATTGCAATTCTAAAAAGGCGAGTCAGTGAAGAGAACATAAATATTGACGACAGCGTTCTTCAATATATTGCTTCTATTTCAGAGGGTAATATCCGGGATTTACTCGGCTATCTAAATCGCGTTATTGCTTACGCAAACATAAAGAGTGTGAACATCTCTCTTGAGGTGGCGATGGAGGCATTAAAAGGTCTTATTAAAGAAAAAAGAAATAATGTGACTGTAGATGATGTAATAGAAGCAGTAGCAGATCATTTTAAAATAAAACCTCATGATATTAAATCAGAAAGACGGATGCAGTCAATTGCACTACCAAGGCAGATCGCAATGTATATTGCAAGAACGAAATTGAATTACTCTTACCCTGAACTGGGAGAAAAATTTGGAGGTAAAGATCATTCAACAATTATTCACGGAGTCCGTAAGATAGAAGAAAAAATTAAAAAGGACAGTCAGTTAAAATTTTTGATAGAAGGAATTGTGAAGAAACTTGATAATAAATAGTTGAAAAAATGTTGATAAGTTAATGAAATGAAATTTATTGAAGTTATCAACATATATTGCATAAACTATTAACATGGTTTGCAATTTTAATTTTTTGTTTTTTCTTTAAATTAATATTATAATTTTAATTATGCACATAAACACATCAATCACTTTTAATATTATTAATACTAAGGAGATGAATTATGATATTGAAAGTAGAAAAAGATGTCATTGAGAAAGTTCTTTATTATATCCAGAATATTGTTGAAAAAAAGACAACCATGCCTATACTTTCTCACTGCTATCTCAATGTCGATAAAGATGGCACAGAGATATATGCCACTGACCTTGAGATCTCCTACATAAGCAGGATTGAATCTGTCTCCGACGAAAAAGGTAAAATCGTCCTTCCTGCCAGAAAATTGTACGAAATTGTAAAAGAAATGCCAGCAAAAATTATAACCATAAAGTTAGAAGAAAACAATTGGGTCAATATCTTTTCAGAGAAGCATATATCTTTTAAAATTGCAGGGTTAAACCCTGATGACTTTCCAAATGTACAGAGATTCGGTGACACAAGATTCAGTAATATTGAGGGCACAATTCTTAATGAAATGATTGACTCCACAATTTATGCTGTGTCTACAGATGAAACAAGACTTAATCTAACAGGTGTATTTCTTGAGATCACCTCATCAAAGGATGATAAAAGGATAACAATGGTTGCTACAGATGGACACCGCCTTGCCTTGAATGAAAATACGATAAAAGAAATTGATTTTAAATTGCATAAGGGGATCATCATTCCGAGAAAAGGTCTACTTGAACTCCAGAGAATGATAGAAAAGGGCAAAACAGTAGGTATTGCAGTTAAGGATAACCACTTTATTGCAAGGGTTGATGACTCAGTACTTGCAATGCGATTGATTGACGCTGATTTTCCAGATTATAAGGGTGTGATACCCAGAAGTTCAAAGAGAAGGGCAGAGATTGACAGAGAGAATCTCCTTGGTGCCCTGAAGAGGTCTGTAATTATGCTTTCATCAGGAAAGTTTCAAGGGATTAAATTAAAATTTGATAATAATAAATTAGAACTTTATGCAAACAATCCGGATGTGGGGTCCTTCCGGGAAGAAATTGATATATCCTATACAGGAGAAAAAATTGAGATTGGATTCAATGCTGCATATCTCATTGATGCTTTGAATTCTTTCTCCGAGAAGGAAATTCTCTTTGAATTAGAGGACGAATTTAATCCTGGCGTAATTAGAAGAAAGGATAAAAAGGACGAAAATAGAAAACTCGCGATTATAATGCCAATGAGGCTATAAAAGCCCAAGATATTGTATTTTTCTGGACAATTACCACAAAATAATGTATAATGGTATTATAATATGCCGGATAAAAAAGAGACTCACATATACAATGCAGATAGCATAAAGATTCTTGAGGGTCTTGATGCTGTCCGCAAAAGGCCAGCAATGTATATCGGTAATACCGGTGAGGGAGGTCTGCATCATCTCGTCAATGAAGTGGTAGACAATAGCGTTGATGAGGCCCTTGCAGGATATTGTACAGAGATTGAAGTTATAATTCACGCAGATAATTCAGTAACAGTTAAGGACAACGGAAGGGGCATCCCGGTTGAGATGCATAAGACAGCAAAGAAACCAGCAGCAGAAGTGGTTATGACCACCCTTCATGCTGGAGGCAAATTTGATGACTACACATATAAGGTCTCAGGCGGATTACATGGCGTCGGCGTCTCTGTTGTCAATGCCCTCTCAAAGGATCTTCTCCTTGAGATTCATAGAGACGGTAAGATTTACCAGCAGAGGTATAAAAGGGGTAAACCGGTGACCCCGCTGGAAGTCAAAGGAAAGACCAGCAGGACCGGCACGACCGTCACCTTTCTTCCAGATGAAGAGATATTTGAGACGACAGAATTCAATGCAGAAATCATTGCCCATCGGTTAAAGGAACTTGCTTTTTTAAATCCAGGGCTCCGGATTACACTAAAGGACGAGAGGTCAGGTAAGAAACAGGAATTTCAATACAAGGGCGGAATTGTGTCTTTTGTGGAACATCTGAATAAAAACAAAGAGGTCCTCCATCCAAAGGTGATCTACTTCTCTGGACAGAATGGAAACGTAACATACGAATTTGCATTTCAGTATAATGATGGCTACAATGAGACAATCTATTCCTACGCAAATAATATAAATACAATAGAGGGGGGTTCTCACCTTGTGGGGTTTAAGAGCGCTCTTACAAAGACCGTTATAAAATATGCCCAGCAGAATAATCTCATTAAGGATCCTGATGAAGCAATTACCGGCGATGATGTGCGTGAGGGTTTAACTGCTGTAATCAGCGTGAAGCTGAAGGACCCTCAATTTGAAGGGCAGACAAAAACAAAGTTGGGCAACACCGAGGTGAAGGGACTGATAGAGGCATTTTTAAATGAGCAATTGTGGACCTACTTTGAAGAAAATCCTTCTGTTGCGAGAAAGATCGTTGACAAAGCCCTTGAGGCAGCACGGGCGCGGATTGCAGCGAGAAAGGCAAAGGAACTGGTAAGGCGCAAGAACGCCCTGGACAGTGATTTTCTTCCGGGCAAACTCGCTGACTGTCAGGAGAAGGACCCTGCCCTTTGTGAGCTTTTCATTGTGGAGGGCGATTCTGCAGGCGGGTCAGCAAAGCAGGGGAGGGACAGAACAACTCAGGCAGTGCTTCCTCTGCGCGGAAAGATTCTCAATGTTGAGAAGGCGCGCTTTGATAAGATACTCAGTTCTGAGGAAATCAGAACCATAATCTCTGCGCTCGGGACCAGCATTGGTCCCGAAGATTTCAAAATAGAGAACCTGCGCTACCATAGAATTATTCTGATGACCGATGCTGATGTTGATGGCTCCCATATCCGGACGCTTCTCCTTACCTTCTTTTACAGACAGATGCACGAGATCATAGAAAGGGGTCATGTGTACATTGCTCAACCACCCCTTTACAGAGTGAAGAAGGGCAATCAGATAAAATATCTCAAGGACGATGCAGCCCTTGAGGACTACCTTTTCAAGAGCGCCTGTGAGGAGATGAAGTTCCGAACAAAATCAAGGGTATATCAAAAAGAGGAGTTTGAGAAAGTTTTAAAAAAATTAATGCACTATTCCAAGATAATCAATCGCCTTGAGGCGCGGGGCGCGGACAGCGTTCTAATTAAGGAATTGGTGAACACAGTAAATATCTCCCCACAACTTTTGGACAGGAAGAAGGAAGATAAACTCCTGCGGCTTTTAAAATCATTGAGGGAGATTATAAACAGGAACCATCCTGAAATCTCCTCCCTGGAATTTTACCTTAAACCTGACACCAGTTCAGAGACGCACAACAGATTGCTCTTGAAATCACAGAGAAACGGGGCTCCTCGTACTACAGAGATTGACATTCATTTCCTTAATTCCCCGGACTTCAAGGAACTCCAGAAGTACTCCCAGGAGTTGGAAGAGATAGGCAATCCTCCGTACTCTCTTGAGGTTGAAGATAAATCAATACCAGTAAACTCCCTGAATGATGTCCTGCCCAGTGTCCTGGAGTATGCGCGAAAGGGGAAGGACATCCAGAGATATAAAGGGCTCGGCGAGATGAACCCAGAACAGTTGTGGGAGACAACCATGAGACCTGATACGCGCGTGCTTCTGCAGGTCAAGATTGAGTCAGCCATGGAAGCGGATCAGATGTTTACTATTCTTATGGGCGATAATGTGGAGCCAAGGCGTGAATTCATTGAACAGCACGCCCTTGAGGTCCGGAATCTGGATATATAAGATCAAAACCATAAACACTTTAAAAAAACACTTGACAGCGAGACTGCATTCCCATAGACTATACTTCTACGGCGGTGCTATCCGGGTGTAGGGAATCCGGTGAAAATCCGGAGCGGTCCCGCCACTGTAAACGGGGATGTTACTTGCAGGGGCCTAGAATTTTCCGCCTCTGCAGCCACTGTCCGCATCTTCGCGGATGGGAAGGCGGAAGTTGAGTAATGCCCGTGAGCCAGGAAACCTGCCCGGATAGGTCAAACTGGCTTCTCTCCGCCGGAGAGAGGAGACAGGCAATGTGGAATTATCAAAATCGGTACTGAAAGAGGAATTTAAAATTCTGAGGAAGAACTCCCTGTGCCTTTCACAAGCCCTGCGGAGTGAGGGGGGAGTGTTTATTTAACTCCCTGACCCCCAGGCACTGTGGTAATGGAAACACAGCAGGGTTTGAAGAGTAACAGGGAGGAGGAGAAATTATGAAATTATTGATTACCGGTGGAATTAAGAGCGGCAAAAGTTTTTACGCCCTCAGTCGGGCAAGAGATAAAGAGGGCAGGAGAGGATTTATTGCAACAGCAATTGTGAAGGATGAAGATATGGCAGAGAGGGTGAAACAACACCGGATGGAAAGAGGGATAGAATTTGAGACCATTGAGGAACCATTTGAACTGGCAAGGGCAGTGAGATTTTCCGATAGAAAATATACGGTTACGGTTGTTGATTGCCTTAATATGTGGCTTTTGAATCTTATGGAGGAGAAGATTGACATAGCCCGCGAGAAAGAAAAGTTTCTTTCAGCCCTCAAAAATGCTACCTCCCATTTTATTATTGTGAGCAATGAGGTTTCAAGCGGAGTCATTCCAGGAGAGCCATCTACCAGAACCTTTGTGGAAGAACTGAGCAAACTTAATGTAGAAGTGGCAAGGGTCTGTGATGAGGTGGTCCTCATGGTTGCTGGCTGTCCGCTAATTGTAAAAGGAGAAGAGAAGAGATGAAAATTCTGGAGAAAACCCTGAAGTCCATTCAAAAGCCGGATTATTCCATTAGAGAAAGAGTAAAAAAGAAACTGGATAATCTCACAAAGCCGCCGGGAAGTCTGGGTCAACTTGAGATGCTTGCTGAGAGGTATGCGGTCATTAAAGATAGCACAGAGCCCTCACTTAATCGGAAGGCAATCTTCGTATTCGCAGGAGACCACGGTGTGACAGAGGAAGGGGTGAGCGCCTATCCAAAGGAGGTGACATACCAGATGGTGTATAACTTCCTGCGCGGTGGAGCAGGTATCAATGTCCTTGCAAGACACATCGGTGCAGATGTGAGGGTCATAGATATCGGGGTTGACTTTGAGTTTGGTAAAACGGAAGGGCTTATTGCGAGAAAGGTGAGGCGGGGTACAGCTAATTTCTTGAAGGAACCCGCCATGAGAGAGGAGGAGGCAGTGAGAGCCATTGAGGTTGGAATAGAGGTCCTTCATGAGGAGATCAAAAGGGGTCTTGATATCGCTGGCGTGGGCGATATGGGGATTGGGAATACCACCCCCTCTGCAGGTATTATTTCAGTAGTTACAGGCCTTCCGGTGGAAAAGGTTACTGGCAGAGGAACAGGCATAGATGAGAAAAGGTTAGAACATAAGATTCGTGTTATACAGCGAGCGATTGAACTCCATAAGGTTGAAAAAGGAAATCCCATTCATATTCTATCCAGAATCGGTGGACTTGAGATAGCAGGGATTGCAGGTGTAATACTCGCCTGTGCAGCAGAGAGGATTCCTGTGGTGATAGATGGTTTGATAACAACCGCAGGGGCGCTCATCGCCTATGAATTAAACAGAAATGTTGTTGACTATATGTTTGCATCGCATCTTTCCCTTGAGCCGGGGCATAAAGTCGCCCTTGAATATCTCGGGTTGAAACCTCTGCTGGATTTAAACCTCCGGCTCGGAGAGGGGACAGGGGCCTGCCTGGGGATGAACCTGATTGAGGCAGGGGTTAAAATCTTGAAGGAGATGGCAAGTTTTGATTCCGCAGGTGTTTCAAAGAGCCTTTAGGGGACTTCTTATTTCTATAGGTTTTCTCACCATTGCACCGCCTGGTGTGAAGGAGAGGGCAACGAGAGAAAATATAGCAGATGCAATACCATTCTTTCCTTTCGCAGGCTTGTTTATTGGATTTCTCCTCTATCTGTTTTATTTAATTTTAAAGGAGATCTTTCCTCCATTCCTTGCGGATGCCTTGATTATTCTATTCTGGGTCATTATTACAGGGGCACTGCATCTTGATGGAGTTGCTGACACAATAGATGGCCTTTACGGTGGAAGAACAAGAGAAGAGGTTTTAAGAATTATGAGGGATTCCCATTCTGGTGCAATAGGGGCTACAGGCGTTATTATCTGTCTTATCTTGAAATTTGCTGGCCTTTATTCCCTTCCTCAGGACATAAAACCTGGCTCTTTACTTTTAGTTCCTGCCATTGCCAGAGGATTTTTGCTCATTCCTATCTATTTTCTTCCCTATGCGAGAGAGAAAGGGACCGGAAGGGCTTTTGTTGATGGAATTAAGACATGGCATCTCATACCTGGTTTTATCCCTTCAGTGCTTTTCGCCCTCTTATTTGGCTCAAAGGGGCTTTTGCTCCTCGGCGCAAATCTCTCCCTTCTTATCCTTTTCCTCCTTTATATAAGAAAAAGAATAGGAGGTATCACAGGCGACTGTCTCGGATTTTTGTGTGAGGCATCAGAGGTTATTTCGCTGGTTATCCTGTCTTCAAGAGGTGTGAGTTGAATCTTAAGGTATTAAAAATCTTATGGATTATGTTTTTTCTCATCTCATTCCATTCCCTATTTGCTGATGAATACACAATGGAGGAGGTTGTGGTGACAGGAACGCGCAGGGAGAGTTTATATAAGGATGTCCCTGCCTTTGTCTCTGTGATAAAGGTAGACAATCAGGATAAAGAGGCACTCCTTGAGAGCTCACCGGGAGTTTTTGTAAACTCCTACGGCGCCTTTGGCGATGCCCTTTCCTTATCCGTAAGGGGCTCATCCTCGGATCAGGTTCTCCTGCTTATTGATGGCATGCGCATTGGCAGTGGCTCATCCTCTGGCATTTCATTTTTATCCCTTGAGGGGATTGACCGCATTGAGATTTTTCGCGGCGGGGCAAGCACGCTTTATGGAGCGGATGCAGTTGGCGGGGTTGTAAACATAATAACGAAAAGGCGGGGGGGGAATTATCTTGATTCAACCTTAAGTTATGGCTCGTTTAATACCTTCAGCGCCTCAGCCCTTGTTGGTGCGGGGTCAGGGGATTCAGATATATCAATTGGTGCAGAGCACAGAGAATCTGAGGGGGATTTTGAGTATAAATACAGGGGCGAGAATCTTATCCGCGAGAATAATGGCTTTGTCAATGATGCTATTCAATTCAAGACAACCCAGAGATTTTCAAAACTCAGGTTCAATCTGCAGACAAGATTTGAGATACAGAGAAAGGAGGTGCCTGGCTCCTATTTCACGCCCACCCCCCAGGGTTTTGAGAGGGACAGCAGAAGCATGATCCTGATGGGATTGAGGTATGATGCTCACTCCACAGCCCTTTCATTCAATTCATCTTTTATATATCATAACCTTTTCTACTATGATGAGATATTTGTAAAAAGGAGCTTCCCATCAATATCAGAGAATTTTACAACGCAGAATTATATCAAGATTGACAGGCGAATGAAAGGGCACCTTCTCTCAATATCTCCGGAAATCCGCACAGAGTTTATACGAAGCAGTTCTGCAGGCAGGCATTCACGGAGCATTTATTCCCTCTTCCTTCAGGATGAGGCGAGCTTCTTTGAGAAGAGATGGATTCTTTTGCCCTCGCTCCGGGTTGAGGGCTCCTCTGACCTGGAGCCCCATTCAGTTGAAAGCGCTTACCGCCTTGGCTTACGGATTAAAATCGTTGACGAACTTTATGTCAAAGCAAATGCCGGCACCTCCTTCAGGATGCCCACATTCCTTGACCTCTACTGGCCTGAGGACCAGTTTGCCAGAGGAAATCCGGAACTCAGGATAGAGCGGGGAATGGATATGGATGCAGGTTTTGGCTTTGACCTGGGGCAGTTGCGAGGCGAGGTTGCCTATTTTAATAACTCCCTTCAGGATTTGATTCAATGGGCTCCGGATGAAGGGGGAAAGTGGAGGCCATCAAACATTGGGAAGGCAAAGCTTACGGGGATTGAATTTCAGATGGGTGGAGAGATAAAAAAATATCTTTCAGCAGAACTTTCCTACACAAACCTCCGTGCCCTTGACCTTACAGAAGGAAAATATTATCAGAAACGGCTGATTTACAGGCCTGAGAATGTCCTGAGCCTGCGCTTAAAAGGAGGTTTTTACGAATTCATGGTATTTGTTGAGGCAATCTCCAATTCATGGAAATACACGGACAGGGAGAATAATAAGGAGAACCGGCTTCCAGGGTATTTAAGGATTAATGCTGGATTTTCAACGCCCTCTTTTGCAGGCTTTTCAATGGAATTTCTCGGGAATAATCTTACAGATAAAAGATATGAGGAGGTTCCGGGCTATCCTCAGCCGGGCAGGAATTTTCTTCTGGAATTAAACTATAAAATATGAAAGGAGGAAAGAGATATGAAAAGGAACATTTTTTTGATTGCTCTTCTGGGAGCAATGGTTTTTGGCTATGGCTGTGCAGAAGAAAAGGAGCAAGGGGCATGTGTGCCTCAGACAGAGGTCTGCGACGGAATTGATAATGACTGCAATGGTGAGGTGGACGAGGGCAATGTCTGTGCCAATCCTCGCCTTGCTCTGCTTGTTCAGCCAGCAGGGCCTGTTAAGGGCAGGATTGATATCCTCCATCTCAAAGAGCGCCTCCTTCAGTCTGATGTGCTCACAACAGGAGTTTGGCCCAATCAGATTGTAAAGGATGGCGAGTATCTTTATGTAATCAACTCCGGAGACGCCTCTCTCCAGAGGATTCAGATTAAGACCATGAGGACCGATAGGTGGTATTACCTTCCCCAGGGCTCAAATCCATGGTCTGTGGCAATTTACAATGGCAGAAAGGCATTCGTGAGCGGATGGCTGTCCCATACGGTTGAGGTTCTGGACCTTGAGAGTGGCTACATAAAGTCAATATCACTTCCGGACCCGGCATCGGGCATGAAACCCTATCCCCTAGGAGTAACAATCTCCGGGAACAGGGTCTATGTGGCAGAATCAGCAAATGACGGCAACTGGCCATCATCAACATACAAGGAAAAGGGTGCATACGCTGTAATTGATGCTGATTTGGATGAATTGATTGCAACATTGGATTCAGGCGTGAATGAATGCATCAATACACAACAGGTTGTGGTTGATGAAAATGCAAGAACCTTCATTGTCTGCGCAGGCGATTGGGGAACAACCTCTTGGGGCAGGGTGATTGTGAAGGACCCCTCAGGGAATGTTATCGGGAATATCCCCGTAGGAAATGCGCCAACAAAACTCTATCTCCATTCAGGAAGGGGCTATTTGACTGATATGTCCGGTTCCAATATCATGGTGATTGATGCAGTGAATCTTACAGTTCTTAAGGGTGGAAGCAATCCAATAGTTCTGAAAGAGAGCGGGTATACCACAACCGGCCTTGTTTTCACGCCATCTGGAACACTCTACGCAACGGTCTGGGATAATACAAACAATACAAATTTGTTTGCGCTTAATCCGGAGACCTTTGAGGTAATTACAGATTACGATATCTCGGGTCCTGGACAGGATGTGGTGTATCTGGAGTAGGCTATATATTGTGTTATCCACAAACTTATGCACAAGATGTGGATAACCTGGTTTTATTTGCAATTGGGGGGCAGGCAATGACCTGCCCCCTGAGAGAATTGTAGAAATGAGGTGAGTTATGGATGAGGAAGACGTAAAGGGGAATAAGGAAGAGATAATCTTCACCTGGAGCGGAGGCAAGGACAGCGCCATGGCTCTTTATGAAATCATGGGGGAGGGGAGATATAATGTAAAGGCACTTTTAACCACAATCACAGAGGATTATGGTAGAATAAGCATGCATGGTGTGAGAAGGGAATTACTCAGGGAGCAGGCGGATGCCATTGGAATCCCACTGAAGGAAGTCCTTGTATCCAGGAATGGTTCCAATGAGGAGTATGAACTGAGGATGGGAGAGGCACTGAGGCATTTTAAGAGAGAGGGTATTGATAAGGTTGCCTTCGGAGACATATTCCTTGAGGACCTCAGGAGATACAGGGAGGAAAATCTTGCAAGGGAGGGGCTGAAGGGCCTGTTCCCCCTCTGGAAAAGGGATACAAAAGAACTTTCAAGAGTATTCATTAAACTTGGTTTTAAGGCAGTCATTGTCTGTGTTGATGGTCAGAAATTAGCAAAGACCTTTGCAGGAAGGGAGTTTGACGAAAAATTCCTCTCCGACCTTCCCGATAATATTGACCCCTGTGGGGAGAATGGAGAATTCCATACCTTTGTATATGATGGGCCGATTTTCAAAAAAAGAATTGAATTCAGCAGGGGAGAGATAGTTATGAGAGGAAATCATGGGAGTATATCCCTTTTCTATTTTTGTGATATTTTACCATTGGTTTCGGGCCTC
>FWWL01003187.1_pt1 | contig 30933 bp, 27 predicted proteins | sample 2228331 | NCBI WGS metagenome assembly FWWL01 (sample SAMEA103939775, study PRJEB20133) | metagenome
AGTAGGGGCGCAGCTTTGCTGCGCCCCTACTGCGCCCCTACTGTGCCCTTACGCTCTACATTTCGTGCTCTGTGGTATAATATTGGTATCAAGGGGATGACAGGTTTCGACGGGGAAGGCTGGCTGGACACGGCGAGCCGGGGTGGCTCCGACCCCGTAAATAGCAGGAGCAACGTATAAGTGCCAACCCTGTAGCTTACAATTGGGCCGCGGTTCCTGTTGCAGCCTAACCGCTGTAACGGGACTTAAGCCCAAGACCTGACCGCGAGCTGCGGTCACGCCCCTCCGGCATCTCGACGGCGTGTCGGAGTCAGGCGTGAGAGAGTCGTCGTGCACCCGCGCTGACACCGATAGGCGCGGCTAAGAGCATCGGTTAGCCCGGATCAGGCGCGGTCGGCGGCGACCTCCCGGGCGAATGGAGAAGGGCCGACTACGCTCGTAGATGTGGACAGTCGAATTCTTCGGACGCGGGTTCGATTCCCGCCATCTCCACCTGACCAGGGCCGGCTCGTTCCGGCCCTGTGTGTTGATGCTAAACTTTGCCCATGGGGCGCTGCTTCCCTTGCGACTGGAGGATGCATGACCTGGCCAATTGTGGGACATGAATGGGCGGTGACGCGGCTGCAGCAAGCCCTGATCCAGGATGCGGTGCCGCAGGCTCTGCTGATCACGGGGCCGGATGGGGTAGGCAAGACGACGCTGGCCATGACCCTGGCTCAGGCTCTGCTGTGCCAGGCTGCGGATCCGGCCCAGCGCCCGTGTGGCACGTGCGCGGCCTGTCGCAAGGTCGGCAAGAACGCCCATCCCGATCTGCTCCTCGTCGAGCCGGAGGAAGAGGGTGGGGCGCTCAAGATCGGTCCCATCCGCGAAATGGAACGCCTCTTGCGCCTGCGTCCCGCTGAAGGGGGGCGCAAGGTGGCCGTCATCACGCACTTTGAGCGCGCCACCGACGCTACCGCGAATGCCCTGCTGAAAACGCTTGAGGAACCCCCCGCTTACGCACACCTTATCCTGGTGGCGCAGGAGGCGGAGACGCTGCTCCCTACCGTTGTCTCGCGCACGACGCTGCTGGCCCTGCGCCCCGTCCCGCGGGAGGTGCTGGAACGCGCCCTCATCGAGCGCTGGGGGATGGATGCGGCGCAGGCCGCGCGCCTGGCGCGGCTGGCCGGTGGGCGCGTCGGCTGGGCGTTGCAACCGGAGCATCAGGCGCGGGCGAAAGAGGCGCTGGAGCTGCTCTTTTCGGCGCTGGCGGCGGACCTGCCGGCGCGGTTTGCGCTGGCCGAGACGCTGGCGAAAACGCCCGCCGCGCTCCCCGACCTGCTGGAGACCTGGCGCAGCGCCTGGCGGGATGTGCTGCTGCTCCTCCAGGGAGTGGGCGAGGTGACGTGGTTGGATGACACGGCGGACTTACGCGCGCTTGCGGAGCGCGTCAACCCAAACCAATGCGTGCAAACCCTGCAGGCCCTGGCCCAAACGCTGGACTATCTTGAGGCGAATGTGAATCCCCAACTGGCGCTGGAGGCTTTGTTCCTGCGCCTGCCCTGAACGCGCTTAGCTGACGATGCCCGCTTCTTTGAGGTCACGCGTGTTGTCGCGCCACTTCGGGCGCACCTTGACCCATAGCTCAAGGTACACCTGGCCCCCGATGAAGCGCTCCAGCTCCTGCCGTGCCGCAGTGCCGATACGTTTGAGCATCTCCCCGCCTTTGCCGATGAGGATGGGCTTTTGCGAGTCGCGTTCCACCCACAGGGTGGCGGAGATGCGGGTCACGCCGTTGGGTTGCTCCTGATACTCCTCGATGATCACCGCCAGGGCGTGCGGAATCTCCTCGCGCGTGAAGCGCAGCGCTCCCTCGCGGATTAGCTCCGCGGCGATCTGGCGCTCGGTTTGGTCCGACACCTGATCGGGGGGGAAGTAGCGCGGCCCCTCCGGCATGAAGCGCAACAAGTGCTCCAGCAGCAGCTCCAGGTTGGTGCCCTTGAGCGCGCTTACCGGTATGGAGTCGGCGTAATCTGGATACAGGGCCCAGTAAGCGGTGATGTGCGCTTCGGCCTTGTCCATGGCGAGCTGATCCATCTTGTTGAGCACGAACAGCACGGGGCGACGCTTCGCCTGGGCCTTCAGCACCTCGGCCACGCGCGCGTCATCGGCATGGGGCGGGCGGCTGACGTCCACAACGAAGAAGATGGCGTCCGCATCGGGCAGGGCGGCGATGGCGTTTTCGTTGAGCTGCTGGCCCAGGCGGTGTTCGGGGCGCCGGTGAATGCCGGGCGTATCCACAAAAATGAGCTGGTACGTCTCCTGCGTGAGCACGCCCATGATGCGCGTGCGCGTGGTCTGCGGCTTGGGGGAGACGATGCTCACTTTTTGCCCAATCAGGGCGTTGATGAGGGTGGACTTGCCCACGTTGGGCCGTCCGACAACGGCCACAAAGCCGGACTTGTGGCCGGGGGGGAGGGGCGCCTCATGCCAGTCAAGCGCCGCGCTCTCCCCCTTCACGTCGCCGGTCTCGGCCAGGAAGCGTTCGATGAGGTCCCGCGTCTCGTCGTTGTTCATCAGGCCTCAACGGGTGCGGGTTCGGGCACCAGGTAGATGCCGGGCAGGCTGATGAGGGTCGTCGCGCCTTTGACCAGGATGTTGGCCCACACGATGGACCAGACCGTAGCCGCGGGCAGCGTGCCACCGAAGGCCAGCCAGCAGAAAATCATGCTATCCACCGGCACGCTGATGGCGTTGCTCGAAAGCACGCGCGCCCACTGGTAGCGCCGCGTGATGCGCGTGACCCACAGGTGATAGATCTCCGTATCCAACAGCTCGCTCACCACTTCCGCGATGATGCTGGCCGTGACGATGCGCCACGCGGGCGCCAGGATGCTGGCGAAGGCCTCCTGGAGCGGCCAGGTTGGATCCGGCGCGAGCGTGGCCAGGAAGGCGAAGTAGCCGGCCATCAGCAGGTTGATGACAGCCGCCGCGACGATGATCGTGCGCGCGGCAGCGCGTCCGAGCTGCTTGTGCACCATGTCGCGCAGCGTGAAGGTTAGCGGGTAGATGAAGGTACCGCCGTCAATGCTGAAGCCGGCGACGACCGCGATCTTCAAGCTGCCAACATCGGAAAGCATCTGCGCGGCAATGTAAGCCGCGATCACCAGAATCCCGGTTTGGGTCCAGGTCTGTGTTTTGGATTGCATAGGTCTCCTTATTTCCTCTTCCTCAAGTCAAGTTATGTTTTGTGCAACGGCGGAGCATACCACGACCGGGGGAAGAGTCAAGCGGGGGATGGGGACGCGCAAGCGCCGCGCCCGTACAAGTTGGCGGTATGGCGTGTCACGAGCTTGTCCGAGCGGGATCATGCGCATCAAGTTAAGCTCCCTGGACGATTGACTAACGGTAAAAACTGGCCTGAGCGGAGACAAAGAATCTTGGTGTCTTCGTGGCTTTGTGTGAATCTCTTACCCCTACCCAAGGCCTGAACTTCGCGTATAATTAGCGTGCAACTTCGACCTGGAGGTGATGGTATGGTGCACATCTGGCAACTCACTGCGCGTGATGAGGCGCTGCAGCGCTGGCTCTCCGCCGTGCCGGCAGGCCCGCTCGCGAGCGAGGTTTTGCCCTGGCATGCCGCTTTGGGGCGCGTGTTGACGGAACCTGTGGTGGCGCCGCACCCTATGCCGGCTTTTCCGCGCTCTTCCATGGATGGCTACGCCGTGCGCGCCGATGATGTGCGTGACGCCACGCCCGACGCGCCGGCGGCGCTGCGTCTCATCGGTGAGCTGCATATGGGCGATGCGCCAGCCTTGACCGTGGGGGCGGGTGAAGCCGTCCTCATCCACACCGGCGGGATGATCCCGCCGGGCGCTGATGCCGTGGTGATCCTCGAGGAGACGCGCCAGGAGGAGGATCAGGTGCTGGTGTTGCGCCCCGTCACGTCCGGCGAGAACGTGATCCCCGTGGGGGCGGATGTCCAGACCGGCGAGGTGGTGATGGGGGTCGGGCATATTTTGCGCGCGCAGGAGCTGGGCGGATTGGCGGCGTACGGCGTTTTGAGCGTGGAGGTAGCACGGCGTCCTCATTTCGGCGTCATGGCGACCGGTGATGAACTGGTGCCGCCCAAGCAAACCCCTGGCCCCAATCAGGTGCGCGATATTAACAGCACCTCCATCACGGCCCTGCTGCGCACCTGCGGCGCGGAAGCTACCGGTTACGGCATCATTCCCGATCGTTATGACGCGCTATTGGAAACGGCGCGCGCTATTCTGGAGAAGCATGACGGGCTGGTGCTCATGGCCGGCAGCTCCGTCAGTGAGCGCGATTTGACGGTGCGCGTCATCACCGCCCTGGGCGAGCCGGGGGTACTTGTGCGTGGGGTCGCCATCCAGCCGGGGCGGCCCACCATCCTCGCCCTGTGTCAGGGCAAGCCCGTCATCGGGCTACCTGGGAACCCGGTTTCGGCGCTGGTGTCGGCCTGGCTTTTTTTGCGGCCCCTCGTCTGGCACCTGCAGGGGACGCGCGCACCGCGCCTGGGAGAGGCGCAGGCGCAGCTACAGCGCGGTCTCGGTCCAACCGGCGCGCGCGAGCGCTTTGTACCGGTGCGTCTGCACGAGACGGAGGCGGGCCTGATGGCCGAGCCGGTCGAGGGGGCGTCCAATCTCATCTTCAACCTGGTACGCGCCGCCGGCATGATCAGCATCCCGCCTAACCATCCCGCCCTGCCCGCGGGCACGGATGTGCGCGTCTGGCTGTGGTAGTATGAACGCGGTTCCGTTGCCCTGGACGCAGGTGACATGGCATCCGCCGGGAGCTGCGCTCACCCTGTGGCGCCTGCCCGGCGTCGCCGGGACGGAGACTGCCACCGCCCTGCTGGCGCGCACGGTGCGCCACCTGGCAGGGGAACGGGTATTGGTGGCCGGTCCAGGCCTGGTGGGCAGCGCGCTCTGGGCTGCCGTGCAGGGCGCTCACGTGACATGTTGGACGGATAGCCGTGCCGAGGCGCTCAGCCTGGAAGCGAGCTTCCGCGCACAGCGCCTTCCTCTGCCCACGGTGCACGTCTGCGCGGATCTGGACTGGGCCGCCCCGGATGCGTACGACACCGTGCTGCTGCATCTGCCGCGCGGCTCTGAGTTGCAGGGCGAATTGCTGGCGCTCACTCGCGCTGTGCTGCGTCCCGAAGGGCGCTGTTACGCTGTGGGGGCAACGCAGGAGGGGGTGCGCGGCGCGTTGGGCGCGGCGCAGCGCCTGTTTGGCCGCGCCGGCGTCGTGGCGCGCAAAGCAGGCTATCACGTCATCATGGCCATGCGCCCCGCTGCGCCGTTCCCCGTGCCGCAGATCGCCTGGAGCCAGCACGCGGTGATTGTGGATGGGAAGCCGGCCATCATGGAGAGCTGTCCGGGCGTGTTCGCCGCCGGACGCCTGGATGAAGGGGCCGCGGCGCTTATCGCGGGCATGGGGGTGGACCGCGGGCAGCGCGTGTTGGACCTGGGATGCGGGGCGGGGCTGGTGGCCTTAGCGGCCTTGCGGCGCGGTGCCCAGGTCATCGCAGTGGACGTGTCCGCGCGGGCGGTGGAGGCGACGCGGCGCACCCTGCGCGCCAACGGCTTTGCCGCGGCGGAGGTGCTCCTCTCCTACGGCGCCGAGCGGGTCACGCTGGGCAGTGTTGATGTGGTGGTAACCAATCCCCCCTTCCACACCGGTCACGAGGTGGATTTTGGCGTGGTTCGGCTTTTCATCAACGATGCCGCGCGCAGTCTACGCGCGGGCGGGCAGCTCTTTCTGGTCGCCAACGCCTTCCTCCCCTACGAGAAGTGGCTGGCGGAGGTGTTCCGCGCGCCGGAGGTAGCCTACGCCAACGAGCGCTTCCGCGTCTGGTGCGCCAGCCGTTAAGGCAGCCACACGCCCGACGCCCCGGCCATCTGCACGCGCAGCGCCAGCTCACCGGCATCGTTCAGGCAGTACAGGCCATGCCGGGCCTGGGGCTCCCAGGCGGAGGCGAAGGTCAAACATGGCGCGCCGTCCCACACAGCGATAGCGCCCGCATCGAAGCCATCGGGCAAAGGCCAGCTCTTCCCCTCCCAGCGCTCCACATCCACCACCCCTACCGCGCGCCAGTTTTGCGGTTGCGTGGTATTCCAGCCCGGATGGTGATAGGTGTACAGCGTGCCCGCCTTGAGGATGCCCCACAAAGGGGACGCCGCGGGCAGCGTCAGCGCGTCCAGGTGGTCGCTGTTTGGGTCGAAGCGGAACACATCGGGGCGGGGGATGGCCGCGCTGCGCGTACTGGCCGCGTTGAGCAGGTAGAAGCGGCCAGCGTCGGGCACAATCGTCCACACGTCCGTATCCGGGCCCAGCGGGAGGGATGCGCGCAGGGTAAGCGTCTGCGCATCCACCACAAAAAGATGGGCGTAGCTCCGTTGCGGGTCGGGGCCGCTGGTCATGGCGGTGATGAGGACCACGGCTTCATCGGCGGCGCTGGCGACGAGCAGCGCCGGTGCCGGCTCCAGGCTCAGGGGGAGCAGCGCCACCGTTGCGTAGGTGGCCGCGTCCAGCACGGCGAGGCTTCCCCGGAAGCCGTTTTCCGAGCAGGCGATGAAGACGCGCCCCGCGGCAAAGCTGATGCCCGCATCGGGGTTGGTGCAGGGACGCAGGGTTTTAAGCAGGTCACCCTGGGGACTGTAGACGAGCACGCGCTCATCGTCTTTGCTGAAGTCGCCACTCAGGCCAAGCCACAGGGTGCCATCGGGTGCGTGCACCAGGCGGCGGATGCGCGCTGTGGGCAGGGTGCGGCTGAGGTATGGGGTGAGCGGGGCGCTGGCCGAAGTGTCGGCGGCGCTGATCTCGAAAAGCGCCAGGCGGTTGGCGGCCAGGCTCTGACCCGCCTGCGCCCCCGCCAGCAGGTAGCCCACATCCCCCAACCCTGGGGTAGGGGTGACACGACTACATGCTATGAGCAGCAGGAACCAGGGTAGCCCTGCCAGCAGCAGGGCTACCCGACGGGGAAAAACGCGGCACGGATGGGTGAACATGGTTAGTTCCAGCTTTCGCTGTAGATGGTGATGTCGCTATCGTAGCTTACTTCGTCCGGCGCGACGGCGGGATAGGCCACGGCGGGGATCACCCACGGCCCCCACATGAGCGAGAGCCAGAGGTGGTATTGCCAGGCATTGCTATCCAGGTCCACGCCGAGGTATTTGTGGATTTTCCAGGTGAGCTGGGAGCAGTAGAGTTTGCTATCGGTGTTTTTGTCGGGGAACCAGTAGTTGTAGGGGGTGCGGCCATCGGTGCCGTAGGTGGTCTCGGCCCAGGCGAGGGCGCCCTGAACCTGAGCCACGGTCTTGCGGTTGTTGCGCGCCAGGGCGACGTATTGTCCGCTCTGCTGCCAGTCGCTGAGGGGCTTGAGCCGCACGCCATCGGGGTTGGATTCGTAGACCAGGTTGTTGCCGTGGTAGTTCCCAGTGTGGGTGTACCACATGGCGTAGACGAAGCTCATCCAGGGCAGCTTGCCGGAGCGGATCATCATCACGTCGCCGGCTTGCAGGGCGCTCCAGTTGACCGCCTGTATCGTGGCACGGGTGGCCGGTTGCGGCAGGTAGCCTTGCTGTCGGTAAGTCGTCTCAAGGGCACGCAGCGCGGCGCTGTAGGCCGGATCTTTTGTCATTTGGGCCTGAAGGGTGCGCAGACGGGCCAGGATTTTTTCGGCTTCTTCGGGGGTGCGCGCGGCGGCCAGTTTGCGGTTGAGCACCTCCGCCTGGGCCTGCAGGCGGCGCGTCTGGGCGCTGTAGGGGATGCGCGCGACGAGGTCTTTGATGGCGGCTTGCGGGTCTTTGGCCCGTGCGATGTCGTCCAGGGCCAGGGCAAAGGCATCCGGCACGCCATCGTGATTGAGGTCCGTCTGCATGTCCAGCGGTGCGGGCGCGGCCTGCGCCATGCCGACGGACGCCAGCAGACCGAGCAAGACTACACATGACACCAGGTAACGACTGAGTTTCATGGCTCCTCCATTTAGTGATTGGTGAATGAAATGGTGAATCCGCCCGACGTTTCCCCCGTGTGTGTTAACCCCGGAAGGCGGGATGGGTTGCGCTGGGAAGGTTGCTTAACGCCTGGGAGAAACGCCGCGTTGCTCAAGGTCTGTTTGACAAGTCCTGCAATTCGACTACACTTAAATTAACCTTTAGCTGGGGGGACGGGCTATGAGCGATGAGAAAAAGAAGAGTTTGTATGCCCCAGAGTACCTGAATGAAGTGCAGGACCTGCGCAACACGCTCATTTTCGGCGGGTTAGCCGTGATCGCCCTGGGGGCGATGATTATTGCCGCCAGTCCCAATGTGATTGCGCTGCAAATCCCGGTGGGCGAAACATCTATTCTGGCCATGGCGGCGGCGATGGTGACGATGCTGGGACTGGTTGCCTTGCAGTACTTCCCTCCCCGTCCTATTGCTTTGACGGCGCTCATCTCTTATGCGTTTATCATTGCTTTGACGGTGCATTATACGGGCGGGCCACTTACCCCCATGCCGTCGCTCTTCATCCTGGTGGTGGTAGCCGCGTCCTTCCTGTTGGGCAAGCGTGCGGCGTTTTTCATGGCCTTCCTCAGCGTCACCTTGTACGCGATTGTGCTCTATCTGGAGTACATCGGCGTTTTGAAGATGGTGCAGATCTGGCGGCTTTCGTTCTCCCCAGCGGAGCGCGGCCCGCTGTTGATCATCAACTGGCTGGCGCTGGCGATTCCGACGACGATCACGGCGTTAATTGCGGGCACGCTGGCCGAGCGCTTGCGGCTCACCAATCGCAACCTGATCGAGTCGGAGCGGTTGCGCGATAACCTTTCGCACATGATTGTGCACGATCTGCGCAATCCCACGACGGCGATGGTGGGGGCGCTGGATATCTTGCGCCTGACCATGAGCGACAAGATGACGCCCGATCAGCGCAAGCTGTTGGAAAATGCGCGTCACAGCGGGCATGTGCTCATCGGGTTGATCGGGGAAATTCTGGACATTAGCAAGATGGAAGCCGGGCAGTTTAGCCTGCGCCTGGAGCCGGTGGAGTTGTGCGACCTGATCACGCGCACGGTGGATAGTTTCCGTGCGCTGGCGGAGCTGGAGAAGGTGGAACTGACCTCTGAGACGTGCGCCATCGGGGTGATTGCCTGTGATCAGCAGCTTGTTGAGCGCGTGTTGACGAACCTAATTTCCAACGCGATCAAGCACACGCCGGAGGGCGGGACGGTGGCGGTGTCCGCTCGCTGGACGGAGGATGAGAAGTTTGTGGAGGTGTGCGTCAGCGATACCGGCTCAGGCATTCCCAAGGAGTATCAGAGCAAGATTTTCGAGAAGTTTGGTCAGGTGGAGGATCGCAGCCGCCCACGCCAGGGCACGGGCCTGGGCCTGACGTTTTGCAAGATGGCGGTCGAGGCGCACGGTGGCAAGATTTGGGTTGAGAGCGAGGTGGGCAAGGGGAGCCGCTTCTACTTCACGCTCCCGGCGCGCCCCTGAGTTCGTGAAGCTGATGGCTTTATGGAGAGAGGGAAGCGCTTCCCTCTCTCTGTTGTTGTTTTGGGGATGCAGAGACGTTGCTATACAGTCCCTACGATGACGTAGAAACAAACAGGAGGGGAGATGACGCGCAAACGACGTTCGGAGCTGGCTTTAGGTCTGGTGTTGATGCTGGCGGGTGGCTGGATGTTGCTGACAAATTTTGCACCCGATGTTAAGGTGGCCTTTGGGCCGTGGCTGCAATGGCCTCTCTCGATGGTGCTCATCGGCGCGGGGCTAGTTCTTTTGGGCCTGGTGACGGACGACTACGATCTGTTCGTTCCGGCCTGCATCGTGGCTACGATCGGCGCCATCTTCTACTGGCAGGAGCAAGCTGCGAATTACGCGAGCTGGTCTTTTGCCTGGACTTTGATTATCGTGGCCATCGGCGTCGGGGTGACGTTAAAGGGGGTGTTCAAAGTCGAGCGGGATACCATCTTGAGCGGCTTGAATACGGTGCTGGTGGGGGCGGTGTTTTTTGCCATTTTCGGCACTTTGATAGGGAATTTAAATCTCCTGGGGCCTTATTGGCCTCTGTTGTTGATCGGCCTGGGCTTCATTCTCTTGCTGCAGGCTTTGTGGCCACGTCGCCGCCGGGAGGAGTGAGATGCGCCGCGCACCCTTCTTTTGGGGGCTGCTGTTCATTGTGGCCGGGGTGGTGTTCTGGCTCGATACCTTGCACGTGTTGCCCGCGGGCGTGCGCGCCTGGGATTTGCTCTGGCCGCTGGCGCTGATCCTGGCCGGGTTGTGGTTGTTGATAGGGCGCCTGGTGGCCCCTGGGGCGTCCGCGCTGGACGTGGCCGGCGTGCGCGTGCCGCTGGAGGGAGCGCAGCGCCTCCATCTGGCGTTGCATCAGGGCGTGGGCCAGCTCCGGGTGGATGGCCAGGCTCCTGCCGATATGGCGCTGGAAGGGAGCTGCGTCGGTGGCGTTGAGGGGGAGACGCGCGCCGGGCGTGAGCTGGAGGTGCGGCTGCGCCAGCCGCATCTGACGTTTACGCCTTTCGAGGCGGGGTCGCCTTTGACGTGGGATTTGCATCTCACGCCGCAGGTCCCTGTGGAGCTGGAGGTGCGTTTGGGGATGGGGGAGACGGAGCTCGATTTGTCCGCGGTGCAGCTTCAGCGCCTGGAGCTGCATGGCGGCATGGGAGCGACGCGCCTGAGCCTGCCCGCTCCGCACGGTGAAGTGGCTGTCTTGATTGAGAGCGGCGTTGGGGAATTGCGCGTGGCGCTGCCTGAGGCGGTGGCGTGTGCGCTGCGCGCGGAGCGCGGCCTGGGTCAGCTCACGGTGACGCATCCCGCTTTTCGCGCCGGCCCGGAGATGCGTCACGAGACGCCGGATTTCGTCCAGGCGACGGATCGGTACGTGATGACCGTGAAGATGGGCGTGGGTCAGGTCGTGATCGAGGCGGCCTGAGGGGATAGGCTGGCGAAGGGAGGTTCAGGATGGGAGCGGAAAGGTTGAGGCAAGCGCTAAACGCGCTGCCCCGGTACACCCTGGGGCATTGTCCCACGCCGTTGGAGCCGTTGCCACGTTTGAGCGCCCTTTGGGCCGGTCCTGAGCTGTGGGTCAAACGCGATGACCTGACGGGGCTGGCCGGTGGCGGCAACAAGACGCGCAAGCTGGAGTTTCTGGTCGCGGATGCGCTTCGTCAGGGCGCGACGGCGCTGGTCACAGGGGGCGCGGTGCAGTCCAATCACGTGCGGCAGACGGCAGCGGCGGCGGCGAAGTGCGGCCTGCGCTGTCATCTGGTGCTCAAGGGAAGTCCGCCCGCGCAAATCCAGGGCAACCTGCTGCTCGATCAGGTGCTGGGGGCGGAGCTGCACTGGACGCAGCAGGACCTTCCGCAGGCGCTGGCCCACGTCACCCAAACCTTACAGGCCCAGGGTGAACGCGCGTACCTGATTCCCTACGGGGGGAGTAACGCCCTGGGGGTGTGCGGGTACGCCGCGGCCTGGTTGGAGCTGGAGGAGCAATGCGCGGAGCTGGGGCTGACGTTTGATGCGGTGGTGGTGGCATCCAGCAGCGGCGGGACGCAGAGCGGCTTGCTGGTGGGTGCTCAGGCGTGCGGCTATGCGGGCCGGGTGATCGGCATCAGCGTGGCGGAGCCGACGGCGCGCTTGTGCACCTTGCTGCAGGCGCTGGTGACGGAGGCGCAGGCCCTGTTGGGCCTGGGGGCGGTGATGCCGGCCTGTGAGGTGTACGATGACTGGATTGGCGCGGGCTACGGGGTGCCTGCAGCGGAGGAGCTGGCGGTGTTGCGTGCCGTCGCCCGCGCGGAGGGGCTGCTGGTGGATCCGGTCTACACGGGCCGCGCCCTGACGGGGCTTTATGGCTTGATTCAACGCGGGGTGTTGCATCGCGATCAGCGCGTGCTGTTCTGGCATACCGGTGGCATCCCCGCGCTATTTGCTTATGCGGAGCAGTTGGCATGAAGGGATGGTTGGCGCTACTGGCAGGGCTGGCGGTTGGGGTCGGCCTGGGGTTTTTGATTGGCTGGGGCCTCTACCCGGTGCAGTACTACAACACGCAGCCGGCGGATTTGCGTTCGGATTATCAGGAAGATTACGTGCAGCTTGTGGCCTTGACGTTCGTGATGGAAGGGGGGACGCAGGCCGCTTTGCAGCGGCTGAGTTTGCTGGATGCGGAGGAGCCAACGCGCCCGCTGGTCAATCTGACCGAGCGCCTGGCGCAGCAGCCATTGCCACCTGAGAGCTGCACGGCGCTGGCGCGCCTGGCGCGCGCGCTCGGCGTGGAGACGCCGGCGATGCGTCCCTGTCTGGAGTTGCGTTTGCCATGAAGGGGTACGCGGCGCTTTTCCTGGTGGGCCTGGTCCTGGGGCTGGCGGCCGGCCTGTACTACACCTGGATGGTGAATCCGGTGCAGTATTACAATTCTCTGCCCGCCTTGATGCGCAGCGACTACCGCGCGGATTGGATCAAGATGACGGCGCTGGCGTATGCGCAGGATGGCAATCTGGCCCGCGCGGAGGCACGGCTGAACGGCCTGGATCGGCAGGAAGTGCAGGCGCGCATCGCGCGCGTGCTGGATGAGGCGGTGGCTTTGGAGTGGCCCCTGGTGGTTTTGCAGCGTCTGGCCATCCTGGCGGCGCATTACGGGGCGGATACGCCCGCGGTGCGCATTTACGCGCCCATGACGCTTGAGGCGACGGCGACGCCGTCCCCGGAACCGCCGACGGAGACGCCGACGGCCACGCCGACACCGACGCTCACGCCGACGGTGACGCCGCGGCCCACGGCGACGGCGACGCCAACCCCGCGCTTTACCGCGACACCTTATCCCACGCCCACGCCGCTGGTGCTGGCCGTGCCGGATTATACGGTGGTGAGCCTGGAGCGCTTGTGCGAGGTGCAGCCGCGCGTGCTGGTGACGCTCACGGAGGCGGTGACGGTCACGGTGGGGCGACAACAACACCAGGAGCTTCGTCCCTTGCCGGGGATGGCGCTGTGGCTTGTCTCTGGCACCACGTCTGAACGCGCGGTGACGGGCCTGCGTCCGCAGCTTCATGCCGGTTATGCCGATTTTGTGGCGCGTCCCAATCTGACGTACAATTTGTACGTGGAGTCGCCGAGCGGCGTGCCGGTCGCGATCTTGACGATTCAAGCCTGTGATGATGAGGAGCTATCGGCCTGGACGACGTGGAGCCTGACGCTGCGGCGTCGTCCCTGAGCATGGTATAATGCGAGCGTTGGACTTCAGCGACATGGAGTGGGTAGGGCATGATTGATCAGCTTTTGCAACAGCTTTCCGGCCTGGTAACGGGCGTTGTGCTGGTGGTGTCGGTTTTCCTCACCAGCTTGTGGATCGGGATGATTGTGTGGGCTTTTCGCGACATTCGCGCGCGCACGCGGGATGTGCTCGTGCAGCTTTTTGTGCTGCTGTTGGTGGCGGTCCTGAACCTGCCGGGCCTGGTGCTGTACCTGCTCATTCGTCCGCGCGAGACGCTCCACGAGGCGTACGAGCGCGCGCTGGAGCAGGAGGCGCTGCTGCAGGCCATCGAGGAGCCTTTGACGTGCTCCGCGTGTGGCGAAAAGATCGAGCATGATTTTCTTTATTGCCCCTATTGCCACAAGCAGTTGAAGCAGGTGTGCGCGGCGTGCGGGCGCCTGCTGCAGTTGGACTGGAGCCTGTGCCCTTACTGCGGTACGCCTGTGGCCGTGGCGGAGGAAACGCCTGAAAGCTACATCAATGCTGGGGTGATGGACGAGGAAAGCGCGTAGGGATAAGACGCAGGAAGCGGGGCGCATGAATGTGCGCCCCGCTTTTGTGTGTTGCGGACCTGGGCCGTTTAAGCGACCTCGTCCTCACCGATGGTGTGGACTTTAAGCATGTTGGTGACGCCGTGCACTTCCAGCGGGATGCCCGCCGTGAGCACGACCGGATCGCCACAGCGGGCGTAGCCGCGTTGCGTGGCGGCCTGCACCATGGTCTGGAGCATGTGATCCGTGTCCTTGAAGGGGACGACGACCACGGGGGTCACGCCCCACACCAGGTTGAGGCGGCGCGCCGTGCTCTCGAAGGGCGTGATGCCGAGCAAGGGCGTGCGCGGACGATGGCGCGCCACCATGCGCGCCGTGCGCCCCGATTCCGTGGAGCAGAGGATGGCCGCGGCCTGCAAATCGGCGGCGATCTCCACTGTCGCCCGGCTGATGGCGCGCGACACGTTTTCGGCGAGGCTTTGCTGCCGTCCGGCCGCATCCATCCCCAATAACTGATTGTAGGGGAAATAGTCCGATTGTTCCACCGCTTCCGCGATGCTGGCCATGGTGCGCACGGCGGCGACGGGATAGCGGCCCACCGAGGTTTCGCCAGAGAGCATGATGGCATCGCTGCCGTCGAGCAGGGCGTTGGCCACATCGGAGGCCTCGGCGCGCGTCGGGCGCGGGTTTTCGATCATGGATTGCAGCATCTGCGTGGCGGTGATAACGGGTTTGCCGAGCTGGTTGCACAGGCGAATGATGTCCTTCTGCACCAGGGGCACGCGCTGCGGCGCGGTCTCGACGCCCAGGTCACCGCGGGCGACCATCACCGCATCCGCGGCGCGCACGATGGCCTCCAGCTCCTGCAGGGCTTCGGGCTTTTCGATCTTGGCCACGATGGCGGGCAGGCGGTTGGGATCCTCGCCGACGCGCCGCTCCAGCGACTGATCCGTCAGGCTGAGCAGGTACTCGCGCAGTTCGTGCACATCTTCCGCCCGCCGCACGAAGGAGAGCGCCAGGTAATCCAGCCCCAGCTCAAGCGCCAGCCGCGCATCCTCGCGGTCCTTGGGCGTGAGGGCAGAGAGCTTGAGCGGGGTGCCGGGGAGATTGACGCCCTTGTTGGAGGTGAGGATGCCACCGACCAGCACGCGGCAGCGCACGCGCGGCGGCGCCACCTCCGTCACGACCAGCTCCAGGCTGCCATCATCCAGCAGAATGTGGTGGCCAGGTTGCAGGTCGGCCACAATGTCGGGGTGGGGGAAGGGGATAGCATCGGCTTCTGGGGCCTCACTTGCGGTGAGGGTGACTTCACTTTCGGGAACGAGCGGCACGCCTTCGTCCGGTAGACGCCCGACGCGGATTTTGGGGCCTTGCAGGTCGCCCATCAGGGCGACGTAGCGCCCGGCGCGTGCCGCGGCGGCCCGGACTGCGCTGGCCCAGGCGCGTTTCTCATCCGCGGAGCCGTGGGAGAAGTTGAGCCGTGCCACGGTCATGCCGGCCTCAATCATGGCGACCAGGGTTTCGCTATCCCTGCACGCCGGGCCTAAGGTACATACGATTTTTGTCCGTGCCATAAACATCCTCCTTCGATGATGCCGTGAGACTTTGTGCTAATGTTTTTTTACCGCTGAGGGCACAGCGCACGCAAAATTTTGTCGCCAGGCCTTGCGCTTTTTGCGGTAAAAATCGCTCGCTGCTCATGCAATCTTACACCAAAACGGGCTTTTTGACGAGTCCAGGCGTGTGGAGGAGTTCGGGGCACTTTTGGCAGGAGGAAGCGAGATGCGAAGTCCCCGGGACGCTTCGTCTCGGAAACGTTCACATTTGCCCTGGTTCAAACTCGCGTTATACTAGGGGTCTCATTAAGGCCTTGAGGAGGATGCGTTGAACCCGTTTGCGCTGTTAGCGCGCTTGAGCATTCAAACCCGTTTTGACGTATCTGCCACGGCAGATGCACGCCATGCCCTGCGTCCCAACGAACACGAAGCCTTTTACTTTCTCTTTGCCTCCGAGGATGGCGTCGTCAGCGGGGGCGTGCGCACCCTCTTCAGCGCGCACGATGTGCTGGAGATTGTGGGCCTTAAGGTTGGGGATGAAGGCTGGCTGCTCCAGCGGCGCACGCCTTTGGCGTCCCTGGCGCTGGAGGATATGGGGGGAGCGGGCCTGCGCCTCCGCTGTGTTGAGCCCTGGCGCCGCTGGGAAGCTGTGCTTGACGAACCGCTGCACAACCCGCTTTCCGGGCACCTGGAATCGGTACGTTTCTCCCTTCACTTTACCGCCACCACACCGCCGGCCCTTTTCCGCCTGGGCGCATACACCCAGGTGCAACAGGATGGCACGATCGAAGCGGAGTTGATCACGGCGGCGGGGCACTGGCAGGGGCGCCTGGTCAGCTACCGCGATCACAGTTGGGGCCAGCGCGGCGCGGGGCGCCTGCCCGGCTGGATGATCATTGACATCCCCCAACACCTTTATGCGTTTATCCTGGGCACAGTGGATTCCCACACCCTGGGCGTTGGGCGCCTGGTGACCCCCGACGGAAAGCTGAAGCCGCTCAAGGCGCCGCGCGTCGAGCACCTGGACGATGGTCTCTGGCGCATCTCCGATCCGCGCGCCGGAGTCCCCGCCTGGACCTTCACGCGCCTGGGGCCGCCTGGCGTTTCTTACCTCGGTCCGCCGGGAGAAGAGGAGATCGGCGGCGTGCCGATGGACAAAGCCTTGTATCGGGATATAATTGGACCGGCGCGTTTTACCGCCCCCGATGGTCAGCTCGTGGTGGGCTTCTGGGATGAGGCGGTGCGACTCTCTCCTCAGGAAAAACGCTCGCGGGGCATAGAGGCTAGCTCCGGTGATGGTAAATCCTGAATGTATGTGGTGAGGTAAACCGAATGGATGAATGGCTCTTAAGCGGACACAACACATTGGAATCCTTTACGCTGGCGCGCCCCTTGACGGCCACAGCCGGCGTCGCCACCCTGAACCGCTCGGTAAGCTGGTTCATGCACGCACTTTACGACGGCATCTTCGAGGTGGATGACAGTCTGCCCCCCTCGGTTGCGGTTCAGGGATGGTTGTACCTCAACATTAACTACTCGCTTAAAACCGCTTTCACCTCGTTTGACCCGGAATCTATCGGGGTACCGATGGATTTTTTGGAACAGCACCCGGAGCTCCTGGCCCTGCGCCCGCGCCGGGCGAAGGGCCAGGAGACCCTGCGCGTGCTGGCACGCATGCGCAGGCTCTACCTGGATGCAGCGGCTTTCTATCGTACCCACCTGACGGCTTACGAGCAGGATTTACGTGCTTTGTTAAATTACCTGGAACAAGATGGAACCGTAACCGCGGGCTGGAGCCTGTTTAGCCCGGAACAGCAGGAACGCCCCACGTTGGTGGGCCGCGCTCACGAAACCGTTTCCATCATTCTCGTCATTCTGGGTGGGTTGATCAAAGAGCAGGTGCCCGAACTGATGGAGCTTTTCGTCGGCTACCAGACCACGACCTCCCAACTGGGCCAGCGCCTGTGGGAGCTGCGTACCCTCGCGCTGCAGAGTGGTGAGGAGGTGGTGGCAATGTTGCGCCGTGGCGAAACGGCCATCGAAGCGTACCGCCGCCTGCCGCAGGCCGCCGCGCTGGTGGAAGGCGTTGAACGCTTCCTACGCGATTACGGCCACCGGGGCTTCCGCTATGAGCTGGATTTTGCCGCCGATCGCCTCCGCGACCACCCCGAACTCATCTGGATGGCGATTGCGGCGCAACTGGATAGCCCCACCTCACCGGAGGAGCGCGCCGTTGTTGCGCGCGAAAGCGCCAGGCGTGCTCTGGCGGCAATGCCCTGGCCTAAACGGCGCTTCTGGAAAGCCGTGTTAGACTGGGCCACAAAACTCATCGCCTATCGTGAAAACTCCAAGAGCTTTATGTCGCTGCAGCAGGCAGTCTATCGCAAGGCGCTGGAGATTTTCGCGCAGCATTACTACCCCGACTATCCGCTCGACATTATGCTCTTCTACACCATGGATGAACTGGGCGACTTTATTGAAAGCCGCGGGGAAAAGCGGGTTAAGCCCGCCATTCTCGACCGGCGCATCGAGGAATACAAACTCTACAGCATTCAGAAAGCCCCGCCCGAACTCATCTGGTACAATCCCACCACGCGCCTCTGGCGTCCGGCCATCGAAGAAGAGCACAAGAAGCTGGAGCAGGAAACGGTGCGCTTCTTCCAGGGCATTCCGGCCAGTGCCGGATCGGGCCCGGTTGAAGGCTACGCCCTTGTGACAAACGATCCCATTGAGGCTGGGCGCCTGATGTTAAATCTGGATGGCTCCATCATTCTCGTGACGCGCCTGACCGATCCGGCCTGGTCGAGCATCTTTGCGCGCCTCAGCGGGGTTGTCACCGAACTGGGCGGCGTCATTTCCCATGCTGCCATCGTGGCGCGCGAAAACGGCTTACCTGCCGTTGTGGGTGTGGCCGGCGTCACCGAGCACATCCGCAACGGGCAACGTTTACGCCTGGACGGTTCCACCGGGCGTATTGAAGTGTTGGATTAAAAGGGGGGCGCATGGAAAAATATTTTTTCACGCCTTATGACCCGTCCGAACGGGGCGTGCTTCCGCCGGTTGACCTGGTGGGCGGCAAGGCTTTTGGCCTGTATTGGCTGGCCTCGCAGGGATTCCCGACCCCCCCAACCTGGACCTTGACCACCTTGCTCTTCGATATGGCGCTGGAGCGCGCCGGTGTGGCGCCCCTGGCGCAACGTTTGTGGAAGTCTGTGCTGCGTCTGGAAGGGGATTGGAGCGCTCTCCAGCGCACCCTGGACGCGCTGGAGTCGGATCGGCAGCGCGTGATCGAAGCCTTATCCACCCTCAACTGGTTCGATCGTGTCGCCATGGCAGTCTCCTCCCTGCCGCGCGATGCTGTGCAGTGGGCCGTGCGTTCATCCGCCACGCTGGAAGATCACACCTCGCAAAGTTTCGCTGGTCAGTTCAGTTCCTTCCTCTCTGTTCCCAATGACCTGCACCGCCTTTGGGAGGCCATCCGCCATGTGTGGATGTCCACCTTTGAACGTCAGGTTTTCACTTACTGTGTGCAGCACAAAACGGGCATGCCGCGCATGGCTGTCGTCATGCAGCCGATGCAGCCCATCACGGCGGCGGATTGTTCTGGCGTAGCCTTCAGCCATTCGCCCGTGCCCACCATGCCGGGGGTCCTGATCCAGGTGGCGCCGGGTTCTGCCGAAACCGTCGTGGCCGGGTACGGGGGCGATCTCTATGCCATTCATGATGGAAAGGTCACCTATCAGGTCCTGCCCCTGCCGCATATCCAGGTCACCGATGCCGCGGGGGGGACCGTAAAGCGCCCCATCCTGGACCATCAGGCGCCGCTCACCACGGAACAGGCCCTGCGCATGGCCGATTTGCTGACGCGCATTAGCACGCGTTGGGGCGGGCCGGTTGATGTGGAATTCATCTGGCGCGCCGGGGAGGCCGACCCGACCATCGTCCAGATTCGTCCTGCCATTCTCTAGAGGAGAGCTATGGCCATTCGCATCCATCCCGAAGTCCAAATTGCCGTTGCCGAAGGGCGTCCGGTTGTTGCCCTGGAGTCGGCCCTCATCACCCATGGCTTTGCCTACCCCGCCAACCTGCACATCACGCAACGCATGGCGGAAGCGATTCGTCAGGCTGGCGCTTTGCCCGCCGTGATCGGCGTCTGGCGCGGTGAACCCTGGGTAGGACTGAACGAAGAACAGATCGCCACCCTGGCGACCGATCGCACGGCGTTCAAGGTCAGCATCCGCGACCTGCCCCTGGCCGCGCTGCGCGGTGGTCACGGCGGCACAACCGTCGCCGCGACGATGCATCTCGCCGCGCTGGCCGGCATCCGCGTGTTTGCGACGGGTGGCATCGGCGGCGTCCATCGCGGCCATCCGGAGGACATCTCCGCGGACCTGCCCACGCTCGCCAGTACCCCTTTGATTGTCGTGTGTGCAGGCGCCAAGGCCATTCTGGATCTGCCGCGCACGCTTGAATTTCTGGAGACCTGGGGCGTTCCAGTCGTGGGGTGGGGCACGGACGAATTCCCCGCCTTCTATAGCCGCAGTTCGGGTTTGCGCCTTGATCAGCGCGTGACGGATGCTGCGGACGTGGCGGCCATCTACCGCGCCCAGCGTGCCCTCCGCCTCTCCGCCGGCCTGCTCGTCGCAGCACCCGTGTCGCAAGAGGACGAAATCCCCGCGGCGGAAGTGCTCCCCCTTATCGAACAGGCCGTCGCTGAGGCCGAGGCCCAGGGCATTCGAGGCCGTGAGGTGACCCCCTTCCTGCTGGCACGTCTGGTGACCTTGAGCGCCACGCGCACCCGTCAGGCCAACGAGAGCCTGCTGCTCAATAACGCGCGCGTGGGCGCGGCCATCGCCCTGGCCCTGGTTGCAACGCGCTAAAAGTCAGGCTGTGCTTTGCCTCAAAAGCGGTTAGTCCTCAGGGACCTGACCGCTTTTTTATTTGCGTGGTAACTGCTCACCATGGCTTATTGGCTAGCGGTTAAAACCGTGCCTGGCGGACGCTACGCGCCGGGGACTGTACCCTTCGCTGCGCTTCGGGTATCTGCTCGCCCTGGTATTCTGCCGCACAAAACCCTGGGAGCGCGGACGTCCCGTCCGCACAAAATTTTGGGAGCGCGACGTTCGTCCGCACAAGACCCTGGGAGTGCGGAGGCTTTAGCGCGAGCCTTCCCGTCCACTTCTTTACGAGACCTGGCACCAGGAAGTTATGCCTATCCGTGGAGTGGCCGGTGTTTGTATTTTGTTAAAAATTAGGTAAACTTATGGTGGAATCACGGAACGGGACGTGCTTATGGGATTAGAATTTGAGTGGCTGAGGTCAATGCAGGCGTTTTACACGCTGGAATGGCCCCCCAACGGAGCGAGCTTTTTCCTGTTGGGGGTGTACCTTGTGTTGAGCCTGACCCTGCTCCGCTCATGGCGCGGACGTTCGCCCCGCTTCAAACCCGTGCAATGGGGGCTTTTCCTGTTGTCAGTGGCGGCGCTCTTCCCCCTGGCCTATGTCGCCGTACTCTCCCGCTACGAAGTGGTCCCCATCCTGGTGCCGAGTGCCGCTTTCCTGCCACGCCCCCCCACCTTGCCCCTGCTTTCCCTGGCCTTGCTGGCCTTGATGGCTACCTGGTGGGGCCCAACGGTGGGCTTTGTGGCCGGCACGGTGCTCGGACTGGTCCAGGCTTCATTTGTGCCGATGACGATCACGGATCTCTTTGCCTACGCCTGGAGTGGCTGGGTGTTGGGCTTTTGTGTGCATCAGCCCTACAAGGGCCCGTTCTTCTCGCTCCTCCGGCATCCGCTGGTGGCGACATTCCTGTTAAGCGTTACGGCGCTGCTGACCCTCAGCCTGAACCGCTTTGTGGAAGCCTGGCCGCCGGGCGGTTTGCTCGCCGCAGATTACGCCCTTTCCTTCCTGCAAAATCAATTTCCTCTGTGGCTGGTATTTAGCCTGAGCTGCGGCCTGGCGATCGAGGCTATTTTCCTGATCCCACAGTTCCGCCCCCCTCAGCGCAGTGACCAGCTCTCCATTTACGATCGCTCGCTGCGTTACCGTTTCATGGTGACGGTGATTCCCCTGGTCTTGTTGGGGGTCGTCTCCTCGGTGCTGGCTGTTACCCAGCGCGCTATTGACGTGGCCCAGCGGCAGGTGCTGGGTGAAATGGATCGCCTGGCTGTCAATGCCTCCTACACGGTGGTGGATACGTTTATCGCGGGGCGCAACCTGCTGCAAACCTTCGCCAACGATGAGAACCTGCTGGATCCGACGCGGCGCCACGATGTCCTGCTCATGGGCTTCAACGTTGTGCCCTTCTTTCAGGAGCTGCTGCTCACCGATGCGGAAGGTAACGTCATTGACGCCGTGCGCAGCACCGCCGATCGTCAATTGACGGTTGAAGAACGGACGGCGGTCGAGGAAGCGCTGGCTTTCGAGATCGAAACGAATACCCACGTCACCCCCTTTAAGGATGGGTACCGCTTGACCCTGGTTGGTCCCGTGCGGGGGCCCAACGGGTTGGCCGGGGCGCTTTTGGGGCGTGTGGATTTGAAGAGCAACCCCAATTTCCAGACGCTGATGAACGCCATGCAGTTTGCCCAGGGGGTGGGGCGGGGCTTCATCTGTGATGACCGCGGGGTTATCATCGCGCACCCGGATGAAACGCAAATTTTGCGGAGCTGGAGCCGAAACCCGACGCCAACCCGCATTTTGCGCGACGAGCCGGAGCGAGGCGTGCTGGTTTATGAGGACATGGCGGCCAATGGCTACCGTCAGTTGACCTACGTCCAAAACGTCGAGGGGCTATCCACTCCACTCACCCTGGTCTTGCAGCTTCCCTTCACCTACGTTCTGGATACCGCTTCGACCATTGCCCGGCAGTTGCTGGTCGTGCAACTGGTCATCGGCGCCGTCATGCTGTTGATCATCCCCTTCCTCATCTCCCGCATCACGCGCCCGTTGGACGTGCTCTCTCAGGCGGCCTATCAAATCACGCAGGGCAACCTGAACATGTCCATCGCCATCTCAGGCGATGACGAGGTCGCCCATTTGGGGCGCACGTTTGAGCAGATGCGGGTGGGCCTGCGCGCGCGCCTGCGCGACCTTTCCCTCCTGCTGCGCGTATCGCAGGCCGTCTCGGCCACACTGGAGCTGGAGCAAGGCGTTATTCCCGTCCTGGAAGGGGCGGTGGAAGATACCGAAGCGGCGCTGGCACGCTTCGTCCTCCTGGACGATCAGCAGCCCGGACGCATCGCGCGCGTTTTCTCGGTCGGCCTGGATGATCCCGCTTTTACGGCCCTGGATCAGCTTTTCACCTCCATCCTGAGCCGGAACCGCGACCCCCTTATCTTGCAAAACCTGCAGGAGACGGGAGGCGCCTTCCCGCGCGTGCCCATCCTGAAAAGCGCCGCTGCCTTTGCCGTGCGCGCGCAAAATCGCACCACCGCCGTGCTCTGGGTGGGGGCGCGTGACCTGAACAACTTCGACACCGCGCGCGTCAACTTCCTCAACACTCTGGCCAGCCAGGCCGGCATTCTGGTGGAAAATGCGCGCCTCTTCCAGGCGGCGGAAGGTGGCCGGCGGCGCCTGGCCGCCATCCTGGCCAGCACCGCGGATGCCATCCTGGTCACAGACCATAACGCCCGGCTCCTCCTCATCAACCCGGCTGCTCAGCGTCTGCTGAACCTGAGCGATGCGGCGTACGGCCTGTCCATCGAGAGCCTTGACCTGCCGCCCGCGCTCAAGCAGGCCCTGCTCAGCGCCGAAGGGGAGCAGGGGACGCAGACCGTGGAAGTGCCCCTGGGCGAAAACCGCGTCTTTTCCGCGGGCCTGGCCCCCATCTACACCTCGGAGGGGCGCATCCTGGGCAAAGTCGCCGTCCTGCGTGACGTGACGTACTTCAAGGAACTGGACGAGATGAAGTCCGACTTTGTCGCCACCGTCTCGCACGACTTGCGCGCCCCCCTCACCTTCATCCGCGGCTACGCCACCATGCTCACCATGGTGGGAGATCTCAACGACAAACAAACCCAATACGTGGAGCGCATCCTGGAGGGCATAGATCAGATGAGCGCCCTCATCAGCGACCTGCTCAACCTGCGCCGCATCGAAGCGGGCGTGGGCATCCAGCAGGAGCCCTGTCGCCTGGGCCTCATCTTGATAGAAGCCGTGGACGCGATGCGTGCCCGTGCCGCCGGCAAAGGCCTGACGCTGCGCCTGGACTCCAGCGGCGGCTCCCCCGTCGTCATCGGCGACCGCACGCTGTTACGGCAGGCCATCAGCAACCTCGTGGACAACGCCATCAAATACACCTCGTCGGGCGGGCAAATCAAAGTGGGTGTGCGTGTCCTGGAGCGGGAAGCCGTGGTCTACGTATCGGATACCGGCATCGGCATCAGCCTGGAGGACCAGGCGCGCCTGTTCGAGAAATTCCACCGCATCAAACGCCGGGAGACGGCGGACATTCCCGGCACGGGGTTAGGCCTGGCGCTGGTCAAATCCATCGTGGAGCGCATGCACGGGCGCATCTGGGTAGAAAGCGAGCTGAACCGCGGCAGCACCTTCTACATCGCCCTGCCCCTGGTGGAGGAGGAATGAGCGCGCGGTGAACTGGGGCGCCCTTGCATTTTTCCTGCTGGCCCTGGCTTTAGGGGTTTGGTGGATGGGGAAGCGGTTCCGCGCGGGCGCCGGCCTGCCGCGTGGCCGCATCATCTACCGCGACACCACTGGATGGGAGCGCCTTGTCTCGCCTCTGGTCGCCCCGCACCTGGGCCTGGTCGGCAAGCCCGATTACCTCGTCGCCGATGGGCCGGACATCATCCCCGTGGAGGTCAAATCCCATCCCGCGCCGCCGGCGCCGTATGCCTCTCACGTGCTGCAACTGGCCGCCTATTGCGCCCTGGTGACGGCCACCTATGGCCGACGTCCGGCCTACGGCCTGTTGCGTTACGCCGACCGCACCTTTGAGATTCCCTACACCGAGGCCCTGGAAGCGCGTCTGATGGAGACCCTGGCGGAGATACGGCAAGCCCGTCAACGGGATGACGTGCGCCGGCAACACCATGAGGCGCAGCGCTGCCGGGCCTGTCTGTACCGCGCCCAATGCCCGGATGCGCTGCTTTAACGGCGGCGGGTGCCTGCCACGCCCAGCAGCATGGGCAGGCTGATGAAGAAGGTGAGCACCAGCCAGGGGCCTGCCGCGCGCAACCATTGCCCGACAGCGTTGAAAAAAGCGCCCAGCGGCGACACCGGGCGCCCGGAGCGTTCCAGCCACAGGCGCCACTCACGCTCCAGCGCGAGCAAATCCTTACCCAGAGCGCGCTCCACGCCCGCCGAACACCCCATCCCGTCCCCGTAAGCCTCGATCAAATTGCGGATGCCGGTCCAGCCGTAAGTCTGGCGAATGTAGTTGACCACGCTCTGGCTTTGGGCGTAAGCCAGCGTCATGCGATCTGCGGCACTCGTGCCAAACGTCTTGCACATCTCCGCCAGGGGGATGAAATCCTGACGTAGCTGGGCCTGTTGGAGCGCCAGGCGGTAAGCCGGATCGGGGCGCTGCTCAAAGCTGGCGGCCAGCCCTTCACGAAACCACACGGGCAGATTCGCGTATCCCTGCGCGCCGGTCAGGCGATAAAGCTGCACATGGGTCAGCTCGTGGGGAATGTACACCTCCATGTCCTGCTCTGCCGTCGGCGAGGGCGGAATCGCCACCAGGGCCGCGCCGACTGCGGGATGCGACTCTGCCGCAACCCATTCCCGCCCGGCCAGGCGCAAGGCGGACTGCATATCGGCCTGGGAGGGGTAGATGTAGATGCGCAGCGGTTCGGTTACGGGAGGGGGTTGCAGTGTGCGTTCCAGCTCGTTATACGCCTTGCGTGCCACATCGAGCGCGTAGAGCATGCGGCTGCTGTCCCCATTGACCCAGTGGATAACCAGCTTTCCTTCCTGGAGCTGTTGCCAGTTAAAGCGATTATCCATGTAAAGAAAGCTGAACTCCTCCGTGCGTTGCGGGATACCGAACGCATCGGTATATTCCCACCAGGCCGTGATGCGGCTGAACGGCTCCAGGGGCTCGACCCGCAGGTCGCGCACGTAGCGCACCTGCAAATCTGTCGCCGGCAACGTGTACACGCGCGTGCGCCCATCACTGAGGCGCAGGTAGAGTTTCACCTTCTCCTGGGGGTAGGGCAACTGCAGGGCGATCGTCAATTGCTGTCCGAAGGAGTATTGATAGCTCGTCCGCGGCGCCGTCTCCTGCGCCAGAGCCGGCCATCCCATGGTTAGCAGGCCAAGCCCCATCACCAGCAGCGCAAGCATGCGCCCTGTCCGTGTCAGGATCCTGTTATGAGCGTGCGGTGTGTTCACGATTGCTCCCTGGCGTTTGTCGTCCCGCCGGTTTTGCGAGCCTGATGGCGCTGTTCACAAGGTGAGCAGGCGCCTGTTATGCATCCTCATCCTCGTCGGCGTCTGGGGCTTCGGCCTGTGCCGCGTCCGTCCAGCCGCCTTCCTCGTCCCACTCCAGATCGCCGAGAAGCTCGTCAAGGTCCTCATCTTCGTCTTCCTCGTCGGTATCGAGGGCTTCCAGCTCACGCATGAAGGTGTCCCAGGCTTCTTTCTCCTCATCGTCAAACCAGCCCTCTTCCACCGCAGGGGGCTCCCAGAATACATCCTCCTGGGCCTCCAGCCAGTTTTCGGGGTCACCGAAGAAGTGCTGGTCATCCCCGTAGAGATATTCCCACTCGGCCAGGGCTTCTGTGGCGGCTTCGCGAAGGGCTATCTGCTTTGATTTGGTATAGCGTTTCAAGGCGCGTTTGGCTTTTTGTCCGCCGATTTGACCCAGCGCCTTGAGGGCTATTTCTTTCAGCTCGTCATCCCCATCCTCAAGCATATCCAGCAGGCCGTGCACGGCATCACGCAATTCCAGCTCGCCGCAGGCACGCGCGGCTTCATAGCGCATGGCGGGATCGGGGTTGTAAAGCTCGCGGAGCACAATCGCGGCCCAGCGCTTGTCGTAGCTGCGGCCCATCGCGAACAGGGCGCTCTGGCGCATCAGCGCATCGGGGTGCGTGTAAGCCTGTTCGATCAAGGGGGGCACCCGCTCATCGGTGATGTAGGACACGGATTCCAGCGCGCGTCGGCGCACCTCGATGGCCTCCCCTTCATCCTGGCAGGCCTCTAACAGCGCTTCGCGCACGGCACGGAAGGGTTCCGCGCGCAGTTTGCCCAATTCTCCCTGGTAGGCAAAGTTAGCCAAAAGCTGCGCGGCGGCGGCGCGCACCGTGACCGCCTCATCGTGACGCATCCGATAAATGATGTGCGGAATCAGGCGCGCATCCTCATCTTCCCACAGCCCTTCCAGCGCGTATTGACGCACTTCCGCGTCCTCATCGTTTATCCCCAGGCGCCAGAAAATGCCAAACTCCAGCTCGAAGTCCTGTTCGGCCATTTCGGCCAGCGTGTGCAGCAATTGCCGCCGGTGTTGGACCGGGATATGAGGCCAGAGCTGGGTCAAGCGCGTCACCTCCTCCGTTTCCAGGTCGGAGAGATAGACCAGATCGCGCGCCAGGGGGTATTGCCCTGTCTCCAGAGCTTCCCAGATGCGGGCATGGGCCTGACTGCGTTTTTTATCCTGATACTTCATGGTACAACCTCATTTGGGCAACGGAATAGGGTTGACAAGGTCGTTAATGGTGATGGCGATGAGCAAGAGAATGAGCAGCAACAGGGCCGCCTGGTGGATGCGTTCCTGAGTCCGCGGGTTGACCTCTTTTCTCTGCACCAGCTCGAAAAGGGTGGTCAACACGCGCCCACCATCCAGGGCCGGGATGGGCAACAGGTTGAAGACACCCAGGCTCAGGCTCACCATGGTCAAAAGCGAAAAGAGCATGTAAGGTGAGCCGGTGCTGGCGCTCTGGCTCAGGGCATAGCCGGAAAGGCGGCTGATGCCGACGATACCCGTGGGGCGCGCCTGTTCAACCGTCATGGCCCCGCTGAGCAGGCGGGCCGGCAGAGAGAGCAGCTCGCGCAGCATTTCCCACAGCAGGCTGGCGCCCATGCCCATAGCCTTCACCAGGGGGAAGCGCATATATTCCCCGGGCACAACCTCCCCGCCGATCTGAATGCCGATGCGCGCGCTGTTCGTCTGCGGGTCATAGACAGGCGTTGTCGTGATGGTGAGAAGCTCCTCACCCCGCTTGACTTCGATGGCGATCGTCTCTTGACCGTGCGCCTGGATCAGCTCAATCACGTGCTGCGGGTCGCGCACCGGCGTGCCGGCGATGCGCAAGATGATGTCGTCCACCTGCATGCCGGCTTGCGCGGCGGGCATGCCGCTCTCGGTCTGGATCACGCGCACGCGCAGTACCGGATAGCTCACCGCAAAAATCAACGTCGCCGCCAGGAAGGCCACCAGGATGTTCATGAGCGGGCCGGCCACGTAGATGAAGATGCGTTTGAGGGGGGGCTGGGCGTACAGGCTGTGCGCTTCAGCCTCGCGCACCTCTTCTTCCGTGCGCTGATTGAGCCGCGCCTCTTCTTCCGGCGTGGGGGGCATATCCCCTTCGCCTTCAAAGCGCACAAAGCCGCCCAGTGGCAGCGCGTTGAGTGTGAATTGGGTTTCCTTCCAGCGGAACAGCTTTAACACCCGTGGCGGCAGGCCAATGCCGAATTCGGGCGCCCACACGCCCACGGCTTTACCGGCAAAAAGATGCCCCAGCTCATGGGCGATGATGAGCGGGATCAGCACCACTACAAAACCCAGGATACTATTGAGCGCTTCCATCGTTTCTCCTTACACACTATCTTGATACCTGCATTATACCTGAGCTTAGGGTCTGCGTCCAGTACCGTTTCAGGCAGGCATGGAAACGGCTCAGGCGTCACGGGGTATGGCCTTTTGATGGCTATTGTAGGACGTTCCTTGTGGACAGCCGGGGCGAGGGCCGGCGCCCACCTTGATGTGAGTCCACTGCAAAAACGAACCGCAGGACGCGCCGAGAGCGCAGGGTTTCCCATATCGAGTCTCTGCGTGCTCTGTGATCTCAGCGGTGGCACAACTTTTTAGCAGCAGATTCTGACATCTTTTCAAACCTTTCCAGGCGGATGCGGTAAATTTGCCAGCATCCTGTAACGCAATGGATGAATGAAGACCCTGAAAGTGTGCTATACTGAAGATATCATTTCCCTAACTGTATGGAGGGTCGTATGTTCCACTCAAGACGTTTAGTGCTGATCATTGTTGGGCTGGTGCTTTTAAGCCTGGCCTGTAGTGGTGGCGGGATTATATCGCCCACCCCGCGCGTTCCCACCTCTGAACCCACGCAACCCCCAACGCAAAGCAGCGGCGGTTTTAAGATCACCGTGGACAATCAGAGCAAACGCGACATTTGTGAAGTCTACATTTCGCCAACCGGGCAGGAATCCTGGGGCGCTAACTGGCTGGATGGTACCATCAAAAGCGGAAAATCCAGGAGTTTTGAGGTTTCGCCCGGTCAGTACGACGTGATTGTTTACGATTGTGAGGATGCGGCGCTGGCTTCGGCCTGGGAGGTTGGCAGCACTTACACCCTCACCGTCGGTGGGCGCGGTCTGGTCGAGCTGGTGCTCAAAAACGTTTCCTCGGGAAAAGTGTGCTATGTGTACATTTCTCCGGCGACCAATGATTCCTGGGGGGAGGACTGGTTAGGTATGCAGGAGTCCCTGGAGACTGGCGAGACGCGCGTGTTCTTCGTTGAGAAAGGCACGTACGATCTCATGGCTCAGGATTGCGACGAAAACACGCTGGCCGAGGAATACAACGTTGACATTAAAAACGATATCACCTGGACGCTCAAGGATTAGAAGAGGATGATGCTCTGCCGGGGTGTCGGTTCTGTTTGCCTGGGCCGATATCCTGGCGTTGGTTTGCGCCTTATCGTTCCGCCGCTGTTCGCGCGTGTTTTGGGCGCGTGGGCAGCGCGGAGCGGTGCGGGTTTTCGCTTTACGGGTAACTACCTACCTTGTCTCATCGGCTAGCGGTTAAAACCGCCCCTGTAGGGCGCTACGCGCCGGGCAACCGCACCCTTCGCTGCGCTTCGGGTATCGCTCGCCTTAGCGGGCCACCGTCCCCCCTTTTTAGCTTACTATTACCCACAAGTTGACACGATATACGGGGGGAGGGGAAATGTGGTAAACTGAGTAAAAACGGAGGAGATATAGATGAGCGCAACGCCGGAAGTCGAGATGGATTGCAGGCAATTGGATACGGTTACCGCGAGCCAGTGGATTATCACCGAATTGCAGCACGTGGATTTGGGGGATAAGCGGTTGAATCGGCGGCTGCAAGAGACCGCTGCGCAGTTGGCGGCACAGCCGCAAGCACCGATCAATCAGGCATGTGAAGACTGGGCAGCCGCGAAAGCGAGCTACCGGCTATTCGATAATGAAAAGGTCACGCCAGCAAAGATTCTGCAACCACATCAGACGTGTGCACAAGCGCGGATGGCGGCCTACCCTTTGGTGTTGGCCTTGCAAGACACCACCTACTTGGACTTCAGCACGCATCGGCAAACGACAGGCTTGGGCCCGATAGGCACGCCGGAACAAGAGTTACAAGGGATGGTACAACATACCACCCTGGTGGTGACGCCCAGTGGGCTGCCGTTAGGTGTGCTAACGCTAGACATTTGGACACGCGAAGCGGAGGCCAGCGCGTTGAGTGACTATGAGCAGCGCAGACAGCCGATTGAAGAGAAAGAGAGTTATAAGTGGCTGAGCGCCTTGGCCGAGACGGTGCGGCTTACCCCGCCGGGAGTCCAGGTCGTGAGTGTCTGCGATCGGGAAGCTGATGTCTACGAACTGTTCGTGCAAGCGGTAGAACTCAAAACGGGGCTGCTGGTGCGGGCGACACAAGACCGTAAGGTGTTGGCGGCGGACACGCCCAAGATCTGGGCCACGGTCGAAGCTGCGCCTCTCAGTGGGCATTTAAGTGTGCACGTGCCAGCGAAGGAGAAGGAACCAGAACGGCAGGCGATAGTCAGCGTCCAGTTCTGCCAGGTGACGATCAAACCGCCCCAGCGTCCAGCACGCGAAGACCGAGCCCCCCTGACCCCGGTGACGCTGAGCGCGATCTTGGTACGCGAAGAGGATCCACCCAAGGACGTGACGCCCCTAGAGTGGTTGTTGCTGACCAATGTACCCGTCCATACCTTTGACGACGCAGTGGAGCGCGTGCGTTGGTATCGCAGTCGGTGGCATATTGAGGTGTATTTCAAAGTGCTCAAGACAGGTTGCCGTCTCGAAAAATGTCGTCTCGCTACGGTCGACCGCCTGAAGCGCTTCGCCACGCTACTGAGTATCATTGCCTGGCGCTTGTACTGGCTGACACACATTAACCGCCAAGCGCCAGAGGCTTCCTGTGTGCTGGTGTTGGCTGAACATGAGTGGCACGCGCTGTATGCAGTCATTCACCGCACCACGCAGCTCCCCGAACAACCACCTACCGTGAGTCAAGTTGTGCGCTGGATTGCCCAATTGGGTGGGTTTCTGGGGCGCAAAGGAGATGGTGAGCCAGGCGTAACGGTTATCTGGCGCGGCTGGCAGCGCCTCCACGATATCTCCACCACCTGGCTCATTATGAACCAAGAAAGATATGGGTAATAGTAAGC
>FWWL01003188.1_pt1 | contig 30928 bp, 26 predicted proteins | sample 2228331 | NCBI WGS metagenome assembly FWWL01 (sample SAMEA103939775, study PRJEB20133) | metagenome
CAAAAGCCTCGAAACGTGCCGAATCAGCTCAAGCCCTAAAAACGAGGCCAGAACGAAGATAAAAAGGTTTGTGAGGATGTCGGTTCCGCCGGTCATCGGGCCGTTCCCTCCCGAGAAGTCGCGCTGGGCACCACTTATTTTACTGTGCTCCCCCCGGAAGACGCAGCCCGGACGCTCCTGGCCCCTTCAGGGGCTACTTGACAGTGGGTTATCGGTGTACCTAAAATGGGCTAGAACCTTCGAGGGAGATTTCCAGAAGAGGGAGCAGGGCGCATGGGACGGCAGCTGGCAAGGGCAGGGCTGGTTTCGCTACTGGTTCTGGCGGTCATCCTGTCCGGGTGCAGGTTCTTGCCCGGGTCCCGTCAACCGTCGGGTCAGACCCAGGGGACTCAGGAGCAGCTACCCCCCGGCAAGGCCAATATTCTGACCACCCTCGGGTCCGACCCTCCAACCCTGGACCCCGCACTCACCACCGACGCCGTGTCCGCCACCTACATCGTTGAAATCTTCTCCGGGCTGGTGACCTTTAACAAGGACCTCCAGCTTGTCCCGGATATCGCCGAGCGCTGGGACGTAAGCCCGGACGGGAAGACTTACACCTTCTACCTGCGCAAGAACGTGAAATTCCATAACGGCAAACAGGTCACCGCCCGGGACTTTAAATATTCCATCGAACGGGCGGCCGACCCCCGGACCCAGTCGACGGTGGCCGATACCTACCTGGGCGACATCGTCGGGGTGAAGGAGATGCTGAGCGGGCAGGCCAGGCAGGTCCGGGGCGTGAAGGTTATCGACGACTACACCTTGCAGATTGAGATTGATGCCCCGAAAGCTTACTTTTTGGCCAAGCTCACCTACCCGACCGCGTTTGTCGTGGACAAGGAGAACGTGGAGTCGGGCCGCAACTGGATGTTCCGGCCGAACGGTACCGGTCCGTTCAAGCTTCGGGAGTGGCGGGTCGGCGAACGGCTCGTGCTGGAGCGCAACGAGAACTACTACCTGGGCGCGCCCAAGCTCGAGCGGGCCATCTTCATCCTCTCCGGCGGCTCGGCCATGACCATGTACGAGAACAACGAGATTGACATCACCGGGGTCGGCATCGACGACATTGAGCGGGTGCTCGACCCGAACAGCCCCCTCCGGAACCAGCTCGTTGTGGTCAACAGCTTCAGCGTCGGCTACATCGGGTTTAATGTCACGAAGCCGCCGTTTGATGACCGGAACGTCCGGCTTGCCCTCAGTTACGCTATTGATAAGGACAAGATTACCGAAGTCGTCCTGCGCAAGTTTGTTGACCCGGCCTACGGAATCCTGCCGCCCGGCTTTCCGGGCTACAACCCGAACCTGACGGGCATCAGGTTCGACCCGCAGCGGGCGAAACAGCTCCTGGCCCAGTCGAAGTACGGCACGAACCTGCCGCCGATTACGCTGACCATTCCGGGAACGGCCGGCAACCCGCCGCGGACAACCAGCGCCATTCTCGAGATGTGGCGGCAGAACCTGGGGATCGAGGTCCAAGTCCAGCAGGTTGAATGGGCGACGTTCCTTGATGACCTCAAGCGGTACAAGTATCAGGCATTCGAGCTCGGCTGGATCGCCGACTACCCTGACCCGCAGAACTTCCTGGATATCCTGTTCCACAGCCAGAGTCACGACAATACCACCCGGTATTCGAACCCGGAGGTTGACCGGCTTCTGGAGCAGGCCCGGGTCGAGCAGGATCCCCAGCGCCGGATCCAGCTCTACCAGCAGGCCGAGCAGATTATCGTCCAGGATGCCCCCTGGATCCCGCTCACCTTCGGCAAGGAATACGTGCTGGTGAAGCCCTGGGTCAAGAACTACGTCGTCTCGCCGATCATCATCCCGGTTCTTAAGGACGTCGTCGTCGAACCCCACTAGCGCCGATGACCCGGTACATTATCCGCCGCCTGCTCTGGCTGCCGGTCGTGCTGCTGGCGGTGTCGTTTATCACGTTCACGCTGGGCTACTATGCCCCGGGCGACCCCGTTGAAGTGATGCTTGGCCAGCGGGTAAATCCGGCCGCAGCCGAAAGGCTCCGGGAGGAGCTCGGTCTCAACCGGCCGTTCTTCGAGCGCTATGCCGACTTCCTCCTGCGGGCCCTCAACGGGGACTTCGGCGAAAGCTATAAATACCGGGGGATGCCCGTCACCGACCTGATCGCCGACAAGGTCTGGGTTTCGGTCCAGCTTGGGCTGGCCGGGCTGACCCTGGCCTTTGCCATCGGGATTCCCCTGGGCATCCTGGCCGCCCTCAAACAGGGGACCTGGCTGGATGACCTGATTGTGGGGACAACCCTGGTCCTCAACTCGATCCCGGTCTTCTTTACCCTGCCGATGCTTCTTCTGATCTTTGTTCGGACCCTTCACTGGCTACCGTCTTCCGGCTGGGGCGGCCTTTTCGACACCCGGATTATTATCCCGGCCGTGGTTATGGCCCTGCCGGGCCTGGCCGTAATCACCCGCCAGATGCGGGCCAGCACCCTCGATGTCCTCTACCAGGATTACGTTCGGGTCGCCCGGGCCAAGGGACTGCCGGAGTCGACGGTGATGGTGAGACACGTGGTGCGCAATGCGCTCCTGCCCCTCTGGACGATCCTGGGCCTCAGTCTCGGCGGCCTGGTTGAGGGTTTCTTTGTGATCGAGACCCTCTACGGGATTCCCGGCATCGGGGCCATGGCCGTTGACTCGATGTTTACCCGGGATTACCCGATGATCATGGCGATAACCCTGCTGGTCGCCACCTCGTTCGTGCTGGCCAACCTGCTGGTCGACATCGGCTACACGTTTCTCGACCCGCGCATCAGGTACGAGTGATGGCCGACCGTGCCACCGTTTCCCCCGGTGTTCCCGTGACCGGCGAGCCCCCGGTGAAGGGCCGCAGCCTCTGGCTGGTCACCTGGTCGAGGTTCAAGCGCCGGAAGGTGGCGGTCGCCGGCCTGGCCTTTATCATCCTGGTTTACACCGCCGGGATTTTTGCCCCCTGGGTGGCCCCATATGATTACCGGGTGCAGAATCTGGACCGGGCCCGCCAGCCGCCCTCGTGGGAGCACCTGCTCGGCACCGACGAGCTTGGCCGGGACATCCTGAGCCGACTCATCTGGGGGGCCCGGACGGCGGCCGTCGTATCGATTCTGGCGGTGAGCCTGGGTACCATATACGGTGTGGTCCTGGGGTCCCTTGCCGGCTACCTGGGCGGCTGGGTTGACTCGGTAATTATGCGGGTCGGGGACATCCTGTTTGCGTTTCCCGGCATGCTCTTTGTAATCTTTATTGCGGCAACGGTCAAACCCGGCTTTGTGGCGTTCGTCGAACAGCACGAAGCGGCCCTGGGGCTGCGGGGGCTCGCCCGGTCGGGCTATCTCGATTACGTTGTCGTTTTCGGGGCCCTCTCCTTTGTCGGCTGGCCGGGGATGGCCCGGCTGGTGCGGGGGCAGGTGCTCAGCCTGAAAAACCAGGAGTTTGTCGTTGCGGCCCAGGCGCTTGGTGCCTCAACCTGGCAGGTGGTGTCGCGGCACCTGTTGCCGAACGCCCTGCCGCCGGTGCTGGTCGCCGTTTCAATGGGCCTTGGCCACGCGGTCACGGCTGAGGTAGTATTGAGCTGGTTGGGGATTGGGGTGCAGCCGCCAAACCCATCGTGGGGCACGATGATCTGGGAAAACCGGATGCAGTGGCGAATAAATCCGCACCTGCTGCTGATGCCGGCGGCCACCGTGGGCCTGGTGAACCTTTCGTTCCAGTTTATTGGGGACGCTTTGAATGACGCGCTCAACCCGCGCGGTCGGTAAAATTCAACGGAGGCAGACTCGATGGCGCCATTACTTCAGGTAAAGGACTTACGGACCTACTTCTTCACCCAGGACGGTGTCGTCAAAGCCGTCGACGGCATATCGTACGAACTGAACGAAGGCGAGACCCTGGGCCTGGTGGGAGAGTCCGGATGCGGCAAGAGCGTTTCGGCCCTCTCCATCATGCGCCTGATCCCGACCCCGCCGGGCCGGATCGTCAGCGGCCAGATCCTCTTCCAGGGTGAAGACCTCCTTAAGATGGACGACGCCGAGTTACGGAAAATCCGGGGCAACCGGATCGCCATGATCTTCCAGGATCCGATGACATCCCTGAACCCGGTCCTGACCATAAACCGGCAGATTTCGGAGGTGCTCGAGCTCCACCTGGGTATGAGCCGGTCCGAGGCCCGCCGGCGGACCATCGAGCTGCTTAAGATGGTGGGCATACCGTCCGCCGAGCAGCGGGTTGACAACTACCCCCACCAGTTCTCGGGCGGCATGCGCCAGCGGGTCATGATCGCCATGGCCCTGGCGTGCAATCCCCAGCTGATCATCGCCGACGAGCCGACCACCGCCCTGGACGTGACGATCCAGGCCCAGGTCCTGGATATCATCAGGCGGCTGGTGGCCGAGCGGGGCACGGCGATGATCCTGATCACCCACAACCTGGGGATTGTGGCCGGAATGACCCAGCGGGTGGCCGTCATGTACGCCGGCCACATTGTCGAGACGGCACCGACGCGGGAAATCTTCGCTAACCCGCGGCACCCGTACACGATCGGCCTCCTTAAATCGGTTCCCCGGCTCGATGAGCCCCGCAAAGAGAGGCTCGAGCCGATTCCAGGCCTGCCGCCCGACCTCATTGAGCCGCCGGATATGTGCGATTTCGCGCCGCGGTGTCCGTACGCGATGGATATCTGCTGGCAGAAGCGACCGACGCTCCGTGAGGTCGGCGAGGACCATTACATTGCCTGCTATGCCGAGGTCTATTACCGGAAGGGGGAGCGGTCATGAACGAACAGCAGCGACAGCCACAGATTAGTGGGTCCACCCGAACCGACAACGTCCTGCTCGAGGTCCGGGACCTCAAGATGTACTTCCCGATCACGTCGGGGATAATCCTCCAGCGCAAGGTCGCCGAGGTCAAAGCCGTGGACGGTGTGAGCTTCACGATTCGGCGGGGCGAAACCCTGGGCCTCGTGGGCGAGTCGGGGTGCGGGAAGTCGACCCTGGGCCGGGCGATCCTCCAGCTTTACCGGCCGACTGCCGGAAAGGTCTATTTCGACGGGGTCGACCTGACCCAGCTTAAAGGCGAGGCCCTGCGGCGGATGCGCCGCCGCATGCAGATGATCTTCCAGGACCCGTACGCTTCCCTGAACCCCCGCATGTCGGTGGGGAGCATCATCGGTGAGCCCCTCATCATCCACGGGCTGGCCAAGAACAAGAAGGAGCGCATGGAGCGGGTCCAGGAGCTGCTGCGGGTCGTCGGCCTCAACCCGTATTTCGTGAACCGCTACCCCCACGAGTTTTCGGGCGGCCAGCGCCAGCGGATCGGCATTGCCCGGGCCCTGGCGGTCCAGCCCGACTTTATCGTCTGCGACGAGCCGGTCTCGGCCCTGGACGTTTCGATTCAGGCCCAGATCATCAACCTGCTGGAGGACCTGCAGGCCCAGTTCCACCTGACCTACCTGTTCATCGCCCACGACCTGGCCGTGGTCCGACACATCAGCGACCGGGTTGCGGTGATGTACCTGGGCCACATCGTTGAGATCGCCGACCGGGACGAGATCTACGAAAATCCGCTCCACCCGTACACGAAGGCGCTGATTTCGGCGGTACCCATCCCCGACCCGGAGGTTGAGGCCAAGCGGGAGCGGATCATCCTGACGGGTGACGTCCCGAGCCCGGTGAATCCCCCCAGCGGGTGCGTGTTCCATACCCGCTGCCCGATCGCCATTCCCGAATGCTCCCGGGTGGTCCCGCCCCTGGAGGACAAGGGCGGTGGCCACTACGTGGCATGCATTCGGGTTTAAGCCCGGACCGGAAACAGTTCCCGGAAACGAGGGCCCAAACCACGCGGGCCCTCGTCGCCTTTCTGGCCGCGTTGTGGCTGGCGGCCGCCTGCCGCCCGGGTCCGGTCCGGGATTTCCGGGGCGTGGTAAAAATCGGGCTGGTCGCCCCGTTTTCGGGTCCCGAATGGTCGGTCGGATACCAGTCCCTTTTCGCCGCCCGGGTCGCCATTAACCGCTGGAACCTGGAGAACCGCGGTGGGGGCTACCTGGCCGAACTTGTCGCCGAGGACGACCGCTCGACGGCGGAATCCGGCCGGCTCCAGGCCGAAAAGCTGGCGTCGGACCCCAGGGTCGTCGCGGTCATCGGCCATCCGGCGTGGGCCTCCGCCAGCGGGGCCGTACCGGTCTACCGGCAGGCCGGCCTGCCGCTGGTCAACTACTGGCTACCGGCCGTTCCAACCGACGGCCCCGTCTATTACCTGGCACCGCCCTGGTCCAGGTTCGAAACGGTGGCCGCCGGCCGCCTCGGACCGCCCGGAAGCCGCCTGGCGGTCGTCTTCGACCCGAACACCTGCCCGTGGGTTGGCCCCGGGCACGGCGTCGCCGGTTTGCCGGTAAGTTACGTGGCCGCCGGTTATAGCCTGACCGGCTTGCCGGCGGCGAACGGGGCCCTGCTTTGCGCCGACGGGCTCACGGCCGGCCGCTGGCTTTCGTCCCTGCGGGAGGCCGGCCAGCCGGATGTTACCGTTGTGCTCGGTCCGCCGGCGTACTCCGGCGGCCTTCACAACCTGCTCGGGCCGACCCGGGGGCTCATTCTGGTTCCCGTGTGGGATATGCCGGCCGCGGAAGCGAATGCTTTCAGGGCGGCATTTCGGGAAGCCGGCGGGGGCGACCCGGGGCCGGTGGCGGTGGCCGCCTACCAGGCGACGCGGGTGGTCCTCCGAGCCCTGGAGCAGGCGCTGGTGGGTGGGGCCGAGCCGACCCGGGACCGGGTCCGTGCCGCCCTGCAGACAATTGACCCGCAGGCCGTGGTCGGCCGGGTTGACGTCGGGCTGGTTGAGGTGGGGCCGTAGCACGCGAGCCTGCACCTTGCCTAGGTAGCAAAAAGCCTGTATAATGACAGCAGGCAGAGGGGAGACTCAAGAGACCAGCGGGGCTGATAGCTTCACCCAAAATTAAAAGGAGTGCAGAATTGGCTGAGGAACGGGCTCCGGAAAAGGAAGCTATGACCACCCGCGAGGCCGGACGGCGGGGCGGCCTGCGAACGAAGGAACGGCACGGGTCAGAGTTTTACCGACAGATCGGCAAGCGCGGCGGGCAGACCCTTGCCAGCCGACGAACCAGGGAATACTGGGCCGAAATCGGCCGCCTCGGCGGCAACACCGTGAAGCAAAAATACGGCCCCGAATATTTCCGGGAAATCGGCCGGCGGGGTCGGGAAGCCCGTCGGCGGCGGTCCGAGCAGGCGTCCTGACAGCCCCAGAGCCATTTTCGGGCCGCCCTGGCGCCGCTTGTCCGAACCCCGTCATTCTTGACCTCACCCCAGCAGAGGCCCCGCGCTTCCGGTTCCGGGTGACCACCCGCCAGGGCGGGGTTAGCGCGGGCCCCTTCGCAACCCTTAATTTGAGCCGGGGCGTCCCGGATGAGCCAGCGGCAGTTGACGAAAACCGGCGGCGGGTCCTGCGGGCCCTGGGCCTGGAGGCCGACCGGCTTGTCGGGGCCGAACAAACCCACGGCGACGGTGTGGCCGTAGTCGGCCGGTCCGATGGTGGCCGGGGTGTGGCCCCCGGCCGACCCCCGGTGCCGGGGGTTGACGCGCTGGTAACCGCCGAGCTCGGCCTCTTTCTTTTCGTTCAGGTGGCCGACTGCTTTCCCCTCGCCCTGTTCGACGCCGACCGGCGGGTCGTGGGGCTGGCCCACTGCGGCTGGCGCGGGACCCTCGCCGGCCTGCCGGGGAAACTGGTCCGGACTATGGCCGAAGTTTTCGGCTGTTCTCCGGCCGACCTGCAGGCGGTCATCGGCCCCGGCATCGGGCCCTGCTGCTACGAAGTGGGTCAGGATGTGGTCGCGCAGGCGATGGCCAGACTGCCGGCGCCGGAGGCCGCAACCCATTCCCGGGCGGGCCGGACCTTTCTCGACCTTCCGGCGGCGATAATCCAGCAGCTGGGAGCGGCCGGGGTGCCGGTAAGCCGGGTCTCCAACTGCGGGCTGTGTACGGCCTGCAACACCGGCACGTTCTACTCCCACCGGGCCGAGGGCGGCCTGACCGGCCGGTTCTGGGCCATCGCCGGCTGGGCCTAGCCCGGAACGGCGGGATTTGACCGCTCCCGGGGCCGGACGTAGAATATTGTGACCTCAAGCGACGGCAGGGGGTGGAAAGGATGACAGGCAAGCAGCAGGCGGGCCTGAGCGGTTTTTCCGGGCGACCCCTTTCCCGGCGGGAGTTTCTGGCGGCCGGCGCGGCCGCGGCCCTGGGTCTCTGGTCGTGCGCCCCGACGGCCCCGCCCCAGCCGGCACCTCAGCCCGGCCCGGCCGCCGAACAGCCCCGGTACGGGGGTGAGCTGGTCTTTGCGGTGGACGCCGAGCCGCCGTCCCTGGACGCCCACCGGGAGAGCACCTTCGCCCTGCTCCACCCGTTTGCGCCCTTTTACAGCACCCTGCTTAAGATCGACCCCAACAATTACCCGAACGTAGTGGGCGACCTGGCCGAGTCATGGTCGGTGTCTTCCGACGGCCTCGTTTACGAGTTCAAGCTCCGGGAGGGGGTCAAATTCCACGACGGAAGCCCGCTTACCAGCCGGGACGTCGTCGCCACTTACCGGAAGATTGTCTTCCCGCCCCCGGGCGTGATCAGCGCCCGGCAGGCCCTTTACTCGGCAATTGAATCCATCGAGGCCCCGGACACCCGGACGGCCCGGTTCAGGCTGAAGCGGCCGTCCGCTTCGATGCTTGCGGCAGGGTTTGCGTCGCCCTGGAACTGGATTTACAAGGCCGACATCATCGAGAAGGACCCCCGCTGGTACGAGAAGAACGTCCTGGGAACCGGGGCGTTCAAGTTCGTCGAGTACGTTCCCGGCTCCCACGTGCTCGGCAAGAAGAACGAAGATTACTTCATCAAGGGCCGGCCGTATCTTGACGGCTTCCGGGCCGTCTTCATGACCGACCGCTCGGCCATGGTCGCGGCGATCCGGAGCGGGCAGGTGCTGACAAATTTCCGGACGGTCTTTCCGCCCGAGCGGGACGACCTGGTCAGGGCCCTCGGGGATAAGGTCACCGTCCAGGAGGGGCCCTGGATCGGCACGATTACCCTGGTGGTCAACACCCAGCGCAAGCCCTTTGATGACCCGCGGGTGAGGCGGGCGCTTACGCTGGCCATCGACCGGTGGGGCGGGGCCCAGTACCTTTCGCAGTTCACCTGGTTCAAGTGGGTGGGTGGGCTCATGCGGCCGGGCGGTCCGTTTGCGATGCCCGACTCGGAGCTCGAAAAGATTCCGGGCTACTGGCGGGATGTCAACCGGAGCCGGGAGGAGGCCCGCCGGCTTCTGCGGGAAGCCGGCGTTCCCGAGGGTTTTTCATTCACCCTCAAGAGCCGCAACATCGAGCCCTATCCGACCTTCGGCATCTATGCCATCGACCAGTGGCGCCAGATCGGGCTGCGGGTCGAGCACCAGCTCCTGGAAACCGGGCCGTGGGTCCAGGACCTGCGGTCGGGGAACTTCGACGTAAGTAATTATTTCATCGCCGAGTACTTCGACGACCCGGACCTGCTGCTTCTTGGGTTCTTGTCATCCGACCGGAGCCCCATCAACTACGCCCGGTATAAAGACCCCGTTCTCGACGACCTTTACGAGCGGCAGAGCCGGGAGCTGGACCCCGAGAAGCGCAAGCAGCTGGTCTGGGAGTTCGAACGTCGGGTCCTGGGAGAGATGGCCTACCACATGATCACCATCTGGCAGCACCGTATCATTCTCCACTGGGCGAAGCTTAAAGGCTGGAAGATCACCCCAAGCCATTACATTAACCAGGACCTGGTCGACGTCTGGCTGGCGGAATAGGCCGGACCGGGGGAACCGTTATGGGGCAGCTCAAAGGGGCCGAGATCATCGTCGAATACCTGGTCAAAGAAGGGGTGCCGTACGCCTTCGGCCTGTGCGGCCACGGTATCATCGGCCTCTTGGACATCCTCTACGATTACCGGGACCGGATAAAAACCGTTTCGGTCCACCATGAGGCCGCCGCCGGCTTCATGGCCGACGCCTACTTCCGGGTCGCCCAGCGGCCGGTGGTGACCTTCACCTCCTGCGGCCCCGGCTCGACCAACCTGCTGGTCGCCGCCGGGTCGGCCCTGATGGACTCGTCGGCCTTCCTGGCCATAACCGGAAACGTTCCCACCTCCCAGTTCGGCCGCGGGCCCTTCCAGGAGCTCGGCCGCCACTACCAGGCCGATTTCCCGACCGCCATGCGACCTTATGTCAAGCGAAGTTTCCAGGCGACCCGCCCGGACCAGCTACCCCTGATGCTGCGGCAGGCGTTTGCGACCATGCTCACCGGCCGCCCTGGCCCCGTCCAGCTTGACGTGCCCCTGGACGTCTTCGTCGAAACCGCCGACGTCGAGGTCCCCGACCCGGCGCTCTGGCGGGCCGGCACGCGGCCCCGGCCGGGGGCCAGCCCCGAAGAGGTCGACCGCGCCCTCGACCTGCTCATGGCCGCCGAGCGGCCGGTAATCGTTGCCGGCCGCGGGGTTGAACTCGCCGACGCCACCGCGGAGCTGGTCCGGGTGGCCGAGACGTTTCTGCTGCCCGTGGCCAACACCCCAGCCGGCAAGGGCACCTTTGACATGCGCCACCCCCTCAGTCTGGGAACCATCGGCCGGAACGGCACGTATGTGGCCAACCAGGCGACCCGGCACGCGGACGTCGTCCTCGCCGTTGGGACCGGCCTTGACGACCGCACTACCAGCTCGTGGCTCCCCGGCTACACGTTCAGCATTCCCCCGACCCGGCTGATTCACGTCGACATTGACCCACAGGAGCTGGGGCGGAATTACCCGCCGGCCCTGGGCATCGTGGCCGACGCCAGGGTCTTTCTCCAGCAGCTCCACCGGCGTGGGATCGAGCGGGGGTGGCCCTCCCGGCCGAACCACCGGCCCTGGCTCGACCGCATTGAGAGCTGGAAGCGGGTCTGGGAGGAGCGGGTTGCCCCCCGGCGCGCCAGCGACGCCGTCCCGGTCCGCCCCGAGCGGCTGGTCGCCGACCTGCGGGCGGTGCTGCCCGAAGATGGCATCCTGGTGGCCGACGTGGGCCTGCACCACAACTGGCTCGTTCAGGAGTGGGTCGCCTACGGGCCCCGAACCCTGCTCCAGAGCTGGGGCTTTGCGGCCATGGGGTTCGGGGTGTGCGGGGCATTGGGGGCGAAGCTGGCCGCCCCGGACCGACCGGTGGTGGCCGTGGTGGGCGACGGTGGGTTCCTCATGTACCCTGGGGCGGTGGCAACCGCAGTCGAGTACGAGATCCCCGTGGTCTGGGTCGTCTGGAACAATTACGGCTACGTGTCGATCCGGGACCAGCAGTTCGGCTATTTCGGGGCCGGCCGGGAGCTGGCAACCAGCTTCCGCCGGGACCGGACCGGCGAGCTTTTTACCCCGGATTACGCCGCCCTCGCCCGGTCGTTGGGGGCTGAGGGGGTCACGGTCGAGCGGCCGGCCGATATCCGGCCGTGTCTGGCCGAGGCGCTCCGGTCCGGAAAGCCTTACGTGGTGGACGTGCGGGTCGACCGGGAGGCGAGGCCGCCGGGAACGGGAACCTGGTCCCTGCCGCCGCTACCCCACCCCGAGCCCGACTTTACCGAAGGCTAGCCCGGTTCGGAATCCGGCCGCCAGCGGACGATAGCGTCGGCCAGGCGGGCGACTTTAACCATCGGCCCGACGTCGTGGACCCGGACCAGGTCCGCCCCGTTGGCGATGCCGATGGCCACCGCCGCGGCCGTGCCTTCCAGCCGGCCCTCAACGTCGGTGCCGAGAACCCGCCCGATGAAGCTTTTCCGGGACGGGCCGATCAGAATCGGCCGGCCCAGCTCCCGAAGCCGGGCCAGCCGGCGCAGAATTACCAGATTCTCCTGCCACGTCTTGCCGAAACCGATGCCGGGGTCAACAATTATCCGTTCGGGGTCGACGCCGGCGTTTACGGCCAGGTTAATGGCCTGGCGGAGGCCGGCCAGGATGCGGTCCATGACGTCGCCTTCAACCGGTGCGTAATCCCAGGCAGCCGCCGGGGCGGACCGGCTGTTGTGGGTAATGACCAGGTAGGCCCCGGTCCGGGCCGCAACCTCGGCGATGGCCGGGTCCATGCGAAGGCCCCAGACGTCGTTAATAATCCGGGCACCGGCCCGAACCGCCGCCTCAGCCACCACAGCCTTATAAGTGTCCACCGAGACCGGGCAGTCAAACTCCCGGGCCAGCCGCTCAATCGCCGGCAGGACCCGGCCAAGTTCCTCATCGGCCGGAACCGGCTCCGCCCCGGGGCGGGTCGACTCGCCGCCGACGTCGAGCAGGTCGGCCCCGGCCGCCAGCATCTCCCGGGCCCGGCGGACGGCCGCCTCCACGTCGGTTCCCAGGCCGTCCCCGGCAAAGGAGTCCGGGGTCATGTTAATGATGCCCATAATGTACGTCCGAACGCCCCACTCAAACATCGTCGGCCCCGTCGAACCAGTCTTCCCGGGAAACCGGCCGGTACCGACCGCCCCGTAACGCCCCCATCAGCCCGGCCCAGGTCACCGTGATGTCATGGGGGTGAATCGATTCTTCGTTAACCAGCCGCGCCTCCACGTAGGCCGAATCGGGCAGCTCGGGAAACTCCCGCCCGAGCCGGGCCAGCAGGTCCCGAACCACATCCTCGGCGAACCGCGGCCGCCGGTGGCCCTTAAGTATCGTCAGAAGCTCCTCGGGCCGCTTCAGCGTATCGGCGGTTTCGGCGCTGAGGGCGGCCTGGGCCAGGCCGGCCAACCGCCCGGGTGCGGGCAACCGCTCGGCCCCGACGAAGAGGCTCAGCCGGCCCCGCTGGGCGTGGCTGGCCAGGGGCAGCAGGGCGAGCAGACCCTCGGACCCGGCGAGGCCGCCGGCTTCCAGGCGCCGCCGGGCATACTGGCCGACCAGCTCCAGGCCGCACGGGCAAACGGTCATGCCGACAACCTCCACGCCGACCCCTGACCGGACCTGACCCGCCCGCCAGCGGGCCTCGGCCGTGACGGTGGCGAAGGCCCCGGCCGGGGCGAGCGGGTAGCCCACGACGAGCCTGGCGTGGCCGGCCTCGGCCTCCTGGCGGCGGGCAACTTCCGCTGCCAGCCGGGCGGCCAGCTCGGCCGGACCGTCCGCGGCGGCCGCGCCCCTGAGGACGTCGTCCAGGGCCTCGCCGAAGCGGGAGGCGTGGATGCCCCGCCGGCCGGCCCCCAGGCTTACCCCGAGCCAGACGCGCACCGGACAGAAAACCCGGCCGGCCGGCGTTTCGAAGGGAACAATCCTTTCCAGCTCGCCGACCCCGACCCAGGTCAGCGGAACCGGCACCGCCGGTGCCTCCATCTGGAGGTCCCGCCCCAGCAGGACCTTGAGCTCCCAGCGTACGGGCCGAACCCCGCGGCCGTCAACCCGTTCGGCCAGCTCCCGGGCGGTCAGTCCGGTGCCCGGAATTGCCAGGTCGGGGGCGATCTCGGCCAGGGGCACGAGGGCGAATGCCCGCTCGGTGAGGCGGGGATGGGGAATGGTGAGCTCCGGGGTCTGCAGAATCAGGTCGTCGTAGACCAGGATGTCCAGGTCGATGGTCCGCGGGCCGTACCGGACCGTTTCAACCCGGCCCAGGTCGGCCTCGACCCGTTTCAGGGCGGCCAGGAGCGGCACCGGGTCGAGGGTCGTCTCCAGCAGGACGGCCACGTTGAGAAACCTGGGCTGGTCGGTATAGCCGACCGGGTCCGTCTCGTAGGGCCGGGAGATTTTGACGACGTCCCCGAGAAGCCGGAGGCGCTCCACGGCCGCGAGCAGGTTCAGCTCCCGGTCGCCCAGGTTGCTCCCAAGGCCCAGGTAGGCGCGGTGAACCTTCAGCAAGCGGGGCGCTCCTTCAGGATTTCCCGGTAGCGGGCGGCCTGCCCGAAAGACTCCTCCACCTCGACCTCCAGCACCTCCAGGTTCGGCGCGCCCGCAATGAGGGGATGGGCCCGGAGCCGGCCGGCCAGGTAGCGGGCAAGCATCTCGGCGGTGGTATTCGGAATGGGCAGGAGCACCACGTCCGCCTCGGGGAACTGGTAGACCCGGTCCCGGAACCGGACGGCCACGGCCCCGTTCTGGACCGTGATGGCCAGGTGCGGATTTTCGGTCGGTAGAAGCATCCGATGGTCTAGCCGGTTGCATTCCTCCCGGGCAATATTTTTGAGGGTGACGAAATCAAACACGTAATGATTTGCATCGGGTGTTCCTTCGATTTTGACCGTCACCCGGTAATTGTGGCCGTGGAGGGTCTCGCACTCGCCCCCGAACGTGATGAAGTGGGCGGCGCAGAAGACCAGGTAATCTTTTGTAACCGTGACGGCGAATCCTGACACGGCGCTCCCGGGCGGACTCAGGTTCGGACCGGGGCACCCGGTCCGAATTAAATCTTACCACCCCCGACCTGCGCCCTACCTGGCCGGAAGCGCCTGGACTCCGGTATAATCAATGCCGGAGATGGCCGAAGAGAGCGGACCGCAGTCGCTGTCGTCGCCGGCAATTTTCGCGCCGCCCTCCGACGGGCCCTTCCCCCGACGCTCCCTTTCCGAGCTCCTTGCCCCCGAAACCCAGCGGCGGCTGGCCGCGACCTGCCGGCGGGTCAGGCGCCACATTCTCCGGATGACGGCCGCGGCCGGGTCGGGACATCCGGGCGGCTCCCTCTCGGCCGTCGAAATCCTGACCACCCTCTATTTCGGGATCATGCGGCACGACCCCCGGAACCCCCGCTGGCCGCTGCGGGACCGGTTCATCCTGAGCAAGGGCCACGCCGCCCCGGCCCTTTATGCGGTCCTGGCCGAGGCGGGGTACTTCCCACCCGAGCTGCTGCTCACCCTCCGCAAGCTGGGAAGTCCCCTGCAAGGGCACGTGTCGTACAACCTGGACATCGGGGTCGAGGCGTCGTCGGGGTCCCTTGGCCACGGGTTTTCGGTCGGCGTCGGGATGGCCCTGGCCGGCCGGCTGGACGGGCTGGACTACCGGGTGTACGTCCTGCTTGGGGACGGCGAACTGGAGGAAGGCCAGGTCTGGGAAGCAGCCCTGGCCGCCGCCCACTACCGTCTGGATAACCTGACGGCCATCGTCGACGCCAACGGTATTCAGAACGACGACTTCGTTGCCCGGACCATCAACCTCGAACCCCTTGACGGCAAGTGGGCCGCCTTCGGCTGGCGGGTCTTCGAGGTTGACGGCCACGACCTGGCCGAACTGGCCGCGGCCCTCGATGCCGCCCGGAATGTCCGCACCCGCCCATCGGTTGTCATCGCCCGCACGGTTAAGGGCAAGGGCGTAAGTTTCATGGAGCACAACCCCGAGTTCCACGGTCGGGCCCCCCGTCCGGACGAGCTGGAACGGGCCCTCCAGGAGCTGGCCGGAGACGAACCGTGAAGTTTCGATTGGGAATGGCCACCCGCGAAGCCTACGGCCGCAAGCTGGCCGAACTCGGCGCAATCCACCCGGAAATCGTTGTGGTCAGCGGCGACCTGGCCAAGTCCACTTACATTTACCTGTTCCGGGAGCGCTTCCCGGACCGGTTCTTCGAGCTGGGGATCTCCGAGCAGAACATGATGGGGGTCGCCGCCGGTCTGGCCCTTTGCGGCAAGACGGTCTTCGTGAGCACCTTCGCCGTCTTCGCCACGAGCCGTTGCTACGACCAGATCCGGGTTTCGATTGCCCAGCCCCATCTGAACGTAAAAATTGTCGCCAGTCACGGGGGAATCACCGTCGGCGAAGACGGCGCTTCGGCCCAGGCGATTGAAGACGTGGCCCTCATGTGCGCCCTGCCGGGCTTTACGGTGGTCGTACCCGCCGACGAGGTCGAGACGGCCCAGGCGGTCGAGGTTGCGGCCCGCACCTACGGTCCGTTTTACATCCGGACCGGCCGGCCCCGGTTCCCGGTGGTTTTCGACGAGACCTACCGGTTCGAGCTGGGCCGGGCGGCCCTGATGCGGCCCGGCAACGACGTTACCCTGATCGCCAACGGGATCATGGTGGCCGCCGCCCTGGAGGCGGCCGATATCCTGGCCCGGGAAGGGGTGTCGGCCAGGGTACTGGCGATGGCGACGGTTAAACCGATCGACCGGGAGGCCATCGTTGCGGCGGCCGAAGAGACCGGGGCGATCGTGACCGCCGAAGAACACCTGGTGCAGGGCGCCCTCGGGGCGGCGGTCGCCCAGGTCGTGGCCGAGACCGTGCCGGTACCCGTGGAGTTTGTCGGCATCCGCGACCGCTACGGCGAATCGGGTAAACCCGAGGAGCTTCTGGAGAAGTTCGGCCTGACACCCGCCCACATTGCTGTGGCCGCCCGCCGGGCGATGGCCCGCCGGGATGCCCTCGCCCGGCTCCCCCGCCCGTTCGCAACTGAACTCCGCCCCTGACGGCGCCGTCGGGCCGGGAATCTTCCCGTTTTCGCGTCATTCCGGCAAGTCCGTGTTAAAATAAAAAGACAAGCGAGCCTGTGTCTCTAAAAGGAGCGGACTATGACCCAGGTCACCCCGGAGCTTGAGCAGGGGACCGGCCGCCGGACCAGGTCTAAGGTTGCGGTCCTTTTCACCACGCCCGAGACCGTCCTCGACGACTACCGGCGGCTTATGGGGCTGGCCGAATTCGAAAGGTTCCTGCCTAAGGATGTGCCGACCGTCCTCAAGGTCAACGTTTCCTGGCAGCACTTCTACCCGGCCTGCTCGACAACCCCCTGGCAGCTGGAGGGGGTTATCCGCACCCTCCAGCAGGCTGGCTATCGGGAGCTCATTGCCGCCCACAACAGCACGGTCGTCGTCGACGCCCACGTGGGCGAGGTTAACAACAAGCATCGGGTCGTCCAGGACCGCTACGGCCTGACCACGGTCCACCTGCAGGACCCCGACGTCCGCTGGGTCAAATTCGAGCCCCGCCGGCCGTTCCTGGTCCTCGACCAGGTCTACCCGGAGGGCGTCCACATCCCGGAAATCCTCATCGGCAAGAACATCATCCAGCTTCCGACCCTGAAGACCCACGTCTTCACGACGATGACCGGGGCGATGAAGAACGCCTTCGGCGGCCTCCTTAACGAACGGCGGCACTACACCCACTCGGTCATCCACGAGACCCTGGTTGACCTCCTCATGATCCAGCAGGAGATCCACCCCGGCCTCTTTGCGGTGATGGATGGCACCTTCGCCGGGGAGGGGCCCGGACCTCGGGCCATGCGGGTCCACGTCAAGAACGTCATCCTGGCCAGCGGCGACCCGGTGGCCCTCGACGCCACCGCCGCCCGGCTGATGGGCTTCGACCCCCTGAGCATAAAGTTCATCCGGCTCGCCCACGAGCTGGGGCTCGGCTGCGGCGACCCCAACGAGATCGAGGTCGTCGGTGCCGACATCTCCGGCATAAACTGGCAGTTCCGGGCCAACGAGGAGACCTTTGCGAGCTGGGGCCAGAAGCTGATTTACTGGGGTCCCCTTAAGCCGCTGGAGAAGTTTTTGCTCCGCAGCGTCATCGCCCCCTGGAGCTACCTGGCATCGAATCTCTACTTCAACGTCTACTGGTACAACCGGTTCGGCCGGGCCCGGGTGCGGGAGGCCCTCAAGACCCCCTGGGGCCAGCTCTTTCTGAAATACTGATATGGAGAACTACGGCCCGGCTACCTACGGCGACCGCATCGCCGAAATTTACGACGAGCTTTACGGGCCGCCGCTTACGGCCGAGACGGCGGCCGCCGTCGAGTTCCTGGCCGCCCGCGCCGGCCCGGGTCCGGCGCTGGAGCTGGGCATCGGCACCGGCCGCATCGCCCTGCCCCTGGCCGAGCGGGGCATCCCCGTCCACGGTATCGACGCCTCGCCGGCGATGGTGGCCCGGCTCCGGGCCAAGCCGGGGGGCGACCGGATTCCGGTGACCATCAGCGATTTCGCCGACGTCGGGGTCGACGGGCAGTTCCGGCTTGTTTTCGTCGTTTTTAACACGTTCTTTGGCCTGCCCACCCAGGAAGACCAGGTGCGGTGCTTTCGAAACGTCGCCCGCCGGCTCACCGACGACGGGTGCTTTGTTATCGAGGCGTTTGTGCCCGACCCGGCCCGGTTCGACCGGGGCCAGCGGGTCCAGACCGTAAGGATCGAACCGGACCGGGTTCACCTTCACGCCGCCGAGCATGACCCCGTAACCCAGCAGGTGAGGGGCACCCATATCCTCATAACCGCATCGGGCGTGAAGCTTTACCCGGCGGTGGTCCGCTACGCCTGGCCCGCCGAGCTCGACCTGATGGCCCGGCTGACCGGTCTTCGCCTCCGGGAACGGTGGGGCGGCTGGGGGCGGGAGCCTTTCACGGCCGAAAGCAGTTTCCACGTCTCCGTCTACGCCCGGGCGTGAGCCTGCAGGGATTCGGACGCAGGCTGGTCCTTGCCCTGGTCCTGGGGCTGGTCGTTTTCGCCGGCCTGAGCATCTACGCCGACATTAACCAGATGGGGCGGGCCGTCCTCAATTTCCCGTGGGAGCTTTTCATCCCGATCCTGGGCCTGACGTTTTTTAACTACGTCCTGCGGTTCGGCAAGTGGAGCTTTTACCTCAGGGTCCTGGGAATTAGCGGCCTGCGGGTAACCGACAGCCTGTTAATCTTCTTCGGCGGGCTGGCCATGGTCATCACCCCCGGCAAGGTCGGGGAGTGGCTGAAATCATACCTGCTTGAGCGCTACACCGGGGTGCCCTTTGCCCGGACGGCTCCCATCGTCGTGGCCGAACGGCTTACCGACGGCCTGGCCCTGCTTCTGCTGGCGGCCGCCGGCCTGGTCCGGTTCGGCATCGGCCTTCCGGTCGCGGCCGGGGTTATCTTCCTGGCCGCGGCCATCGTCGGGGTCTCCCTCAATCGCCGGGCCGGGGAGGTGGCGGCGGCCCTGGTCGAGCGGTTGCCGGTGGTCGGGCAGTATGCCGGCTGGGTCCGGGAGTTCCACGGCGGGGCCGGGGTGCTCTTCCGGCCGGGAAACCTGTTCGTGGCAACACTGATCGGACTGGTGTCCTGGTCGGGGGAGTGTCTTGCCTTCTACCTGGTGCTCAAGGGGCTCGGGGCTGATGGCGGGGCCGACCTGCTGGTTAAAGGCGCCTTTATCCTGTCGGTGGCCAGCCTGGGCTCGAGCCTGATGCTTAGCCCCGGCGGGCTCGGAATCGCCGAAGGTGGGATAACCGGCCTTACCCAGCTTCTGGTCGGCCTGCCGCCGGCCGAGTCGGCGGTGGCGGCCCTGCTCATCAGGCTTGGCACCCTCTGGTTTGGGGTGAGCGTCGGGACGGTGGCCCTGGCCCTTCTGCTGAGCCGGGACCGGGACTACCTGAACGGCTCTTCGTCCTCCTCGAATTCCTCGTCCTCGGCAAATGAGTCGTCGGAGTACACCCCGACTTCCCGGCCCTGGTAGACCGTCACGATGAAGTCGTCCCGGAGGACGTCGGCGCTCATCACCAGGTCCTCGTCGATCTTCTCGATGAGCTCCAGGATTTCGTCCTCGGTCAGGCCCTCCTCGACGGCCAGGGTGGCGTATACCACGTCCGAGGCGAAGTGGAGGTCTACCCGGCCGATCTGGCGGTCGTCCCGACTGATCTGGTAGCCCTCGGACGTCAGCGTTCTGATCTGCCTTTCAAAGCGATAGACACCCATTAAATCCCTCCGTCCGTTTTGCCGGCTACGGTCGAACATGGCCGTCGCCCAGGATGATCCACTTGTAGGAGGTCAGCTCCCTTAGACCCATCGGGCCGCGGGCGTGGAACTTCTGGGTGCTGATCCCCACCTCGGCGCCGAGGCCAAACTGGCCCCCGTCCGTAAACTGGGTGCTGGCGTTTACGTAGACGGCGGCCGCATCCACCTCGTCAAGAAAGCGCATGGCAGCACCGTAACTTTCGGTCACAATTGCCTCCGAATGGCCCGAACCGTACCGCTCGATATGTTCGAGCGCCTCCGTCAGAGAGTCGACCACCTTCACGGCGGCCCGGAGGGCCAGGAATTCGCGCCCGAAATCGTCCGGCTGGGCGGGCACAACACCGGCCTCAAACCCGGCGGACCGCAGGATACTCAGGCTCGCCTCGTCGCACCGCATCTCAACCCCGGCCTGGAGCCACTTTTCGGCGATGAGGGGCAGGAATACCGGGGCGATGGCCCGGTGGACGAGGAGGGTATCGAGGGCGTTGCAGATGGACGGTCGACGCACCTTCGCATTGTAGACGATGCGGACCGCCTTATCCAGGTCGGCGGCCTCATCCACGTAGGTGTGGCAGACGCCGATGCCGCCGGTCACGACCGGCATGGTCGCGTTTTCGGCCACATACCGGATTAGCTCGGCCCCACCCCGCGGCACCAGCAGGTCAATGTATTCCCGCATCCTGAGCATCCGGGCGACCAGGGCCCGGTCGGGGTCGTCCACGAACTGGACCGCCCCTTCCGGCACCCCGGCAGCCGTAAACTCCCGGGCCAGCAGACCGGCCAGGGCCCGGTTAGTGTTCAGGGCCTCCCGGCCGCCCCGGAGGATACAGGCATTCCCCGACTTGAGGCAAAGGCAGGCAATATCTACCGTGACGTTGGGCCGGCTCTCGTAGACCGCCCCGATTACCCCCAGGGGTACCCGCTTCTTGCCCACCTTAAGACCGTTCGGCAGGGTCCGCATGTCAAAGATTTCGCCGACCGGGTCGGGCAAGGCCGCCACGGCCCGGACGTCGTCGGCCAGGGACCGCAGCCGGTCCGGCGTGAGCAGCAGCCGGTCCAGCAGGGCCTCGGAGAGTCCGGCCGCCCGTCCGGCGGCCAGGTCCTCGGCGTTGGCGGCCAGGATCGTCTCCTGGTCCCGGACGAGGGCGTCGGCAACATTGTGCAGCGCCCGATTCTTCACCTCGGTGTTGAGATAAGCAAGCTTTCGGGCAGCGGCCCGGGCCGCCCGGCCCATCGCCTCAAGCCGTTCAACCGTGGTCGCCATGGTCAAACCTCCTTAGCGGCCTCCGGCATCAGAAGAGCACCAGGTTATTTCGGTGCACCACCTCGGCCCCGAAGGCGTAGCCGAGGATCTGGCCGATTCGCTCCGACCTTACGCCTTTGATTTTACCGAGGTCGGCCGCCGAATAGTTAACAATGCCGCAGCCGATCACTTCGCCGTCGGGACCGACCAGGTTCACGACGTCACCCCGGTCGAACTCGCCCCGGACCTCCCGCACTCCGGCCGGAAGCAGGCTCTTGCCGCGGTCACGCAGGGCTTCCACCGCCCCGGCATCCACCACGACCTCGCCCCGGGTCGAAAGGCCGCTGAGCATCCAGCGCTTGCGACTTTCGAGCCGCGTTGCCGCCGGCAGAAACCGGGTGCCGACCTGCTCGCCGGCAACCACCCGGAGCAGGATATCCGGCTCCCGGCCGTCGGCGATAACCACCGCCGTGCCCCCGGCGGTAGCCAGCTTGGCGGCCTGGACCTTCGTGGCCATCCCGCCGGTCCCCCGCTCGGAGCCGGCCCCGCCGGCGATCGCCTCGACCTGTTCGTCGATGCGCTCCACCACCGGGATGAGGCGGGCGTCGGGGCACCGCTTCGGGTCGGCGGTATAGAGGCCGGCGATATCGGTCAGGATAACCAGCAGGTCGGCGTCAACCAGGTTCGCCACCAGGGCGGAGAGGGTATCGTTGTCGCCGAACCGGGTCTCCCGGATCTCGTCGACGGCCACAACGTCGTTCTCGTTCACGATGGGCACAACCCCCAGGTCCAGGAGGGCGAGGAGGGTGTTGCGGGCGTTGAGATACCGGCCCCGGTCGGCCAGGTCGGCCCGGGTGAGGAGGGTCTGGGCGATGATGATGTCGTGCCAGCCGAACAGAAGGTCGTAAGCGTACATTAGCCGGCTCTGCCCCACGGCGGCCATCACCTGCCGGAAGGGGATATCCCGCCGGTCCCGGCGGACCCCAAGCCGCTGCCGGCCGGCCGCAATCGCCCCGGAGGTCACCAGGATCAGGTGCTTTCCGGCCCGATGAAGGGCTGCAATCTGGTCGACAAGCTGGCCCATCACCGCCAGGTTCAGGCGGCTCGTGCCGGCGGTAAGGACGTTCGTGCCGACCTTAACGACGATCCGGCGGGGACTTTCGGGGAAGCGACCGTTTCCGCAGGCCATCGTCTCCGCAAGGGCTGGCGAGCTTTACCCTCAGAATTATAACCCGGGCCGGTGGCCGTCTTTTATATCACCGGCGGACCAGGGGCAACAGGCTCCGGAAGGGCGCCGCCGGGCCCGCCGCCACCACATAGTCGCCGACTTTTAACGGCCGGTTAAGATAAGGGGACCCGGTCGGGTCCACCGGCGTCCCGTCAAAGTACGGCCGCCAGGCGCCCGGCGTTCCGCCCTCCCGCACCTCGAAGTGGAGGTGGACCCCGGTCGTCCAGCCGTAGTCGCTCTGGTCGGCCAGCCGCTGGCCGGTCCAGACAAAGTCGCCGACGTTGACGTATTTTGTCCGCCAGTGGGCATAGTAGGTGGCGACGTGGATACTACCCATATAGCCGTGGTCCAGGATGATGAGGTTGCCGTACCCGCCGTACGGCCCGCTCCAGGCGTCCCCGGCCCAGACGACCCGGCCGGGGTACGCCGCCACGATGGGCGCCTGGGCCTCGGGTAGACCGAACGGTTTGGCGATATCCAGCCCCGGGTGGCCGGGCCGGAACGTATCACTCACGTACCCGGTGGAGGGGATGCCGAAACCCGTGCCCAGTGCCCCAACACCCGGGGCCAAAGCTGCCGGCTCCGCCGGCCCGAACCGTTCGAGCGGCCGCACCCACCCCGCCTTAAGGTCAACCAGGATTAACCCGGCCCCATGGTCGAGGACCACCCGGCCGGCCTCGCTCCAGGCCGCAAACCTGACCTCCGCGCCCCCGGTCCGGACCCGGGGAACCTCCGGCAATATCTCCGGGCGGCCGCCGACCTCCCCGTCCGGCGAAACCCAGACCGGCCTGCCGCCTACCCAGTGGGGAAACGACCCCGGCCCGAGGGTCCGCAACCGGCCGGTCTCCACTTCGACCGTCATGACCCGGCGGCCAGAGCCACCCGGTTCCGGCCGTTCAAAGGCCAGGGTCCCCGAGTCCGGGGACCAGACCGGGTTCTCGGCCGGCCCGCCGGCAACCGGCCTCGAGCCTCCGGTCCCGAGGTCGAGGACCCAGAGGCCGGTCTCCCCCGGCTCGCCGGCCAGGAAGGCAACCCGTTTGCCGTCGGGTGAGACCCGTGGGCCGGTCAGCCGGTCCGGCCGGGTCAGGAGGGTTATCGGACCGCCCTCCGGGCCGACCCGAATCAGGCTGAAAGTGCCGGCCTCGTCCCGGGCCACCAGGACCAGGTCCCCGTTGGGGAAATAGTCCGGGAAGCCGACCCAGCGGATGCCGCCGGCGGGTAACCGCAGCCGCGCTTCAGCCGTTCCGGCACCGGGTCGCACCTCCCAGACCTCCCGTCCGCCCCCGGTCACCACCGCCAGGCGGGTCGAATCCGGCGACCACCGGAGGCCGGAGACGGCCCCGACGGGGAACGTTCTTACGGCTCCAGCCGTCAGGTGACGGACCCCGGGCCGGTAGTCGGAGTCCGTGAACCCGAGCCAGACCCCGTCGGGGGAGATGGCAAAGGGCGGCCGCATCGTCGGCCCGGCCTGCCCTCCGCCCACCCCGGGCCCGGCCGCCCAGGCGACGGCCAGAACGACCAGGATGGCCGCCCGCCTGAACCGGCCTACTTTACCACCCCCGCCACAGGGCCTGCACCTAGCGGGTTACACCCCGTTTCCGGAGCTCCTCGACCTGGGCGGGGGTGTAGCCCAGGGCCGTCAGGATCTCGTCGGTGTGTTCGCCGAGGGCCGGTGAGGCCGACCGGGCCTCCAGGGGCGTCTCGCTCATGGTAATAATGGGGCCGACCATCTTGATGCGGCCGACGACCGAATGGTTGAGCTCGACCACCAGGTTGTTGGCCAGCACCTGTTCGTCTTCAAAGAGCTCTTCGGTGAACCTGACGGGACCGGCCGGAATCCCGGCCTCATCGAGGATACGGAGCCATTCGGCCGTCGTCCGCTGCCGGAAGACCGCCTCAGCCTGTCGGGTCAACTCCTTGCCGAATTCGATGGCCCGGGGACTCTGCGGGTCGTAATCGGGGTCGAACCGGATGTCATGAAGTCCCAGCACCTCCAGCAGCCGCTTGCGCAGGGGGTCGCTCAGGCAGCCCACGGCGATGACGCCGTCCGCCGTCTGGTAGGTCCGGTAGTAGATATTTCCGGGTGGGCGGGGCCGAAACTCCAGGTAACGGGCGTAAATCTCCTCAAAGGGCCGGCCTTCGGCCCGCATCCGCGCTAGGTCGGCCATAAACTGCCGGTAGGGCTCGGCGTCGATGAGGTCAATCCACGTAAAGCGCGACGTCTGAAGAGCCAGGGCACTGGCCAGCAGGGTCGTCTCAATCTTCTGGCCCTTCCCTGTGCGTTCCCGGGCGTAGAGGGCGGCGCAGATCCCCCAGGCCATGGCCAGGCCGGTGGCAAAGTCGGCGATAGCGCTCGACACGATGTACTGGGGCACGCCGTCCACGATTTTCCCTTCGCTGGCCATGAGCCCGCTGATCGCCTGGGCGACGATATCGTAGCCCGGACGCTGGCTGTGGGGACCCTGCCGGCCGAAGGCCGTGTTGTCGCAGTAGATGAGCCTGGGGTTGATGGCCGAGAGCCGCTCGTAGTCAATTTTGAGCTTCCGGGAGACGTCGGGTCGGTAGTTGACGATGACCACGTCGGCGCCGGCCACCAGCCGGTCGACGATCTGGGTGGCCTCGGGTTTGGTCAGGTCCAGGGGCAGGCTGCGCTTGCCCCGGTTCAGGGAGATGTAAGTCCGGCTCTCAAGGGGCACGAACTGCATGTTGAGCCGCCAGGGCTCGCCCCCCGGCGGCTCGATTTTGATGACGTCGGCCCCCATGTCGGCCAGGAGCATCCCCGCGAACGGGCCGGCGATGATCTGAGAAAATTCGACGACCTTGATTCCGGCGAGTGGTCCCGGCATGGCAATTCCCCGGTGAGGCACGGTCTCGGCGCTAATTTAGGTTACCCGATTTGCCCGACCGTTACCAGGCCGTTGCGGACCCGGCGATCCCTTCTTGCCAGGCAGCCGGTTTATAATCTTTGTGGTATACTTTCGGCGTTGAATTCAGGCGGTTGTGAGGCGGATGACACTGGCCGAGATTCGGGACCTGGCAATTATAATCCTGGCCGTTATAATGACCCTGCAGAGCCTGGTGATGCTTGTGGCCGGGCTCGTCGTAATCCGGGTCGCCCTCGGCCTGAAGCCGCGGGTGGAAGATATCCTGGCAAACGCCCAGCGGACCGCGGCCGACATCCGGGGCACGGTCCGGTTCACGAGCGACCAGGTGGCGAGGCCGATCATCCGCACACTTGCCGTCGTCGCCGGAGTCCGGAAGGGTAGTGCGGTACTGGCCAGCAGACTTTTAAGGAGGGGTTCGCGTGATGGAAGACCGAGGTAGCGGCATGAGTTTCCTGGTCGGTTTTCTGCTCGGAGGCCTTACCGGGTTCGCCCTCGGCCTGCTTTTTGCCCCGCAGTCGGGTGTCGAGACCCGGGAACGGCTCCGGGCCCGGACCGCGGAGCTGCGGGGCCGCGTCGAGGAGCTGACCCAGCGGGCCCGTGCCACGGCCGAGGAGGCGGTGGAATCGGCCCGGGCCGGCTTCCGGGAGGCGGCCGAGCAGGCCCGGGCGGAGCTTGAGCGCCGCCAGCAGGAGCTGCAGGAGCTCCTGCGCCGGGAGCGGGAAGAAACGTCATTTTAACCGGGCGGCTCAGCCGTCAAAAAACCCGGGCCGCGTCCACAAGACGCGGCCCGTACTTTCAGGGGCGGAGAGGGTGGGATTTGAACCCACGAGGGAGGGTTACTCCCTACCCGCTCTCCAGGCGGGCGCCCTAAACCGGACTAGGCGACCTCTCCGTGCCGATAAAGATTATACCAGGCGCCGTTGTCCCCGCGGACCAAATTGTATTAACATCAGGTAGCCGGATCTCACCGGACGGCTTTTACCAGGAGGCGGCAGAATGCTTACCCGCACCCGAACTCCCCGCGAGTTCTCCCTGGACCTCAAGTACATTGCCGAGGAAGGCACTATCTACCTGACCGGCATCCAGGCCCTGGTCAGGGTACCCCTGGACCAGCGCCGGGCCGACCGGCGCCGCGGCCTCCGGACTGCCGGATTCATCTGCGGCTACCCGGGTTCGCCCCTCGGCGGGTTTGACCTGGAGCTAATGCGCCAGGCCCGGCTCCTCCGAGAGCACGAAATCTTCTTCACGCCCGGAGTCAACGAAGACCTGGCCGCAACCGCCGTCTGCGGCAGCCAGCTTGCCACCTCGTTTCCGGGTCCGAAGTATGACGGCGTCCTTGGCATCTGGTTTGGCAAGGCCCCGGGTGTCGACCGGAGCGGCGACGCCCTGCGGCACGCCAACTTCGTGGGGGTGTCCCGAACGGGCGGCGCGCTGGCCTATGCCGGCGACGACCCGACCTGCAAGTCTTCAACCCTGCCCAGCGCCACCGAAATGGCCCTGGCCGACCTGGGGCTCCCGGTGCTTTTCCCCGGCAACGTCCAGGAGGTCCTGGACCTGGGCCTGCACGGCTTTGCCCTCTCCCGCTGTTCGGGGCTCTGGGTTGCCCTGAAAATCGCCACCAACGTCGCCGACGGGGCCGGGACGGCCGAGGTTTCGCCCGACCGGATAACCCCCGAGCTCCCGGTGCTCGAGGTCAACGGTCGGCCGTTCGAGCACCGGCCGAACCCCCGGGCGATGGCAACGCCGGCCATCCTCGAGGTGGAGCGGGAGCTCTTTTACGCCCGCCTGGAGCTGGCCCGCCTCTACGCCCGGGCCAACCGGCTGAACCGGGTCGTGCTGCCCACCCGGCCAGCCTGGCTCGGCATTGTGGCGGCCGGCAAGACCTTTTATGACGTCCGGCAGGCCCTGGCCGAGCTTGGCCTCGACGATGACACCCTCCGCCGGCTCGGGGTCCGGCTCTTCAAGCTAAGCCAGGTCTTCCCCCTCGAGCCCTGGACGGTAAGGGAATTTGCCGAGGGCCTCGAAGAGGTCCTTGTCGTCGAAGAAAAGCGGCCCTTTATCGAATCCGCCATCCGGGACATCCTCTATTCATTGCCCGACCGGCCGGTGGTGGTCGGCAAGTTTGACGAGGCCGGGCAACCCCTGGTGCCGGGTTACGGCGAGCTGGACGCCGACACGATCGCGCCGGTCATCGCCGGGCGGCTGCTGCGCCGGGTGCGGATCGAGTCGGTCGAGGCCCGCCTCCGCCGGCTGGAGGCCGCAAAAGCCAGGCCGGCGACCCTGACCGTCGTTCGGACGCCCTACTTCTGTTCGGGCTGCCCCCACAACCGGTCGCTGGAGGTTCCGGCCGGGAGTCTGGTCGGGGCCGGAATTGGCTGCCACGGCATGGTCCTGATTACCCAGCGGGAGACCATCGGTCAGGTGACCGGCATCACCCACATGGGCGGTGAGGGGGCCCAATGGGTTGGGATTGCGCCCTTTACAAGCTCCCCCCACTTCTTCCAGAACCTCGGCGACGGGACCCTCTTCCACTCGGGTTCGCTGGCGATCCGGTTCGCCGTCTCGGCCGGGGTGAATATTACGTATAAAATCCTCTACAACAACGCCATCGCCATGACCGGCGGCCAGCCGATCCCCGGCGCCACCGGGGTCGCCGAGCTGACCCGCATGCTGGAGGCCGAGGGCGTTCGCAAGATCATCGTGACCACCGACGACCCGAAGAAATACCGGGGGGCGCGGCTGGCGCCGAACGCCGAGGTCTGGCACCGGGACCGGCTTGTTGAGGACCAGGAGTTGCTGGCGTCGATTCCCGGGGTCACCGTGCTTATCCATGACCAGATGTGCGCCGCCGAAAAGCGGCGGCTCCGGAAACGGGGCCGGCTCCCGGACCCGCCGGTCCACGTCTACATCAACGAGCGGGTCTGCGAGGGGTGCGGCGACTGCGGCCGCAAATCCAACTGCCTGAGCGTCCAGCCGGTCGAAACCGAGTTCGGCACCAAGACCCAGGTCCACCAGTCCTCGTGCAACAAGGACTACTCGTGCCTGCTGGGGGACTGCCCGTCGTTCATCACCGCCGAAGTCAAGGACCGGCCGAAGGGCCGGGAGCGGACCTATCCGACCTTTGAGTTCGACCTGCCCGAGCCGGAGCTGAAGGTTCCGGCCGACGGCTACTCCGTCTACATGATGGGCATCGGCGGGACCGGCGTGGTGACCGTCAACCAGATTCTCGGGACGGCGGCCCTGCTCGACGGCAAGCACGTCCGGGCCCTCGACCAGACCGGCCTGAGCCAGAAGGGCGGGCCCGTGGTCTCCCACCTGAAACTCTTTGACCGGGAGCCCGAGGTCTCCAACAACGTCTCGGCCGCCGGCGCCGACCTTTACCTGGCCTTCGACCTCCTGGTCGGGTCCCAGCCGGCCAGCCTGGCCAAGGCCGACCCTGACCGGACGGTGGCCGTCGTCTCGACCAGCCGGGTGCCGACCGGCCAGATGGTAACCAATAACCGGCTCGGGTTCCCGGAGCTTTCAAGCCTCATCGAACGGATTGAAGCCGTCACCCGGAAGGAGCACAACGTTTACCTGGACGCCCAGCTCATTGCTGAGACCCTCTTTAATGACCACCTGGCCGCCAACATCGTGCTCCTGGGGGCGGCTTACCAGGCCGGAACAATCCCGGTCTCGGCCGAAGCCATCGAGCAGGCGATCCGGCTGAACGGCGTGGCCGTCGAGATGAACCTGCTGGCATTCCGCTGGGGCCGGCTGGCGGTGGCCGACCCCCACCGGGTCGACGTGGAGCTCCTGCGGGCCACCCGCCGGGCCGAGCGGCCGGCGCCGGCCCTGAGCCCCGAGGTCCGGGCCCTAATTGACTCCGTCGGTGCCGAGGGCGAACTGCGCCGCCTCCTCGAAATCCGGGTGCCCGACCTGGTCGACTACCAGGACCTGGCCTATGCCCGCCGTTATGTCGAGTTTGTCCGGTGGGTTCGGGAGGCCGAGGCCCGGCGGGCGCCGGGTCGGACGGCCATTGCCGAGGCCGTGGCCCGGTATCTTTACAAGCTGATGGCCTACAAGGACGAGTACGAGGTTGCCCGGCTCCACCTGGACCCGGCCGTCCGGTCGGAGCTGGAGGCCCGGTTCGGCCGGGGTGCCCGCATCTACTGGCACCTGCACCCGCCCCTGCTCCGGGCCCTCGGCCTCAAGCACAAAATCAGGCTGGGGCCGTGGTTCGGGCCGGTCTTTCGGGTGCTCCGGGCGATGCGGCGGCTCCGGGGAACACCGCTGGACATCTTTGGCTATACCCCCATCCGCCGGCTGGAGCGCCAGCTCATCGACGAGTACCGGTCCCTGGTCGAGCGGGCCATCGAAAAGCTTGACGGCTCAAACTACGACGTGGTTCTGGCGATCGCCTGTCTGCCGGATGAAATCCGGGGTTACGAGGCGATCAAGCTGGCGGGGGTGGAGCGTTACCGCCGGCGGGCCGCCGAGCTGATGGCCAGGCTTGAGGCCGGCTCCTGACGGCCGGGCCGGCCAGCCCTTACCCTGACGCCCTCCCGGCGGTGGCTTCGGCCAGCGGGCGCACGGAGGCCACGATGTCCTTGTAGGCCGGAATCCTGGCCAGGGGCGACCGGCTGGTCGGGTCGACCAGAACGTTCCCCTCGGGCCAGTAAACCTGGAGGGTCCCGGCCGCCACCGGGGCCGGAAAGACCCGCCCCCGGAAAACCCCGTGCTCATTCACCAGCTCCACCGGCTGGCCGGGCCGCAGGCCGAGGCGGTCCAGGTCGGCCGGGTTCATTAGAATGCCGTCCCGGGGGGCCAGGTTGATGGGGTCGACATCGGCCTGGACCATGCTGTTGAACTGCTTGCCGCGGCGGGTGACCACCAGGAACCGTTCGGCCGGAACCTGACGTGGGCCAACCGTTATCGGCTTAAAGTGGGCCCGGCCGTCGGGGGTGGGGAACTGCCAGCCGGCGCACAGGAGCGGGCCCCCGTACTGGAAGCTATCGCCGGCCCGGCGGAGGTGCTGGATGCCGTCGTAGGCCGGGATGCAGCGGGCGATTTCGGCCCGGATCTCGGCCGTATCTTTAAAAACCAGCCGGTCGGCCAGCTCAGGCTTGACCCGGCGGGCCAGCTCCAGGAAGACCTCCCACTCCGGGCGGGCCTCCCCGACCCGGGGGCCGGGAATTTCCGGGCTGAGGATAACCCGGCGCTCGGTAGTGGTTTCGGTGACGCCGCCCGGCATCTCGTAGCGGGTGGCGGCCGGCAACAAAACGACCGTGTCGGCCGGCTCGACCAGCATCTGGGTCGAAAGGGCGATGTCCACGTGCACCCGCAGGGGGATACGGCCCAGGGCCGCCTCGACGCCCGCCGGGTCGGGCATCACCTCGTTGAACCCGCCACCCACCGAGACCAGCACGTCGATATCGCCCGCCCGGGCCGCATCCAGCATCTCCGGGACCGTCAGGCCGGGGCGGTCGGGCACGGGGAAGCCCCACAGCTCCGAGAAGCGCCGGGCATTCTCGGGGGTGATGGGCAGGCCGCCGGGGAAGACGGTGGCGTAGGCGCCCATCTCGGCCCCGCCCTGGACGCCGGAATGGCCCCGGACCGGCATGAGGCCGCAGCCGGGCCGGCCGACGAATCCCTTAAGCAGAGCCAGGTTTATGATGGCGTGGACGTTGTCTTCCCCGCACGTGTGCTGGGTAATACCCATGCCCCAGACGAAGACGGCCCGGTTGGCCCGGCCTACCAGCTCGGCAAAGGCCCGCATCTCGGACCGGGAGAGGCCGCTATCCCCCTCAAGCGCCTCCCAGGGGGCGGCCTCCACCGCGGCGGCAAACTCGGAAAACCCGGCCGTGTGCCTGTC
>FWWL01003189.1_pt1 | contig 30923 bp, 20 predicted proteins | sample 2228331 | NCBI WGS metagenome assembly FWWL01 (sample SAMEA103939775, study PRJEB20133) | metagenome
TGCGGCGGATGAGCATCGCGCCCAGCCCCATCGAGAGGGCCAGGATGCTCGCAGGCTCGGGAACGCAGCAGGCGACCACGTTGTCCACCGACAGCGAGACCGGCTGTCCGCTCACGGAGCCCAGCTTGATGGCCACCACGACCTCGCCCTGGCTGAACACCAGTCCACCGTTTCCGGTGGGCAGCGGGCTCAGTCCCGCGGCCTGCCAGGTCCACAGGGTCGGCGGATTGAGGCCCCACGAGTCCTTCTTGAACGCGATGTCGGCCGCATTGCCGGTATCGATGATGTTCACGATGGCCGCGTCCGGGGTCCCGGGAGCCACGGAGAACAGCATGATCTCCGCCCACCCGGCCGGACCGATGTCGCCCTTCCAGAGCGCGTTGACGACGGCCACGTAGCCCGCCGGGCAGCTGAACCTCTGATACCAGCCGAAGCTGCCCGTACCGCCCTGCGCGATGGAGAGGGTCCCCTCGGGCGGGGTCGGCCCGCCGGAGGTCGTGCCCCAGTTCACGCCGGAGCTCCAGGGGGCCAACCAGCGGGTCCAGCCCGTCTCTCCTGCGGAGAAGTCACCGTTCACCAGCGCCCCGGCGAACGCCGAGCTGCCGATAACGGCAAGAGCGACTGCGAATAGCAGGACTTTCTTCATCCTTTCACCTCTGTCTTTCCTCGAAACGGTAGACCTGCCGGTCGGCGGGTCCTCTTACTTCCTGCGGCGGATGAGCATCGCGCCCAGCCCCATCGAGAGGGCCAGGATGCTCGCAGGCTCGGGAACGCAGCAGGAGGTCACATTGTCCACCGACAGCGAGACCGGCTGCCCGCTCACGGAGCCCAGCTTGATGGCCACGACCACCCAGCCCTGGCTCGTGACGATGCCGCCGTTGCCGCCGGGCATCGGACTCAGGCCGGCCGCCTGCCAGCCCCAGGACGCCGGCGGATTCAGGCCCCAGGAATCCTTTTTGAAGGCGATGTCAGCCGCGTTGCCGGTGTCGATGCGGTTCACGATGGTTGCATCGGGAGTGCCGGGGGCGACGCTGAACAGCATGATCTCAGCCCAGCCCGCGCTTCCGATGTTTCCGGACCAGAACGCGTTCAACGTGGACACCCAGCCCGCGGGGCACTCGTACACCTGATACCAGCCGAAGCTGCCCTGCCCGAACAGAGACGCGGTCGCCTCCGGAGGGGTGGGGCCGTTGCTGGTGATGTCCCAGACGTTGCCGACGCTCCACGGAGCGGCCCAGCGGGTCCAGTTGGCCTCGCCCGCGGAGAAGTCGCCGTTGACGATGCCCGCGAACGCCGAGCTTCCGACGACCAGCATCGCAACCGCAAGAAGAACAACCCTTCTCATCTTCACCTCTTCCTTTCCTCTGTCTTCTTTGACCTGTCCGGCCAGGCCGACGTCCGGGACCCCCTTGCGAAAGCACTCCAGGTCCTCGTCCTTCCCGGCCCCGGGTCCTCAGCGTTCCCACCCCGCGTTCGCCGGGAGGGGCGCCGCGGACTCCCGCGCCGCTCAGGCTCCTTCAGACGCAAACCAGCATCGTATCTTCAGACTACCGCTGTCCCCCGTCCATGTCAACCCGAAGGTGCGGAAATCTAGCAATTGTACGGGGTTGGACCTGCGACATCCTGAGCCACAGCACGGCCACGTAGGGCGGAAGGGCGGTGGTCAAGCAGAGCCAGAAAGCCTCCTCCGGCCCGCTCAGCGCCCTTGCGTCGGTCAGGAAGATGCGCAAAGCCGAGAGCGCAAGCCACGCCCACCCCGCCAGCCGCAGAGCCCGCAGCACTGAATAGCCCGGCCCCTCGTCCGTCCCGCGCGGGTCTGCAGGCGGCTCCGTCCGGCCCCGCGCCACGAGCGATGCCGCCGCCCATGGAGGCGCCAGGGCCAGCGCCGTCAGCGCGAGGTCGCCCGCTAGGCTCTCCGACACCTGCAGCGCCAGGATGACCGGCCACTGCACAAGGGCGGCCGCGCCCGCGCCTGCCGCGAAGAGCAGGGGATTCACCGGCAGGAATCCCCCGGCAGGCGGGCGGTGTCAGTCCAGGTCGCAGAGCGATTCCACATACTCCCGGCTCCCGTCGGCGGCCCAGGCGTCCAGCTCCGCCGGGTCTTTCAGCTGCTGCCCGCGCATCCGGGGCACCACCAGATAGCCGCACCGCACATCCGGAAGAGCCGTCATATCCCCCCACAGCTTCTCGAACTGCGCCACCGGATAGACGTCCTCCTGGCCGTGCCCCCACCGGTATTTCACATCCTTGATGGTGACGTAGGTGGGCAGCCTCTGCGCCACGCCTCTCACCGCCGCGTCGATCTTCTCCTGAGGGCCGGACAGGTCTTCGCGCCGGAGCCCGAACAGCCCCAGCAGATCGTCCACCTGCACCCACGTGGTCAGCGTGTTGTAGAAGCGAAGCTCCAGTTCCACGTCGTCACGGGGCTGGGCAAGCCCCTCCAGCAGCCTCACCCTCCCGTTCACGCGGGCCAGACCGCCTCCGCGGTCGCCGATGCGGCGCGGGACCACTTCGTAGGTCAGCGTGTTGCCGGATTCCAGATGCCATCCCAGCGCCGCGGGGTCCAGGTCGGCGCCCAGTGTGTCGATGTTGTGCAGCATCAGGGTCTGCACCTGAGGGTTCTCCGCCAGCAGCAGCCCCAGGATGCCGTTGCGGAGCATGTTCGGCACCTCGTACCAGTGGCCGGGAGGATTGAACCGCTGCAGAGGGAGGTTGTCGGTGTAGTCGCTGCCCTCTCCGCGTGCCCGGGCCCAGTCCATGAGCGCGGCGCGGGCGGCATCGCGGACCTTCTGCTTCTGCTCGTCCAGGATCTCCTGAGGCTGGTCCTCCCACATGAACACCAGGTCGCGCACCATCGGGACCAGCCTCTGCCCGATGGAGCGTCCGCGCGACAGATACACCGGCCCGTCGTAGGAGCAGTTCCCGGTCCGCTCCAGATACCGTTCCAGCGGAGCGTGGGTCAGGTAGCTGGTGGAGACAGCGTGTGGCGGAGGGGCGCCGAACAGCCGCGCGGCCCGGCGGCTTTTCGCCAGATGGATCTCCAGAAACGTGCGATGGCGGCCGGACAGCGCGGCGAACGGGTTGATGGCCTTGATGACCCCCGCCCCGCCCGTCCACCGGCTGCCCACTCCTCCCGCCAGCGACAGGACGGCCACCCGGCCCTCCCGGAGGGCGCGCTCCCCGGCGGCGCGGTACCGTCCGCACTCGCGCAGGAACGCCACATCCTCGTCCCGCACGTCGGTCACCTGCGTCTCCAGAGGAAGCCGGTTCCTCGCCAGCCCGATGCGCCCGGCCCGCAGGTCCGAGCGCACCTGCTCGTGGTGGATGGGGTCGAACCCGTTCTCGCGCTTGATGCGCTCCGCCTCCTCGTCCCACGCCGCCCGGTCGCCCCGCGGGGCCGCGTCGGGAGCCCGGAACAGCGCGCTGACCACCGTCTGCAGAAGCCGGAAGCTCTCCGCCCTCTCCGAGCAGCGGCCCGTGAACAGGTCGAACTCCTCCCGCCGCTCCGCTGTCAGATCGTCGCGCTCACCGCGGGCCAGAGCCGGGAGATGCAGGCCGTAGTAGCGGTCCGGCATCAGCGCGTCCGCGCCGGTCGAAAGCCGCCCCACGCTCCCCTCGCCGTTGATGCGGAAGCGATACACCAGGGGCTCGATGGCGAAGGGGAGGGCATCCTGCAGTTCGCCCTTCAGGGCGCCCATGATGTCCAGCACCTCGTCCCGGAAGCGCTCCGAGCGCGAGGGCGCCACGAACATGGCCATCCCCCCTCCGGACATCCCGCCCAGCATGAGGAACCCGCGGAAGTCCGGCCCCAGCCGCTCGCGGGAGCGGGCGATGAGCGCCTCCGTGAAGGCGTTGGTCACCCAGGGGATGATGGTCTTGAGCGGGCCGTCCCAGTTGCGCGTGGTGCAGGCCGCCAGTCCCTGCACATCTCCCGCCCGCAGGCACTCCAGGATCTCGTCGAAGATGCGCCGGAGCTCCTGCCGCGCGCTCCACTCCGGCTCCTTGCGCAGCAGGTAGCGCTCGGTCACCATCTCCAGGATGGGACCGACATTCTGCGCCAGCCCTCCGTGCACCACCACCAGCGACTCGCAGATGAGCCTCTCCACCTCCGGGTGCACCCGGTCCGGCCCCAGGATGGTGTGGCGCGGGAGAAGCCGTCCCCTGCTGACGCCGTATTCGGGGTCTCCCGGTCCCGCGAACGCCCCTTCGATGAGCTTCAGTCCCGGCCAGATGCCGCCCGAGTCCTGCCAGCCTCCCCCGGACCCTCCCAACCACTCGCCCAGGATGGCCCGGGACGCAACCACCCGCCGTTCGCTCTCCGTCAGCTGGCCCTCCAGCGAGCCTGCCTGCCCGGACGCGCGCATCAGCGCGGCGATGATGCCGGCCAGCAGGTTCGTCGAGACGGCCAGCCGCGAGCCCTTCGGGATGTCGTTCACGCTCGTGACCAGTTCGAACCCCATCCCGGGGCCCACCACCCGCGCCAGCACCTCCGCCAGCGGCTGACGGCACCCCTCGAACGAGGGCGGGAGGATGCCCGACGCGATGATGCCGGCCTTGAGGAGGCTGAGGTAGTCGTTTCCGAAGTTGAAGAGGTCGGCGAAGTCGGTCACGTCCTTCGTGGAGCCCAGGTCCACGCTGGTCAGTCGGACCACCGGCTCCGGGACGACGCGGAAATAGACCTCGATGGGCGGACGGACGTCCGGGTCGCGCCCGTGGACGCCCAGGTCCACCGAGATGTTCAGCACCCGGGCGCCCTCCGGGTAGTCCATCCCCAGGAAGAAGATGTCCGACCATCCGCTGTGGCTCAGGTCCAGGCGCACGGGCGTGGTCTCGCGCAGCACGGGATACAGCCGGCAGCCCCGCTCCCGGCGGAGGAGTTCCGGGCGGATGCGCACAGGGTGGTCCTCCGAATGCGCCACGCGGAACATCCACTGGTTCCCGCGCGTGGCCCGGACGCTGCGGCGCACCTGGTCCGCCAGAGTCTGGAAGGTCAGCTGATGGTAGGCGGCGGCCAGCGCGCTGCACAGGGCCCCGTTCGGGCCGGAGGCGCGAAGGGCTGCCTGGAACACCGAGATGGCCTCCTCGAACCTCCTCGACAGCAGGTGCTCGAATCCCGCGAACGGCACCACCCCGGAGTCCGGCAGCTCCGGTGATTCCATGAGATGGAACCTGTACAAATAGTAAAGGAAGCAGCAGGCACGGACCCGCTCGTAGAGATTGCCGGCGGAGCGCCGGAAGGCGTCCAGTTCCGCGCAGGCATCAAGAAGCCGCCGGGCGTCCATCCCCGCCACAAGCTCGTTCAGCGGGCGGTCCCGCTCCCGCGGGTCGGAGGATGCGATGGTGCCGAGCAGCGGGTTCATCCGGCCGTCTCCCCCCGGGCCGCGTCGCGGCGGCGGGACTCGATGAGGAGCTCCACCACACTGGCGAGCGCTTCATCGGCGTCCCGGCCGGCCAGCGCCAGCGCCAGCTGCGCGCGCATCAGCCCCAGCTTCTGCCCGATGTCGTAGCGGGAGCCCAGGACCTCCAGCGCAAGGTATTTCTCCCGCCGGGCCAGCTCGTCCAGCGCCGGGGTCAGCAGGCACTCCGCCCCGTCTCGGAGCTGCTCCTCCAGGATGTCGAAGACCCCGGGCGTCAGGACGTGGATGCCGAAGAAGCAGAGATAGTGTCCCGTCCGCAGGCCGGGCGTCACCAACTCCAGTTCCGCGGTGGTGATGGAGGGCTTCTCCAGGATGTGCTCCACCTGATAGACCCCCGGGGAGTCCTCCACCATCCGGCCCGCCAGAGTGCCGAAGTTGCGGATGAGGCTCTCGCGCGTCACCTGCACTCCCGAGACGGAGCACTCTTCCGAGCGGGCCAGAGTGGTGATCTGCCGGGCGCAGGGGATTCCCGGACGGCTGGAGATGTAGACGTGATCCTCCAGCAGCAGGAGGAACGGCTCGCCCGCGGTGAACTCGCGGGCGCAGAAGACAGCGTGGCCGTATCCGCGAGGCTCCTCCTGGACCGTGAAATGCAGGCGCCTGAGCAGGTCGTCTATCTGTCCTGCCTGCCGCTCCGCCCATTCGCTGCCGCCGTGTGCGGCCAGCAGGTTTTCGCGCAGGCGGGTCAGCTGCGCCGGGTATTCCTCCGGGTCGCCCGGCGCGCAGACCAGGCAGATGTCCTCGGCTCCGGCGGCGACTGCCTCTTCCGCGATGAGCTGGATGACGGGTTTGACGAGCCCGTCCACGTCGGCGACGGGCAGCATGGCCTTCTGGACGGTGCTGGCGGCGGGGTAGAGACGGGCTCCCCGGCCCGCCGCGGTGATGACGGCTTTCTTCACGTTCATGTCCGGTCGTCCCCTGAAAGCTTCCGTGGAGGGTGAGCGGCGGTGCGGGCGGGCCGCAGCCGCTCTTCCGCTCTTCGACGTTAGGCCTATCGTCCCCTTCCCGGGAGCCCCTGCCCGAACCCCTCCGGGAGGGTGAGGCTCCTGCCGAACCTCTCTGGGGCGGGACCGACGGGTCTTTCCGGGCGGCTCAGCGGGAGCTTCGCCCTCCCGGCGTGCAGACGCGGGCGGCTATGAGCCGGAAGGCCCGCCCCGTCAAGATGATGCTGGCCGGTCCTCCTTCTTCCCTCGGGGGCGAAGGTCGGGATGAGGGGGAATCCCTTGACCATCGACGGCCATCCCATCACCCTCACCCCGTCCCTCTCCCATCGAGGGATAGGGGGCCTTGCCCGGCCGCGCTTTCCCCGGGAGGGTGAGCCCGCCTTGCGTGGCCCGCCAAGACAGAGTCCCTAGCTTGGCCCGCCTTGGGAGGGTGAGGCTCCTGCCGAACCCCATCCTCGGGACAGATGGGTCTTCCGGGCGGCTCAGCGGGAGCTTCGCCCTCCCGGCGTGCCGACGCAGGCGCCTATGAGCCGGAAGGCCCGCCCCGTCAAGATGATGCCGGGCGGTCCTCCTTCTCCCCTCGGGGGAGAAGGCCGGGATGAGGGGGAATCGCTTGACCATCGACGGCCATCCCATCACCCTCACCCCGTCCCTCTCCTTTCCGGCAAGACGTGAAGAAGGGCCGCCCCGGAGGGCGGCCCGAAGGAATGTCTGTTGAGTGAGGGTCCGCCGGACTACGCCCTGCGGCGCAGCCTAAGCATTCCCACCCCGCTCAGGCCCAGCAGGGCGCCCATCTGCACGAACACCGGCTCAGGGACGGGCGGCGCCACCGCCGCAGGCTCGAAGTTGAACGTCACCGCCTCGTGGCCGAAGGTCATATAGATGTTGTCCACAGCACCCTCGAAATAGCCGTCCCATCCCGGCCCGATGCCGATGCTCACTCCAAGGAGCTGCGCCTCCGTCATGTATCCCCACCAGCCCCAGATGTTGTGGTAAGTGACACCTTCGGTCACCAGACCTCCCGTCGCCGAGAAGGTCCCGACAAGCGCATCCTCGACCATCCACTTGTCATCGGACACCGCAGGCCTGTTGTAGCTCTGGGCCCGCTCGTAGACCAGATATCCGCGGTCATCGACGGTGTTGAGGTCGCCATCCCGGTCCACCAGCAGCCTGATGACCGGATGACACTCCGCGGGAGCCGTGCTGCGGGAGCTGCGGTACCAGTCATACTGAAGCGCCCCCAGATTCGTGAGCAGGTTTCGCGTCCCGGAGCTGAGCCGGATCTCGATGTCCGCCTGGGCCCCGGCCGGCCCGGAGAACCAGAAGGAACCGTTCCCGGAGCGGGGATAGTCGCCGGTGATGCCCACGCTTGCGCCGTTGCGGACGTTGGAGCGCATCCACCGGTCGTAGGCGAAGGGGTCTCCCGCGCTCGCGGAATCCGGGTTCGAGAGCACGCCCGCCGGGGACTCGACGGTGATGGTGCGCGCCTCGGAGGGGGTGACGAGCCCTGCGACGAGGGCGATGGCTGCCAGGGCAAGCACGACACGGGCGGAATACATCATTGCTTTTTCTCCTTGACAATGAAGTCAGCCGCCGGAGCCGGGGAACGTGCCCGCTGCCGCCCGGGTGAGAGTGAGCGGCATTTCTCCGGCAAGACACTTCTCCGACCGTATCATATCCCCGCCTCACCGGTCAATACCGGACAGGCACATTTCTCTGCGTAAAATCTCCCCCGCCCGCCCCCGGGCAGGACGGGCGGAGGGAGGCCCGGATGACGTGAGGGGTTGAACCGGCGGGCGCGGGTCCGGTATGATAGTCCGGCGATGAGGCGTTCTTTCGCGTTGTTGGCACCGGAGCGGGGCCGCGCCTGGCCGGGGGTCGCGGCGCTGGCGTGCGCCGCGGCGGCGCTGCTTTCCGCAGGATGCGCCAGACAGGACGACCGGCGCGTCACGCTGGTCGTCTGGGGGGTCCAGCTCTCCGAAGAGACGAAGATCGAAGAGGCGCGCGTGCGGGAGTTCGAGCGGCGCCACCCGGGCGTGCGCGTCAGCATGCTGAGCATGGGCGCGGGCGGGATGAACCCGCAGAAGCTGATGACCGCCATCGTCGGCAAGTCTCCGCCCGACGTGGTCCATCAGGACCGCTTCACCATCGGCGACTGGGCCAGCCGCGACACGTTCCGGCCCCTCAACGACCTCATCGAGCGGGACCGCGACACGCCTTACGGGGTGCGGCCGGAAGACTACTATCCGGCCACCTGGAAGGAAGCCACCTACAAAGGCAAGGTCTACGCCATCCCCTCCAACACCGACGACCGGGCGCTCTACTACAACCGCCGGGCGTTCCGTGAGGCGGGCATCGACCCGGACCGCCCTCCGCAGACCTGGGAGGAGCTGAGGGACTACGCCGTCCGGCTCACCCGCTACAACCCCGACGGCACGTTCGCGCGCGCCGGGTTCATCCCCAACTTCGGGAACAGTTGGCTGTATCTCTACTCCTGGCAGAACGGCGGCGAGTTCATGACTGCGGACGGCCGCACCTGCACCATGGACAACCCCCACACCGTCGAGGCGCTGGAATACATGACCAGCGTCTACGACGCGCTGAAGGGAGCGGAGAAGCTGGACGCCTACCAGCGCGGCTTCGCCGCCCTTCCGCCGGAGATGGACCCGTTCATCATCGGGCGCGTGGCCATGAAGATCGACGGGGACTGGTTCCTGCAGTCGCTTGCGCGCTACGCTCCGGACATGGACTTCGGGGTGGCTCCCGCTCCGGTGCCCTCCGCCCGCCTGAGGCAGGAAGGCCGCTTCAAGGGCCAGCCGAAGTTCATCACCTGGGCGGGAGGCTTCAGCTGGGCCATCCCGCGCGGGGTGCCCGAGGAGAGGGTCCAGCTGGCCTGGGAGTTCATCAAGTGGATGCAGTCGCCGGAGGCGATGCTGATCGGCTGCCGGGCGCAGGAGGAGTACAACCGGTCCAAGGGCCGAATGTTCGTTCCGCGTCTCAGCGCGAACATGCGGGTGAACGAGGCGGTGTTCGCAGTCTATGCGGACAGGTATCCGAAATTCCGGGAGCCCCTGCGCGTCTTCCAGGAGCTGATGCCGTATGCCCGCTTCCGGCCGGTGACGCACGTGGGGCAGCTGCTCTGGGATGAGCACGTCATCGCGTTCGAGAACGCCACCCGCCACAAGATGACGGCGAAGGAGGCGCTGGCGGCGGGCACGCGCCGGGTGCAGGCCGAGCTGGACCGCTCGTTCACGCGCGAGCGCTACCCCGTCATCCCGCTGGCGCTGCCGATGGCCTTGCTGGCGCTGGCGCTCGCCGCGATGGCCGCCGTGGCGGCGGCACTGGCCCGCCGCTCCGGTCCCGTGGGCCGGCTGATGCGGGGAGAGGCGGCGTGGGGGTACCTGTTCGCCTCTCCATGGCTGTTGGGGCTGGTGGTCTTCACCGCGGGGCCGTTCCTGGCATCGGTCATCTTCAGCTTCTGCTACTACGATGTGCTCCACGCCCCCAGGTGGGTTGGGCTCGAGAACTTCCGGATGCTGTTCACCGAGGACTGGCCGCTGTTCTCGAAGACCCTGTACAACGCGGCCTATCTGGCGGCGTTCGGCATCCCGCTGGGCATCGCGACCGGACTGGCCATCGCCATGCTTCTGAACGCCAGCGTCCGGGGGATGCACTATTACCGCACCATCTACTACCTGCCCTCCATCGTGCCCATCGTGGCCAGCTCCATCCTGTGGATATGGATCCTGAACCCGGATGCCGGGCTTCTGAACGCGGCGTGGCGGATGGTGCTCACCAGCTGGTCCGGCATCGAGCCTCCGAACTGGCTGGCCAGCGAGCAGTGGGCCAAGCCCGCGCTCATCCTGATGGGCCTGTGGGGAGCGGGGGGCGGGATGATCCTCTGGCTGGCCGGGCTGCAGGGGGTGCCGCAGCACCTGTACGAGGCGGCGGAGCTGGACGGCGCATCGCCGCTGCAGCAGTTCCGGCACGTGACGCTGCCGATGCTGACCCCGTACATCTTCTTCAACCTCATCATGGGGACCATCGGGGCGCTGCAGACGTTCGAGAACGTCTACATCATGACCGGAGGAGGGCCGGTGAACGCGACGCGGGTCCCGGTGCTGTATCTGTTCGACAACGCGTTCCGCTACTTCAACATGGGCTACGCCTCGGCCATCGCGTGGGTGATGTTCCTCATCGTGCTATTGCTGACGCTGGCGCAGCTCCGGCTGGCTCCGCGATGGGTGCACTACGAGGGGGAGAGGAAGTGAGGCAGGACCGCTGTGCCGGTCCGGAGCGATGCGAAGGTGCCCGCGACCGGCGGCGCGCCGGGTGTGGTATCATCTGTGATGGGAAGGAATGATGCCGCAATATGACACCGAAATCTGATGCCCTCAAGACATTCACGGTCCGGCTGCCCGAGAATCTCTACCGCAGCGCGAAAGTCCTGGCCGGAAGGCGGCGCCAGAGCATGAACCACTTCATCCGGGAGTCGCTGGAGCGTGCGCTCAGGGAGGAGCAGGAGCGCGGGCTGGAGCAGGCATTCGCCCTGCTCGCCCGCAGTCCCGACGAATGCGACGTGGAGTTTGCGTTCGAGGCCCAGAGCGAGGTCGTGAGGCGCGATGACGCGTGAGGTGCGCAGGGGCGACCTCTTCTGGCTCGACTGGAGACCGGCCGGGGGTTCGGAGCAGTCCGGGCGGCGGCCTGCCGTCGTGATCCAGACAGATGCCGCGAACCGGGTCCGGAGCTATCCGAATACCATCGTGGCGGCGGTGAGCCGCACCGGAAGGCCCGTGCCGTTCCACGTGCGCGTGGACCCGGACGGGATGAACGGACTGAAGGAAGTGTCGTATGTGAAGTGCGAGCAGATCCTGACGGTGAGCCGGGAACGCCTGATAGAGCGGATCGGCCGCCTCTCGGACAGCCATATGGAGGCGGTGGATGACGGGCTGCGCAGTGTGCTGGCACTCTGAAAGGCGCGCAGGATGCCGGCAAACGCCCTGCCCGCAGCGAGGAACGGGGCACCGGGAGGCCTCGCGCATCCGGAACAGTCCTCCCGGAGGGGCAGCGCATGGCCGCTGAGACACGGCAGACTATATCCATCCACACCGACGGCGCCTGCTCGGGCAACCCGGGGCCGGGGGGATACGCCGCAATCCTGAAGTGCGGGCCCCACCGCCGGGAGGTGTCCGGCGGCTGCCGGCGCACGACCAACAACCGGATGGAGCTGATGGCGTGCATCGAGGGTCTGAAGCGCATCAGGCGCCCTTCGAAAGTGACCATCTTCAGCGACTCGCAGTACATCGTTAACGCGATGAACAAAGGCTGGGCGCGGAAGTGGCGCGCCAACGGCTGGCGCAGGTCGGCCAGGGAGAAGGCGCTGAACCCGGACCTCTGGCAGCAGCTGCTGGACCTGTGCGACAGGCACCAGGTGGAGTTCGTCTGGGTGCGGGGGCACGACGGCGTGGAGGAGAACGAACTGTGCGACCGTCTGGCGGTGGAGGCATCCAGGCGGCCGGACCTCCCGGAAGACCCCGGCTATCGGGCGGAGGAGGAACCGCGGAAGTGAGGAGCGGATGAAGAGCGAACTGCTCCTTGCCCTGTACTGGATGGCCGCGCTGGGGGCGGCGGTCGTCGGCTGCCAGCGGGCGATGGCGTTCACCGGCTGGATGTGGAGCGAGAGGAGGCTCCCGCATCTGGCGTGGTGCTGGCTGGCTGCGCTGGCGGCCGCATGGGCGGCGCTTCGGATGCTCCCCCTTCCGGGCAGTCTGCTGGCGGCTTCAGCGGTATGGGCCGTCTGGTTCCGCTCGCCTCTCGTCCTGTCCCCCTCGCCGCTCGCCGACTGGAGGTCCCGCAAGCGGTGGGCCGAGATAAACCGGCAGGGCTGGCTGCACCTGGCGCTGGCAGGCGGGTCGGCGGTGTTCATCCTGCCGTTCCTCTGGCTGGTGTCCACATCGCTGAAGTTCGACGACCAGATGAAGGCCTTCCCGCCCACGTTCATCCCGACGAAGGCGGTGACGGTGCGGGTGGGAGGCCAGGAGGCGAAGGTCTTCGAGCTGCAGCGCGGTGAGAGTCTCCTTCGGGTGAGGGTGCTGGAGGAGCTGCCCGGAGACCGGGCTCTGGTGCTGCCTGTGGAAGCTCAGGACCCGGCCCGCGCGTTCGAGGCGCCGGCCGGGGCGCTCCGGGAGGTCCGCTACTTCCGCCCGCGCTGGGAGAACTACGTGGAGGCGCTGGAGTTCCTGCCGCCGGAATACCGGCGGGGCCTGGTGCCGCTCTGGAACACGGTGTATGTGACCGTGCTGTCCATCATCGGGCTGCTGCTCAGCAGTTCGCTCGCCGCGTACGCCTTCTCGCGGCTGCGCTGGCCGGGGCGGGAGGTGTTCTTCGTGGTGCTTCTGGCGACGATGATGCTGCCCGCCGCCGTGACCATGCTTCCGGTGTTCCTCATCTTCCGCTGGCTGGGATGGGTGGACACGCTTCGCCCGCTGTGGGCTCCGGCGTTCCTGGGAAGCGCGTTCCATATCTTCCTGCTGCGGCAGTTCTTCATGACCATCCCGATGGAGCTGGAGGAGGCGGCCAAGATAGACGGCTGCAACCCGTTCACCACCTACTGGCGGATCATGCTGCCGCTGGTGAAGCCGGCGCTCGCGGCGGTGACCATCATGGCGTTCATGGGGAGCTGGAACAACTTCATGGGGCCGCTCATCTACATCAACTCTCCCCAGAAGATGCCGCTGTCCTACGCCCTGTATCTCTTCCAGGGGATGCACGGCGGGGAGCAGGGACTTCTGATGGCGGCTGCGACGATGATGATGCTCCCCGTGCTGCTGGTGTTCTTCTTCACGCAGCGCTACTTCATCCAGGGCATCACGCTGACCGGTCTGAAGGGGTAGCAGGCTGCCTGCCGGGGGAGGCAGGGGCAGAAGATTCGGGCGGCTTTCCGGCGGCTGTGCCGTCCGCTCCTCAGCCCGCCAGGGCCCGGTTGCCCATCCCGATGATCTCGTCTATCTGGGCGGGCGACTCGAAGCCGATGACGATGGCGTCCACGCAGTCCAGCCCCAGCACATACTTCAGCGACTCCTCGCGCTTCTCCGCGATGCGCCCCTCGCCCAGGATCTTCATCCCCGCGACGCCCTTGCCCGCCGCACGGATGCGCTGAAGCGCGGGCACCACCTCGGAAGGCTTGCCGTCCATCGCGACCCCTTCCGGATTGATGCGGGCGAATACCATCTGCACCCATTCGTGGCCAGATGCCTGCCTGAGCGTCTCCAGGTCGTGGATGGAGATGCCATGGGCGCGGATGACCTTCTTCTGCCTCGCCTCCTCCAGCACGTCCATCATCGGACGGAGGTCGGCCGCCCACTTCGGGTCCGTCACGCAGTGGATGAGGACGATGTCCAGGTAGTCGGTGTCCAGCTCCTTCCTGAAGCGGTCCAGGTCGGCCTGCGCATCCTTGCTCGTCCGGAACCAGATCTTGGTCTGCAGGACATACTTCTCGCGCGGGATGCGCCGCAGCGAAGCGCGCAGATAGGGATGCGAGCCGTACGTGTCCGCGCAGTCGAAGAAGGTGATGCCGCGGTCGTAGGCGTGGTTGATGAGGCGGGAGAACCTGATGGAGCCCAGCCGGGTCTGGTTGGAGGCGTGGTTCGTGCCGATGGTGCCCGTTCCGATGCCCAGATAAGACACCCTGACCCCCGTGCGCCCAAGCTCCACCTGGTCCGTGAGCGTCTTCAGCCGGACGCCTCTGGCGCCGCGGGCCCCCGGAGCCCAGGCCAGAGCCCCTGCCGCCGCAGCGCCCTTGATGAACTGCCTTCTTGTCATCCCGCGCCCCATTTCCGGACACTCCTTTCCCGGGAGCCGTCAGCATCCGCCGGCGGGTTTTCCGTCCATGAGACTGTAGCATACCTGGCATTGTCCCGTCGATGCCGGGACGGACGCAGAAAAGCATCCCGCCCGCCGGACTCCGGGATGAGGGGAGCCGTCTCCCGGAACGCGGCCCTCCGCCCGCTTCCGGAGTGCCTGTTTCTCTGCCCCGCCCGTCGTCTCCCGGCAGGTCGTGCGCGCTCGAAGGGAGAACACGCGAGAGGAGGGGAAGACGAAGGGACTGCGATGGCAGACACAGTGAACCTTGCACTCATCGGCTGCGGCGGGATGATGGGCTCCCACGTGGAGCACGGCTATCAGGAGTTGTGGAACAGGGGCATCCGCACGTTCCGCATCGTGGGCTGCTGCGACGTGGACGAGGACCGGGCGCGGAAGATGGCCGCGAAGGTGGCCTCGTTCCAGGGCGAGGAGCCGATGGTCTGCTCCGACTACCGCCACGTGCTGGACGCTCCGATCGTGGACGCGGTGGACATCAGCGTGGTCCACTCCGAGCATCACCGGGTGGCCGTCCCCCTGCTGGAGGCGGGCAAGCACGTGACCATCGAGAAGCCTCTGGCCATCACGATGCGCGCCGGGCGCCAGATCATCGACGCCGCGGAGAAGGCGGGAGTGGTGCTGCAGGTGGCGGAGAACTACCGCCGGGCGCCGGAGATGCGCGCCATCCGGTGGGCCATCCGCAAGGGGTATCTGGGACGGCTGCGGCTTCTGTTCTGGATCGACGCCAGCGAGCGCCTCTGGCACTGGGGCTGGAGGGACGACGTGGAGGCGGCCGGGGGCGGCTGGTCCATGGACGGGGGCGTGCACTTTGCGGACCTGTTCCGGTTCTTCATCGGAGAGGTGGAAGAGCTCTACGCCGTCTCGCGCGCCTACAATCCGGTCCGCTACCGCAAGCCGGAGACGCTGGAGGACCCGGTCCACGCCACGGTCGAGGACACCACCCTGGCGGTGCTGAAGTTCGAGAACGGCGTGACGGGACAGTGGGGCTCCTCGCAGGCGGCGCCGGGAGCCGGCTTCTCGTCGCGGGTCATCTACGGAGAGCACGGCTCCATCAACCTGCACGAGGGACTGACCACGCGCAACCGCAAGATGTCGATGGAGCAGCTGGTGCAGGAGTACATGTCCTCGCTCTCCACCGAGGAGCGGGACCGGCTCTTCCCGAAGGGCATCACCCAGCCGGTGGCCACCGAGCTGAAGGAGTTCGTGGACGCCGTCCTGGCGGGCGGCTCCATCGAGACCGACGGCTGGGAGGGATACCGCTCCGAGGCGGTGACGCTGGCGCTTTATGAGTCCTCGCTGCTGGGAGCGCCGGTGCGGCTGAAGGACATCGAGGACCTGAAGATAGAGTCCTATCAGGAACGGTTCAACCGCCTCCACGCGGTGGTGTGAGCGGGGCGTTGGGCGCCCCCATCCTTCGGAGCCGCGTCCGGCGCACGGGGCTGTGGCGGCCGCTCGCCCTGGCGGCCATCGCCGGACTCCCGACCGGAGCCGCGACTCTGGTGACCTGGAGCCCGTCCCCTTCGGCCCGCCCGGACGCCCGCCCTGCCTCTGGGCGTCTGTGGAGCATATCCGCCGGTTCCGCTAGCCGTCCCTCCGGCGGTCCTGCCGCTCGCCGGGAGCTCCGCATCCGTACGGTATAATGCCATTATGAGAATGGCACTTGCATCGGGGGCCGGCCTGGCGGTCCTCCGGCCCCTTCAGGTCACTGCTTCCCGCAACCTCCTCTCTGCTCTGGTCGTCTTCGCCCTGTGCGCCATGGTCCCGGCGCCGGGACACTGCCAGGTCTGGGAGTTCAATACCGAAGGAGACCGGCAGGGCTGGTCCGTACGCAACAGCGTGGGCGGGCTGAACGCGACGCGCGGCGCGCTGGGCGGCGACATCACGGGCGCCAACCCCCAGATCCAGGGGCCCACCAGCCCCACCTTCTCCGCGAGCGGCCGCCGCTGGCTGCACATCCGGATGCGCGTGACATCCGGGACCTACGCGGAGCTGTTCTGGTCCACCCCGCTCATCTGGTCCTTCAGCCAGTCGCGCTCGGTCCGGTTCGCCGTCACGCCGGACGGGGTCTGGCGGGACTATCTGGTGGACATGACCACCAACTCGAACTGGACCGGCACCATCCGGCAGCTGCGCTTCGACCCGTCCGAGACGTCCTCGGGCAGCTTCGAGATCGATTTCATCCGGCTGACGGGAACCCGCCCGTTCATCGGCTGGGAGTTCAACAGAGCGGGGGATTTGGAGGGGTGGAGCGCCGCCAACTCGCTCATCACCCCGACGGTGAACGGCGGATTCCTCCGGGCCGTGGTCTCCGGTCCTGACCCGTTCTTCACCGGTCCCGCGTCTCCCGAGATCGACACTGCTGTCTACCGCTGGCTTCACGTCCGCATGAAGGCGCCGGAAGGGACGGAGGCGGAGTTCTTCTGGGGGACCCCGTCGGAGCCGTGGCATACGCCGGCTCGAAGAACGGGTTTTCCTGTGACGGCGGACGGGGAGTTCCACGAATATCTGGTCGACCTCTCGGCCCATCCGCAGTGGACCGGCGCCGCCATCCTTCCGCGCCTCGACCCCACCGCATCAGGCTCGTCCGGCGTGGCCGAGATCGACTTCATCCGGCTGACATCGCAGCTCCCGCCCGCGCGGATCGTGACCGGCCCGGCGATTCCCGGACGCTTCGCGCTTGCGGGCGAAGACGTCACGGTGACGGCCACAGTGTTCGCCCCCGGCTACACGGCTGGCAGCGGTCTGACGGCGACGCTCGGCGTGCCGGGGCAGACCCTGCTGTCGCCGGCCACGCAGGCTCTGCAGGGGCCGCCCGCGGGCTCGGACCTGGTGAGCGTCTCGTGGACCGTGCGCGCCGTGTCCGAGGCCGTCACGCCGATGACCGTGACCCTGCAGTCGTCCGATCCCCCCGGAGCCGACTCGGTCACTGTCCGGGCCGTGTTCAGCGCCGCTGCTCCGGCCGCGGCCGAGCCGGTAAGCGATGAGGCGGACGCGTTCCTGACCGGTGACGGCTCGGCGGTGCTTCAGAACAGCCGCGTCCGGCTGTTGCTCATCCGGAGCTCCTTCGGGTTCGGGGCCGGCCAGCTGCTGATGCGGGACGGCACCGCGTGGCTGGCGGCCGGAGGGATGGCTCCGCTGTCGCGGCTTTCCTATCGACGCCCGTCAGGCGCCCGGGAGGAGCTTGCGCTCATCCCGCAGTCGGTCTCCGCAAGCCGGGGCGACGGTCAGGCGAGCCTCACCCTGTTCTTCAACCACACGGACCCGGACGGCGGCGCCTGGAGCGGCTCGATGCGCTACACGCTTGCGGACGGGACAGACCGGGTGAAGGCGGAGTTCACGGTCTCCTGCTCCGCGCCGCGGGAAGTCCTCTTCTGGAGCGGCCCTTCCCTGGCGGCCTGGAACCGCAGCGCCGGCTCCGCGAAGTCCGAAGCGCTGTTCCCGGGCGTCGAATGGCTGGTGAGCGACGAGCGGTCCTCCAACAGCCTGGAACACGACCCGCCGCTGGACCTCCGGGTGGTCCCGCATCCGTACAAGGTGACCGTCCCTCTCATGGCCGTGAGCGCGGAGCCCGGCGTGGCGGCCATCCTGTGGGACCCGCTCCAGCCCTGGCACGACGCGAACCGCTATCCCAACGCGAAGTTCAGCTCCCCCAACTGGCTGGAGGGAGAGTCGAACCACCTGATGGAACTGTTCGTCCCCTCCATCAAGGGCGGCTGGGTGGCGGAGAACGCCCTTCAGGCGGCCATCCCCTACAGCCTTCCGGCGCACTCTCCTCTCTCGATGCAGGCCTGGCTGCTGGCGCGGACGGGCGCGGGAGTCCTGGACGCTGTGGACGAATGGTTCCGCATCTACGGGGTGCCGCCCTTACCCGGCGGCGCGGGGTTGCTGGAGGAGGGTCTGCTCACGGCCCGGCTGGGACTCATGGAGACCGTGTGGGACGCCGCCACGAACCAGTGGAAGCATGTGGTGGAGTGGGCCCCCGGCCCCGCTCCCGAGTTCGCTGCCGCCCTGTTCGCCGACGCCCTGACTGAGCCGGACCCGGCCACCCGGAGCGCCCTCAAGAACAGGGTGGGGGTGGCCGTCGGACAGCACATCGCCTCTCACGGACCGGCCATCCTGGGTTCGGCGGCCGCCTGCCACATCCCGGAATACAGGCTGCCGTTCTTCGTCGGATACCTCGAGGAGGTGATGCAGCAGTATCAGTCGGAGGTGACGGCGCTCATCCAGAGCCAGCAGCCGGACGGCGGGTGGTTCGTGCCGATGAACCCCGAGATTCCCCGGCTGGTGACGCCGGGCGCCAAAGAGCTCGGCAGCTGCGCGAACAACGCGCGCGTCCTTCTGAACCATGCCCGCCTGACCGGCTCGGTGCTCAGCCGTCTGGCTGGACTGAGGGCGCTCGACCACATGGACGGATACACCGTGCCCCGGGCTGCACAGACCTGGGAGGTGCCCCAGCACGCCCCGGACATCCTTGCCGCCGCGTGGGCTGTGGCGGCCTATCTGGACGGCTACATCCTGACCCGCGAGCCGCGCTATCTGGAGAAAGCCAGATACTGGGCCCGAGCCGGGCTGCACTTCGTCTACACGTGGCGAGCCGCGGACCGGACCATCATGGACTACGCCACCATCCCGGTGCTCGGCAGCACGCACTTCGTCTGGTCCTGGCTGGGACTGCCCGTCCAATGGTGCGGGATGGTCTACGCCTATTACGTCGAACGCCTGGCCGAGTTCGACCCCGGATTCCCGTGGAGGCAGGTCGCCGAGGGCATCACCCGCTCCTGCATCCAGCAGATGAACGTGAGCCCCTATCCCGGGACCTACGGGGACTCCATCAACCTCATCCCTTCGAACACGCCGAACGGCGTCTACATCAACCCGGACAACATCTACAAGTGCGCCCTGAAGCTGACGGGCCGCTACGGCGAGGTGAACAAGCAGATCGTGACCGGGGGAGGCCGCACGGCGCATGTGTCCACCGCGACCCGCATCCTGAGCGGCGCCTTCCATTCTTCCGGCTCCCGGATGCATCTGCGCCTGGGATATCCGGTGAACGAGACCGGCTTCCTGATGGTCTACGGCCTGCCCCTTCCCGCCGAGGTCCGGAAGGGCTCCAGCGTGCTGACACGGGTGTCCAACACCACCCAGACCTCGGAAGGATGGTCGTACGACGCGTCGTCGATGAGGCTGGTCGTCCGCGTGCGGTTCAACTCCCCGGAGGAGACCGTGTCCGTGGTGCTCTCTGGCGGATTCTCCCTGCCTGCCGCGGTGACCATCGGGCAGGCGCGGTCTCTGGCGGACGGAGCGATGGCGACGGTGCGGGGGGTGGTCTCCAGCGGGGCGGCTCCCGGCGGGACGACCCTGTACGTTCAGGCCGAAGACCGCTCCAGCGGCATCCGCGTGGCGCTGGCTTCCCCGGTCCTCGCGGAGGTCCCGGTGGGCGCCAGGGTCGAGGTGACCGGCACCGTCGGCTCCTTCAGCGGGGAGCGGGCCCTGCTGTCGTCCGGGCTCCGCGTGGCGGGCGCCGGAGCGCCGCCGGAGCCTCTGGGAGTCTCGAACCGCGTGTTCGGCGGAGCCGGCCTCTCGAACGCCGGCCTTCTGGTGCGGACGTGGGGGAAGGTGACATCCCGGGGGTCGGGCTTCTTCTACGTGGACGACGGTTCCGGCCTGGCCGACGGCACATCGACGGGCGGACAGCCCAACACGGGCGTCCGGGTGGCCGGCGACCCGAGCCGAGTGGAGCCCGGACAGACCGTGCAGGTGACGGGCGTCTCCTCGGTGTTCCTCTCGGGAGGCTTGCCGCGCCCCGTCATCCGGACGCGCTCCGCATCCGATATCGCCATCCTGGACTAGTCAACGGGAGGGCGCAGTCGCAAAGGCAGGACGGCGGCCGGCGGCGAAGACCGGGACCCGGATGCGAGGATAGGGGATGGTGGGCGGTACAAGATTTGAACTTGTGACCTCCTCGGTGTCAACGAGGCGCTCTCCCCCTGAGCTAACCGCCCCCGAAAGGACAGGCGGATTATAGCACCGCCCGCCCTCCCCCGGCAAACATCCTGCCGCGCTCAGGCGTGGTGGTTGGGAGAGACGATCACCCCGTCGAAGACGTTGGCGTTGGACTTCACGCGGCAGCCCCGCCCCACCACGCACCGCTCGATGCAGGTGTCCCGCATGACGGCCGCCTCCGGCCAGAGGATGCTGCGCCGCACGGTGGCGCCGCTCTCCACGACGCACCCCTCCCCCAGCACGCTGTACTCCAGCACCCTGGCGCCCGCCTCGATGCGGCAGCCGTCTCCCAGCACCACCGGATACTCCACCTCCGCGGACGGGTCTATCTCCACGTTCTCGCCCATCCAGACGAACTTCCGGTGTTCGCGGCATTTCAGCCTCACGGAGATGCGCCCGTCCAGCACATCGTAGTGCGTCTGCTGATACTGCTTCAGGTTCCCGATGTCCCTCCAGTAGCTGGAGGTCAGGTAGCCGAAGAGGCGCATCTTGCGCTCCAGCAGCAGCGGGAGCAGGTCCTTTCCGAAGCCTTACGTGGTGTTGCGCGGGATGAGCTCCAGCACCTCCGGCTCCAGGAAGTAGACCCCCGTGTTCGCCGCGTTCGAGAACATCACCTCCCCGCGCGGCTTCTCGAGGAACCGCGTGATGCGTCCCCGCTCGTTGATGAGTGCGATGCCGTACTCCGACGGGTCCTCCACCAGGGACAGCGCGATGGTGCAGACAGCCTTCTTGTCCCTGTGATGCGCCAGGATGCGCGTCAGGTCGAAGTCCCCCAGGTCGTCCCCGCCGATGACCAGGAACGTATCGTCGAAGAAATCTTCCACCCGCTTCACGCTGCCGGCGTCTCCCCACAGCCGCTCCTCCTCGGAGTAGCTGATGTTCACCCCCCACCGCGACCCGTCTCCCAGATACCGGCGTATCTGGTCTCCGAGATAGTGCAGGTTCACCATGATGTCCGTGAAACCGTGCCGGGCGAGCAGCTCCACGATGTGCTCGATGTTCGGCTTGTTCACGATGGGAACCATGGGCTTGGGGGTGACCCGCGTCAGCGGGTCGAGCCGGCTTCCCACGCCGGCCGCAAGGATCATCGCCTTCATCGTCTGCGGGGTTCCCTCCTGTGGTCGCCGCCGGACGTCCGCGCCCGGCTGTCACTCATTACCCCTATTGTCGGCAGTCCGGTTCCGCGGGTCCAGCGTGAACGGCGGCAGGACTTCGCAGCCGTTCCCGCGGCCGCCCCGCCGGGCGGCAGGGAGCGAAGCGCGGGCGGACCGGCCAGGGCCGGGGTTCAGCCCCGGGCGAACTCCCGGACTGCCTCCGCAACCCGCTCCACCGCCCCTTCCGGAAGCTCCGGGAACACGGGCAGCGAGAGCACCTCGCGGCAGGCGCGCTCCGCCTCGGGGAAGTCCCCTTCCCCTGCTCCCAGGTAGCGGTAGGCCGCCTCCAGATGAAGGGCGCCGGGATAGTAGACCGCCGACGCGATGCCCCGCTCCTTCAGGAACGCCTGCAGCTCCGCTCTGCGCGGGGTGCAGACCGTGTACTGATGCCAGACGTGCTCGTTGCCGGGAGCGGTCTGCGGCAGCCGCAGGCCGCATCCCTCCAGCAGTTCGGTGTAACGGGCGGCGTTGGCGGCGCGACGGGCCGTCCACTCCGGAAGATGCTTCAGCTTCACCCGCAGCACCGCCGCCTGGATCTCGTCCAGCCGGCTGCACCACCCGACCTCGCTGTAGGAGTACGAGCCCCCCGAGCCGTGGAAGCGAAGCAGCCTCAGGCGCTCCGCCACCTCTTCATCGTTGGTCAGCACCATCCCGCCGTCGCCCAGGGCGCCCAGGTTCTTGGTGGGGAAGAACGAAAGCGTGGCCGCGTCGCCGAACTGTCCGATGCCCATCCCGCAGTGCCGCGCGCCGATCGCCTGAGCTCCGTCGCTGATGAGCCTCAGGCCATGGCGTTTCGCGATGTGCGTCAGCGCCGTCAGGTCCGCCGTCTGGCCGTACAGATGCACCGGGAGAAGGGCGCGCGTCCGCTCCGTTATGCGGCTCTCCACGAGGGCGGCGTCCAGGTTGAACGTCACCGGGTCGATGTCCACGAACACCGGGGTCGCGCCCACCCGGACGATGGCCTCGGTGGTGGCGACGAAGGTGAACGGCGTGGTGATGACCTCGTCGCCCGGCCCCACCCCGCAGGCCGCCAGCGCAAGGATGAGCGCATCGGTCCCGGAGTTGACACCGACCGCGAAGCGGGACTCGCAGTAGGCGGCGATCTCCTCTTCCAGAGCCGCCACGTTGGGACCCAGGATGAACCGGCAGGATTCCAGCACTCCGCGGATGGCGCTGTCGATCTCCTCCGACAGCGCGCGATGCTGGGCCTGCAGGTCCGCCATGGGGATCTGCATCGTCTCAGCCCTCCCCGTCCGTGTCCGGTCCGCGCCGCCCGTCAGAGGATCCTCGTCCCGAAGCCTATCCGGCTTCCCGAAGCCAGCACCGCCCTGGCGGAGATGGCCACGTTGTCTTCGATGAAGACATCACTGTCCACGATGCAGTTCTTGAGGTGCACGCTCTTGCCGATGGTGACGCTGTCCAGGATGATGCAGTCCTCCAGCACCGACCCCTCCTCGATGATGCAGCCCTGCCCGATGCTGGTGCACCCCTTCAGCTCCACATTGCCCTGCAGCTTGGCCCGGTGTCCCACATGCACGGTCGGCGCGATCTTGACGGACGGGTCCATGTCCAGGTCACCCATCCGCCACCAGCCCTGCTCCGTCCGCGTCCCGGCCAGTTCCGCCTTCACGTCGCCCGTCAGAAGCGCTCTGTGGGCCTCCTGATACTGCTCCGGCCGTCCGATGTCCAGCCAGTAGCCCGTGGCCGGCGCGGCGTAGATGCCCCGGTCGTTGGCGCAGAAGTCCGGGAACAGCTGGCGCTCGAACGAGTAAGGCGTGTCCGCCGGGACGTCGCGGAAGATGGTGGAGTCGATGACGTAGAGCCCCGCGTTGATGAACTCCTCGCCCTCCTGCTCCACCACGCCCTGGGCCAGCTTCCGCTTCTGCTCCTCGCTGGGCTCGCGGAACTCCCGGACCTTGCCGTCCGGGTCCGTGATGATGACCCCGTACGGGCTGGGGGAAGGCACCCCGTAGAGCGTCAGCGTGATGCGGGCCTTCCGCTCCTCATGGAAGCGCACGATGGCGGAGATGTCGAAATCCGTGAGCACGTCCCCGTTGAAGATGAGCAGCGTGTCTCCGTCGAAGAACTGCTCCGCATTCTTCACCGCCCCCGCCGTCCCCAGCGGGACCTCCTCCAGCGCATACCGCATCTTCACGCCGAAGCCGCTTCCGTCACCGAAGTGCGCCTGGATCATCTCGGCCATATAGTTGGTGCAGAAGATAATCTCCCGGATGCCGTGCCGCTTGAGCAGCTCCACTTGGTACTCCAGGAACGGCTTGTTGACCACCGGGACGATGGGCTTGGGACGCAGATAGGTCAGCGGACGCAGACGGGTCCCGGGACCTCCCGCGATGATGACACCTTTCATAGTCGCTGCAGCACCTCGGTCGGAACAGTGAAGTGCCTGCGGCGCAAAAAAGAGCGCCCGGCAGGCTTGCGACTTTATACCCCAAACTCCCTCTCTCGCCAAACCCCGCAGGAAGGGCGGTCGGGCGCAAATATTTGTACGGGTTTTGTCCCGTCAGCGTTGACCTGCCCGGCCGGAACTGGTAGCTTTTATACACGACTAACTCTATCGGCCGGGACCGATGTACCGGTCGCGGCCGCAATGTGAGCGATGCAAGGAGGAAAAAGGGATGAAACGTCTGGGCGCGCTGGCGCTTGGCCTCGTCCTGCTCTCGGGAGGAATGGCCGGGGCGAAGACCATGGTCGACCTCCAGTTCGACGGTTCGGGCAGCACGCTCGAAGCCACAGGGTTTGACGGGGCATACGGCCTGGACCCCGCCTTCTTCAACGTGGGCGGAGGCTTCCTGACGATCTTTACCGCGCCGGGCGATACGTTCGGACAGTATGAGAACGACCCCGACTCGGCCAGGAACTTCTTCTACTCTGAGATCGAGCCCCTCGAGAAGACCATCGTGGAGGCCAGGGCGGTGGTCCGCGACCTGACCCAGAACTTCCACGGCGGGGGCATCTGGCTGGGAACGGACCAGGACCACTACATCCGGCTCGCCCCCATCCACAACTCGTGGGAGGGAGGCGTCGTGGTGGAGGCTCTCCGGGAGAACGAGGACCTCTGGACCAATCTCGGGGGCCCCGGCGGGGACATTATCTCGCGTTTCAGCGCTCCCGTGGCCTCCCCCGGACAGGAGTTCACCATCTGGCTGCGGCTGATCCGCGAGGGGAACACCGCGCAGGCGTTCTACAGCCTGAACGGGCTGGACTTCGTGCAGGTCGGCGGCGTGTTCGATGCCATCACCACGGGCCCCGCCGACGGCGCCACCGTCGAGGGCAGCTTCAAGGTGGGAGTCTATGCCCTGGGAGGCGGGAACGGTTCGGTCTCGTTCGACTACTTCACGGCGACCAGCGTGCCGGAGCCGGGAAGTCTGACAGTGCTGGCGCTCGGGCTGGCAGCGGCGGCATCGCTGAGGCGCCGCCGCTGAACCCGGGGCGCCGGCCGGCCGCGTGATGCGGGAGGGGCGTCCCGGGGACGCCCCTCCCGTCCGTCCCTCCAGCTGCCGGGAGCCCTCGCGGGACTGCGGGCCCGGGCATCTTCCCGGCGATGGATACCCCGAAAAAAAGCATTGACCCCCACGGGGTCGCGTGGTATATTGTTTCCAGACTATTATATGAGGCGCACAACAAATGACCGTCCGCACCGGCACTCTGACCATACGGCTCGACTCCCCGGAAGGCCTCCGGGTCATGAAGGCGCTCTCCGCAGAGCAGCGGGTCAGGCTGCTGGCGCTCCTCGGCGAGCGCGCGATGAACGTCAACGAGATCGCCGCCCGGCTGGGCGTCTCGCAGCCCACTGCGTCCGTGCACATCCGCGTGCTGGAGGAAGCGGGACTCGTGGAGTGCGAGTACATGTCGAGCGGCCGCGGCTCGGAGAAGCGCTGCTTCGCCCGGTTCGAGCAGATCGTCTTTGAGCTCGATTCCCCGGGTCCGGAAAACCCGGAGAGCATCGAGGAGATCGCCATGCCCGTCGGGCTCTACACGGCAGCCAACGTGCTGCCCACCTGCGGGCTGGCGAGCGACGCCCGCATCATCGGCTTTCTCGACAATCCCCAGTCCTTTCTGCTTCCCGAACGGGCGGCGGCGCAGCTCCTCTGGTTCGCCCGGGGATGGGTGGAATACACCTTCCCCTGCGACCTGCCTCCCACCGCTGAGATAACCGGCATCGAGTTCGTCGCCGAACTGTGCTCCGAAGCGCCCAACTATGACGCGGAATGGCCCTCGGACATCACGCTGTGGATCAACGGCGTCGAGACCGGCACGTGGACCTGTCCCGGTGATTTCGGGGGGCGGAGGGGGCGGCTGAATCCTGAGTGGTGGAGCGACAGCCTCACGCAGTACGGCGCCCTCAAGGTCTTCAGCGTCACCCCGGAGGGCAGCTACGTGGACGGGACGTTCGCGGGCGACACCACCCTGGACGACCTGGGTCTGGGCTTCGGGCGCCCCATCGTCGTGCGGATCGGCAACAGAGCGGACGCCGTGCACAGAGGCGGCGTGAACCTTTTCGGAAGGCATTTCGGGAACTACGCTCAGGACCCTGTCCTGCGTGTGCGCTACAGGGTGCGGGCCCCTCTCGAGGGGACCGGCTTTCTGACTGCGGCGCCGGAGGGCACAGAAGCTCTCCGGCAAAGGTGAGCCGCTCCCGTGTGCTTCCCGGGAGCGCAAGGAGGTCGGCATATGTCCAGAGGCGCGAACTGCGGACGCTCGGGGCGCAGGAGACGCGAAGAGGCGGGCTTCACGCTCATCGAACTGCTGGTCGTGATAGCCATCATCGCCATCCTCGCGGCCATCCTCTTCCCGGTGTTCGCCCAGGCGCGCGATTCGGCGCGCAAGGCGGGATGTCAGTCGAACATCAAACAGATCACGACGGCGCTGTTGATGTTCGCGGATGACAACAAGGGGAGGATCCCCTGCGCCTACTTCAACGAACAGCCGGAAGCATTCGGCAAGCTTCCCAGCCAGTGGAAGGCGGTCATCCGCCCGTATCTGAAGACGCCGCAGGTGTTCCTGTGCCCCACCGACCCGGACCGGAAATCCAAGGAGGTCTGGGACCAGAGTTCCTTCACCGGGACCGAGGACTTCGACCGGCCATCCAGCTACCGGATCAACAACACGATGGTGGCCCGGGGACCGTCGGGCTGGCCCACGGTGCCTGCGAAGCTGAGCCGCATCAATTCCCTTTCGAACTTCATCCTGGTGTGCGAGTCGAAGCCCACCTCCGGCTCCTATAGGAGCGGCAATGCGCTCGAGTGGAACCAGGTGGCCGCCTATACGCAGACCCCCGAGCAGCCTCCCGCGCAGATATCGCACCTGATGCGGGTGGTGGACACCTGCCCGGTGCCGTTCGACCGGCACGCCGGGGGCGCGAACTACGGATTTGCGGACGGGCACGTGAAGCATATGAGATGGGAGGAGACGTGGCTTCCGTCCGGTCAGACCAGCGGGGACAACCAGTGGAACGGGCTCACGAGGCCGGCCAGCTGAGCCTCCCCCGTCTCGAGAGCAGTTTCGGCGGCCTGGTGCGCTCTCCGCACGGAAGCCGCCGGTAGGCGGGTAGGAGCGGCCCCCGCAGCAGGGCAGCGGGAGGCGGCAGAGCGGCCGGAGTCGCGTCGCGGGAGGCGCGCTTCCCGGCAGGCGGGGTCCGGCCGAGGGAAAAGGAGGACGAACATGAACAAGATGAGATGGCGCGGGGCGGCGCTGCGGCGGGTCCTGCACGTGGCGGCCGTCTGCATTCTGCTCGTCTGTGCGGTCACAGGCGCGAGCGCGCATACGGCTCCTGGCATTACTTCCGCGATGTCGACGTCTCGGCCGGGTCCGTGGCCCGCACGGACGCTCCGGTCGAGCTCGCAATGAGCTTCACGTCCTGGCTGGCGGCGGCGGGAGGATCGGGGAAGACCCTGGACCTCAACTCCATCCGGGTGGTGGAGTATTCGGATGCCGCTCGCACTGTGCTTGCAGGCGAAACGCCCTGTCAGTTCGACCCGGCCCCGGGCTTCGATGCGAAGACGAACGCCGCCGGCGAACTGGTCTGGCTGCTGCAGGGCCAGACGAATCCGGGGGCGACCCGCTACTTCCGGGTCTACTTCGACGCGACGGAGAACGGGTCCAAACCGGCGCCGTCGTACTCCACGGGCCTGAGCTGGAATGCGGCGGCCAGGACGGTGGAGACGCCCGGAGTCATCGCCACATACAGCCAGACCAAGGCCGGCTTTGTCAGCCTGCAGCACCGGCTGTCGGGCTCCCCGAAGCTCATGTGGAACGCCAGCGACGCCGGATATCCGTTCCACGGGTCGTGGCACACCATCAATGAAGCCCCCTGGTGGGTGGGCTGGATCGACGATTTCGGCGGGGCCTCCACGGCATCCCACGACGTGGTGGCGGGACCTGTCCGCATCACGATCACCACACAGCGCGATGAGGGGAAGACGTTCTGGACCATCGTCCGGAGATTCTACGCAGGGTCACCCCCGTCGCCGTATATCCGGGTGTCCGTCAAGGCCGAGGCCAACCCGCACGACGGAAGCGGCATCCTGTTCCTGAAGCGCGTGGTCTGGAGCCAGGCGGGCGCCCCTGCCGCTCGCACGGTGTACCCCCCGGACAACTTCGGAGGCACCACCACGCACGATGTGGTGTTCGACTTCGGGGAGGACGGCGGCGTGGGGGTGGCCTCTTCGTTCAACTTCGCCCCCAACAGCTCCGAGGACTACGAAGTGGACGCGGTGCTGCGGCAGGCGCAGTTCGACTGCTGGGGAGAGACCTGGCTGATGGGCGGCTATCCCGTGACGATGGACTACGCTCTGGCCGTTCACAACGAGACCACGCAGTCCGGAGCGGAAGCCGCGATGACCGGAGTCTGGCGCGATTACAACGAGCCGGTATCGGTCGTCGTTCACAACGAGGGGACGGTGCAGGGCGTCGTGACGGATGCGTCCACCGCTCAGCCGGTGCGAAACGCCATCGTGCGGCTGCGGTCGGGAAGCACCTACTCCCGGACGGTGCGCTCGTCGGCGACCGGGCATTTCCGCTTCACCGCCGTGCCCGCCGGGACTGCGGCATTCTCGGTGAAGGCGGACGGTTACGCCTACTACTCCGCAAACGTGTCCGTCGCCCCGGGCGCCAACACGGTGAACGCGTCCCTGCAGACCAACCCGAGCATCAACCTGCGTTCCACGGCTCTGGGCGGCTCGGTGGACTGGCTGCTGGGGATGGACGTGCTGGCCGGCGGGCCCGTGGTCCCGCCGGGTGACGACTTCTCGGCGCCGGGCGCCAGCGAGGCGGGATTCATCCCGACCGAGGTCCCTTCCAACTGGGACATCCAGCAGGGCGCGCATCAGAACCTGTACGGCTGGTACCGGACGCGCGTGGAGATACCGGGGACGTGGGCCGGGAACAACCTCCGCCTGAGGAACTTCGTGGTGGAGGACGTGGACGCCACCTACTTCAACGGTGTCAAGGTGGGTCAGACCGGCAAGTTCCCGGATGCCTCGGACCCGCGCAACCCGGACACATCCATCCGCAAGACATTCGAGCCGCGCGTCTAGTGGATACCGGCCAGCGCGGTGCAGTTCGGGACATCCAACGTCATCGCCATCCGCGCCTATGACGCAGACGCCTTCCTCGAGGGGACCGCGGGCGGACTCACTGTGGCAAGGCCCATCCTCGAGATAGCGCCTCCGACAGCCGTGGTATCCGGATTCGTGACGGGACCCGGCGGCCCGATATCGGGGGCGGAAGTGGAGATCGTGGGAGTCGGCAGGACGACCACAGCCGCCAACGGGAGCTATTCGTTCCCGTATGTCCTGGGAGATGTGTATCAGCTGAAGGTCACCGCATTCGGCTACAAGCCCTTCAGCCAGATGCTGGACGTCCCGGACAGCGGAACGCTGACGAAGAACGTGACGCTGGAGTCCGCAGGCTACGTGGCCGGCAAGGTGACGCGCAACGGCGCGGCCCTTCGCAAGTGCCGCGTCTACTGGTCCGGGCCTTCCACCGGCAGCATCCTGACGGATGACAACGGCGACTTCAGCTTCAGCGCGCTGCCCGGGGACTATACCGTGGTGTTCAATGCGCTGAAGGTGAAGCCCAGGACCGTGCAGGTCAGCGTGAGCGGCCCGACCACCCTGAACGTCGACCTGCCGTATGGCGTGACGCCCATCTACGACGGGTTCGCGGGCGCCTCCCTGGATATGTCGAAGTGGGAGTTCGCCAACCTGCAGGCGGCCCCGGGAGCGGGCAACGCTTTGCCCACGGTCTCCGGCGGGGTCCTCAAGCTGGAGATGGCGCCCAACAGGGGCGGCATCATGAGCACTTCCTCGTTCGGGCCCGTCTCGTGCCACGAGGTCATCTTCGCCCGCCCGTATGTGGGGACGAACCAGATCATGAACCTCTACGGAGGGACGGGAGGCTTCGGCAACTTCGTGGAGATCGCCAACGAGGGGTTCGGCGGCGGCATCTTCGCGGGAATCCCGCGGGTGGCCGTCTACGGGACGGCCCGCAACCCGGCCACGCTGGCCTGGGCGGGCTACCCGATGAGCTGCGCCATCGTCCGCACCTACAACTACTATGACTTCTACATCGATGGCATCTACTACGACATCAGCGACACTTCCAACGGCCTGACCACCCAGAATGCCCGCATCTATCTGTACGGCTGGGAGAACACGGGTGGAGAGACCATCGGATACTTCTCGGCCGTCGCCGCCGGCACTCCCGTGGAGCCGCAGCCGGCCACTCTGGGACAGGCGCGCCAGGCAGCGACCGGCACCCCGGTGATAGTCTCCAATGCCGTGGTCACCGCCAGCTTCGGCGAGGCGTTCTGGATCCAGAACCCGGACCGCAGCGCAGGCATCAAGGTGATGTCGGCCACAATACTCGCGGGCTACTCGAACCCGGCCCCGGGAAGCGTGGTCACCGTGGTGGCCCGTGTGGTCCACGTCAACAACGAGGCGGTCATCCAGAGGGTGGACCACACCATCACGGGGAACACGGCTGTTCCGGAGCCGCTGATGGTCATCAACCGGCCTGTCGGGGCCATGGATGCCTCCGGCGCGGCGGTCCAGGGACTGAGGGTGACCGTCTTCGGGAAGGTCACGGGACTGGTCTACGACAGCCAGAACAACGTGACCGGGTTCTTCCTGGACGACGGCAGCAATCTGCCGGGAGACGGGACGCGCAAGGGTCTGTATGTGCCGGTCTCGCAGGCGTGGCTGAACGAAGGGTTCCAGCCGCCGTTCGGGCCTGAGATATTCCCCGAATGGGCGACGGTGACGGGAGTCGTGACGGTCAGCACACAGTTCGGCGAGCCGATACCCGCCATCCGCGCGCAGCACTGGACCGACATCAACGTCGAGTTCATCTTCTGATCGCAGGGCGCGGGAGCCCCGTCCCCGAGCGACGGGGCTCCCGCCGGTATTTCGTCGGGGAAGGCAAGCCTCCAGATGCAGACGCGCATCCGACAGACTGCGGCGGTCCTCGCGGCCACGGTCGCGATGATTGCTCTCGCCGGCGGA
>FWWL01003190.1_pt1 | contig 30910 bp, 32 predicted proteins | sample 2228331 | NCBI WGS metagenome assembly FWWL01 (sample SAMEA103939775, study PRJEB20133) | metagenome
AACATCCTCGGGCTGGCCCGCTCCCGCACCGCCAAGGGGGTGCACGATGCGGGCTGGGCGCAGTTTCTCCAAATCCTCGCCTACAAAGCGGCGGAGGCTGGTAGGCGGGTTATCGCTGTAGATGCAAGGTATACAAGCCAGGACTGTCCGGTGTGCGGCCACCGGGAGAAGAAACCCTTGTGGATCAGGGAGTTCACCTGCCCCGCTTGTGGGGCTTCTCTTCACCGGGATGTAGCAGCGGCCCAGAACGTCCTGGCCAGGGCTCGGACGGAGCCTTCGGGCATAGCCATGCTATGATTCCCGAGAAGCCCCGGACTTCAGTCCGGGGAGTCGTCACACTGCGAAAGGCTGTATGTCCGACCTCCTTTCCTCCCTCAACCCCTCCCAGCGGGAAGCGGTGCTGCACTTTGAAGGCCCAGCGCTGGTCGTCGCCGGGGCTGGCTCGGGTAAGACCCGTACCGTGGTGCACCGTATCGCCTACCTGCTGCGCGAGCGCCGGGTTTACCCTACCGAGATTTTGGCCGTGACCTTTACCAATAAGGCTGCTGGCGAGATGAAAGAGCGCCTCGAGCGCATGGTGGGGCGTGCAGCGAAGGACCTCTGGGTCTCCACCTTCCACGCTCTAGCGGTGCGCATCCTGCGGGTCTACGGCGAATACGTGGGCCTGAAGCCGGGGTTTGTTATCTACGACGACGACGACCAAAACACCTTGCTGAAGGAAATCCTCAAAGAGCTAGGCCTCGAGGCCAAACCCGGCCCCTTCCGGGCCATGATCGACCGGATCAAAAACCGGGGTCAAAGCGCGGCGGCCTATGCCCGCGAGGCCCCCGATTTCATCGGAGGCGTTCCCAAGGAGGCGGCCCTCGAGGTCTTCCAGCGCTACCAGCGCAGCCTACGTCTGCAAGGAGGGGTGGACTTCAACGACCTTTTGCTGATGACCATCGAGCTTTTTGAAGCCCACCCTGCGGTGCTGGACAAGGTGCAACAGCGGGCCCGCTTCATCCATGTGGACGAGTACCAGGACACCAACCCGGTGCAGTACCGGCTGACCCGGCTTCTGGCCGGGGAACGGCCTAACCTGATGGTGGTGGGCGACCCTGACCAGAGCATCTATGGCTTTCGCAGCGCCGATATTCACAACATCCTCGAGTTCACCAAAGACTACCCAGGGGCCAAGGTCATCCGACTGGAGGAGAACTACCGTTCCAGTAGCGCCATTTTGCAGGTGGCCAACGCGGTGATCGAGAAGAATGCCCTGCGGCTAGAGAAGGTGCTGCGCCCGACCAAACCTGGTGGCGAGCCGGTGCGCTTGTACCGTGCCCCCAATGCCCGCGAGGAGGCCGCCTTTGTGGCCCGGGAAATCCAGCGCCTGGGCCGCTACCAAGAGATTGCCGTGCTCTACCGTACCAACGCCCAGTCCCGTCTGCTGGAGGAGCACCTGCGGCGGGCTCAGGTGCCGGTGCGGCTGGTGGGGGCGGTGGGCTTTTTTGAGCGGCGCGAGGTTAAGGACCTTCTGGCCTACGCCCGGGTGGCGGTCAACCCTGCCGATACCCTCAACCTGCGGCGCATTGTCAACACCCCGCCCCGGGGCATCGGGCCGGCCACGGTGGCCCGGCTGGTGGCGTATGCCCAGCAGACGGGCTCTACCCTCTACCACGCCTTTCGCGCTGCCGAGCAGGTGCTCAGCCGGCCCCAGCCCGTACAGGCTTTCGTCGAACTGCTCGAGGCCCTGATGGAAGCGGCCTTCGAAACCGGTCCCCGCGACTTTTTCCAGCGGGTGTTGGAGGAGACCGGTTTCCGCGAGGCTTTGCGCCAGGAACCAGATGGCGAAGAGCGCCTGCAAAACGTGGAAGAGCTGCTGCAGGCAGCCCGCGACTGGGAGGAAGAGGAGGGCGGCAGCCTCTCCGACTTTTTGGACACGGTGGCCCTGACGGCCAAAGCCGAGGAGCCGCAAAGCGATGCCCCCGCCGAGGCGGTGACCCTGATGACCCTGCACAACGCCAAGGGCCTCGAGTTCCCCACCGTATTCCTAGTGGGCCTAGAGGAGAACCTGCTGCCTCACCGCAATAGCCTGGGCCGCCTGGAGGACCTCGAGGAGGAGCGCCGCCTGTTCTACGTGGGCCTCACCCGTGCCCAGGACCGCCTCTACCTTTCCTATGCCGAGGAGCGCGAAACCTACGGCAAGCGGGAGTACACCCGCCCCAGCCGCTTTTTGGAGGAGATTCCCCCAGGGCTTCTAAAGGAGGTAGGAGCCTTTGGCGATGCGCCCGTGCCGGTGCCGGCAGGCCGCCTCGAGGCCAAGCCCCGCACCCAGCTAGCCGAGTTCAAAGGGGGGGAGCGGGTGCGGCATCCCAAATTTGGCAGCGGTACGGTAGTGGCCGCTATGGGGGGCGAGGTTACGGTGATGTTCCCCGGGCTGGGTCTGAAGAAGCTGGCGGTGAAGTTTGCCGGGCTGGAGCGGTTGGATGGCTAAGGCGATGCGCACTTTGCTTTGGGCTGGGGTAGTGGTTTTAGGGATGGCTTTGGCCAGCGGGGCCGATCTGGGTTTTTCCGTGCGCAATGGCCCCAGTGGCAATTTTATGGGCCACCTGGGGCTTTACCTGGAGGGCTATCCGGTGGATTTTCGTACCCAGTTGGTCGTGGGCTCACCGGCTGGGCTGTACCTCAGCGGTGAGGTGGTCTACCCCCTGCCCTTTTTCCTGCTATTGCGCCCCTACCTGGCGGCGGGGTTGGGGGTGGGCATTACGGGCTATACGGCCCAGAACGAACTTAGGTTGCGCTTTGGCGATAGTTTTTACGCTATTTTTTCAGCGGGGCTACAATTCCCCCAACGGGGCTACCGGCCGTACCTCGAGGTCAGCCAGGTGGTGGGTTCCCCGAGCTTCCAGCGCTTTACGGTGGGCTTTATCGTCGAGGGGTTTTGAGCTAGGTGGGGAGGGGCCGGGTATATCTATCCTGCTTCTTTGGGCTAGGCTGGAAGCATGAAAGCCCACGGAAAGGTTTTTGTGGTTACCGGCGGAGGCGGCGGGATTGGGCGGGCGTTGGTTAGCGAACTGCTAAGCCGAGGGGCGCGCGTGGCCGCGGTGGATCTGAACCAGGCCGCCCTGGAAGAGACCGCCCGCCTGCTCCAGGCCGGGGAGAGGCTTTCCTTGCACCGGCTGGACATTACCGACCTCGAGGCGGTCATGGTCCTGCCCCAACAGGTCATAGCCCACCACAAAGCGGTGGACGGCCTGATCAACAACGCTGGCATCATCCAGCCTTTTGTCCCGGTGGATCAGCTGGACTACAGCGCCATCGAGCGGGTCATGCGGGTCAACTTCTACGGCACCCTCTACATGACCAAGAGTTTCCTGCCCCACCTGCTGGCCCGGCCTGAGGCCCACATTGTGAATGTTTCCAGTATGGGCGGCTTTCTTCCTGTTCCCGGTCAGACCCTCTACGGGGCCGCCAAGGCTGCGGTCAAGCTCTTTACCGAGGGCCTCTACGCCGAGCTGTTGGAGACCAGGGTGCGGGTCACAGTGGTTTTTCCTGGCGCGGTGGCCACGGAAATTGCGGCCCACTCGGGGGTGGAGATCGCCCGCCCCGAGGGACAGGAAAGCTCCATCAAACCCATCTCTCCCCAGCAGGCCGCGCGGGAAATTCTAGACGCTATGGAGAAAGACCGTTTCCGGGTGCTGGTAGGCCCCGATGCTCGCTTGATGGATCTCCTTTACCGCCTAAGTCCGGAGCGGGCCACCCGGCTTATTCAGCAGCGGATGCGCTCTTTGCTCCGTGGCTAATTGGCTAGCGCGACTTTACCTCGGCCCAGACCCGGTTGAATAGCTCAACCTGCTCGCCCAAGTCGGCCAGAAGCTCGAGGCGAGCCCGCTTCTCTTCGGTGGGGTAGACCAGTGGGTTGTCCTTTTCCTCGATGAGTTCCATGGCTGCAGCCACGGGGGTGGCGTAGCCGATGGCATTGGAAATCTGCGCGGCGATCTCGGGCTCGAGCAGGAAGTTGATGAACTTGTAGGCCAGCTCGTGGTTGGGGCTTTTCTGCAAAATCACCAGGGTATCAGCCCAGAGGGTGGCCCCTTCTTTGGGAATCACGTACTTGAGGTTGGGGTTCTCCGCCTGGGCCGCCAGGATGTCGCCAGAGTAGGCTGGGGCTACGGCAATATCGCCCCCGATCAGGCGGTCGCGGATGCTGGTGCCTCCGGCAAAGCCCTGCGAACGGCGCTTGGCCTCGAGCAACAGGGCCTGTACCTCGGCCAGCTTGTCTAGGTCGGTGGTGTTGACCGATAGGCCCTTGTACTTGAGGGCGGCGCCGATCATTTCCCGCATCTCATCGAGGAGCAAAAACCGCCCTACCTGTTGGGCTGGGTCGAAGAGTACGCCCCAGCTTTCCACGGGTCCGCTCACTAAATCCTCGCGGTAGGCCAGGCCGGTGGTGCCCCACTGATAGGCCACGCTGTAGCGGCTTCCAGGGTCGTAGGCTGGGTCGGCGAACTGGGGGTCCAGGTTTTTTAGGTTGGGGATTTTGGACTTGTCGAGCTCGAGCAGGCTGCCGGACCGGGCGAGCTGGCCCACGGTGTAGTCGGGGGTGATGAGCACATCGAACTCCCGGTCGCCCCCGGCCTGAAGCTTGGAGAGCATGGCCTCGGGGGAGTCGTAGGTATCCTCGACTACCTTGATGCCCTCGCGCTTTTCAAACTCAGCCAGCACCTCGCGGGGCATGTAGTCCGACCAATTGAGCAGACGCAGCTGTTTTTGCTGCTGTCCGCAGCTCGTAACCAACAAGGCCAGCACCATCAGTATCCAGACTCGGTTCATTTCAAGCCTCCTAAACCCGCTTTCTCCAGAACAGTGTCCCAAGAAGCAGAATCAAGATTGTAAGCCCTACCATTAAGCTGGATAGAGCGTGGATTTCCGGGCTTACCCCCAGCTTTACCGAGGAGTAAATGTAAAGCGGCAGGGTGGTGGAGCCGGGCCCCGCGGTGAAGAAGGTCACCACGAAATCATCCAGGGATAGGCTGAAGGCTAGCAAGGCCCCGGCCACTACCCCAGGCATAATCAACGGCAGCATCACCTCACGGAAGGTTTGCCAGGGGGTGGCCCCCAAGTCTTTGGCTGCCTCCTCCAGGGCGGGGTCGAGCAGCATTAGCCGGGCCCGCACCACCAGGGTCACGTAGGCGATCTGAAAGCTGATGTGGGCCAGGATGATGGTGAACAGCGAGAGCCGGGGCCAGCCGATGGCATCGCGCACCACATCGAACAGAAGCAAAAGCGAGATGCCCATCACCACGTCTGGCACCACCACCGGCACGTATAGCAAGTAGCGCAAAGCTTCTTGCCAGCGGAACTGGAAGCGCACCAGGCCAATGGCCAGCAGGGTGCCCAGAATGGTGGAAACTACCGTGGAGACCACCGCCACGATTAGGGTGTTGGTGAGGTACTCCAGAATGCGCTCGTTGTTGAACAGCCGTATGTACCAGTCGAAGGTGAAGCCGGTAAAGCGCACCCCAAAGCGGCTTTGATTGAAGGAAAGGGCCACAATGATCACGATGGGCAGGTATAAGAAGGCGAATACCAGCCAAGCGTATAAGGAGAGCAGCCGCTTCATACCAGTTTGTCCAGCCCTTTTTCCCCTTGGGTGCGGGCATAGAGCCACAGACCAAACAGCACCAGGCTCATCAGCACCATGCTGGCCGCGCTGCCAAAGGCCCAGTTCTGGGCTGAGCCGAACTGGAGCTGGATCAGGTTGCCCACCAGGGTAATCTTGCCCCCGCCCAGCAGGTCAGCGATCACGAAGGTTCCCACCGCTGGAATGAAGACCAGCAAAGAGCCGGCGAACAGCCCCGGGATGGTCTGGGGGAAGATGGCCTCCCAAAAGGCCCGCAGAGGCCTGGCCCCCAGGTCGTAGGCGGCCTCGAGCTGACGCCAGTCTATGCGCTCGACGGTGGCGTACAGCGGCAGGACGAAGAAGGGCAGGTAGGTGTACACCGTGGCCGCATACACCGCAAAAGTGGAGGGCAGCAGGTCGGCCGGGGGAAGGCCAAATGCCGTGATGAAGGCATTGATTAGCCCTTCCCGCTGAAACACCACGATCCAGGCATACACCCGGATCAGGAAATTGGTGAAAAAGGGGATCACCACCAACAGCAGCAAAACCTCTTTATAGCGACTTTGGGCGATGTAGAAAGCCAGTGGGTAGCCTAGGATCACCACAAAGACCGTGGCCCACAGCCCGATCCACAGGCTGCGGGCGATGATCTCAATGTACAGCGGGTCGGTGAAGAAGCGCAGGTAGTTGTGCAAGCCAAAGGGAGGCACGAGCTGGCCCAGGCTGCCCCGGCTCATCAGCGAGGCCACCAGCATGATGAGGGTGGGCACCAGCACGAACAACAGTAGCCACAGCGCCCCTGGCCCCACCAAGAAGAGTATCTGCCGCAGCCTTTCCTTGGGGGTGGTGGCCTCACGCATGGGGGGTTTCCTCCAGGCCCTCCTGGATGACCACCAGCTTCTCCGGGGTGAGGGCTACCCAGACCGCCTCGTCGTAGTCGAATTCCTCGTGGCCCGGTTCCTGGATATCGTGGTTGAGGGTTTCGCAGAGCAGGCGCTGGCCGTTGGCCCAAAGGATGTACTGGTTTTCCGAGCCGGTGTAGATGATGTCGTCCACCCTGGCCTGAAAAACGTTGGGCAGGCTGGGCTTTTCCCGGAACAGGCGAATTTTTTCGGGTCGGATGGAGAGCAGAACCTTCTGGCCCGGCGTGAGGGCATCCTCCTCGTCGAGCACGAACACTCCCAGTGAGGTTTCTACCCGGCGCGGCTCGAGGGCTACCGCCGGAATCAGGTTGGTATCGCCGATGAACTTGGCCACAAAGGCCGTTCGGGGTAGCTCGTAGATTTCCTCAGTAGGCCCGAGCTGTTCGATGCGTCCTTTGTTCATCACCGCTACCCGGTCGGACATCACCAGGGCCTCTTCCTGGTCGTGGGTCACGAAGATAAAGGTAATGCCCAGCCGCTCTTGTAGGTTCATTAGCTCTACCCGCAGCTCCTGGCGCAGTTTGAGGTCGAGGGCCGAGAGGGGCTCGTCCAGCAGCAACACCTCTGGCTCATTGACCAAGGCCCGGGCCAGGGCGACGCGTTGGCGCTGGCCCCCGGACATTTGCTCGGGGCGGCGCTTTTCGAAGCCCAGCAGGTTGACCAGCTCAAGAGCCCAGGCCACCCGCTCTGCAATCTCGCTCTTGGGCATCCCCTTCATGCGCAGGCCGAAGGCGATGTTTTGCTCTACGGTCATGTGGGGGAATAGGGCGTAGTTCTGGAATACGGTGTTGACGGGTCGGCGGTAGGGGGGCACGCCGGTCATGTCCTCTCCGCCAATCAGGATGCGGCCTGCATCAGGGGTCTCGAAGCCGGCAATCATGCGCAACAGGGTGGTTTTGCCACAGCCCGAGGGGCCCAACAGGCTGAAAAACTCACCGTCGCGAATCTCCAGGGTGACGTTGTCTACTGCAATCTGGTCGCCAAAGCGCTTGGTAACCCCCTCGAGGCACACTGCTGCATTTTCTCCCAGCTTCCGCTCCCGCCGGCTACGGAACAAGGTAGGTTCCACAGGGCAGAGTGTACGGTTTGCCTGGCTATAGGGCAACTGGCGCACGATAAAGCCGCTCACCCAGACGAAGTTGGCCAAAGCTGCTTTGGCTGCTTCAGTTGAGTGGGCCGCGACCCCCTTGACGAAAAAGGCCCGACTGGCTAGTATTTGTTTTGCCCTGAGGCTTGTGCCGGGATGGCGGAATTGGTAGACGCACATGATTCAGGGTCATGCGCCCGCAAGGGTGTGCAGGTTCAAGTCCTGTTCCCGGCACCAAGACCCCCTCTTCGGAGGGGGTTTTCCTTCGAACTAAAGCCGCGCTACCCCGATTTGGCAACCTGCCTTACTTTGTTCTTGGGGCATTGGGTGGTAAAGTTTACTTGTTAGTTCTCCCGGGATTCAAGGGGGGTGGGTGCGAGCCCACCCCCCTCGCTTGGAGAGGAGGTGTGCGGATGGAGCTGGACAAATTGGCAGAGCGCGTGCTAGCCCCTATGGGCTACGAGGTGCTCGAGGTCGCTCTGCGGCGCGGGGGGAAGAGCCCGGTGCTTTTGGTGCGTATCGAGCGTAAAGACGAAGTGCCCATCTCGGTGGCCGATTTGGAGCGGGCTAGCCGAGCCCTGGAGGCCCAGCTCGACCCGCTCGAGGCCCAGCTGCCCGAGCGTTACCTGCTGCAGCTTGAGTCGCCTGGGGCGGAGCGGCCCCTCCTCACCGCCCGCCACTTCGAGCGTTTCTTAGGGCTCAAGGCCAAAGTACGCAGTCCGGAGGGGAACTTTACCGGTCGGGTGCACTGGGTTAAGGACGACGAGGTGGCTTTTTTGCTGGACGACCAGCAGACTCGTACCCTCAAGCTGGGCACCTTCAAGGCCAACCTGGCGGAGTGGCCCGACAGGCCCCGCTAGGTAAGCAAAGCAAAGGAGGAAACCGTGAACAAGGATTTCGTCGATGCGCTCTCCCAGGTAGCCTTTGAGCGTGGGGTCACCGCCGAGGAGCTGATTTCTAACTTCGAGGAGGCCCTGCGACTGGCCTACCTAAGGCAGCGGGGCTTCCGCCAGAAAGAGGTCGAGGAAGAGGGCAAGGGCCCCATCATAGAAGTGCACCTAGACCCTCAGGAGGGAAGCCTCGAGGTATTGGAGATCAAGCGGGTGGTGGAAAAAGTTGAAGACCCCGACAAGGAGATCGACCTAGCCACCGCGCAGAAATACGACCCCGAGGTATCGGTAGGGGAGGAGATGGAGTTCCCCGTCGACCCTGAGGAGTTTAGCCGTATTGCTGTCCAGATTGCCAAGCAAGTGCTTACCCAGCGCCTCAAGGAGGCCGAGCGCACCCGGGTACACAACGAGTACAAGGACAAAGAGGGCGAGGTGGTTACCGGCAGCGTGGCGCGGGTGGACAACCGCGGCAACGTGTACGTGGAACTAGGCCGGGGCGAGGCGCTGATGCCCCCCAAGGAACAAATTCCCACCGAGCGCTACCACCCCGGCCAGCGGCTCAAGGTTTACCTCAAACAGGTCCAACGCTCCGCCAAAGGCCCCAGCCTGGTGGTCTCGCGGGCCCACGAGGAGCTTTTGCGCTACCTTTTGCGCCAGGAGGTACCCGAGATTGCTGAGGGCATTGTTGAAGTTAAGGCCATCGCCCGCGAGCCGGGTAGCCGCTCCAAGGTAGCGGTGATGAGCCACAATCCCAACGTGGACCCTATTGGGGCCTGCATCGGACACAAGGGCCAGCGCATCCAGGCGGTTTCTGCCGAGCTAGGTCGCGAACGGGTAGATATCATCCAGTGGAGCCCCAACCCTAAGGAGTTCATCCGCAACGCGCTCTCACCGGCTACGGTAGGCGAGATTACTATCGAGACGAGCGAGGAGGGCAAGAGCCGGGCCAAGGTGGTGGTACCCAAAGACCAACACTCTTTGGCCATCGGTAAGTCCGGCCAGAATGTGCGCCTGGCCTCCAAGCTCACCGGCTACGAAATAGACTTCGAGGAAGCCGAGGAGATCACCGACCTCGACGCGGCCTTACTCAAAGCTGCCGAGAAGGAAGAGGCCCTCAAGGTTTCCCAGGACGCCAAGGCCCGCTTCGAGAGCCTGTTCAAAGACGGCGAGTAAGCCTATAGCGCGGGCACGGGGGTTTGATGTCCAAAGGTAAGCACATCCCTATCCGACAGTGCATTGCCTGCCGCCAGCGCCGCCCCAAGCGGGAGCTCTTGCGGATCGTGCTTACCCCGATGGGCCCGGTACTCGACCCCACCGGTCGCAAGCCTGGGCGGGGGGCTTATGTCTGCCCCGATAACCCGGCCTGCTGGGCCGAGAAGAAGCTACGCCGTTTCGCTGGAGCAAAGGCCCTGGAGCTTTCGCAGGCATTACAACTCGTTTTGGGTAGCGTAAAGGCCAGCGAGCCGTCGACATAGGCAAACAGGAGGTCAGCATGGCAAAAATCAGAATCTATCAGCTCGCAAAAGAACTGGGCATGACCAATGACGAGCTGCTTTCCTTGCTGGATGAGATGGGAGTGGCCTACAAATCCCATGCCAGCACTTTGGAAGAAGACACTGCTGCAGCGGTCAAGGAGCTCATCGGGGAGCAACGCGTTGCCGAAGCAGCCCGGCGGGCTGAGGAGGCCCGCAAGGCCATACCCCACCGTCCTCCCGTGGTGGTCATCATGGGTCACGTGGATCATGGCAAGACTACCTTGCTGGACTACCTGCGCAAGAGCCGCATTGCCGAGAAGGAGGCGGGCGGCATCACCCAGCACGTGGGGGCTTTCGAGGTCAAAACCCCCCAGGGTACGGTGGTCTTCATCGATACCCCCGGTCACGAGGCCTTTACTACCATCCGCCAGCGGGGGGCCAAGGTGGCCGATATTGCGGTGATCGTGGTAGCGGCCACCGAGGGGGTGATGCCCCAGACCAAAGAGGCCATCGCCCATGCCAAGGCTTCGGGGGCCAAGATTGTCTTTGCGGCCAACAAGATGGATCTGCCCGGCGCCGACATCAACAGGGTTCATCAGGACCTGATGCAGCTAGGAATGGTCCCAGTGGCCTATGGGGGGGATGTGGAGGTGCTGCCCATCTCAGCCAAGACCGGCCAGGGGGTGGAGGCCTTACTTGAGACCATTCTGCTTATCGCAGAGCTCGAGGATCTTCGGGCCGACCCCAAGGCCGAGGCCCATGGGGTGATCCTCGAGGCCCGCATCGACAAACAGGCCGGGGTGTTGGTCAGCCTGCTGGTGCAGCAGGGCACCTTGCACGTGGGCGACTATGTGGTAGCCGGCGAACACTGGGGCAAGATACGGGCCATGCTCGATGCCGAGGGGCGTCGCCGCAGTGAGGCCGGCCCAGGCAGCGCGGTGCAGGTCTTGGGTTTCTCTGAGCTACCGGTAGCGGGCGAAACCTTTACTTGGGTGCCCGATCAGGTGGCGGCCAAGGAGATTACCGAGGAGCGGATTGAGGAACGCAAGGCCAAGGAAGCCTTGGCAGAGCAAAGCCGGGTGCGAACCATCGCCGACCTGATGCGCAACATGCGCGAGGCTGAGCAAAAGGAGATCAACCTGATCATCCGGGCCGACACCCAAGGATCGCTCGAGGCCATCCAGAACATCCTGGCCAAAGAGGCAACCGAGGAGGTCAGGATCAAGGTGTTGCTGGCGGCGGTAGGCGCCCCCAGCGAGTCCGATGTTTTGCTGGCCTCCACGGCCCAGGGAGCCATCCTTTCCTTCAACGTTAATCCCAGTGGCTCGGTCAGGAAAGCCGCCGAGCAAAAAGGCGTACCCCTGCAAAACTTCCGCATCATCTACGAGCTGGTGGACGAGATTCGCAAGATGGTCCGTGGTCAGCGCGAGCCGGTATACAAGGAAGAGCTCCTGGGTACCGCTGAGGTGCGGGCTATCTTCCGGCTCTCGCGTGGGGTGGTGGCCGGTTGTATGGTGACCTCGGGCAAGATTAGCCGTAACGCCGACATTAGGGTATTGCGCAAGGGTAAGGAGCTTTGGAAAGGCCGGATCGAAGGCTTGAAGCGCCTCAAAGATGATGTGCGCGAGGTAGCCCAGGGCCTGGAGTGTGGGATTCTTCTAGAGGGCTTTACCGAATTCCAGGAAGGGGATGTCTTGGAGGCCACCCAGCAGGTCGAGGTGGCCACGGACTGAGGTGGGGAACCATGCCAAGCAGGGCGCGTTGGCTGCTCGAGGCTGTGCTGCTCTTGATCCCCCTGGCCTTGTTGGTGGTTTTCTTCACCAGCCTAACGGCTTTTTTCCGTGGCCTGGGCGAGCCGCAGAATCGCCAGGCCCAGGCCGTGGCGGCTTCCCTCGAGACTTTGTGGCTTCGTCCGGTGGACGAGGCAGACCCTAGCAGCCTGCATAGGGCCCGTGACCTCCTAGCGGCTCGGCTTAGGGGCCTGGGGGTGCAAGGGTTTCGCCTCGAGGTTCAGGGCAAAGCGCTGCGGTTGGGCCTACCTCCAATCGAGGGCGCACAGCGCGAAGAGCTAGGGACCCTGTTGACCCAGCGTGGCGAAGTATCCTTTCACCTGGTGCAGATCGAAGCGGCGGACAAGCCCCTGGCGCAGCTTGAGCCCTCTGACCTCGAGGCTCCCTTCCTGACCAACCGTGACCTCGAGCGGGTGCAATCAGGCCAAAGCCCCTCGGGCCGGCCCGCCCTGGTGCTCTACCTAGGGCGGGAAGGGGCAGCCCGCTTTGCCCGCCTGAGTGTGGAGAACCTGGGCCGGCGGGTCGCTTTGCGGGTGGATGGGCGCATCGTATTAGCCCCGACCATCCGCGCCCCAATTGCTAGCCGGGCTTTACGCTTGCAGGGGTTTGCCTCGCAGGAAGAGGTGGAGCGACTGGCCGCCTTGTTGCAGGCCGGCCCTTTGCCCATAGCGCTGGAGCTGGTCAAAACCGCCCCCGGGCCTTAGAGTATAGGCGGCACGTATGAGTCGCTGGCCCCGCTGGTTCGCCTTGGCCACCCTGTTTTGGATGGCCTGGGGGCCTGGTCTACAGGGGTGGCCGGGAAACTGGGCGCAGGCCGACTGTGTTGCGCTGGAGTGTGGCTCGAGCCAGGGTTGGAGCGCTGGGCTCCTGCCCCAGCCGCTGCTCGAGGTCAAGAGCAAGCTCAGCCTCGGCGGCCTGGGGCTGGCCGGCCTGTCTCTGGAGGGCTGGGGTCCGCAGTCTTCCTGGGCCCGTTCCTCCAGGAATCCCATTCACACCCCGCGCGCGCCGACGAAGCGGCTTTACCTGCTCTACGCCCGCCTGCAAACCGATGGGGGCTAGGGCTTTCCCAATCCGCCAATCCAGAATCCGCTAGAAACCCTAGACCCTCTTTGCCGCGCTTAGCGCATAAAGAACAGGAATGCCATGACCAATCATCAGTGGAAAGGTCTTTTTCTACTGCTCCTCTTTCTGGGAGCAATGGTGGGGCTTTTTCGCCCCTGGGAAGCCCGCAACCCACAGAACCCTTTGCTGCCCGCCGATGGACTGATCCGTCTGGGCCTCGATCTGCAGGGGGGGTTGCGCATTACCCTGCGTGCGGTCAACCCTAACCCGGACGCCGCGGTAGCCCGTACCGAGCTCGAGGTGGCCCGCACCGTAATCGAAAACCGGGTCAACGCCATTGGCGTAGCGGAACCGTTGGTGCAGCTTCAAGGAAGCGACCGCATCATTGTAGAGCTGCCCGGGCTAAAGCAGGATCAGCAAGAGCGGGCCCTGGCCCTGATCGGCCAGACTGCCCGGCTAGAGTTCCGTATCGTCAATGCTGGGGCCCAGGGCACCACCGTGGCCCAGATCAACGAACAGTTGCGCAACTCCGGCCTGAGTGGGGCCGCTTTGGCGGCCCGCCGGGCCGAGCTAGAAAAACAGCTGTACAAACTTGAAGACCTAGGCCCTCCCCTGCTAACCGGGGCGGATCTGCGTACCGCTAACGCCTCCTTTGACCAGTTTGGCCGACCTCAGGTGGAGATGGAGTTTACCCCTGAGGGAGCACGGAAATTTGAGGAGGCCACCCGGGCCAACGTCAACCGCCAGCTTGCGGTGGTGCTCGACGATAAGGTCTACACCGCCCCGGTCATCCGCCAGGCCATTGCCGGTGGGCGGGCGGTTATCGAGGGGCTTTCCGGGTTGCAGGAAGCCTCCGACATCGCCCTGGTGCTGCGTTCGGGTTCGTTGCCGGTCAAGCTCGAGGTGGCCGAGACCCGGGCTATTGGCCCCACCCTGGGCCAGGACGCCATCAGCGCGGGCATTAAGGCCGGTATTATCGGGGCTTCGCTGCTCTTCCTTTTGATTTTCGCTTACTACGGCTTCTGGATGGGGCTGGTGGCGGCCTTGGGCCTGGTGTACACCGCGGGGCTACTCCTGGCGGCCATCTCTTTGCTCAACGCCACCCTGACCTTGCCGGGCATCGCGGGTCTAATCCTGACCCTAGGGGCGGCAGTGGACGGCAACGTGCTCTCCTTTGAGCGCATCAAAGAAGAGCTCAAAATGGGCAAGAAGTTCCGCCAGGCCATCCCTGGTGGCTTTTCCCATTCCATCATCACCATTCTAGATGTGAACATGTGCCATCTTTTGGCCGCGGCAGCCCTTTACCAGTACAGCACCGGCCCGGTACGGGGCTTTGCGGTGATGCTGGCTTTGGGTGTGGTGACCTCGGTCTTTTCCAATCTGGTTTTCAGCCGTTGGCTGCTGGAAACCATCGGCGACCGACGTGAGGTTCGGCCTCCCTACTGGCTGTGGGGTACCCGGATTGATTTTCTGCGTGCGGCCCGCTACGTGACCGCAGCCTCTTTGGCCCTGGCTGTACTGGCTACTGGAGTGGTTTTTGTCAAGGGCTTTAACTTTGGCATTGACTTCACCGGGGGTACAGCCTTTACCATCCGTGTACCAGAAAACATCCGAGCTGAGCAGATTCGCAGCTTCCTCGACAGCGCGGGCATCGCCGAGGTACGGGGCGCTGAGTCGATAATCACCTCGCTTTCTAGTGTGAGTGGGAACGAGTTCTCGGTGCGGGTGCGGCAGGTGAGTGAGGAACAGCGCATCGAGCTGGAGCGCAAGCTTCAGGAGGGCTTGCAGGCTACCATTCTCCAGTCCGAAACGGTGGGCCCGGCCATAGGGGCAGAACTGCGCCGCAACACCATCCTGGCGGTTTTGATTGGCCTGGGGCTGATTTTGGTCTATGTAGCCTTCCGCTTCGACTGGGTCTTCGGGGTAGCCAGCGTCATTGCGGTGGGTCACGATGTGGCCATCGTGGCGGGGATGTATAGCCTGCTGGGTTTGGAGTTTTCCATCCCTACTGTAGCTGTCCTGCTTACCATAGTAGGCTTTTCCATCAACGACTCGGTAATTATCTCCGACCGCATTCGGGAGAATCTCAAGCTCATGCGAGGGCAAAGCTACTACCAGATTGTCAACGCCTCTATTAACCAGACCCTCTCCCGTACCTTGATGACCTCGCTCTCCACCGTGCTGCCCATTCTGGCCTTGTTGTTCCTCGGGGGGCCGGTGCTGCGGGACTTTTCGCTGGCCATCCTGGTGGGCTTCGTGGTGGGCACCTACTCCTCGATCTATGTGGTCTCGGCCCTGGTGGTCTGGTACAAAAGCCGCGAGCAAGAGCGCCGGATAGCCGACAAGACCCGTTCGGCTTAGTTGCCGATGGTTTGTGCAAAGACCTCAAGGTTGGGGTCTTTGCGCCTTTCCTAGAGGAAAGGCCTACGGGGGACTGCCGACCCACACCCCATTGGTTCAAGTAGGCAAGGTATTTAGCTTGGATTAACAAAAGTCATGTGAGGCGGAATTCTTACTTTTGTGGGGCAGGGTAGAGCTATACTCAAGCCATGCGAACCCTCTTGGCTTCATTGCTGTTTCTGGGTTTGGCGCTGGCCCAGACGGGGTCGCAGCTATATCAACAGAACTGCGCTTTTTGCCACGGAGACAATGGGCTGGGTAGACCTGGGGCTTTTCCTCCTCTGGCAGGACACGCGGTTGAGCTAAGCAAAACCCCTGAGGGTCGTACCCACCTTATCTATGCCCTGCTGTTCGGGATGCAAGGCCCGGTACGGATCAAAGGCCAGCTTTACGATGGGGTTATGCCGGCTTTTGCCCAGCTCAACGATGAGCAGATCGCTGCTTTGCTCAACTACATCCTCAGCGCCTGGGGCAACGACAGATTACTGCCACGTGACCATCGCCCGTTGACCGTGGCGGAGGTGGCCGCAGCCCGCAATCCCAGCGGGGGCCGACTGACCCCCCAGCAGGTGGGCGAGCGCCGGGCGCGGATAAATCTCCCCTAGACAGAGCTTTGGGGCTTGGTCGCCGGTGGGGCCTTGGGGAAGCGAGGCGCGCCGGGCTACTCCTGTTATGCGCTAGGCTAAGTTTGTGGCTAGGGGAACACTGCAGAAACTTTCCACCACCGACTGGGCGGTACTGGCGGCCTTGTTGGAGCAGCCCTCATACGGCTTTCGCATTGCAGCTTTATTTGCCCCCAGTGGGGATCTGGGGCATATCTGGCGTGTTCAGAGAACCCAGGTGTACCGTGCGTTGGAGCACCTCGAGGCTTGCGGGTTAGTGGCGGTAGTACGGCAGGAGGAAGGCCAGGCTGGCCCACCACGAACCCTTTTTGCTCTTACCGAGGATGGCCGGAGCATCGCTCTGAGCTGGCTTTATACCCCGGTAACCCGCCTACGCTACGGCCGCTCGGATTTGCGCTTGAAAATCGCCTTCCTAATGCGCTTGGAACAGGATACCCGGCCCTTGTTGCAGGCGCAGCAAAAGGTGTACCGCACGATGTTGCAGGAGTTAGTGGCCCAACGCCAAGAGGCTCGAGGGGTACAGGCGGTTTCCCTGCTATGGCGTATCGAGATGGCCAAGGCCAGTCTGCGCTTTATTGCCCAGCTTTTGCGGGATTAGGCGTTTGGAGTTGTAAGAGGCTGGGGGGACGGGTATAGTTACACTGTAACTTCTTGGGGGTATGGCGTGCGTGGCTTAGGGTGGGTGGTTTGGCTCCTGGGTTTTGCCCTAGCCCAGGGCGATACGGTGCGGGTGGTGGCGGCCTCTGACCTGCAGTTCGCCCTGAGCCAGATGGCCCGCAGCTTTGAGCAGCAGAACCCTGGTGTGCGGGTTTCCCTTAGCTTTGGCTCTTCGGGTAAGCTCTATACCCAGCTGCAACAGGGGCTGCCGGCGGATATCTTTTTTTCAGCAGACGAGGCTTTTCCCTTACTGCTCGAGCAAGCTGGTCTCGCTGAGCCGCAGACCGTCCGAACCTACGCGGTGGGGCGCCTGGTAATCTGGGCTTCCCACAGCTTGGTGCGCCAAGGGCTCGACCCTCGCGTCCTGGGCCCCAGGATATTGCTCGACCCTCGCGTGACCCAGGTGGCTTTAGCCAACCCCGTGCACGCGCCTTATGGCCGGGCTGCGGTAAGTTTGCTCGAGCGTTTCGGCTTTTTGCGCCCCACTCGCCCGGTGCGCTGGGAGGAGATGACCGCGGGGATTCCAGCCTACTACGATATCTCGATCCTGCGGCGGGGGAAGCCCCGCTTTGAGTTTGTCTACGGCGAGAACATCGCCCAGGCCGCCCAGATGGCCCTTAGCAGCACTAACCTGGGCCTCTTGGCCCTGTCCCTGGCCAAAAGCCCGGCCATGGAGCAGGCCGGGGTGTTCTGGCTGGCCCCTTTGAGCAGCCACCTGCGGCTCAACCAGACCTATGTGATTCTGCGGGGCCAGGATCGGCCTGCTGTACGCCGTTTCTATGACTACATCGCCACCCCACAGGCCCACCAGGTTCTGCGTCAGTATGGTTTCTTGCTGCCGGGGGATAGGCTTGAGTGACCCAGTGTTCTGGCAGACCCTGCGGCTGACCCTCGAGGTCAGCCTGGTCACCACCCTAATCCTGCTGGCCCTGGGTATACCGCTGGGCTGGGTGCTGGCCCAGAAGCGCTTCTGGGGGAAGCGGCTGCTGGAATCGGTGGTGCTGCTGCCCCTGACCCTACCCCCTACGGTACTGGGCTTTTACCTGTTGCTGTTGCTGGGGCAAAACGGCCCCATTGCGCAGACTTTGGGCTTTACCTGGGCTTTCCGCTTCGAAGGGCTGGTGGTGGGCTCGGTGCTTTTTAGCCTGCCTTTCGCTCTCAACGGCTATCGCGAGGCTTTTCGTGCCCTCGAGCCCGACCTGATCCAGACCGCCCGTACCCTGGGCGCAGGCTGGCGAAGGGTTTGGCTCGAGGTGATCCTGCCCCTCACCTGGCCGGGCATCCTCTCCGGCACCCTTCTGGCCTTTGCGCACACCCTGGGGGAGTTTGGCGTGGTTCTGATGGTGGGTGGAAGCATTCCCGGTAAGACCCAGATGGTGAGCATCTACATCTATGACCAGGTACAAGCCCTGCAGTTCGAGCGGGCCAGCGAGGCTGCGGTGGTGCTGCTGGGGGTCAGCCTGGGGTTGGTGTACCTGGTGCGAACCTTGGAGGATCTATGGAGATCGCGTATACCCTCAAGCACCCGGTAAACCTATCCTTGAAGCTGCAGGTGCGGGGTTTTACGGTTTTGCTGGGGGAGAGCGGGGTGGGTAAGACCAGCCTGCTCAAGGCCTTGGCCGGGCTTATTCCTGCTCAGGGGGAGCCTTTTGCTGGCCTGCCCCCCGAAAGGCGTCCGGTGGGCTACCTGCCCCAACACCTGGCCCTTTTCCCCCACCTGCGGGCCTGGCAAAACGTGGCCTTTTCTCTGGCCCATCTGCCTCCTGTCCAGCGTAAGGCCCGGGCCTTGGCCTACCTAGGCCAGATGGGGATGGCTGAGCTGGCCGAGCGCTATCCCCGCGAGATGTCCGGAGGTCAGCAGCAGCGCGTGGCCCTGGCCCGGGCCCTGGCCCGCCAGCCGCAGATTCTCCTGCTGGACGAGCCTACCAGCGCCCTGGATGGGGCCACCCGCGAGGAGGTGTTTGGTGGGGTTGTTGAGCAGCTCAGGGCTTTGGGTATACCCACCTTGGCTGCTTCCCACGACCAGTGGTTGGCCCAGCGGGCCGACTGGGTGGGGGTGCTGACTAGGCGAGGGCTGGTGCAGCAGGGGCCGCCCGAGATGGTCTTCACCCAGCCCGCCACCCTCGAGGTAGCCCGCCTGGTAGGCCTGCGCAACCTCTGGCCTGGCCGCATCGCCTTGCTCGAGGAAGGCTGGGCCCGGGTAGACTCTCCCCTGGGCTTACTCAAGGCCCCCCGCCCTTCCTGGGGAGAGGCTGGCCAGCCCGTCTGGGTGGGCATCCGTCCAGAGGAGGTTTTTACCCTGGAGGGTCAGGAAAACCGTCTACGGGGCTGGGTGCAGGGACTACGGAGGCAGGGGCTGCGCCTGCGGGGCCGGCTGGTGGTGGGCGAGGTGGGGCTGGAGTTTCTGCTGCCCCGCTACAGGGAAGCCCTGCTTGGTCTAACCGAAGGACAATGGCTCGAGGTGGCCCTCGAGCCCCGCTACCTGCACCTGATGCCTGCTTAGCTTCAGGACTGCTTCTGCTCGGCCTTGGCTTCCTCGGGCTTCTTTTCCTCCTCGCTCAGGCCTTTGCGGAACTCACGGGCCGACTGGCCCAGGCCTCGAGCCAGCTCGGGCAGCTTGCGCGCACCGAAGAGCAACACCACAATCAACAAGATGATCAAAAGTTCAGTAGGGCCTAGGGGCATAACCTTTTCCTCCTTCTCACCAGTATACGCCCACTGGTTTACCCCCTCACTGTATACCCGCCGCGTAACAAAAGTGTGAAGACCCTTCAAACCTCCCGATACCGGTCTCGGTGGAGCAGGAGGGCTAGGCCGATGCCCAGATAGACCATCACCAGACTGCTCCCCCCCTTGGAGACCAAAGGTAGGGTGAGCCCGGTGACCGGGGCCAGGCCTAGGGTAACGGCGATGTTCACCACTACTTGGAAGGCCAGCATGGAGAGCACCCCTACGATAACCAGCCGATCCTCTAGCCGCACGCACTCCAGGCTCATGCGGCCTAGCCGGAAGAAGAGCAGGGCATAGAGAAGCAGCAGGCTCACCGCACCCACGAATCCCCCCTCCTCGGCCAGTACAGCAAAGATGAAGTCGGTCTGGCGCTCGGGTACAAAGCCGAGCTGGGTCTGGGTACCCGCGCCAAAGCCCTTGCCCACCAGTCCGCCTGAGCCGATGGCGATGGTGGACTGAATCTGCTGGAAGCCGGTGCCCCGGGGGTCTTTGGAAAGGTCAAAGAGGATTTCTACCCGGTTGCGCTGGTAGGGGCTGAGGTTGGGCCAAACCACACTGGGCACTAAGACGGCCACCGCGACCAGCCCTATCAGGATGTGGCGCATGGGCATACCCCGCACGAAGAGCATTCCCAGAAGCCCGGCCAGCAGAACCAAAGCCCCTCCCAGATCGGGCTGGAGGAGCACCAGGCCCAAAACGGGAGCAACCAGCAGAAGGGGCAGGACATAGTCCAGCAGGCTCTCCAGCGGGTGGGCCGCTAGTACTCGAGCCAGCAGCAGAATCAGCGCGATTTTGGCCACCTCGAGGGGCTGGAAGGCCAGGGGCCCCAGGTGGAACCAGGCCTTGGCCCCGTTAATCTCCCGCCCCACGACCAACACCAGCCCCAGCAGCACTAGCGAGGCCAGGTACAGCGGCAAAGCCCAGGAAAACACCTGCCGGCGTGAGAATAGCTGCACCAACAGGCCCATCGCCAGGGCGACGGGTAGGGCCAGAAGTTGCTGTACCCAGACCCCAGGGCTGGGGGCGGCGCTGTGGAGAACGACCAAACCCACCAGATTAACCAACAGCACCAGGCCGATCAGGGCCCAGTCGTAGGCCAGCACAGGAACCCGGCGCAACGTCACCCCTTCAGTGTATGGGGCCGGGGTGAGATTTGTGATGGGGGTGGGCGGGGTGTTAGAGTGGGAGGGGAGGTTTTGTCGCCATGGACGAAATCATTACCATCGGAGCGGCCATCGTTATCTTTCTGTTGCTTTTGATGTTCATCTTCCTGGTCAAAGACAAAGGGCTGCCCAACAAGGACCACTAAAGGCTTTCTTTCGGCAAGTCCAGCCCCTACCAGTTGGGCTTGCCGTTTTTTTGCCTTTGCTTCACGCTTCTTAGCACAGCAATGCCTAGGCTTTAGCTGTGGTTCGTTTGGCTCTCGCTGCCTTGCTGGTCATAATCGCTTTTTCCCTGTTTTTGGTGAGCCGCCCGTTGCCCACCCCTGCGGCCCCCAACCGGGGGGTGCGGCTGGAAAACGTTCGGCTCACCCTCTACCCCGAGCAGGACCCCCAGGCCCGCTGGGAGTTTGCCGCCCAGGTGGTTGAGCAGGACCCTGCCACCCGCGAGGCCCGGGTGAGCGCTCTGCAGTCGGGAGAGCGGTTTGTGGAGGATCAGCTGGATATGCGGCTTTTTGCTCCCGAGGTGATCATCGACCGTTCCGACAATCTGCGGCTGCCCTATGCCCGGGTGGAGATCCTCAAGGGGTGCTACACGGTGAACCTGGGCAGGCCCGGGGAGGCCCCGGTGACCATCGACCAGCGCGAGGGGTTTCGCGCGCCTAGCGTTCACATCACCGCGCCTAGCCTCGAGGTCAAAGGCCGTGACTTCAAAAGCGACTTTGCTATCGAGAACCCTAGCTGGCGCGACCCTATCGAAACGTTCATCTCTGGCGGGGCGCAGCCTCCCTGCCCCATCGAAGGGGGTAGCTCATGAAGCGTTTGGGATTGATCTTCGTTCTCCTTTCGTTGTTGGTGCTGGCGCAGAGCAAAGAACAGCGCATCATCACCATCGAGGCCCCTGGAGGGACCCGTTCAGGCAACCTGCGCCACGGCCCTTGGGTCTACGAGGCGGGCCGGCCTGGAGGGGTGATTGGCCGGGTCAAGGACCTGGAGATCAGCGCCACCAAGGCCACCCTCGAGGCGCCCCAGGGCAAGACCATGCAGGAGGCGGAAGGGGAGCGGGTGGCCTCCTTTGAGGGAGGGGTGACGGTCAAGCGCGACCGCATGACCGCGACCGGCCCCCGGCTGGTCTACCGGGAATCCAATGGGCGGGGCGTCCTCGCGGGGAATGCCCGTATGCGGCAGGAGGCCAGGGAAAAAGGCGGTGACCCGGTGGAGGTCAGCGCCCCCCGCATGACCTTCGATGTGGACACCAACGTCTCGACCAGCGAGGGTGGGGTCAGTCTGAAGAACGGTCGGCAGGAAGGCCGCTCAGACACGGTCTACTACGAGGAGGAGCGCGGGCTGGCGGTGTTCACCGATGCCAAGGAGGTGGTGCTGATTCGGCGGCGGGAGGGTAAGGGCGACTTGGTCATCCGCGCGCGGGAAGTCCGCAGTTTGACTGAGGAGAAACGCCTGCTGGCTACAGGGGGGGTGACCCTGGTAGATGGGGATATCACCACCACCGGAGCCAGTCTCCTCTACAATGACAACACCGGCGAGGCTACCATTCTGGCCGGGCGGGTAGGCAATCAGAGTGTGCCGGCCCGCAGCGTGAACACCAAGGAGCGGGCCACCCTTTCCGGTAATGCCCTTCTGCACAACGTCAACCGCTCGCAGGTACGGGTGCTGGCCCAAGCCCCCCGTTTGCCCTTGAGCGATTTCCGCAAGCTGGGCGAGTAGCGGTAGGGAAGATGAAGGGGTCGGGTTGGCTCTGGCTGTTTTTGGGACTGTTCTTGTTGGCTGCTTTAGCCCAGACCGATCCTGAGCCTTCCTTCCAGACCACGGCTGAAATTGAGCGCCGGGGTAAGAAGATTGTGGTGGTCAAGACTGGCCCGGACGACCCCCCAGCGCTCATCGAACTACGGGACCTGTATGGGGGGGTGGTTACCGCGCTGGACCCGGAGACCAAGCGCCTATGGATAGGGGAGCAGGTGTTTGTCACCGACCGGCTGACCCGCTACTGGCAGGAGGGGAAGGAGGTCTTTTTCGAGGCCCTTCGGGTAGGGCAGGAGGTGCGCCTCGAGGTGGCCGAGCAAAACGATGGGGCCCTCAAGGCTTTTGATGTGCAGATTGGGGCTAAGCCGGAAGGCCCTTCCCTGGTGCGCTCCCTCTTTGCTGACCCTCCGCCTTTCCGGGTGCAGATTGGTTTTGGCGAGGACGCCCGGGCCTATGGGGCCATCGCCCGGGTGGAGCAGATTCGCCAGGTCAACGACTTCGTCTTCCTTACCGGCGGCACGGCCCGCTACCTCGAGGAGGAGGACCGCCTCGAGCTCGACCTCAAGCCGGCCCCCCGGGCGGTGGAGGTGCAGCAAGGCCAGAGCCGGGCCTGGGGCAGCCGCCTAGACTACGACAACGAAAGCGGGGAGGCCCGCATTTCAGGCCCTATCGAACTGGAGCGCTCGGGGGAAAAGCCCTTGCAAGGCGGGGCCCAGCGCATGATCTACAACGTAGACGAGGAAATCCTACAGCTTTTTGGAGGAGTGCGGCTGGTACAGGAAGGCCGCACCACCACCGCCGAGGTCGCCTTGGTGCGGGAAAAAGATCGGGTGGCCTATCTCTTTGGCACCCAAGCCCAGCCCGTGCGCAGCCAGAATAAGGATGGCTTTGTGGAAGGAACCCGCCTGCTTTACCACCTTGACTCGGGCGACGTGGTGGTGTTGGAGGGCATCAAGGGCGAGTTTCAGGAGCCCTGAACAGCCCAGCGGTGAGGGCAAGAGACTATAGCCCCCCTGTAGGCTGGGTACGTCTATAGGCTCCGAAATCGATCGTTTATCCTGTGAGGCGTGATAGAGGCGGTTAATCTGCACAAAAGCTACCGGCGCTTTCAGGCGGTGCGGGGGGTTTCCTTTGCGGTGGCCTCAGGCGAGGTCTACGGTCTATTGGGCCCCAACGGGGCTGGTAAAACCACCACCTTGCGCATGCTGGCCACCCTGATTAAGCCCAGCGCGGGAACCGTGCGGGTAGCGGGCTTTGAGGTGGGGCGGCAGTCCCTCGAGGTGCGGCGGAACCTGGGCATCGTCAATGGGGGTATGCGGGTCTACGAAAAGCTGACGGGCCTCGAGGTACTCGACTTTTTCGGCAGCTTCTACGACCTGTGGGGTTCCAAGCTCAAAGCGCGTATCGCCTGGGCGGCCGAGCTGTTACAGATGGATCAGGGCATGCTGAAAAAGCAGGTGCGGGAGATGTCTAGCGGTATGCAGCAAAAGATTGTGATTGCTCGGGCCATCCTGCACCAGCCCCAGGTGCTTTTGTTAGACGAGGCCACCGCGGGGTTAGATGTGTTTGCCCGCCGGGCCTTGCTGGACTTTGTTCAGCAGTATGCCCGCTTGGGCAAAACCCTGGTCTACTCCACCCATGTGATGAGTGAGGCCGAGGAGGTCTGCCACCGGGTGGGTTTCCTGGACAAAGGGGTGTTGGTCTACCAGGGTAGCCTTGCGGAGGCCCTAAAGCTAGGCTCGGGCAGCCTGGAGCGGGCCTTTATCCGGCGGCTCGAGCAGACCATGGCTGGCTAAGGGGAGCTATGAACGAAATCCTGATCATTGCCCGTAAAGAGCTACTCAGCGTGGTGCGGGAGCGCCGTTTTCTGTTTAGCACCTTGGTTCTGCCTATCCTCCTCATGCCTTTGCTGATGTTCGGGCCTTTTCTGCTTCTGGGCAGCGCGGCCCGCAAGACCCAGGAAGACGTACAGAAGGTGGTGGTGGTGGGAATTCCCGCTTCGCTGAGGGAAGAACTGAGGAAAGCCCGCCTCGAGCCTATCGAGCAGCCCGACCCTATCCAAGCGGTGGCCGAGCGCCAGGTGGAGGCGGCTTTGGTTTATGCCCAGGGCCGCTATACCGTTTATGGTCGCCTTTCCGGTGGGGCTACCCAGAGCGCTTTGGTGGTAGAGAAAGTAGAGGTTGTTCTGCAAGCTTACAAGGAGCGACTGGTGGCCGAGCGCTTGCAGGCTCGGGGGATTGACCCGGGGCTACTGGAGCCCTTCCAGATCGAAACCCAAGACGCCTCGCGCCCGCAGGAGCGGGCCGCAGGGTTGCTGGCTTTCCTGATCCCTTACTTTTTGGTCTTGTTTATCCAGTCGGGGGGGATGCCGGTAGCGGTGGACGCGACCGCAGGCGAGAAGGAGAAAGGCACCCTCGAGGCCCTTCTGGCGGCACCGGTGCCGCTGTATCAGATTGTGCTGGGCAAGGGACTGGCGGTGCTGGTCATGTCGCTTCTTTCCACCCTGGCTTCCCTTGTGGGATTGTTGTTGGGGAGCAGTGTGGTACGCTCTCGCTTTGCCGAGCCGCTCGAGGCCTTCACCCGGGGCGATAAGCCGATAGAGCTAGGAGGAAGCCTAGCCCTCGAGCCTTTGGGCTACCTGGCTATCGCCCTTACCGCGCTGCTTTTCGCCCTGCTGGTCATCGCCTTGATGCTTTCACTAGGGCTATACGCCCGCAGCTACAAGGAGGCCCAAAGCTACATCTCGCCCCTTTTGCTGCTGATGCTGCTGCCCATCTTGCTCATACAGTTCGCCGATTTCTTCCGGCCCCAGGACTGGTACTTCCTTCTGCCCCTCTTCAACGTGGTGCTGGCCCTGGACGCCATTGTCAAAGGGGCGGCCACCCCGATCCAACTAGCGCTGACCTGGGCCTCTACCCTGGTTCACGCGGGGCTAGCGGTCTGGCTGGCTTACCGCAGCTTTCAGCGCGAGGAGGTAGTTTTTAGAAACTAGGCCAGGGGCAAGGCTACCGGGGGCTTCTCATTGAGGATGGCCTCTACGTCGGGGTAGTGCTTGATGTTGTAAAAGGGGTCGCGCTCTGCCGGGACGAAGCCGGCATCGGCGATGTGGCGCACAATCTGCCGCACCGTGGCGTGGGTACGGTTGTGGCCTGCCGCGGCGCTAACCACGTTTTCTTCCAACATGGTGGAGCCAAAGTCGTTGGCTCCGTAGTACAGTGCGGCCTGGGCCACCTTGAAGCCCATGCTGGGCCAGCTTGCTTGTAGGTTGGGGATGTTGTCCAAAGCGATGCGGGCGATGGCCAGTTGCCGCAGGTACTCGTGGGCGGTAGCCCCAGGGGCCTTGCCCTTCAGGCGGGTGTGTTCGGTTTGCAGGGTCCACATGGCGAAGCCGGCAAAGCCCTGGCCGTACTCTTGCAGGGCTTTGTCCTGCTGCTCGCGGATTTGCAGTAGGTGGTCTACCCGCTGCTCTAAGGTCTCGCCGAAACCGATGACCATGGTGGCGATGGTGTAAAGGCCCAGACGCTGGGCGGTATCCAGGATGCGGAACCAGTCCCGGCTGCGAATACGGGCTGGGGCTGCCTTGGCCCGTACCTCGTCTACCAGAATCTCCCCACCCGCTCCCGGCAGCCCATCCAAGCCCGCGGCCTTAAGCTCGCCGAGTAGCTCGGCACAGTCCCGCCCGGTGAGTTTTTCCAGCCCCAGAATTTCTTCAGGGCTAAAGGCGTCGATGCGCACCTCGGGATAGTGGGTTTTTAGGTAGCGCAAAAGCTCGAGGTACCATTCGAAGGGCAGCTCGGGGTTTACCCCCCCCTGCATCAGGATGCGCCGCCCTCCGATTTGCATTAGCTCTTCTACCTTGTGGCCAATCGCCTCGAAGGAGAGGGTGTAGGCGTCGGCCTGGCGCCGGGTGCGGTAGAAGGCGCAGAAGTTGCAGGCCACGGTGCAGATGTTGGTGTAGTTGATGTTGCGGTCGATGAGGTAGGTGACCACCTGGGGGTTGCTGCGGGCGAGGCGCAGCTCGTGGGCTACGGCGGCCACCTCGGGCAGGGGCAGGTCGTAGAGCTGACGGATTTCCTCGGCAGAAAGACGCCCGCCCCTAGCGGCTCGATAGAGAAGGCTCATGCCCTCATTCTATCGCTCTAACGATAGGGAAAAGTAGGACAAATACCCCCTAGGAAGCCTGGCGCAGGCGGGCTTCTTCCAGGGCTTTTAGGGGTTTGTCCAGGTGGGGCAGATCGAAGACCACCTCTTTGACCCCCGAGCCGGGTAGTTCGAACATCAAATCCACCATGGCTTTTTCCACCACGGCGCGCAAACCCCGGGCCCCCGTGCCGCGTTTTAAGGCCCGGCGGGCGATCTCCCGCAGCGCTGCGGGGGTGAAGCGCAACTCAATGCCCTCCATGCGCAAAAGCTCCTGGTACTGCCGAACCAAGGCATTCTTTGGCTCGGTCAGGATGCGCACCAGGGCTTCCTCATCGAGGGGCTCGAGGGGCACGATGACCGGTACCCGGCCCACAAACTCGGGAATCAGCCCGAAGCGCACCAGGTCTTCAGGGATGGGCTCTGGCTTCTCCTCGTTCTTCTTGGGCCGGGTGAAACCGATGGGGTTTTGGTCTACCCGTGCTTGGACGATGCGCTCGAGGCCCTCGAAAGCGCCCCCAAGAATAAACAGGATGTTGCGGGTGTTGACCTGGATGAACTCCTGGTGGGGGTGCTTGCGTCCGCCCTGGGGCGGGACATTGGCGGTGGTGCCCTCGATGATCTTCAACAGGGCCTGCTGCACGCCCTCACCCGAGACATCCCGGGTCAGGCTGGGATTCTCCGACTTGCGGGCGATTTTGTCGATCTCGTCAATATAGATGATGCCTTTTTCCGCCGCTTGCACGTCGAAGTCGGCTGCTTGCAAAAGCCGTAGTAGCACGTTCTCCACGTCCTCGCCTACATAACCGGCCTCGGTCAGGGTGGTGGCATCAGCGATGGCAAAGGGCACGTCCAGCAGGCGGGCCAGGGTCTCGGCCAGGAGGGTCTTGCCGGTGCCGGTTGGGCCGATGAGGAGCACATTGGACTTTTGCACCTCGGCCTCGGGGTGCATCAGGCGCTTGTAGTGGTTGTAGACCGCTACCGAGAGAACCTTCTTGGGTAGCTCCTGCCCAATGACGTACTGATCGAGGAAACTTTTGATCTCGACGGGTTTGGGTAAGTGGCGGGGGCCAGCGAAGCCAGGGCGCGACTGGGAGGCTAAGAGCTCTTGGGCGCGCTCCACGCACTCGTTGCAGATGTAGACCTCGCCCAAAGGCGACTCCACCAGGTGGGCCACCTCGGGGTGTTTGCGCCCACAGAAACTACAGGAAGGCTTACTGCGTTTCACGGCTCACCACCTGGTCGACCAGACCGTAGGCCTTGGCTTCTTCGGCGCTGAGGTAGTAGTCGCGCTCGGTGTCGCGTTCTACCCTTTCCAAGGGCTGGTTGGTGTGCCGGGCAAGGATGCTGTTGAGCACCTTGCGGGTTTTGAGAATCTGCTCGGCCTGGATGGCAATATCGGTGGCCTGCCCCCCCAGCCCCCGGGCCCAAGGCTGGTGGATCATGACCTTGGAGTGGGGCAGGGCATAGCGCCGGCCTGGGGCCCCAGCGGCCAGCAACACCGCCCCCATGGAGGCGGCCAGCCCCACGCAGATGGTCGAGACCGGGGCCGAGACGAACTGCATGGTGTCGTAGATAGCCAGTCCGGCGTCCACGTCCCCCCCGGGCGAGTTGATGTACATGCGGATTTCCTGGTTGGGGTTTTGCGCGGCCAGGAAAAGGATCTGGGCCACCACGGTGTTGGCTACCTGGGCGTCGATGGGCGTGCCCAGGAAGATGATGCGGTCTTTGAGCAGGCGGCTGTAGATGTCGTAGACCCGTTCACCGCGCGCGGTCTGTTCGATAACGTAAGGAACTACCATATAGACCTTATTTTATGCCGGGCTAGGAAGCCAAGGGGGGCTTGGTGCACATAGGCTAGCCCTCGAGCCTAGCCACCGCCTCGAGCAGGGCCTTGTCGTGTAGGCGTTGGATGCGCAGGCGGGCGATGGCCTCGGGCCCCAGCTCGCTTTCCAGCCGGGCCGGGGTGGTGCGGTAGGCGCGGGCCATTTCTGCCAAGAAAGCCTCGAACTCCTCCTGGCTCAGCTCGGTTTTGAGCTCTTCTGCCAAGGCCTCCACCGCCAGCGAGCGACGCAGGCGCTTTTGGGCATTCTCCTGTAGATTTTGCTTGAACTCCTCGAGCTTGCCCTCCTTTTCCAGCGAGGCGATGTAGGCGCTGAGGTCGAGGTTGCGTTCAGCGAAGTCTTGGGCCAAGTTTTGTAAGAGGCTTTCCTGTTCCCGCTGCAACATGCTGGGGGGGATTTCCACCTCGAGGGCCTCGGCCAGCTTGTCTAGCAGCTGCTCGGCCTTGCGCTTCTGGGCCTCGCGGGCAAACTGGGCCTCTAGGCTCTGGCGCACCTTTTGCACCAGGGCCTCGAGGTTCTCCTCACCCACGGTCTTGGCAAACTCCTCGTCGAGTTCGGGCAATTGCATCGCCTTGACCTCGAGGATTTTGGTTTTCACCTCCCGTACGACCTTTTCGCCATCCTTGACCGGTACTACCACCTCATCGCCGGCTTTCTTGCCCAGCAGCACCTCCCGCACATGGGGTTGGGCATTTTCCATAATCACTGGGAAGCGCCCGCCCTCTTCGGTTTCGATGAAGACGTGGTCTTTTTCCTGTACCTCGCGCTCCACCGCCACCATCTCGCCGTAGCGGGCGCGCAGTTCGTCTAGGGCACGGTGGACCACCTCTTCGCTCACCGCTGGGCTTTCGACCTCGAGCTGAAAGCTCTGCCAGTCGGGCAGCTTGACCTCGGGGTAGTTTTCGATTTCCACCGTGTAGACGAAGGGCTGGCCAAAGGTTAGGCTTTCCTCCAGCACCCGCGCACCCACCGGCAACAAGGACAGCTCACGGGCGGCCTGGGGGAAGGTCTGGTCACGCAGGGCCTCCTTCACCTCTTCCAGCAGGGACTCCTTGCCGATGCGGGCCTCAATCACCTTGGCCGGGGCTTTGCCGGGGCGGAAGCCCGGTAGCTTTACCCGCTGGGCGTAGTCTTGCAGGATGGACTGGTAGGTTTGCTCGACCTGACTGGCCGGAACCTCCACCTTGATTTTCACCTTGTAGCCTTCGCGTTCTAAAATTTCTGCCACAGCACACCTCGAGTTCGACCCCAGGGGTCGCCAAGCACATAGTGTACAACCCCGGCCAGGGTTTGAGGTACACCCACCGCTAGGACAGGGCGCTTTTTGTCGCGCCCGGGTTTTGCCCTAGATGTACGGGACGATTGGCCCTGTATACCCCCTTGGGGTAGCAGTACCCTGAAAACCAGGGAGAAGGCTATGAAAACCATCCTGATACTCGGCGGAAACTTTGGCGGCATGACCAGTGCCTTCGAGCTCAAGCGGAAGGTAGGCAAGGAGGCCCGCATCGTGGTGGTCTCGAGGCAGAAGACCTTCATCTACATTCCCTCTCTAATCTGGGTGCCTTTTGGCCGGCGCAAGGTTTCAGACATCACCTTCGACGCAGAACAAACCTTCCGTCGCGGAGGCATCGAGTTCATTCACGGTGAGGCCACCCGGGTCAAACCCGACCAGAACCAGGTAGAGCTAGCTGACGGTACCACCCTCAACTACGACTTTTTGCTCGTGGCCACCGGGGCCAGGTTGGCCTGGGAGGCGGTGCCTGGGCTAGGGCCTCAGGGATACTCCCACTCGATTTTTACCCCAACCGATGCCGAGAAAACCTACGAAGCTTATAAGAAGTTTTTGGAAAACCCTGGCCCGGTGGTGATCGGGGCGGTTCCAGGGGCTAGCTGCATGGGGGCTGGCTACGAGTACCTGTTCAACTTCGACCACCAACTGCGCAAAGCGGGCAAACGCAAACAGGTGTCGATTACCTGGGTTACCCCAGAGCCAGCGCTAGGCCACTTTGGCATTGGCGGTATGCGGGGAGGGGAGGCCATGCTCAAAGCCTTCCTCAAGATGCAGGGCATTGAGTACCGGGTCAATGCCGCCATTACCGAGGTACGCCCCGACGGGGTAGTGCTTTCCAGCGGCGAGGTGTTGCCCTCGAGCTTCACCATGCTAGTGCCTCCCTTCGAGGGAGCAGAGGCGATGAAGAACACACCCCAGCTGGTGGATGAAAAGGGATTTGTGGAGGTTTCCGACGGCTACCAGAGCACCCGTTATCCCAATGTTTTCGCGGTGGGCCTGGCCGCTAAGGTGCCCAATCCCTTCAAGGGCGAGGTGCCCTTTGGGGTACCCAAAACCGGTTTCCCCACCGACGAGATGGCTAAAGTTGCAGCCAACAACATCCGGGAGATTTTGCTGGGCAAGGTGCAGAACCTACACTGCAAATCCTTTGGCAGCATGCCCGCGGTCTGTGTGATGGATGCCGGGAACAAGGAAGTGATCATTCTAGGAAACCACCTCTTTCCTCCGCGCCAGTTTCAGCTAATGCTGCCCAATGTCCTGGGGGATTTCACCAAGGTGCTGGTGGAAAAAGCCCTGTTGCTCAAATACCGTAACGGATGGTCGTTTTTACCCTAGAAGCAAAATCCCGAACCCCCTCTCCTTAGGGGAGGGGTTTTTATCCTTTGTAGGAGTTACGCAGTTGCAGTTGACTGGACATTCTTCTGTGTGCTAGGAGGAGAGTGCTTAGCCAAGCTTCTCCAAAGGGGGTGATGCCC
>FWWL01003193.1_pt1 | contig 30861 bp, 25 predicted proteins | sample 2228331 | NCBI WGS metagenome assembly FWWL01 (sample SAMEA103939775, study PRJEB20133) | metagenome
AGCTTCTCCGACGGTATAACTGATATGCACATTGTTTTGCTGGCTGCTATTGCCTGTTGTTGCAACTACCTGTGGTTGTAGTTGCTGCGATTTTACAAAGGTCCCTAATACAATAAACATAAAAAAAAATATTATTTTCATGGCATTAGAATTTTTCTACAAAATTAAATCAAAAAAAAATAATTTGCAAATAAAAAAGGTGGCTTTTTTGCCACCTTAAAAAATTAATTGATTTTGTTATTACTTTGTTGAATTTCAAGATTTTTCTTGTCAGGTTCTGTGTAATAGATTGCTTTGGTTTGTGGTTGATGATAAAGTTCCGGATTGAGATATTTTCCTTTTTCCTGGGGCAATTTTTCTTGTTCAGGTATGATGGGGTATGCAATGGCATAGGGGTCTTTTCGAATACCGGTAACTTGCCATGAAACTTTCAATCCAGAACTACCGCCCGCTATAATAAATTGATTATTTTGTATTTCTTGTTCGATGTGTAGATTTGGGGAAGGAGATCCAATTGGTGTTAATTGATATCGAAAATCTTTGTTTAAAGCTTCAAAATACGCTGGTAAAGTAACAATAGCCCGTCCATTTTGGTCAAGAGTAACAACTCCGTCATAGACATTTTTCATATCGGGGCTTTCAACAAAGGAATGTACCAGGTATTTATTTTCAGGATCTAAGGGATGGTCTATTTTAAAAGTACCTGCAGATTTGGATAATGTACCGTTTACATGTACGTTACCCTGGAAGTAACCTGCATAATTGGTTGTTGCTCCTGTTGCAGTTGCATAAATACCGTAATTGGTTGTGCCTGCTCCTTCAGCTAAACCGTAGAGACCATATTTTGTTCCATTATTGCCGTATGCACGACCAAATACTCCGTACCTAAATCCACCACCAGTGGTACTATATACAGAACCATTAACTCCATAATATGAACCATTACCAGTTGGTGAAATTCTTGCATAGACACCTGTATATCCACCTTCGAAATAACCTCCATAACCATAAAAATCAGTTGATTTACACGATGCATATACCCCTGCAGCATCGTTATTGGTAGCAGTATTTACAAAATGAGCTAATCCTGTATTGATACCAGTTGATTGATTGGCTTCTACATGAAGTTGATATTGAGGATATATATTAACACCAACCTTTGCATTGTATCTTAATATTTTGTTGTCAAATTCACCATATATTAATGCATTTGTATTATCTACATCACTATTGGAAATATATAATTTATTTGAACCAGTTTCATTATATCCTGCTTTGTAACCAATAAAAACATTTCTGCTACCATAAGATAATTTATTTCCCGCATAAGTACCTATAATGGTGTTGAAATTAGCATTACTATTAATTGAATTAGCTATGTAAGCACCTACAAAAACGTTTTCATGATAAGGTCTTCCTGTATGAATATCAAGGTTACGTCCTGAGGCTGTACCTATAATTGTATTTTTATGTCCAGATGAATTAGTAACACCGGCTAAAGTTCCTACGAAGGTATTTTCATTTCCATTTATTGTATAGAATCCTGTTGAATTGCCAATGAAAGTATTATCTGTCCCAGTTGAACACAAAAAACCACTTGCTGTTCCAATAAAAGTTGAATTGTTCAAAGTATAATTTTTGCCAGCTTGATAACCAATAAAAACATTAAAAAATCCATTAACATTATTATATCCAGCTGAATCTCCGATATATACATTCCAGTTTCCATCAATATTGTTTTTCCCGCTAACATTCCCGATGAAAGTATTGCCGGAACCGGTAGTATTGTTAAGCCCGCTTTGATAGCCTATGAAAACGTTGGAGCCACCGTTATTTAAGTTTTTTCCTGCTTGAAAGCCAAAGGCTAGATTGTACCTACCAAAATTAATACCTTTACCACTTTCGTGTCCGATAAAATAGTTTTTAGGAGTTAATTGCATGTAACTACTTACCTGTCCGTTTCCAATATTTCTAACTCCAAATCCTGCAATAGTATCTTGTGTATAAATCCTGGAACTGTCGGGTGTAATTCTTAAGTAATTAGTTCCGCCAGCTTTGGTCTGTGCTTTGGCCGACACGGCAAAAGTTCCTTTGTTTGATTTGCTTCCGGTGTTATCGACATAGACGTGTACGCTATCCTGGAAAGCCCGGAAAACAGGTAGTCCTTGTCTGTCGATGATTTCTACAATGCTGTCGGGCACAATCTGGAAAATGGGTTTAGCTCCGGTTTTGGTTTGTGCCTTAGCAGAAACCGCAAAGGTACCTTTATTCGATTTAGTTCCTGTGCTGCTATTGCTTACGAAGATATGCACACTGTCTTGATAAACGACAAAAACCGGATTTCCGTCTTTGTCGCGAACTTCAAACAGCACATTGGAAGTATCGCCCTGAATGGTAACTTTACCAGTTGGAGCCGTAAGTCCGATTCCGACTCTGCCGGTATTGTTGTTGTAAATGTTATTACCTGCTTGTGTCCATACAGTATTGAGTGTATTGCCGGAGTAATTTAATCCGTTTCCAGCCTGAATTAAGTTAGAAGGATTGGTAGGTGCCCAGTTGGTTCCGTTCCATTGCAATACCTGATTGTTGGCAGGTGCAGCAGAGCTAACAGCCTTTCCTTGAATACCTGTTACGGTAAGTGAGGTTGTTCCTGAAACATCTCCTGTGTGTGGTTCATGAGAAAAAGTTGTTCCAGTAAGATTAAGTCCTGTTCCTGCGGAATAGGTAGTGTTGTTGTCAGTAGAAGAAATGGTAAAATTAGGATAGGTGCCGGTAACGGTAGTAGCTCCTGTTCCGGTTAAGGTAATGGGTTGGTCGGGTGCAGTGTTTTCGATGACGTTGCCGTTGATTTGTATTCCGTTTCCTGCAACGTAAGTTTGAACATTACCTGCATTTTCAGCGTACAATGCATACGGTACACTGAGCAGTTGGGTAGTTCCCATGTCGATAAAATTGCTGCCACCGTTCACATCAACGGCAACGTTTAGGAAATAAGGTCCCTGTTGCCAATTGATGGCAGAAAAGTTTCCGAGTGTTGGTGTTCCGTTGCCAATAGCCATATTGACCAGTCCGAGCGAATTGGTTTGTACGCTATGCTGCTCGGTGTACACGGCATTGCCATTTGCACTTCCTTGCAGGATAGAAAACTGAAACGCTACCTGCTGGTTGGGCAAAATGTTACCTTGTGCATCTCTTACAACAGCCTGATAGGAGATGCCTTGTGGTACTTGTGCATGTACTGAAAAAAGTACCACCATCATGAACAAAGAAGATACATACTTTTTCATAGTTGTTTTATTTATTTGGTTTTAATGATTTCGAATGTTTTAGTTTGATGTTGTTTGTTATCTGATATGTGCAACAGATATTTTCCATCGGCCAGCTGTTGCATGGGCAGGGTTATTTTAGGTTGTTGGTTAGGGATGATTTCCTGTACATTCAGACATTTTCCGCTCATGTCGAACAGGCTCATAGAAAATTTGCTGTTTACGTCAGTTTGAACGTCAATAATAAGTTCGTCTTTTGCAGGGTTAGGATAGACATGGATGGAGTAGGGCAGGTCATTTTGTTGTGGTATAATTGTAATGTTGTAATGTGGTTGCTGGAAGCCCTGGGTGAGTGTGTTATCTGTTGTGCTTAGTGTTTGTATAACAGCTTCTCCGACGGTATAACTGATATGCACATTGTTTTGCTGGCTGCTATTGCCTGTTGTTGCAACTACCTGTGGTTGTAGTTGCTGGCAGAATAAAGATGTTGAAAATAAAACACAAATAAAATAAAAGGTTACTTTCATATACATTTTTTATACAAAGGTAACACCAAAAAAAATAAAAAACAAATAATTGTTAATAATTCTTATATTTTGTTAAGAAGTCAATACTAATGGAAATTTTATCGTACATAATTTCATCGTTCTCAATAAACGGGACATTTTTTCTATATTCATAAACAATGTTTTCGAGAAAGGGACTTGTTTTTTTAGGTCTTCTGAATTCTAATGCTTGTGCTGCATTGAGAAGCTCAATTGCCAATATCCTTTTAGTGTTTTGAGCTACTTTATAGGCTTTTGTTGCAGCATTAGCTCCCATACTTACGTGATCTTCCTGACCTTGCGAAGACTCAATGCTGTCAACAGAAGCAGGTGTACAGAGTTGCTTGTTTTGATTTACTATTGATGCTGCCGTGTATTGCGGAATCATAAAACCTGAATTTAGACCGGGATGGGCAACAAGAAATGGGGGGAGTCCACGTTTTCCGCTAAGTAACTGATAGGTTCTGCGTTCGGAAATGTTTCCGAGTTCTGCTAATGCAATACTAAGGCTATCGAGAGAAATCGCCAATGGTTGTCCATGAAAATTTCCTGCCGATATGATTAAATCTTCATCAGGGAAAATTGTTGGATTATCAGTTACTGCATTAATTTCTCTATTAATAACATCAGCTACGTAATCTATAGTGTCTTTTGAGGCTCCATGAACTTGTGGAATGCAACGAAATGAATATGGGTCTTGTACATGAGCTTTGGGTTGCTGAATGATTTCGCTTCCTTCTAATATTTCTAAAAATCTTTTAGCTGTTGTTATTTGCCCTTTATGCGGACGTATCTCTTGTATAAGTGGGTGAAATGGTTCAATTCTGCCATCAAATGCATCTAACGATAGTGCACCAATTATATCAGCCCAATATGATAGTTTGAATGCCTCCAGGACAGTTGCAACTCCGTAGGCAGCCATAAATTGTGTGCCATTAAGCAGTGCTAATCCTTCTTTTGATTTTAATTCTATAGGTTGCCAGTTTAATTTCTTAAATACTTCAGACGTGGGTTGTTTTACATTTTCAAAATATACTTCACCAAGCCCAAGAAGAGGTAAAGAAAGATGTGCCAGAGGCGATAAATCGCCAGATGCACCTAATGAACCTAATTCATAAACAACTGGTATAATATTTAAATTATACATGTCAACCAATCGTTGTACAGTAGCTAATTGAACTCCACTATGTCCTTGTGCTAATGATTGAATTTTTAACAATAACATCAGCTTTACGATTTTTTGCGGTACTTCATTGCCGGTTCCGCAAGCATGCGACTTTATTAAGTTAACCTGAAGTGTAGCTAATTCGTTGAATGAAATACTAACATTGCATAAGGCCCCAAAGCCGGTAGTAACTCCATAAATAGGTTCAGGATAATGCTTAATTTTTTCATCTAAGTACTCACGACATTTATTAATCTTTTGAATTGCCTTTTCTGATAAAGCTATTTTTTGATTAGATTCGAATAATTTTTCTATTGTTTCGAAATCTAATGGTTTAACTGAAATATAATATACATCCATATTAATTGAATTTTAAGTTTATACAATGAAATAAGAAAAAGGAAAGGAAGAATTAGCAAATGTTAAAAAAGGCTTGTTCGATTCAATTGAATAAGATAAGAAAGCAAAAAAGCCATTAACGAAAATTTTCGCAATAATACATCTTTTTTGAATTATAAAGAAGAAGATTTGTTGTTTTGAGAACAATAATTTAAGAAAATCGTTTAATATTGAAACCCATTTGATAATATGCCCAAAGCTGCAAACAACATAATGCCCAGAAAAATAATAATGTATAGAGCTATTAAAACAATAACCATGATACCGATATATTTGTAATGAGCTTTCAAATGTTTAAAGCCTTGAGCAAGTTCTTCATTATTTGTTTTTTCAATACCTTTCTGGATTGAAAGAGATGATTTCAAAAGGAAATAAACCGGAAAAAAATAAACAACTGCTACTATCAGATAAATAATGGATGATAAAAATAGAAAAAAGTTGTTTTCACGGTATGCAATAACGGAGCCGGAAAGAATAAGAACAAAAGTAGCAATAAGCATAAAGCCGATACCAATAAATCCTAAAATAGCAAGAAATTTTGCCCATTTAGAAACGGAAAGCAGATAGTTTTTCATTTCATCAGTTACAACCAGTTGTTGTTGCATTTCGTTGTTTGAAATAACCTGTTGATTTTCCATAAATTTATTCATTTAAAAATGTAACCAATAGAAATACCAGAAGTTAATGTCATTGGAAATCTATCACTAACAATTATTAGATTGCCATAGTTGGAAGGGAATGGTTTATAATTATCGGAAACATGATTTTTCTTGTAGAGAGAAGCGACTCCAACCCCCACTCCAACATGAAAGTCAAAGGTTAGCACATTTCCTAAAATATATTGCTTGCCATAAATGATATTAAGGGCAGCCAGGCTGGCTCTGTACTGAACTATTTCGGTTGTTGCCGGGTAATTCCATCCATAATAATATCTGACTTCTTTATTAAAATCATAAACGGAAATGGTAATTTCGGGCTTCAGATAGCTTCCCTTTAGTGGATGTAAATACCTCATGCCTTTGATGTAATAATCAGTGCCTAACAAAAATTTTACTCCACCAGCTATATAAATTCCCTGACGTTCGTCATCATACATATTTTCATTTCCAAAGCCAATTAAGCCAACTCTTGTTTCGAGATTTTGGGTCATTTTTATTTTTCTTTCATATATAAACTGCACATGGTCGAAAAGTGGACTAAGAAAGGCAAATTTGATAACCTGATTCTTGTCTAAGATGGCTTCTTCTTTATTCATGTCCATTTCATCGGGTAAGATGAATTCTTCTTTTCCATTTTTAAAGACAATTTTGAGTACATCGTTTTTTCGAATAACATACATTGGGCCTTCCAGATTGTCGAATGCTTTATATTTTATTTCATCTATGCCTATTTCAGTAATCTGGCAGACTATCATTTTGTTCATTTTCAAAAATAACGTATCTTGGGCATTAAGAGTTGAAACAATGCCAATAAATATAACAAGAAAACTAATAAATTTCATAAATGTTTTTTTTGCAAATATAAAACAATTTTATTTACAAAGTCAAATTATCTTTATTTTTCTTTTATGGAATTGAAATATGTTGTGATTATTTGTTCTGCAGCTGCAATAGAGCTTATTTTATTGTTAACAACATCCGTTTCAAGTTGTTGGATTAATTGTTTAACTTGTGGATTAGCATAAAAGTTTTCTTTCAATAAATCTAAAATAGTTTCATACATCCAGTGCTTTGCTTGTTCTTTTCGACGTTTTTCGAATGAAAGATTGTTTTTTACAAAATCAACATATTCTTGTATGATGTTCCACAATTCATTCATTCCATAGCCTGTAATTGAAGAGCAGATAGTAACTTTTGGTTTCCATCCTGATTCTGGTGGAGGAAGGTAATGTAAGGCATTCCGGTATTCGTTGGCTGCAATTTCACATTTTTTAAAATTTGCTCCATCTGCTTTTGTAATGGCAATAATATCGGCCATTTCCATAATGCCACGCTTTATTCCCTGTAGTTCGTCGCCGGCACCTGCAAGCATAAGCAACAGGAATAAATCGACCATATTGTTGACCATGGTTTCAGACTGACCAACACCAACAGTTTCGATAAAAATGACATTAAAACCTGCTGCTTCACACAAAATCATGGATTCTCTTGTGCGGCGTGCAACACCGCCCAGTGTACATCCTGATGGGCTCGGGCGAATAAACGCATTTGGATTGGAAGATAGCAACTCCATACGTGTCTTATCGCCAAGGATACTTCCTTTGCTCTTTTCGCTGCTTGGGTCAACAGCTAAAACTGCCAGCTTAAAACCATTGTTAGTAAGTAATTGTCCAAAATACTCAATGAAAGTGCTTTTGCCAACGCCCGGTATGCCGGTTATTCCAATTCTGATTGACTGACCAGAATAAGGCAGGCATTGTTCTACAATTTGACGGGCAATCAGGCGATGTTCGTTCAGAGTGCTTTCGACCAATGTTATGGCCTGACTTAAAATGGAAATGTCTTTATTAATAATGCCTCGAATGTAGTATTCCGCTTCTTTTATTTTTTGCTTTTTAGGAGGTTTTAGATACGGATTAATATTGGGTGGTTGTTCCACACCATTATTAACCTTTAAGGCACTTTTATCAGGTTCTTTTTTCATTTATTCTATAGAAATATTTTCTTTAACCAACTGAGTAGCAAATTCATAACCGGCTTCAAGGAAAGGCTGCTTGTTGTAGGGTATAAACTTTGATTGAATTCCATCATTAAACAGCTTAAATTTTAATTCTCGGGCTGTAGCATTGATGATTTTTGTAGCTTCACCACTCCATCCGTAACTTCCGAATGACATAAAGAGTTTACGGTTGTCACGAATGGGATTTACCATGGCAAATAAGCGGTAAACAGGTAGTAAAGTATTTTGGTTTATGGTAGGAGAACCAACCATAATGCCATCGGCAAGAGTGAGCAAAGAGTCTATTTCGCCTAATTCCATTTTTTCTATATCGGCTAAAATAACTTTACATTGACCATTTTTTTGAACACCTTCGGCGAGAGTCTGAGCCATTTGGCGGGTATATCCATAAGCTGATATATAAGTTATAAGTATTGTTTTTTCCTGATGTTGTGTTTTTTGAATATGTTCTGTAGCATATTGTTTACTTAGCTCAACTTTTTGTTTCCATTGACTTCTTAATACAGGACCGTGACCTGTGCAAATGGCTTTTATGGCTAATGGTTCTATCTTTTCGATGGCTTTGAGCATGAATTTGCTATAGGGCTTTAAAATCACATTGAAATAATATTTAAACGCATCGTCGTAATTAGGTACTAAGTCATCAAATACGTTTTCGTGGCAAAAGTGTGCACCAAAAGAATCGCAGGTAAATAGCAACTGCTCTTCTACCAAATAGGTATAGATAGAATCTGGCCAGTGTAAATTTGGAGCAGAAATGAATTTTAATGTTTTATTGCCCAGAGATAAAGTGTCGTTGTCTTTTACTACCATAGATTTAAATGGGATATCAACCATGTCTTGCAGGTATCTGATGGCATTACCACTGCCCACAACAGTTGCGTTGGGTGCTATTCGAAGTAAATGTTTTAAAGCTCCTGAATGGTCGGGCTCTGTATGGTTTAATACAATATAAGATATTTCTTCAGGATTGACTAATGATTGAATTTTGGCCAGATATTCGTCTGTAAAGGTTTCTTTTACAGTTTCTATAATGGTCTTTTTTTCTGCATTGATAAAATAAGAATTATAGGTGGTGCCGTATTGTGTTTCCATTACAATATCGAAAGTAACAATGTCAAAGTCCAGGACACCAATCCAATGAACATCTTTTGTTACAGCTTTTATGTTATTTTCCATATACAATATTTTTGCGTAAAAATATACCTTTTTTGTGGACTTTTCAATGATATTTGAATAATTTTAAGATTTGTTAAAATATTTGCAGAGTTTTGTAAGAAAGCATTGATTGCAAAGAGGTTTTCTTGCCTTGCAAACATATCTGCCATGAAGAATTAGCCAGTGATGAGCATCGGGAATATCTTTTTCTGGAATGTATTTCATCAGTTCGTTTTCAACCTGTAAAAACGATTTTGTGGGTTCAACAAGCCCAATTCTTTGCGATACTCTGAATACGTGAGTATCTACAGCAAGACGAGGTTGCTTATATAAAACAGAAAGTAAAACATTGGCCGTTTTTCTGCCAACACCAGGTAATTGGGTTAAGTCTTCTGCTTTATCAGGAACATTGCCGTTGAATTTATCAACAATTATTTTAGCTATTTCTGATAAATATTTGCTTTTTGAATTCGGGTATGAACACGATTGAATGAGTTGGTAAATGTCTTTTATTTCGGCTTTTGCCATTTCGTAGGCTGTGGGATATTTTTTAAATAATTCTGGAGTTATCTTATTAACTCGTACATCGGTACATTGAGCAGAAAGTACAACAGCTATTAACAGTTGAAATGGGTTGTTGTACCTGAGTTCAGTTTCAGGTAAAGGATTGTTTTTTTTAAACAAATCCAGTACAGCTTTGTAAAATTCTTGCTTACTTTGTTCCATGGTTGCAAAGGTATAAAATTTATGTTATTTGGACTTATCGGTAAAAAGCTCAGTCATTCCTTGTCGGCACAACTGTTTAATCGTCGCTTTTATCCAGATCACACATATTCCCTATATGAAATATCTGATGTTCGTGAAATATTTTCATTAATAGAAAAAAATCCACAACTTAAAGGTCTAAATGTTACTATTCCCTTCAAGACTGAGGTGATTTCTCTTTTAGATATTGTTGATGAAGATGCTCGTTTAATAGGAGCTGTGAATACTCTATTGATTGAGGGCAGAAAGCTTTCGGGATTTAATACTGATGTTATTGGTTTTGAAAAAGCTTATAATGAAGTATTAAGAAAAAAACATTCGTTAGCAATCGTTTTAGGTACAGGTGGAGCATCCAGAGCTGTATGCTATGTTTTAGAAAAATATTCGATACCATATAAATTAGTAAGCAGAAGTAAAAAAAATCAGGAGGTACTGACCTATTACGAACTCAGCCATTTTTCAGAGCCTATGTCTTTAATTATTAACACAACACCATTTGGAATGTATCCCAAAATTAACGAAGTGCCACCATTGCCCGATAACGTGTTCGGAAAACAACCTGATGTAATTGACATAATTTATAATCCTTCCAAAACGTTACTAATGATTCAGGCTGAAGAAAAAGGTTGCACGACGTTTAACGGAATGGAAATGTTGAAACTTCAGGCATACGAAAGCTGGAAAATATGGGGACTACTTTAAGACTGCTGGCTATATTATTAATGTTATCGTCGTGTAAAGCAACGTTGTACGAGATTCAATCAACTCGACAGCGATGGTGTGTTGATGAAAAGAATTTGGCTGGCATAAATTATCATTTTACCTTGAAATCAATGGCCGATGGTAAGCATATAACATTTGACAGCCTATACATTCATGGTCAATGGTTGAAGAATTTTCATTTTTCTGTGATAGGTAAATCAAATACGGAGACGGTTTTTCATAAGGGAGATACGGTTTTGCTCAGCATCAATCAATTAGATACTTTATACAGTCAGCAAAAAATAGTATTAAACTATTCTTTTAAGAAAAAATCAAAACAAATCTACTTTTCTCGTTTTAAGGAATTGAAAAATCTTTGTAAGTGATTTTACAAAAAAATATGTAGTTTTGCATTATTTTTGATTTAAGCACAGTATATGAAATACATTTTTTTGGTTTCGATTTTTATTTTGATAGGTACATCCATTTTTGCTCAGGAAGTAAAAAAATCAACGGAAATCGAGGTCATTCAGGGCAAAAAATATTACATTCATACTGTTGAAAAGGGACAGACATTATACAGCATAGCAAAAGCCTACGAAGTCAGTGTAGATGCTATAGCTTATGAAAACCCTGATGTTTTTAACGGTATTAAACCCGACCAGAAACTAAAAATTCCAGTACTGGCAACACCTTATAAAACTAAAGAACACACAGTACAGAAGGGCGAAACTTTATATGGGATAGCTAAAAAATATAGCGCAACCGTTGAAGAAATCGTTCAGCTTAATCCAGAAGTTTCTAAAGGAATAAATCCTGGTCAGGTTATTCAGGTGCCAGTTCGTGATATTGCTTCGGCTGAGTATAAAACAGAAAAGCCTGCAGAAAAAAAACAACCATCTGTTCAACAAGAAATATCTGTAAGTCACGAAGTAGTAAAAGGCGAAACAGTTTATGGAATTACAAAGAAGTATAATATTAGCATCGAGCAGTTTTACGAATGGAATCCAGGAGTAAAGCAAAATGGATTAAAAGTAGGAGATGTTGTGATTGTATCAAAGAAACAATCAACGGAGAAAAAACAGGAAAGCACTATTGCAGTAAAAAAGCAGGAAGAAGAACAGAAGTTGCCAGAACCCAAAGGCTTTGAGGCTGCTACAAAAAACAAAACCGAAAACTTGCATAGTATTAACTGTAGTGAAGTGAAAAGCCCTTTTCAAACGGTGAATGTTTCTTTATTAATTCCATTACATAATGATTTGGCAGTTATAGATGATGAATTATCATCCACAGATCCCAATTTTAAACTCTCATCAAAACCGTATCTTGAATTTTATGAAGGTTTTTTAATGGCCGTTGATAGTCTTCGTAAAACAGGTCTTTCAGTCAATCTTTATCAATATGAAGTTAAGAAAGATGTAGAAAAAGTAATGCAACTGTTTGCAAATACTGATTTTCAGCAGTCAGATATCATCATTGGTCCGTTTCATGATGAAGTTTTAGAGCCGGTAGCTTCATGGGCAGAAAAAAGACAAATTCCCGTTATAAATCCCGTAATACCGAATAGTAAAACTTTATTTAATTATTCAAATGTAATACAGCTGAATACAACATTGAATACGCAACTGAAACAAGTTACACGATATACTGCTATGTTCGATACGGTTCATCTTGTGATTGTTCATGCAAATACAGAAGAAGAAAAAGCTATGATTAACTTATATAAAAAACAGTATTTGCAAGACTTTTCTAACAATTTTCCTAATAAGCTGCCTGTGATTAAAGAAGTTTCGTATAATACAGTGGGATTGGAGGGGCTGGAAAAGGCATTATCTAAAAACAACATTAACATTATTTTTATACCATCACAGTCGCAGGTATTTGTTATTAACATGATGACCAAGCTGAACGAGTTAACCAAAACTTACAAGCTCATCTTATCTTTTATGCCTTCGTGGAAAAAGTTTGAAAATAACTTTGAATTAGAACATCTGTTTAACTTACATACCCATGCATTTATGCCTTTTTATATTGATTATTCAAAACCAGAGGTAATCTACTTTGTGAAAAATTATCGTTTCTATTATAAAACAGACCCCAGTCGGTTGAGCTTTATTGGATATGATGCTGGTGTTTATTTCTTAACATTATTACAAAAATATGGGCGTGATTTTTTAAATTGTATTAATTCAAATTCCGTTCAGACGATGAGTTCTGCTTTTTATTTCGAAAAAGTTTCATCCAAAGGAGGCTTTGAAAACAATGGCGTATTCATTGTTCGTTACGACGATGTCGATAATTCTTTAAAACTCACAAATATTATTGCCGATACTATACGAATGCCTCTTTACCTTCAACCTATACAACCACGAAAAGTTGTCAAATATTAGCAGAAGTTGCTTTCAATGATATGTGTTAAAAGCTCAGTCATACTAATTCCATAATGTGCTGCTTGTTGTGGTACTATGCTGGCTTCCGACATACCAGGTATGGTGTTTATTTCAAGAAAATACAGTTGTTGGTTTCGGACGATGTAATCAACTCTTACAACACCTTTACAGCCCAGAAAATCGTATATCTGTGAAGTATATTCCTGGCAAAGTGTATATACATTGCCGGGAATTCGGGCAGGAGTAATTTCTTCAGACATACCAGGTGTATATTTAGCTTCATAATCGAAGAATTCTTTTTTGGGAACTATTTCAGTAATGGGTAAAACTGCCGAAAATGTTTTTGTTTTTACTACACCGCAAGATATTTCTGTACCTTCAATAAATTCTTCAATAATAACCTCATTATCTTCTTTAAATGCCATGTTTAAAGCTTCATCGAAAGCTTCCATTGTTTTTACTTTCGAAGTACCACAGCTGCTCCCACCATTATTGGGTTTTACAAATACAGGTAAGCCTAATTTTTCAACAATTTTTTCTTTGCTGATTATATCACCTTTGCGTACAAGTATAGATTTTGCAAGGTTAACAGGCAAAGGTTGTAAGGCTAATTTGCAGAAGTATTTATTAAACGTAAGTGCTGAGATAAATGATGGACAAGTTGAATGAGGAATTCCTTGCATTTCAAGAAAACCAGGAAGTAAGCCATTTTCACCAGGTGTGCCATGAATGATGATGTACGCAAAATCAATTGTTATAGTTTCCTGATTGAGGTTAATGGTTAATTGGTTGAGGTCAATTTTTGTTCCTTCTTTATCTGGGTAAAACCAACCTTCGTGACATACTAAAACAGGAAAAACATTGTACCGTTCCTTGTCGAGCCAATTGGTAACCTGACGAGCACTTTTTACTGAAATTTCATATTCAGAAGAATAACCACCATATAAAACTGCAATGTTTCTTTTCATTGTTTATGTTTTTAGATGAATAAAAATAAATCTTAAAATTGCTAAATCTGATGAAGCATTTAAAAAGTTATTAACTATCTGTTTTTAATTTTTTCAATTACATTTGTGCATGAATTGAATGCAATGGAAATACTTGTTGTAGTTAATCCAAAAGCTGGAACAAAGCGAAAAAAAGCACTTAAGCAAAAAATTGTTGATTATCTGACTACTCTTTGCAAAGTTGAGGTTGTTTATTGGGAATCGGCTAATGAAGACATAACAGCCAAAATACTTAATAAGCTCAAATATGGTGAGTATAGTTATGTGGTTTCCATAGGTGGAGATGGCACAGTAAACAGAGTTGCTCGTGCGTTAATCGGACGAAAAGAAGCTTTGTTGATTATTCCAATGGGTTCTGGTAATGGACTTGCCAGACATCTGAAAATACCAATGAATCCGTTAAAAGCAGCACAATTACTGGTAAAAGGAAAAACTGTTGCGATTGATGCGGTTCGTTTACACGATGATTATTACTTTTGTACTGCAGGCGTTGGTTTCGACGCTCATGTTGCCCATTTATTTGCAAATGCCGGAAAAAGAGGATTGTCAACCTATGTAAGAATGGTGTTGCGTTCATTTTTTGCATATAAGCCCCAAAGTTATACCATCGTTCACCGTGATCAAAAAACTCAGCTGCAGGCTTTTTTTATAACCATTGCTAATGCAAATCAGTGGGGTAATAATGTAAAAGTAGCCCCACAGGCAAACATCAGCGATGGTAAACTAGAATTTATAGCCTTACTCCCTTTTAAATGGTATCATCTGCCTGGACTTGTGTATAAATTATTTTGCGGAAAATTTCATCTATCTTCTGGAGTTTTTTCTGCACAATCCGAATCGTTTGTTTTAATCTCAAATGAGGCAATGCAAAAAGGACATTATGATGGAGAACCTGTGATGTTCCCTTCAGAAATAGTATTTGAAAGTATGCATCAATCTTTACATGTTGTTGTACCAGAGAATTTTAGTTAATGAAGTCAAGACAACCAATAGAATTTAAGCATTTGTGGTTATCAGCATTTATTCCTGCTTTGTTTGTATTTTTTTTGTGGTTAGTTCAACTCATTCAGTATTTATATGATTTCGATTTAACTCATCTGGGTGTTTATCCTTTAACATGGAAAGGTTTGTCGGGTATATTGTTTTCTCCGCTTGTACATGGTAGTTGGGAACATTTAGCTTCCAATACCATACCATTACTTGTTCTTGGTACTATGCTTTTTTACTTTTATCCAAAATCTGCATGGAAAGTCTTTTTATTGATTTATTTTATTACAGGCATCTGGGTGTGGTTTGGTGCCAGACATGCTTATCATATTGGTTCGAGTGGCATCGTTTATGGATTGGCTTCGTATTTGGTTACTTGTGGTATTATATTGAGAAGTGTTTCGCTGCTATCTGTTTCTTTATTAGTTGTTTTTTTATATGGAAGTTTAATATGGGGACTTTTTCCACTTGATTGGAAAATTTCGTGGGAGTCGCATCTTTCAGGTTTTGTTGCAGGAATTATTCTTGCTCTTTATTACAGAGATGAAAATCGCTATCTCGAAGATCCCTTGCCAGATTGGATGAACGAAGACGATGAACAGACACAAGATGATGATTATTGGAACACAACTGCTACCTGAATTACCACTTTCTTTTTATTCCAATATTCAGAGAAGTATTTGCCGGATATTTTGAAAAAATGTAAGAAAAAGGATCGGACAGGTACATGATAACTGACCACTGATTTTTATTGTATTCGCCAATAAAATAAGGATGAATAAAACCAAATCCCAAAAACTGAACGCCTGTGGCAACTACGAAATGCTTCTTTACTTTCATGCTTTCCATTATATAAAACATAGGAAATTGCTTTTTAAATCCAGTGAAGTAAATAATTCCAGCAGATAGTTTAGCCCATCTGAAATGTTTCCATGTTTTGGAATAACTTAAATGAATTATTTCGGGAATTCTTGAATACGAAAACGTAGTATCAATAAAAGATTGATAATATTTTGTCAGGCTATCGTTAGATAACAAACCAGAGGAAAGAGTAGGGTAGGTAAGAATATTTTGTATTTCAATACCTTGAAAATGAAGTGTGGTGTCAATTCTGGCATAATTGCTAGCACTATTTAATCTTACAAAACCTAATTGTGAGGTTTGAAAAGCGAAGCAAGTCTGGCTGCTGGTATGTGTAAGCTCTAATCCCATGTTGAAAGATAGCCCGGGATTATAGGAACGACTGGATTGGTAAGTGCCTTTTAGTGAAACATCAATGTAATCTCCATCTTCGGAAGTAAATATGTTTCCGTTGTTAATGTTAACAGTTTGTATTTCTTTGAAAATATGTATGTTAATGTCGAAAATAGCCTTAAGCTTTATGCGGTCAAATTCATAGTTTTTGTAGAAACCTAAGCTTGTTGTCGCATAGTTATGGTAATGAAACTGACTTTGGCTAAATGCTATTTTTTTACCTGCAAAAGGTTTGTTCCCGTATAACAATAACTTAATAAGTTCGGCTTGTGTAGATAGTTGAAAAAGTTGATGATAGGCAATTCTGGCATGAATGCCCAACTGTTCTGTTCCAAAAAGACTATCGGGTTGAGTATAATAGTTAACTTCTGTAAGCCATTCATATAAAGCAGAAAAAGGGTTATGGTAAGGATTTGAATCTTTTACTTTGCTAGAAAGGTAGTTGCTCGATTTAACCGCGTTGATGAACGACTGAGAAAGGCTGTTGCTTTGCGTAACATATTGTGTAGAGAGGTAAATTGTGCTTTGAGTGCTATCGGAAAAATGAAATTGTGTATTAATGGGTAACGTTTGCGAAAATGAATGAATCGAAAAGAATAGGTTAGTGATTATAAGATAATGGTATATGTTAGTTTTTATTAACATAGCTGGCTACTGTTTTTCAATTAAATAGGTAAAATCGCCAATAAGTTTGAGTTGAAGGCTGTAATAATCGTACACTTTGAGGTGTTGTTGCGTAGGCTTAGTGTTTAAAGAGGCAGTAATGTTGAGGTATTTTGCACGTAATATTCTGTTGAGTTTGGCAGAATTGATAGGAAGAGTATTTTTAGAAATGCCGGGATGTGTAACTTTCTGTAACTGTGTGTTGAGCTGACCGGCTTTAATGATTATAGGTACAGAATGAATAGAATCGTACATGACCTTGTTTGAATCGAGTGTATAAATAGTTACGGTTAAGTCAAAAGGAAAATAGTTAGTGGACTGCAATATTATCTTACCCTGTTTAATATTATTGATGTTTGTTGTATCAAAGTTTGCCTCAACAGTATCGCAAAGTACTAAATTATTGGCATAAAATGATAAAGGCACTTCTACATTGAGTTTTGCAGTTATTTTATCTCCATAATAAAGAAAATCGCTTGCACTGGCAGGACTGGGAATGGGGAGCTGGTCATTCATCTTTAGTCTGAAGGAATACGATAATTTGTTGGGAAGTATGCTGATTAAATCGTTTATGTTGGAATTTTGATGATTGACCATAAAAGTATTGATAGTAGGAATAACATCTGTTTGTGTGTTTTGAGGATCGTTGGGTTTTTGAATGATTAACGGTGTTGTTAGGACAGAGCCTTGTAACGATAATTGCTGCTGATTATTTGTATTTTTTGCAGTTAATTCTTCAATATATGCCCTTGCTGTTGTACCTATTTGATTTTCGAGGCTAAGCGAAATGTTTGTTTTATCGAAGTGCAATTGTTCGGCTTGCAGGTTATTGATAAAGCTAAGCACTGTTGAACTGTCAATACTGAGTTCTTTATAGCCAAAAAAGCCTTTGATGTAATCGGGGATAATGTTAATAAAACGACAACTGGCAGTAATGCTGTCATTTTTTGTAAGTGTAATAAATTCTCCGGTAGAATCAATACTTGCAGAAAGCTTATAGTAAAGACTATTAACTGTATCGGGGTCTATTATCTGATTGTTGTTAAGGTCGCCGTTAATAAGCTCAAACTCTCTCATTCCTCTGAATTTAATTTTATATTGACTCAAATCTACTGTTGTTTGTGTATGACCTGGCTGTTGACTTGTTGAAGCAGGTATAGTTAATTGTATATTCAGGGTTTGCCCATTTTTTTGGGCAGCAGGCAATTCGAAATTGAGATGTATGTTTTGATTGATGGTGTTGAAAAATTCTATTTCCATCCATCCTGATTTAACCCAGGTTTCTGTTAGCTGCATGCTATCCGGTAATGATAAGCGTAGTACATCGTTGTATGCAAGTAACTCTTGTTGTGGGAATCGGGCAATAGCAGAGTCAATTTGTAAATCTTTGATAGTAACAGTAGCTGTTGCAGCCTGATTTGTATCAATTACAACCGGTATCATACTTCCAGGGGAGGATACTGAAAACGAAGCAAGCAAAAGGCTATCTAATACAATGTTTTGCAAAGTTATGGATTTCGATTGTTGTGTGTTGGGTGGAATGATTGAAAATATATCATCGATCAGTAGTTCATTGGTTGATTCTTTGACAAGTTTAAAAGCTAAATCGGAAATGGGTATGGGTAATTGATTGTTTACGGTATATTCAAGTGTAGCTTGCCGAACATAAATATATTTAAAATAATTGCCCATGTTTATTTTGACACTGTCGTATTGATAAGGTCCAAAGGAGGCAAGCTGGGTAGGTTGTCCTGTGTTGTGAGCGGTGATAATGGCAGTATAAATTGGACCAGACGGCCCGTTTTCTTCTTTGTCTTTTAAAGCAATGCTTCCCATTGACACACGATACGAATAAGCAAATGGATTTAGGTTAATATTATTCAAACTTGCAACATACGAAAAAATTGTGTCGGGAATTGTTAACAGTGTATCAAGTATAAATGTTGCCAGATTTGATTGATAAACTAACGAAACAGAACTGTCTTCATTAATATTTTCAATACTATCTGGTAAAAGGTCCTGAATGTTTAGTTGTGTATAAGCTATTGGCAAAAGCAAATCAGTATCCCACGATGGATGAAGGTCGTCTTTTCGACAGGAAAAGAGAACAAGAAGAAATAGAAACAAAAAAGAATACTTTTTCATTGTTTAATTGACGCACGAAAGTAATAAAAAGTTGTGTTTATTGCCTAAAAAAATAAATGTATTATTCTGTATCTTTGCAGCAAATTGTTTACTATGAAAATTTCATACAATTGGTTACGACGTTATTTAAGTATTGATTATGCTCCACAGAGAATTGCTGATATTTTGACTGCTATAGGTCTGGAGGTTGAAGCAATAGAAGAATATGAAAATATTAAGGGCGGACTGAGAGGTATTGTTGTTGGTCATGTGATAGAATGTGAAAAACACCCTAATGCAGACCGTTTATCGTTAACAAAGGTTGATGTTGGAAATGGAACAGTTTTAGATATTGTTTGCGGTGCTCCTAATGTTGCCAAGGGACAGAAAGTTCCAGTAGCTTTGGTAGGTACACGTTTGTATAAAGGAAATGACTCGTTTGTTATAAAGGAAACTACTATTCGTGGCTCGAAGTCGCAAGGGATGATATGTGCAGAAAATGAAATTGGTTTAGGAAACTCACACGATGGTATTCTTGTTTTAGATGAATCGTTGGAACCAGGAACACTTTTACGTGATTTGTACGAAGTATATGAAGATATTGTTTTTGAGATTGGCTTAACACCAAATAGGATAGATGCCGCTTCGCATTATGGAGTAGCTCGTGATCTGGCTGCATATTTGCAACATGAATCTCCCGTTATACTTGAAAAACCAAAAGTTGATGATCCTGTGCAAGAAGAAAATCTGCCTATTCAGGTTATTATCGAAAACTCCGAAGCCTGTCCACGATATTGCGGTATTGTTATTAAAAATGTTACAGTTCAGGAATCTCCTTCCTGGTTAAAGAATTATTTGCAAGCCATTGGACAGCGTCCTATCAATAATATTGTTGATATAACTAATTTTATTTTGCACGAGATAGGGCACCCTTTACATGCATTTGATTATGATAAAATCAAGGGTTCAACAGTACGAATAAGGACTTTTCAGGAAAATACAAGTTTTGTAACTCTTGATGGCGTGGAAAGGAAATTGTCGTCAGAAGATCTAATGATAGCCAACGATGTTGAACCTATGTGTATTGCGGGCGTATTTGGAGGGCTTGATAGTGGAGTTAGTGAATCAACAAGGAATATTTTTATAGAAAGTGCTTATTTTAATCCTGTATGGATACGAAAAACTGCACGACGTCATGGCTTGTCAACCGATAGTTCCTTCCGTTTTGAGCGTGGAGCTGATGTAAACAATACCCTTTATGCTCTTAAACGTGCAGTTCAACTTGTTAAAGAACTTGCTGGTGGTCAGGTGGCTTCTCCTGTTATTGATGTTTATCCCAACAAAATATCAAACGTAACCGTTGAATTAGAATATGCTTACGTTGATGAAGTGATTGGAAAAAAAATACCTAAAGAAAAAATCAAGGAAATTCTTCACTCACTCGAAATTACTATTATAGCTGAAAAAGAAAAAAGCTTATTGCTCGAAATCCCTACTTATCGTGTTGATGTAACAAGACCTATTGACGTTGTTGAAGAAATAGTAAGAATATATGGTTTTAATGAAGTAGAAGTTTCCGAAAAATTCCAATCAAGTATCAATACAGGCACGAACTATCTGGAAGAAAAATGGCAGAATGTTATCTCAGACTTATTAGTTTCCAATGGCTTTTATGAAATCATGACTAATTCTTTAACAAAGATTTCGTATTATAAAGAAAACAAACAATATCCGGTAGAACGATGTGTTAGCCTTATAAATCCATTAAGTCAGGATTTGTCTGTAATGAGACAAACTTTATTGTATAGTGGTCTTGAAGTTGTAGCTTATAATTTTAATCGTCAGCAAAATGAAATAAAGCTTTTCGAGTTTGGGAAAACGTACTTCTTGCCTGAACAATCGAAAAATGATAAGGTAGATTATTACGTTGAAAATAAACAACTGGCTTTATTTGTTTCAGGCGATATTGCTCCACAATCATGGATTGAACCGCAGAAGAAAACCAACTTTTATTATCTTAAACGATGGATTGAGAGTATATTGAGAAGAATGAACTGCAAAAACTATATTCAGGTTGAGGCAAACGAATCGTATTTTGTATATGGCTTAACTTACCTATATAAAAATGACGTTCTGTTAACAATGGGAAAACTCTCTCCAAAAGTTATAACAGACTTTGACATTAAGCAAGATGTTTTCTATGCAGAAATATACTGGGATAAATTATTGAACATTGTATCTAATCAGGAAATAGTATTTTCTGAATTACCGAAATATCCTTCAGTTCGAAGAGACCTTGCCATGATTCTTGATAAGTCTGTGAAGTATCAGCAACTTGAACAAATTGCCTACAAACAAAGCCCTGAAATATTAAAAGAAGTAAATCTCTTTGATGTGTACGAAGGCGAAAATATTGGAAAGGGTAAAAAATCGTATGCTTTAAGTTTTATTCTGCAATCGAATGAACGTACGCTAACTGATGCAGAAATTAACAGTACAATGGAAAAATTAATGAAAGCTTACGAAAAGGAAGTCGGGGCAGTTATTCGTATGTAGCTGGCAAATTGGTAAGGAAGAATTTATCTGCAAATCGAACGGTAAAACCATAGGAAAAATCAAAATAGCGGCGTTGGTAATCGTAGTAACATTCGAACTGAGCTGAAAATAGAGTGTTTTTAATTTCAACTTGTTTATATTTGAATTTAAACAGGAAAACTTTTTTGCTTGGTTCTGAGTAGTTTACATATTTTTTCGATAATGATTGAAACAACGGTTCTCCAACGGGAGAATAATAAAATTCTCCATACCAGTAACCTGCATACAATTCAATTGTCGATGTCAAATAAAAGGCAGTTGAGTGAATACCATATCCATCGGTATATCGTAAGATTTTTTTATCTGATACATCGTTGAATTGAACATACAATGATTGAATACCAATGGTTTGTTTATTGAATGAATATGAACAATTCAATCCACTTGCCCAATTAAAATAGGTTTGTAGCGGAGCAGAGCTTGTTGTTCCTTGTCCGCCTTTATGCTTAGCTAAAAATTGAACAGGTATAGTTATTTTGGCTTTATTGGCAGGTTTTGTAATCATTATTTTACTGTGATTGCCAATTAAAAACTCTTCTTTATAGTTATCGCCCGGAAGAATAAACTTTTCCCAGTTAAGCCATAAATCATTGGTTAATCGTTTATTTGAAAATAAAAACTGAATTCCTGTTTCAGGTTTGTTAAAATAAAAATAGTCTGTGCTATATATGGATTCTGTTAAGCGATGAAAATCATAGCCATAAATATTTCCTGCAATCAACTGGAGCTTTGATGAGATGGTATAATTCATCCGATAAAATAATGAATTTATGTAGAAATCGGGCTTTCCCCAGAAATAACGACTATACAAACCAGCTGATAAAGTAATTCGGTCATTAAAACGACAGCTAAAGTACGGATTAATATTTGTTCCAAGAAACGTTATTCCGTCATATAATTCATTGAAATATTCGTTGTTTCGCAAAAAACTGCTGGTGTTAAATTGAAAGTATAGTTTGTGTTTGAATAAAGAAGTATCGTTAGAATAAATCATGCTATCGGGTAGAAATTGTCCGAATCCTAAGTTAAGAAATGCCAGAAAAGTAAACAATAAAAATAAGCGACGCTTCATAATGCAAAGATAGCTAATGCAAATGTTTAAAAAAATTAAATTACAAAGCAACATTTTTAATTTTTTTACGTCTAAATAGAAAAATTTATTACTTTCGCATAAGATTTTAATTTATCAATATATGGAAATTCCAACTAAATCAATTCTTGTTCCGGTTGATTATACAGAAAAGGCAGAATATGCATTTCAGCATGCTATTATTATGTCGAAATATGTTAATCGTGAAATAGTTGTTCTTAACATTATCAAGAAGGAACATGAGCGTCCTGTTGCTCTTGCACGACTGGAAGATTGGGCTAAACAAATGGAAGAAAAATATAATCACAAATCCATTCCTATTATTCGTAGAGGAAATATATTTAAGGGTATTAAGGCAGCTGCGCTTGAAATTAGTGCTTTAATGATAATTATGGGGCTTCATAATCCAAAACGAGCTATGAAAACGATTGTGGGTTCAAATATTCCTTTCTATGTTGTTCAGGCACCACCCATCAAAGAAAAAATTACCGATGTGGTTGTTCCTTTCGATTATAATGAGAAAGCTCGTGTACAAATTAACTGGGTTACGTTGTTGTCAAAATATTTTTCATGCAACATAAATATCTTGAAGCCTTTTATTGAAAGCAATTATAAAAACGAAAAGATGAAGCACAACATGTACTTCATTAAGAAAATGCTCGATGATAAAGAAGTTATTTATGGAGTTCGCACTTCAAAAAGAGGAGTAAAATTTAATGAAGCAATTTACGATTTTGCAAAAGAAATCAACGCTGATTTAATCTTTATCATGTCGTACGATTTCAAAAAGTTCATTTTAAAAGCTGAGAAATTTGGAATGAAAATTCCGGTGCTTTGTATTAACCCTGCAACAACAACAATATTACCGGGTAAATACTAAATATTATTCATGAACACTTGTTTGTCTATTACTGCACGGCGGTGAAAACCATCGCCGATTTTTCCTTTGGTATCAAATGCTTCTACTTTAAACAAAATTCTGTTTTTTGTAATTTCAATGACTTCCACTTTACAATGAACAGTATCACCAATAGGGGTCGCTTTTAGATGCTTAACGTTAACTTCAATGCCAACTGAAACTTCATTATTATAAAGATATGGTACAAGTAACTCACTTGCTGTTTGTTCCATTAAGGCTATCATGGCAGGTGTGCTAAATACATCAACAAGACCAGAACCGTATTGCATGGCACTATGCTTTGGCTCTGCTACAATAATTTTTTCATGCACAATACCAACTGACAACTCTTTCATATTTCTTCTTCGTTAATAAACGGATTATCATATAAAAAAACTCCGGGTAATTCAGGATGTGTGCTAACAAGAAGATGTTTCGGATATTTTCTGATTTTTATTAAGGTAATGAGGTCGAAACCACTGAAGAAAATCCAGAAAGCAGTAATGATGATGTATTCGTACATATTGGCAATATATGATAGCCATACTGCTTGAATAATTACCATACCAGGAATGAGTAGCATTAATTGATAAGTAAGAAGTGGCACAGGATATTTGCTTTCTAGGTATGGCATAAACGAACTAAATGAAAATCCTGCTTTCATCTGACGAAAGCTTACCTGAGCCATGATTTTTAGCAAAAATGCCTTAATAAGTTCCTGAATGGCTATTCCGATAAAAAGAACTGTTAATGAATAAATTGGGTTGAAAATGCTCTTTTCTGTGGCAATTGTTAAAAATGATAAGTTTTTATTAAGTACAAGGAGCAGAATCGAATGAAAGAAAAACCATAAAACAGCCAATAAAAAACTAAGAAGTATTCCTTTGTTGAAGGAAAAAGTAACTTCTTTTTTAAAAATATAACTGTTTGTTTTGTTTGTATCCATAAAAAAACTGGGCATAAAGCCCAGTCATATTAGAAATTATAATAATTATTTTCAATTAAGCGATTGGCAATTCTTCTTCTTGCTTCTTTGGTGTTGATAGGTTCAACCTGAGTGAGGCAGTACATAGCTTTATGAAGCTTTGAGAGTTCTTCGCCCTGAGCAAATGCGTTGATAGCATCAATACCGCTTTGATATATCTGAAGAGCAGCTTCCTGAATAAATGAATCAAGAATGTCTTTATAAATAGTATATTCTTCAGCAGATTTGATGTTGGCTAATTTTTTCACTCTTAGATATAAAGATTCGGCGGCAAAGAGCTGAATAATCATATCAGAAATGTTCATCATTGTTTCTTGTTCGGTAGAATATTGTTTACCAAGGGTTTCGTAAGCACGATATTGTGTAAGAATAATTGCCTTTTTGAAGTTTTCTATTACTTGAACTTTTTTGTCGAAGTAATCGCCCTCGAAAACGGGAGCAGTGATAGAATCAAGGTCAGCGAAAAGTTCTTTTGCTATTCCAAAGATAGGTGAGTCGCATTTTTTTGCAAGCTTTAAGTATTGGTCGGCAACAACGAGTCGGTTAATTTCGTTAGTACCTTCAAAGATTCTGTTAATACGAGAATCGCGGTAACAACGATCTACAGGCATTTCAGCCGAGAATCCCATGCCGCCATGTATTTGCACGGCTTCATCAACTATGTAGTCGAGAGCTTCCGAGCCAAAAACTTTTAAAATGGCTGCTTCCATGGCATATTCGCCTAAGGCTTCAAGATAAGCTTCTTCTTTCTTTTTACCCTTTGCTACTTCTTCATTGATTTTTTCATCTACATAGGCAGAGGTACGGTATAAAGCTGATTCATTGGCAAAGGTTTTAATTACCTGTTCTGCTAATTTGTATTTAATAGCTCCAAAATTGCTGATTAAGGTTCCAAATTGTTTACGTTCGTTGGCATATTGAACGGAATGATTAATGGCACGTTTCATGGAGCCTATTACATTAGCCCCTAATTTAATACGTCCAATATGTAAGATGTTCAGTGCGATACGGAATCCTTCGCCTCGTTTGCCAATCATGTTTTCAACAGGCACTTTGCAGTCGTTGAAAAAGATTTGAACTGTTGATGAGCCTTTTATTCCCATCTTGTGTTCTTCGGCTCCGAATGAAATACCTTCGGTGTTGCGTTCAACTAAAAAGCAGCTTAATATTTTATCATTGTCAACTTTAGCAAAAACTGTTAGTAAATCGGCAAATCCTCCGTTGGTTATCCACATTTTTTGCCCATTCAATATGTAGTATTTTCCATCTTCCGAAAGTGTAGCACGAGTTCTTCCACTGTTTGCATCTGAGCCTGCACCTGGTTCGGTAAGACAGTAAGCAGTTAATAATTCGCCACTTGCTATGCGGGGTAAATATTTTTGCTTTAATTCTTCGCTGCCATAATATAATAAAGGTAATGTTCCAATACCTGTATCTGCTGAATAAGCCACTGCATAAGAATGACCTGCTCCAAGAACATCGGCAGCTATCATAGAGGTTACAAACGATTGTCCGAAACCACCATATTCTTCAGGAATAGATAGTCCTAACAATCCTAATTCGCCAGTCTTTTTCAACAATGAAGGCATTAATCCCTTTTCTTGAGCATCTATGCGATCAAGGTTAGGAAATACTTCTTTTTCAAGAAAATCCCGACAAATATCGGCTATCATTCGTTGTTCTTCGCTGAATTCTTCAGGAATGAATGCATTACTGTTTTTTGCATTGTGAATAAGGAATTCACCACCTTTTAAATGATTTTTTACTTCCATTGTTTAAAATTTTTGGTGCACAAAGATATAAAATTTTGTAACTATATGATATATGTCAATCTAAATCTGAAAAATATTTACTTTATCAACTCTTTTAAGAGCTTAGTATTATGTTCAATATCTGCTACAATGCTATATACAGAAATAGTAGCGCCGGAAATAGCATCAATATTTTTTCCCACTTCGAGATTTTGATTTCCATTATAACCTTTAAACTGATTAAGCCAACCTTTTGAACTGATCTCATGACCATGTGAAGCCTGATAATTAAAGATTTTTGTATCAATAATTTCCTTATTTAGGTTATAAATAATGAAGTATTCAAAATATTCATATTCATTATTGTTCTTTACATTTATTGTTCTATCGCATCCACCAGCTCTGCAACTGTTTACTCTTCCTATATAAATATATCTGATAATTGTATCATTGTTTTTTAATAAATAGAAATTGCCTGAATGAAGGGTATTATGTGTTAAGTTTATCTTTGAAATAGTAATTTTATCTGAGTTTATATTATTCTTTATATATTTTACTAGTTGAGAAGGAAATTGTTCGGGCATTGATTGTCCGAACAATCTCAGAATAATGATTAACCAAAAATATAATAGTATTATTCTTTTCATTTTTAAAAAATAAGGCCGAAACCTAAATGAATTGCTTTAGAAAATAAATTTTCAGTAGAGTTTTTATATATTTGAAAATCCGATTTGAAGCACATGTTTTTTAACGGGAAATAGCTTATGCCCGTTGTTATGTAAGTGAAGTTGTAAGCATCATTTTTTTTAACAGGATTCATAACTTTAAAGTGAGTATCAAAATTTTCATACCTGATAAAATAATGTAATTGATGGTTAATGTTCTTAAATGGTTTTAAAATATTGTAAGACAGTTCGATGTAATAACCTAAAATTGAACTGCCTAGGTCATTGTTTATACCGTTTTTGCTTGTAAAAAGATTGTATTTTTCGGTGTTGGATATGTTGGCATAATAAATCTGGCCCCTAGATTGAAGTCCAGAATGATTATATCTTAAATCAAATCCAACCATGTTTATACCAACACTAGATGAATCAGCTCTTTTTATATCCAAAATACTATCCTTGTTGAGCTTTGAGTATAAAGTACTATAAGATTTTCCACTATAGCAAGAGATTCCAATGTTTAAATTTTTTATTCCATAATATTCTATTTTTCCTGTAAAAGACGGAGTTAAAAATAATGCCTTTGAGCCTTTTTGACGTCCTTCTCTTATGAATTTATCTCCTGAAAATAAAGCCTTATTACCATCGTAACCTAAAAGACCGTTAACCAGGTAAAGCTGATATTTAAAATTAAAATCTACCATATTTCCATAGAATCCTGCTCCTATTTCTCTCCAGGTGGTTGGACTTATTTTATTGTCGATAATTGGTCGTTCAACACCATTGAAAGTTGTAGGCTCGTGGTATTCATTAAGAATACCCATAGGTATTAACAGTAAGCCTGCTCTAAAGTTTATGTGTTTATTTAACTTTTGCTGAATAAACATTTGTTCGAGCCAAAGTTCTTTTGCATATTCAAATTCAATTTCTGTAATAAATTGAGTTCTTGAATCATAATTATATCCAATAAACAGCACTGTACGATGAACATCCATTTGACCAAATCTGTGAGTATTACTTTCAATTGGCTGATTATAATGGACTTCACCATAGCCTCCAATGGATAGTCCTGGTTTGCTTTTAAGTAGATTTTCGGCAGTATTAAAATAATTTTGTTTCAAACTGTCTTCTTTTTGAGTGAATAAAAAATTATAAATGACAGTTGCTGCAATAGTTAAAACTAAATTTTTCATAATCATTTTTTCAGCAAAATTATGCTGAAACATGCTGCTTAAAAATCCTAATTTAATGTTATTTTTATGTTTACATATCCCGCAAAATGGGGAGAAAGATCAATGAATATGCTTAGTCACAACATTAATATGCAGTTCTTTCAATTGAGCTCCGTCAACGGTAGAAGGTGCATCAATCATCATATCACGTGCTGCCTGATTTTTAGGAAACGCAATATAATCGCGAATGCTCTCTGTACCACCAAACATGGCACAAATTCTATCAAAACCAAGTGCTATACCACCATGCGGGGGAGTGCCATACTCAAATGCCTGAAGCAGGAATCCGAATTGTTGTTGTGCTTGTTCATCTGTAAATCCCAGAACATTAAATAGTTGGTTCTGAAGCTCGCGTGAATGGATTCGAATGGAACCGCCACCAATTTCTACTCCATTGATTACCAGATCGTATGCGTTTGCTCTCACCGCGGCAGGGTTAGTTTTAAGCATGGGAATATCTTCTGGCCTGGGTGAAGTAAATGGATGATGCATAGCATAAAAGCGTTGAGTTTCTTCGTCCCATTCCAATAATGGAAAATCAGTTATCCACAAGGGAGCGTAAACAGAAGGATTGCGTAATCCTAAACGATTTCCCATTTCCAGACGTAGCTCATTCATGGCTTTGTAGGTTTTGTTTCTGCTTCCCGAAAGAATTAGAATTAAATCGTTTGTTTTTGCGTTACATTGCAAGGCTATTGTTTTAAGATCGTCTGGTGTATAGAATTTATCAAAGGAAGATTTTATTTCTTGTCCTGTTATACGAATATAAGCAAGCCCACCCATTCCAATTTGCGGACGTTTGACAAATTCAGTTAATTCGTCAATCTGCTTTCGTGTATAAGACGCAGCATTTTCAGCAACAATAGCAAGCACTACTTCTGCATCATCAAAAACTTTAAATCCTTTTCCTTTAACAACATGAGTTATATTGTTGAATGTCATTCCAAAACGAATATCGGGCTTATCTGAACCATATTTTTCGATGGCTTCCTGATAGCTGATGCGGGGAAACTTATCGAAAGTTATATTTTTTTCAGACAGGAAGAGATGTTTAATCAGCCCTTCAAAAATTTGAAGAATATCTTCCTGTTCTACAAATGATAACTCGCAATCAATTTGTGTAAATTCGGGCTGACGGTCGGCTCTTAAATCTTCGTCGCGGAAACATCGTACAATTTGATAATAACGGTCGAAGCCAGAAACCATTAAAAGCTGTTTAAAAGTTTGAGGAGATTGTGGTAGGGCATAAAATTCGCCAGGATGGAGGCGGGAAGGAACTATAAAATCGCGTGCTCCCTCAGGTGTTGATTTAATTAAAAAAGGTGTTTCTATTTCAAGAAAGTTTAATTTGTTTAAATAATTTCGTGTTTCCTGTGCTAAGCGATGACGTAATTCAATATTTTCTTTTAATGGCTTGCGTCGTAAATCTAAATAGCGGTATTTCATTCTAAGTTCTTCTCCACCATCGGTATTATCTTCAATAGTAAATGGAGGAACAAGCGATTTGTTTAGTATTTTTATTTCGTTTACGAAAATTTCAATATCGCCGGTTGGAAGTTTTGGATTTTTCGATTCACGTTCTATAACAATCCCCTTTGCCTGAATTACATATTCTCGTCCAAGAGAATAAACAGTGTCCAGTACTTCAGTAGCTGTTTTGTTGCGTTCGAAAGTTAATTGAGTAATACCATAACGATCGCGTAAGTCAATCCAGATCATGTTTCCTTTGTCGCGAATACGTTGTACCCAACCAGACAATACAACTTCTTTCTGTATATCACTGATTCTTAATTCTCCACAGGTATGTGTGCGTAACATATTTTTTTTGTGCGAAGGTAACTAAATTTTAAGCAATAGCCTAATATTGATTATAAATATGCAATCAATAGCGTCTGAAACGTATAAAATTTTATAATCATTACACCCAATCGGGGTTATTTTTATTGTTGTATTTGAATTTTGTTTTTTCCTGTCATTCGTATCCCATAGAAGAATGTTGCCCGTTGCACAGTGCTTGGGTTATGTGTTTCATACTTCAACATGTTCAGTATGACAGTGGGTTGTGGGTATTTCTCCTCAGTCACTCTGAACTTGTTGCAAACAACTAGACGAATGATGACGCCCAATGCACAGTGTTTAGTGTTTTGTGTGCATCATAGTTCGTCTCGTTGTGTACAACTAGATCACTATGACTGTGGATGTATGATTAGCTAGTTTCCCATAAAGTCATCCTGAGCCAGTCGAAGGATGACGCCATTTGCTCACTGAATTGGGATTAATGGGTCATACTTCGATGTTACTCAGGACGACAGTAGGTGTTTGTTTTATTTCCTCTTTTTGCCATCCTGAGACAGACGAAGACTGACGCTCTTTGCTCAGTGTAATGTGTCTATAGCGTTATAGTTCGACGGGCTCACTATGACAGAGAGGGGCTTGGTTTTTATCCTCCCAATCATCCTTAGCTCGCAAAAGAGTGATGCCCGATGCACAGTGCTTGTGTTGTGTGCATTATTGTTCGTCTCGTTGTGTACAACTAGATCA
>FWWL01003194.1_pt1 | contig 30858 bp, 29 predicted proteins | sample 2228331 | NCBI WGS metagenome assembly FWWL01 (sample SAMEA103939775, study PRJEB20133) | metagenome
CGGTCCTCATGAAAGTTACTAACGCCAACTGCACGGACCTTTCCTTCACGATACAATTCCTCCATAGCGCGCCAAGAGCCAAACACATCTCCATATGGCTGATGAATTAAATACAAATCCAAATAATCCAATTGCAATCTATCCAGTGATTTTTCAAATGCTTTTTTTGTGCGCTCATAACCAGTATCCTGAACCCAAAGCTTCGTAGTGATAAATAATTCCGCTCTTGCCACGCCACTACGTTTGATCGCTCTGCCAACTGCTTCTTCATTTAGATAAGAGGCAGCTGTATCAATCAGCCGATAGCCTGCCATAATAGCATCATAAACGCTTTGTTCACATTCATTTTGATCTGCAATCTGAAAAACACCAAAACCGAGTATAGGCATCTCAACACCATTGTTCAAAATTACTTTTTGCATGATAAAATCCTCCTGTATTTTCAATGATTATGTGTTAATCGACTTAAAACTAAGCTTTACCACATTATGCTCCAACAGATAAAAAAACCGTTATCTCATTTGTCGCAAATGATTGCCTAATCCTCTCGCCACATTCACACGAAGGATATAAATGTTTTATAATTGAACAAAAAGCAGCACAAGGAGGAGCCATGTCTGAGGAATTACGAAAGCGGCAGGATGAACTCACAAAACTGATCGAGCATCATGCTAATCATGACGGAATTTTCAAGACAACTGTCCCTTCTCTGACCTTTATTCATTGCGACAAGATGACTGAGCGTGCTTATAGAGTGTATAATCCTTCCTTTTGTTTTATCGCTCAGGGACTGAAGGAGCTTTTTCTTGCGGAGGAGCGTTTCGAATATGGTCCTTCCAATTACCTAATTACATCCATGAATCTGCCGGTGACCGGACAGGTCATAAAAGCTTCGCCCGACGTTCCATATTTGAGTTTGAAACTGGAGTTTACCCAGAATGAAATTTTAGAGGTTTTGAACAACTCTAGGATTCATATCAATCCGAAAGAAAATGGTTCGCGGGCTATGTTTGTCGGTCAGATCGAGTTATCGATATTGGATGCGGTGCTTCGATTAGCTCGACTCGTGGATCACCCTCAGGATATTCCTTATTTGGCTCCGATTCATAAGAAGGAAATAATTTACAGGCTCCTTCAAGGAGAGTACGGCGTTGCCTTAGCGCAAATTGCGTTGGAAGGAAGCAACACCTATCGAATTAGAGACGCGATCAATCAAATTATCCACCACTATGACCAGCCGTTGCGGGTTGAGGAGCTTGCTGAGATTGCTTGTATGAGTGTTTCTTCGTTCCATAGACACTTTAAAGAGATCACTGCCATGAGCCCTGTTCAACTTCAAAAACAGCTTCGGTTGCAAGAAGCTCGGCGCCTGTTGTTAACAGAGTCAGCGGATGCTTCGGAGATTGCATATCGGGTAGGGTATGAAAGTCCCTCTCAGTTTAGTCGTGAATATTCTCGCATGTTTGGTTCTCCTCCCAAAACAGACATAAAGCGTCTGAAGGAAACATATGACCAAACACAGGGATCTACCGATCAAATCCTAGCCGAATCCAATGTATGAGAGGCATTCCTAAGATTATCTGTAAGCAAGCCAGCTAGAGCCAATCAAAAAAAGGTCAAATAGAATTCTCCGACCAATGTCAGATGGAGAACTCTATTCGGCCTTTTTATTCGTTATATAGGTGAACTGTTCATCTGAGAGAAATAGGCAAACATTTAAGATGATCGAGATATCGCCCTTTTTTTGTATTGTTGCATAATAAGATGATGCATTAAAAAGCGCTAAGTCGTTTGGGACGTTCCGGAAGCCGTAATGTCTACTTTGAAGGAGGAAAAACAACTATGAAAAAACTATTATTTATCACCCTCGGATTGGTGATTGCCTTCACATTTTCTGCTTGTGGAAGCAACAGCAATGACATGACAAACCGCAATGACATGACAAATAGTACTGGGTCAGTGGAGCAGTCTAGTCCTAATAGTGAATTAGTCAAACTCCCTGAAAACTACGATGAGGGTGTGCTTTATACGACTGTTACTCGTGGAAATGTCAAAGAACACCTGTATACGAGTCGGGAAACGATCGAAGCGGTGCAGAACGGCACACCACTCCCCAGCGGAAGCGTAATCACACTCGAGATCTACCGGGATGGAGCACTATCCGATATTTTCGTGTCGGAAAAGCGGACTGGCTGGAACGACCAGACCCCACCTGAGGAGCGCAATGGAGATTGGCGATACCAGGCCTACACGGCCGACAAGGAGGTAAATAACGAGAGAGACCTCGCGCGCTGTATTTCTTGCCACGCAACTGAGGAACGGGATGATTTCGTGTACACGTTTGATGAGATGAAGGATTTCGAACTTGAGGATTTTACGGCGTCGAAGGATAACGCTACGGAATCCCAACTTGATAGTATCGCTCTGGCAGATTGGGAGGTAGCTGCTATAACAGATTACCTGGCTAATCTTACATCCGACTAAACTTAAGATAATGAGTAATCGAATAGTATGAGGTGAACTTTTGAATCCAAATATGTTTATTAGACTGGCGATTGACCTTGTTATGACGGTTCTTATGATAGGGGCAATGGCTTATCATATTACGGGGAATACAGTCCATGAGTTGGTTGGTGTTTTCCTGTTTGTACTGTTTATTGTCCACAATTTCTTTAATCGACGGTGGTATAAAACCCTTTTTAAGGGGAAGTACAAGGTACAACAAATTCTTAGTATAGTCGTTAATCTGCTGTTTCTTGCAACTATAGCTGTGGCGCTGATAAGTTCCGTGCCGATTTCACGTGACCTATTTCCCTTGATCTCCATGAATAATAACATGATCATGAGAGAAATCCATGTTCTCACGGCATATTGGGCTTTTATACTTATGGCTGTTCATATCGGAATGTCCTGGGGAAGAATTATTAACGCAGCGCGAAAAATGGCGGGAATTACCACGGCCAGCCGTGTACGCACAATTGTGTTTCGTGTGTTGGTGGTGCTAATTGTTGTCTATGGTGTGCAGACTTCCTTTGAGAGAAATATGGGTTCTAAGCTGCTCATATATAATCCATTTGGTGATTGGGGTTTCGATGAATCTACCGTGAGTTTTTTAATCGATTACCTAGCAGTCATGGGAATCTATATAAGTGGAACTCATTATATTTTGAAATTTATTCAGAAGTAAGTGTATTAAAAAAATAAACGATTTGTCTGTCTATTGCTGCTGTTATTTTTATAGGTTCAGCAGGATCCGGCGTTAGCAGTTACATTGCAGAGTATCTTGAAACGGTCAGCAATATCTCTGGAACAACTTTAAGTTTCGTGTTATTTCATAAATAGGTGCTCGTTAGAATGAGAAATAGATAATCCTCTAAGCTCATTAAAACGCCTGTTAAGTTGCTTCTGGCAACGTAACAGGCGTTTTGTGCGATAAGATCAGTTTCTGTGCTTTCTTCGCATTTCGGCTATTCGTCTGTGTTTGCATTACGTGATAAGCGGTAGGAGCTTGCAGATACCTGGTAATGTTTCTTGAAGGACTGGCAGAAATGCTCCAGCGTTGAATAGCCAACCTTAAGAGCTATGGAGCTGATTGACAAGGAGGTTGTCCTTAGAAAAAAAGCGGCAGCGTTTAATCTGGCTACCGTTCTCTTCTTCATGAAAGTGGAGCCGTAGTCTTCCTTAAGCGTTCTTTCCGTCTGCCTTTTGCTTAAGCCGAGTAGATTAGCCAAATCCTGCAAAGTAATTGCGCAATAGTTAGTGAGGAAGCTTTCTTCTATGAGAATGAGTCGGTCATCGTCAAGCGTTCGAAGAAGGGGCTGGCGAATGGACGGACGATTGCCGGTATAGTTTCTTATGAGCTTGATGACTAGCTGCTCAATGATCTGCTTAACCATTCTGTCGTAACCAATATATCGATGGATTGTTTCAGAGGACAAATGATGGAAGGAATGGAGCATATTCTGCGTATCTTGTCCGAACCAGAATAATGTTTCCTTAAGCAGCTCGGCCATCGTGTAGCTCTCTTGTTCTTCAAGGGTCTTCGCAGGATAGGGCCAGGAGGGTCCTGGAATGACTTCGAAACAAATGCAGTATTCAGCCATGGGATCATTCGGCGACGTTAGTTGCTCATGCGCAATATCAGGTCCTGTCATAAATAAGGTGCCTGGCGTAATAGGATATTCCTGCTCGTTCGCGATAAGGGTGCCATAGCCGCCAGGAATATAGTGAATCTCGTAGCTTCTGTTGCTATGGTTATGTCTGTGCATGGAACTGTAGAAATAACCGAATCTCACATAGAGCACATTCAATACGTAATCGCCAATCGCGATTTTCACATTCATGTTATCGAAATTGATCGCAGGGTATTCCATTTACGTATCCCCCAGACGTTAGATGGATGCTTTCAATATAACGTATAAAGCTTCTCGCAAGTATAACAATCTGTGAAATAACGACATCTTCTGTTGAAATACGTCATTTGAATCCATTAAAACGAAACGGGTGAACGAATATAATGGATGCCATAAGGAATTCTTTTTGGGAGAAGGGGAGCTAGGATGAAGAGTAAGACATTCGAAGGGTCGGAAGAAGGATTAAAGCATTACGTAACGCCTGATTGGTTCCAGGATGCGAAGCTCGGCATATTCATCCATTGGGGAATTTACTCCGTACCCGCTTATGGTGATGAATGGTATGGCCACTGGATGTATGAGCCCAATTCCAAAAGCTGGGCCGGCGACGATATTTACAGCTATAACAAAGAGCAGCATCCCGGCAAGGGATATAAGGATTTCATTCCTTCTTTCACAGGTGAAGAGTTCAAAGCACAGGAATGGATCGACCTCTTTGTTAATGCCGGTGCCAAATATATCGTTCCGGTGGCTATGCACCACGATTCATTTGCGTTGTATGATTCTCAGTTAACCCCATGGAAATCGACCTTGCTAGGGCCTAAGCAGGATATTATTCAAGCCTTGTCGACCGCAGCCAGACGAGTGGGGCTTAACTTCGGATTGTCCAACCATTACGCGGAGAACTGGTGGTTCTTCAAGCATCAGGAGGAGCTGGACACATCTGATCCGTCTTATGCTGAATTATACGGTAAGGACAATGTATTGAATGACGAGCATATCGAGCGCTGGTATGCGTTCACGATGGAGCAAATTAATAAATTCCAACCAGACCTGCTATATTATGACTTCGAGATCGCTAAGCCTGAATTCAAGAAGCGCCTTCGGGAAATTGCCGCTTATTACTACAATAAGCAGCAGGAATGGAATAAAGGCGTTGTTCTGAATTACAAATACGGTGCGTTCGAGGACGAGGAGGCGGTTCTTGACGTTGAACGCGGGCAGTTATCCGATATTCGGCATATGCCATGGCAAGCCTGTACGTCGATCAGCAACAAATCCTGGGGTTACATCGAGAATGACTCTTTCAAATCATCGGATGAAATCATAACGACCCTCATCGATATTACGAGCAAAAACGGTTGCTTGCTCCTAAACGTAGGCCCGAGAGCGGATGGCACGATTCCTCTAGAGCAGCAGGGGGTGCTTATTAAGTTGGGTCAATGGCTTCAGACATACGGAGAAGCGATCTACACTACAAGACCTTGGATATGCTATGGCGAGGGTCCTACAACAGTTGGGGGCGACGCGCTTTCGGAGAAGGACAACGCGCGGTACACAGCAGAGGATTATCGGTTTACGGCAAGCAAGGACGGTAAGACGCTTTTCGCCATTGCATTGACAGCGCCAGCGGCAGGCGGCATCACGATCCAATCGCTGCGGTCTGAGTTGCTGAACCCAGCCTCGATACAAGCCATCAGCCTTGTGGGGGGAAAAGTCGTCACGTGGACACAAGACGAGGCAGGCCTTCATATCCGATTGCCGATAGATCACGCCATTTCGTCTGCTTATGCGATTAAGATCGTCCTTAAAGGCTAAGGAAACATCCCGATTATCAGGCGCCAACCAACCTTATTCTATGGTTAGTTGGCGCCTGATTTATCGCTTGTCTCGCTTTGAATTTCCAGCACACACACCTACGAAAAGGACACCTGTTTATTGGAAATGAACCGTTTTCATGAGTTAGTTTATCCATCTATAATCGGAATACGGAAACAAAATAATGCCGAAGGATGGTGATTGTTATTCCTAATAGTGTATTTCTAAAGCGATTTCATAAACAATTACCCTTTCAGGTTTTTGTCGGACTAGGAATCCTGTACTTGCTTATTTTCAGCTACATTCCAATGTTCGGTATCATTATCGCATTCAAGAATTACAAAATATCAACCGGAATAGAAGGAATATTCTCAAGCTCTTGGGCTGGCTTATTTCATTTCAAGAGCTTGATTGAGGACTATAACTTTCCAAACCTTGTTCGCAATACTCTGACGCTAAGCATTCTCAAAGTTATTTTCTCCTATCCGGTTCCGATCCTCTTCGCGATAATGCTGAATGAGGTCAAGCATTTATTCTTTAAGAGATTCGTGCAAACCGTCAGCTACCTGCCTCACTTTATTTCGTGGGTTGTCGTTACCGGAATTGCATACGCTTTCTTCTCAACAGGATATGGTGTTTTTAACGATCTGCTGCTCTCGCTCCACATCATTCAGAAGCCATGGGACGTATTGACGAATCCCGATTCGTTCTGGGGGTTGGCTGTCATGACCGCAATCTGGAAAGAAGCAGGCTGGTGGACGATTATCTTTCTTGCTGCGCTTGCTGGAATCGATCCGGCCCTTTACGAAGCTGCTGAAATCGATGGAGCGAGTCGAATCAAGAAAATCTTGTATATTACGCTGCCCGGGTTAAAGAGTGCGAGCATCGTTGTTCTGATCTTGTCGATCGGAAGTATGCTGGGTGGGGGACTCGTTGGATCAAACTTTGAACAATCCATGCTGTTGGGTAATGCAATTAACAACGATACATCGAAGATCATTCAAACGTATGCATTCAGGGTCGGATTAGCGGAAGGCAGATTCTCGTATGCGACGGCAATCGATCTCATGCAATCTATCATATCGGTATTCTTAATATTTACAAGTAACGCCATAGCCAAGAGAGTATCCGGAACTGGTCTATTCTAGTGAATTAACCTAATAGAGAAAGAAGGTGATGAGTTCTTGCGAAGAAGAAGATCGAAGGAAGATTGGCTGTTAGATAGCTTTATAACGATTGTTCTTATCGTGATCGTATTCATCACATTATACCCTTTTTACTACATTCTCCTTATTACTCTGAATGCTGGAACGGATACGAATTTAGGTGGAATGTACTTATGGCCGAGAGAGTTTTCATTGGAGAACTACATTACCTTTTTCGAAGATCCTAAATGGCTCAGCGCTTTTGGAGTTACGGTACTGAGAACTTTGGTGGGAACAATACTAGGCGTATTGTTTACGAGTATGATCGCTTATGGATTAGCCAAACGGGATTTGATGTTCCGAAGAACTCATTTTCTAATTGTTATCGTAGCCATGAATTTCTCCGGCGGATTAATCGCCTTCTATATCGTACTCAGAAGCTTGGGACTAATTAATTCCTTTGGCGTCTATGTTATACCTGGAATGCTCAATATTTTCTTCCTGCTCATAGCCATCTCGTTCTTCAGAGAAATTCCTGAGGAGCTGGGGGAATCGGCACGTATTGACGGTGCAAGCGAATTTCATATTCTCGCGAGGATAATCCTTCCCATATCCTTGCCGCTGATGGCAACGATGAGCTTGTTTCTCGGGTCCGGACATTGGAACGCTTGGCTAGATTCCGCATATTTCGTGCAGAACGAGGAACTAAGAACGCTGACTTACCGCATGATGCAGGTGATCAATCAATCCATGGTTCCAAGCGCAAATACGCAAGCTGCAGCGACTATGTCCAGATCATCAGTAACCCCGTTCTCTATTCAGGCAACGGCTATGGTCGTATCTATCGTTCCGATTCTGGGTGTTTATCCGTTTCTGCAGAAGTATTTCGTATCGGGTATGATGCTCGGTTCCGTAAAGGGTTAACAGCGGTTTTTCAGCCGAATTGTTTGGACGCAAACGAGGAAGCTCTAAAATAAACAATTATTTATAGGGGGAATGGAATGTGAAAAGAAGCATTAAAACGTTCACCATGCTTTTTGCAACCCTTTTATTTTTGGGGACGGTTCTTGCTGCATGCAGCTCTAATAAAGAACCAGCCAGTTCCAGCCAAGCGAGCAATGCTGCTAGTGAAAGCTCAAGCGAGGCTAGTAGTACTCCCTTAGATCCGGATAAACCTCCCGTTGAATTAACGATGTTCGTTGACGCAACCTGGTATCCGTTCCAGGATTGGACGGGTGAAATACCAGAAGCGATAACCAAAGCTACTGGTGTCAAACCAAAAATTACGGTTGCAACAGATGATAAGCAGTTAGCCCTGATGGTGGCTTCAGGGGATTTGCCAGACATCGTGCTTTCCTTCAACTGGACGCTGATGTCGGACGGGAACTTGAGTCATCCTTACAATGAAATTTTCCCTAAGTATGCGCCTGAAGTCCAATTCGATCCCATCATGGAGCTTGTAAATACTGCAAAAGACGGTAACTATTACGCCATCCGAAATGATTTCTCGACGGAAGCAGAATGGAAAGCCAATCCGTATGCTCACATGATGGTTCCAGGCCTTACATTGCGCAAAGACATATTGGAGGAAATTGGCAATCCGCCAATCAAATCACTTACGGATTTGGATAACGTATTTGCTCAGGTAAAGGAGAAACATCCCGACATGACACCGCTTCTCCTTAATCCAAACTGGAAAAGACCGTTCTTTGATACCCAATTCGGTGCAGCGGGCGGCGGATTCGCCGATCAGGATGGGAGCTTAGTGTATTATCTGAGACAGCCAGGTCTCCTAAAATCCTTGTTGTATATGAATAGCTTATATCGTAATGGATATATCACATCGGAAAATTTTGCTTACAAGAACGAGACCGAGACAGAGCAAATGATGAAAGCTAGCAAGGCATTTTCCTACACATGGACCTATTCGGGAGCTGATCGCCTGAATTCAATTGCAAAAGAAGAAGGATTATCCTTCGTTCAGTTGGCAGAGCCATTGAGTCCAGAAGCAGCGATCTATAGTAACGGCACTGGAGGTCTAGGCCTTTATGTGAGCCGAAGCAACAAGAAACTGGAGGATACGGTTAGATTTCTGAAATATTTGTATTCAGATGAAGGATGGAAAACGGCGCAATGGGGTATCGAAGGCAAAGACTGGAATATGAATCCAGCCGGATATCCGGAATTCACCTTTGATATGAATGACTTGGAAACACTTAAGAAAAAGGGTGTTTACTGGTGGGGTGTTCCAACGGAAACTGGTGTCGGCATGGCGCTCAGCGGATATAAAGCAGGGTCTGAAACGACAAGGCAAGGAGAGCAGTATTCTAAGATCATTAAATTTAATCCGGCTATCGGCATGATAAATCCGGCAAGTGATTCTCCTGAACAGATCATTCGAACGAATATCGATACGATGGTATCAACAGAAGTCACCAAGGTCTATCTGGCTCCAACAGAGGATGAAGCCGTAAAGGCATTCAATGAGCTCTTAGCGAAAGCGGAGAAGATCGGAATGAGCAAGCTGGAGGCATGGGCGAACGAGCAATACGGTCCGCTAAAGGAAAAGTACGATAACTTGACGAAGTAAGAATCAACGCTTCAAATCTGACTCATAGGGAATGTCAGCCCTCATTAGTAGGCGGACATTCCTTATGAGTTCATTTGCTTCAAGCTTTGGTTGTTCATTCCACATACGAGAGAAATGAGCAGATCATGATAAATCCATTGATACAGCTTACTGAGAAAATCGTGAATATGCGTATCAGCACCAAGATGATCATGGGATACTTGATTCTTGTCATGCTCCCTTTTCTTATTTTTGCGTTTTTTATCTATTACCAATTGTATGATAAAATGCTGACCCAATATCAATTGGCCAATCAGCAGAATATCGAGCAAGTGACTGGTAATATGGATTCAAGCCTTGCGAAGATAGAGTCCTTGTACTCGATCTTTCAGAACAATTCCGCCTTGATATATTATCTGCAAGGGGAGTATACGGATGACAGAGAGCTTATCTATTCCTATCTCAAGGAAATTAGTCCCGCCATATCCTATGCTTATTTGGGAGAACCCTATGTCAGCAAGATTACGATATATCCTAAATATCAGAAGCCATTATTAACGGTGCAAGGTTTCCGCGACTACAATGAAATCGATCAAAGCTTAAAACTGAATGAAACCGCTTCCTTACGTCCGGTTAAAGGATTATGGACAACTTACACTTCCGATATGCCCTCTGTGGCCTACTTCCACAATATCTATAATGCTTCGTACAAGAGCGATCTCGGGATTATTCAATTTGCTGTTAATCCCAGCCTGTTAAATGAGTACCTGCTAAAGCTAAGAAACCAACATCCCGGCAATGCTCTGCTTCTTATTGATCATGATGGGAATATCATATACGAGCTAATGAGCGTTGCCTTTACGCATTCCCAAATCTCAGATATCTTATCTGAGGTAAGAGATAAAGGAGATAAGTCATACCTAGCGGATCGGAATCAATTACTCATCAATTCTGCAAGCTTGAGCAGACTCGGGTTAACCGTGGTGGAAGTAAATAAGATAGACACACTCTTCAAGTTCCTACCGTCACAGCAATTGTCGGTGGCCGGCGGCATCGCTCTTCTCCTGATGTTGTCGTTACTTTATTATCTAATCGTAACCTCTTTAACGAAACGGATCGTGTTATTATCGCGCCATATGAGAAGAGTAGGCTTGGATTCCTTAAGCAATCACTTCACAGGTAAAATCGGAAAGGACGAGATTGGTTTTCTCATTTCTAATTACAACGCTATGATCAGTCGAATGGACGAGCTGGTAAATCGTGTTCAGAAGGTGGAGCTCCTTAAGAAGGAAGCGGATTTCAAGATGCTGCAAGCGCAGATCCAGCCTCATTTTCTGTACAACACCTTAGAGACGATGCGAATGCTTGCTAGAGGGAACAATGACCTTACGGTCGCGGAGATGGCCTTCTCCTTAGGCAATATTCTTCGTTACAGCTTATCCAAAGGGAATGATACAACGCTTCAGGATGAGCTCGAGAACGTAAGAGCCTATATTGCCATTCATCAAATTCGCATGCGCGATTTGCATTTCGAGTTGGATGTGGTTGAATCTGCATTGTTGGTTAAATGTCCCCGGTTTATTTTGCAACCCTTGGTCGAGAACAGCATGATCCATGGGGTATCGAAGAGACGCGGAACAAAGAGAATTATGATTCGTCTTCTCATGGACGAGGAACACGCGATCATTGAAGTTTCCGACAACGGTGCGGGAATTCCTCAAGAGAAGCTGGCGATGCTAACTCACATCTTGAATGGGAAAATGATAGACCCCTCATTTGAAGCAGATGGATCAGGGATCGGCTTGAGCAACGTAAGCGAGCGAATAAAGGCTTATTTCGGCATGGAGTCGGGTATTTCCATAACGAGCTCGGCAGGCGAAGGAACCGTCTGCACCCTCAAACTTGCTTTGAAGGAGGATAGCCATGCTGAAATTGATGATCGTGGATGACGAACCCATTATTCTGGATGGCATCCGGGGGATGATCGAACAGGAGAAAACGCCCTTTACGAAAATCGTGACCGCATACGACGGAATTGAAGCCCTGGAAAAAATGGAGTACTTTCAACCCGATCTAATCATTACGGATATCCAAATGCCCGAGATGGATGGTCTAGAGCTCATACGCCAAGCGCAAAAAAGGAATGTCAGCAGATTCATCATCCTCTCCGGGTACGATGTATTCGAGTACGCGCGAAAAGCGATCCAATTGCATGTTGTTGAGTATTTGCTTAAGCCGGTAAACCAGCAGGAGCTTGCGGATTTATTGAAGAAGTTAGCCATTGAGTTAATGGAAGAAAGGCAGTCGAGGAGTGGGGCTGAAATGGAGCAAGATCAGCAATCTACGCCGTTTAACGAGAACGTGAAGATGCTGAAAGACTTTATAAACAACAACTATATGAAGGATATTTCCTTGTCGGATGTAGCGGAGTACCTGAATTTGCATCCAAGTTACGTGGGACAAATATTCAAGAAAGAGACTGGCGATACATTTGTTAATTACATCAATAATCTTCGAATAGACAAGGCCAAGGAACTGCTAGTTGGAATGCCAAATACCTCCTTGGAAAAGATCGCTAGATGTGTCGGTTACGAGAACCGTAGAACCTTCTATAAAGTATTCAGAAGGTACGTTGGTCAAACCCCCGGGCAATATCGAGAGCATTTCAATAAATAAGTTCCGATACCAGACCGTGACATTAAACGTGTTAGCCAACGGTATATGCCCTTACTGTTAGGTGTTCGATAAACCAACCAAGAGAACAAAGAATTACAAGACTATTTTGACCGCTACGTTCGGAAATTCAGATTTTGACTATAATGAAATAACAGCAAAATGACCACCTTGTTTATCGAGGTGGTTATTTTTCATTCAACAACCCAAAAGGGAATCAAATGAAGGTAAAGATATAAGTTCTTGTCTTTTAAGGATATATGTTCTTGTCCTCCGACATATATAAAAATTTGTGTCGCAAGACAAGAACATAGTCCGATTCCCGATTTGTGACAAGAACATTGTCCGATTCCCGACGGAGTTAATTTTATCAAGGAAAATCAATTTCCTAGAAGTCCAAATCTGCCAGATGGGGGCATTAAGGCTTGCGGAAGAAGGGGCTCTGGTAGCCGTACATTATGGCAATAACATTGAGGCAGCGACGGTTCACCCTGCACCTATCTCAATTGCTGGGACCTCGCGGGATTACGGTGAATGCTGTTCTTCCCGGTATTGTAGATACCGACGTCAATGCCTCCTGGCTTCATACGCCGGAAGGACAAAAACACATAGCGGAGGTGATTCCTGGCTATTTTGTTTTTTGGTTATTCTTAGAATTGCCTGCATAAGCAAAAAGTGGTTCACTAAGTTTGAATTCAAACGCTTCTCTGTCAACTATACCAACAGTCATGTTGCTATCATAAAGCTGCAGGAGAAAATTGGCCATTTCATCGCTTGCATGGTATGTACTAAAAACTTTGCCATAGTCATACTCGCTCGTATTGTTTGCCACTTTTCCAAATTCGGTTTTGGTTGCCGCTGGTGCCAAAACTTTAGCTTGTAATTTTGCATTGGCAGCTTTCAGTTCATGGGCCAATCCCTCTGTAAATGCACTGACAAAAAACTTGGTAGCACAGTAGGTAACGGCCGTTGGCACGATTGTGTATCCGCCAGCTGAAGATATATTGATTAATTGTGTACCCTCCACGTCTATATAATCACGTACATACAAGGACGAAAAGATAGTTAGGGCTTCCACGTTTAGGCGCAGCATTGTTTCAATCTTATCCAAGTCTTGACCGGACACACTGTCATAGCTACCGAAACCTGCATTATTAATCCATGTTTCGATTTGATACGGATATAACTCTCGATAGAGTTGATGGGCGTTTTGACTGACAGATACATCGACTGCTTTTATCACAATATCCAGCTCAGGAACTTCCTGTAAGATTTCTCTTTTCAGTTCGTTCAGATTGTTTTCACGGCGAGCAACAAGAATGATATTTTTCTTGCGTTTTGCGAAAGCCTTAGCTGTCGCGTAACCTATACCAGAGCTTGCTCCGGTAATAACTGTATATTTCCTCTGTGTATCCATTTAATCTTCCCCCTTTAACTTGGAATTCTGAATTCATCTTCGCCGTCGCCACCGTGAAAGTTTTGGATCAGCTTCGGCATCCTTATTATGCAACAAATGAAAAGGCGACCGTTATCCCATTCTTCTCAAATGATTGCCTAATCCTCTCACAGCCATTTACGTTACGTACGAATATGAATTATGATGGAACTATCAAGGATGGAGGAACAAGGAGGATCTTATGTCTGAACGAATATATAAACAGCAGGAGGAGCTTGCCAAACTCATTGAGTGTCATTCAGGCCGGGACGGTGTTCACGCGACTGCTATTCCGTCTTTATTTTTCACTCGTCGATCTAATGTTACTGGATCGAATTTTGGAGTTTACAATCCTTCCTTTTGCATGGTCGTTCAGGGTGAGAAGGAGGTATTGCTGGCAAAGGAGCGCTTTAGATACGGTCCAGCCGATTACCTAGTTGCATCCGTTGACTTACCGGTTACCGGCCAAGTCATGGAAGCCTCTTCCCAAATTCCGTATTTGTCTCTCAAACTTGAATTTAGCCCAAGTCAAATCTTAGAGATTATAAGTGATTCTGAAATTCGAGATGGCCCGAAAGAAAACGCTAAGCGAGGTATGTTTGTCGGCCGGATGGAATTATCTTTGTTGGATGCGGTAATCAGGTTAGCTCGTTTGCTAGACACTCCTAAGGATATCCCGGTACTTGCTCCTCTCTTCACGAAAGAAATTCTCTATATGGTTCTGCAAGGACAGCATGGGGTTGTGCTGGAACAAATTGCAATAGAAGGAAGCAGTACCAAACGAATCAGACACGTTATCGAACATATCATGAATAACTATGATAAGTCTTTTCGGATTGAGGAGCTTGCGGAAATAGCGAATATGAGTGTTTCTTCGCTTCATAGGTACTTTAAAGAGGTAACCGCCATGAGCCCTATTCAGTTTCAAAAACAACTGAGATTGCAGGAAGCACGGCGTCTGTTATTATCCGAGTCAACAGATGCCGCGGATACCGCATTCCGGGTGGGCTATGAAAGTCCGTCGCAATTCAGCCGTGAATATTCCCGAATGTTTGGTTTTTCACCTATACAAGATATAAAGCGCCTGAGGGCAATAAACGCATGAGGAATGACTTATCGATCGCATGTCATGGTCGCCTGAAGATATAACATGGATGGTTTCAATTGATATTTGTATTGACAATGATTGGGGAAATCGATATGTTCTATATAGACCAATCGTTATAACTCAGAAAGGAACATTTACAATGGAACGATCGATATCGGCCCGTGAGCGTCTGATCCAAGCCACTTCCCATCTGGTTGAGCTTCAGGGTTATCACGCTACTGGACTTAATCAAATCGTGAAGGAAGGAGGAGCACCTAAAGGGTCGTTATACTACTATTTTCCGAATGGGAAAGAAGAGCTTGTGGCTGAATCAGTTGCCTTGCACGGACGGGCGGTAACCGATCAAATTCGAAAAGCGCTTGCAAATACAACAGATCCGGCCGATGCCATACACGCTATCGTTGCGTATATTGCCCGCAAGTTTGTTCATTCCGACTTTATTAAAGCAGGTTCTATCGCATCCGTTGCCCTTGAGACCGCTCATTCAAGCGAGAGGCTTCGCAAAGTCTGCGGTGAGATTTATACTGCCTGGCAGAACGCTTATGCCGGCATGCTTATCGAACACGGGATGAGGACCGAAAGAGCTGCTCGGATCGCAATGCTCATTACAGCTTCGATCGAGGGTGCCGTCGTACTCTGCCGAACGTATCGCAGCCCTGAACCGTTGCTGGCAATCGCGGAAGAATTGAAGCTGCTAATTGAGCAGGCACAGGAACAAGCTTGACTCTATATGCCAACATACCGTGAAACGTCGGAACATTGTTGGTTTTTCAAATTATTATATAGACTGGTCTAAATATTATTTAGGAGGAAAGTATATGGATCTTGGATTGTCCGGTAAAGTTGTGCTGGTGACAGGCGGCTCAAAAGGAATTGGTAAGGCCACCGCGCTAAGGTATGCAGAGGAAGGGGCAAATGTGGTGTTCACCTTTGCAAGTGATTCATCCGCTTCGTCAGCGGTCGTAAAGGAAATTAGTGTAAGGGGAGGAATAGGTGAAGCGGTGCAAATGAATTTATCAAATGTATCCTCCATCAGCGAGGCGATATCATGGATTTGCAGGAAGTATGGCACTATATCGGTTCTGGTCAACAATGCGGTCGCCGGTGAACGGCATCCTGTTCGGATTGCGGAAGGTGACACAGAGGAGTGGCTTCAGATGATCGACCACAATCTTAAGGCGGCATATCTCGTAACAAAAGGAGTGCTGCCCTTCATGAAAGGTGGCCACTGGGGACGTATCGTTCATGTCTCTTCGGAGATGGCGGAGGACGGCATGGCTGGCGCATCTTCCTATATGACGGCAAAAGCCGGACTGCACGGCTTCAGCAGAGCGCTCGCTGTTGAACTTGCGAGCGAAGGAATATTCTCCAACGTTGTCATGCCCGGCCTAACGCTTACAGAACGCAACTTGGCAGATTTTCAGCCCGAGATGCTGCAGAAATTCGCTTCATCTCTGCCGGCACGGCGGCTCGGAACACCTGACGATGCTGCCAGCCTAATTGCTTTTCTTGGTTCGGCCGCCAACTCCTTCGTCAACGGTGAAACGATACGTGTAACGGGCGGCAAATAATCCAGTAGGTGTGACGGAAGACTTGTCCGATTGCCGACGGTAAAACTCGAAAGGGTCATACGAACGGGCAGGTATTTAGAACCGAATGACGTTAACTAAGCAGTCCAGACACCCAACAAAACTGAGTCATGATCATAAAGCTTCGGCATTATCTCGCTGAGGCTTTTTAACATGTCGAGTTTAAAAATGTTATTGACACGACACCAAATGGTGACCTATAATCAAAGTGTCACTAAATGGTGTCCAATAAGTAGTTAACCATTAGGAAATTTTGGAACCTGAATAAGTTTCGCTTGAAACAATTGTGAGGAGGAAACAAATGAGTAAGATTATCGGTGCGAAAACAACCGCGAAAGTAGAAACCCAGCCCGCGGGCAACTGGCTCACGCTGGTATCTTCTTTTTAATGACTGGTGCGGCTTTATCTCATGTGATTGCTAACGATTATGGTGATTACGGGTTTCATATTATCCTTCCGCTATCATATGCTGCACTCAATATCGCCTCGTGGGCGCTGCGTCCGAAGAGCCGCATACTTTAAGGAGGTGGCAAAATTAACGGCTGTCTCGTACCACCAATAGATTTCTACTACAGAATGGAGAGGGTGTTGTGAGCGAGAACAACCAGTTGCGGGATGTGTTTGATGCGATTGCAGATCCAACTAGGCGCCGACTGATTCGTCTGTTAGCAGAGGCAGAGGAGATACCGCTTCATGAGTTAACGGCACAGTTTGAAATGGGCCGTACAGCGGTATCCAAGCATTTGGCAATCCTTAGAGATGCCGGACTGGTACTTGACCGAAAAGTCGGCAGAGAAACGCGATTTAGGCTCAATGCCTCTCCACTCAGAGAAATTCAAGATTGGGTGGCTTTCTACAGCAAGTTCTGGAGTACGAATTTCTTGCGCTTGAAACGACTATTAGAGGAGGAAGAAGAATGAGTTTAACATTATCCATGGATTTTCAGTACACGACATCGATCGAGAAGCTTTGGTCCGCCTTAACCGATTCAAGCAAGCTTGCCAAGTGGGTGGCCAACATCCACACCGGTGAGGCGATGGATAATGATTTTAAGCCCGTCGTAGGACACCGTTTTCAGTTTCGCACTCAGCCGTCCGAATATTGGGATGGCATTATTGACGGAGAAGTGCTTATCGTGGATGCACCAAACCGAGTTTCCTATACCTGGGCCAGCGGTGGGGAGACGCACACGGTCACCTGGACGTTGCAGGACTTAGGGGACGGAAAGGTTAACCTTCATCTCGAACAAACCGGAATCTCAAATGAACCAGCTCTCAATGGAGCTAAGTATGGCTGGAGTAAATGGTGCGGCGAGCTTGAAAAGGTATTGGCCTAGTTGTAAAAGGAGGAGAGCTTATGAATATCATTTTTGTTATTTTACAAAGTTTTCTGCTCGTCTCCATGGCCTTTGGCGGCGGAAGCAAGCTGGCTGGTGCGAAAAATTTTGTGGAAATGTTCGAGTCGCTTAAACTGCCGCAATGGTTTCGAGTTGTTACGGGACTCGTTCAAATAGCCGGGGCAGCCGGACTTGTTATCGGATACTGGAATCCGGCAGCAGCCGTATGGGCAGGCATTTGGATTGGCATTACGATGCTGGTGGCATGCCTTTCACATTACAGAGTCAAGCATCCTGTTGGAAGTGCGCTACCAGCCTTTGTAATTACTTTGATTGCAGCCACTCTGGTAGCAATCAAATGAGTACACTAGGCAGAGGAGATACCGCTGCTTGAAAGGATCTAAAAATTGAAAAGGGGTTTTCCTTGATGACAAAAGGTGAAAGGAATCCTAAGATTGATCCATTTTTTAGAAAGGCTAAAAAGTGGAAGGAAGAATTCGAGCTGTTGAGAAATATCGTTCTAGACTGCGAGTTGACCGAAGAGTTTAAGTGGATGCACCCTTGTTACACGTTTCAGGATAAAAACATTGTTTTAATACATGGATTTAAAGAATACTGCGCGCTTCTGTTTCACAAAGGTGCCTTGTTAAAAGATCCCCATGGTATCCTAATCCAACAAACGGAGAATGTGCAGGCGGCGCGCCAGATTCGGTTCACTAATGTTCAAGAAATAGATGAGATGCAGCTTATCTTGAAAACTTATATTGATGAAGCCATTGAAGTTGAAAAAGCCGGATTGCAAGTGGAATTTAAAAAGAATACGGAATACATCGTTCCTGAAGAACTACAAAATAAATTCGTTGAAATCCCTGACTTGAAAACTGCTTTTGAAGCATTGACGCCGGGACGGCAAAGAGCGTATTTTCTTCATTTTTCTGCACCCAAACAATCCAAAACTCGAGAGTCAAGGGTTGAAAAATATTTGCCGCATATTCTCAGCGGAAAGGGATTAGATGATTAGGTTATTCGATGAGAAAATAAATGCCAACGGCCAAGCCCAATGATTCACAAAAAGAAGAACCGGCAGACAATGCCGGTTCTTCTTTTTATATAAATAATTTGCATGTAAAGAAACATCGTGGTAAGATTAGAAAACCTTTGTCAATGAAATTTATACAACGACAAAGTTGTAACATTTTATCTACACTATTATCTTACCACATGGATTCTTGGTTTGTCAAACGTTATTTTGCTTCTCTATACAAGGCCGATAAGGAGCGTGTTGGTGAAGATGATAAACGAAAATGATAGGCACCAAGAACAAGAGCGGCTTGATCTGGTTACGGAAAGATTGCGATTGAATATCGCCGAATTGGAACCGGAAGTGGCCGGACTGCGCGATCAGGTGGCGGACATTCGCAAGCGGTTTTGGGAGGAAGTTACGGTCAACACGAGCACTTACGAAGATTTCGCAGATACTTTCTACAGTATAAAGCAGCAAGAGGCGGTGTTGTCCGAACGGGAGCGTAGTCACCAACTATGGGTTCAGCGTTGGAAAAGCATGACAAGGCTGCTGCCGTCTCCTTACTTCGGGCGCATCGATTTTCAAGAGGATGGCTTGAGCTTCAGTGAGCAAATTTACATCGGCGTATCTTCCTTCGTCGATGTAGACGGCTTGAGCTTTCTGGTGTATGACTGGCGAACACCGATTGCAAGTATGTACTACGACTATTCCCCAGGGGCGTCCGCCTATGAAACGCCGGGCGGACAAATCACGGGTACGATGGTGCTGAAGAGGCAATACCAGATCCAGGGCGGTCAGCTCCAGAACGTGTTCGACACGAGCTTAACAATCGGCGACGAAATACTTCAGCAGGTGCTTGGCAAAGGTGCGGATACACAAATGAAGAACATCGTGGCGACCATCCAGAAGGAGCAAAACGCCATTATCCGCAACGACATTAGCCGTATGCTCATTGTGCAGGGGGCGGCCGGCAGTGGAAAGACGTCCGCGGCGCTGCAACGGGCAGCGTACTTGTTGTATAAATACCGAGATAGGCTTAAGGCGGACCAGATCGTTCTTTTCTCGCCTAATCCGATGTTTAACAGTTATGTATCCACGGTCCTTCCCGAGCTTGGAGAGGAGAACATGCAGCAGACAACCTTTCATGAGTATCTTGCGTATTGGCTTGGATCCACGATGCGTCTAGAGGACCTGTTCGAGCAGACCGAATATGTACTGACGTCACAATTTTTGCAAGGGTATGCAGCACGGATGAGTGGGATTAAATATAAGGCGACCGAAGCTTTCCTGCAGGCTCTCCAAAGCTATGCGCTGTGGCTGGGGAAAGAAGGCATGCTATTCCGCGGAATCCGTTATCAAGATCGCGAGTTGATTACTGCGGAGCAAATGAAATCGCAATTTTACAGCTACGACAGTTCCACCCGCCTCGCTAATCGCGTTGTTCTGCTGCGGGAATGGCTGCTACAAGAGCTGACTTCGTTGGAGCGTAAAGAGCGCGAGGCACTCTGGGTTCAAGATGAACTCGATTCCCTTGACAACGAGCAATATGCCGAAGCCTACGACGCGCTGCTCAAGAAGTACCAGCGAGAAGAGGAGGCCTTCGACTTTACCGGGCAGGAGGAAGAGCTGCTGCGCCGGATGATCGTGAAGGAGCACTATAAACCGCTGAGGCGGGATGTGAAACGGTTAATGTTCATAGATGCGATCGGGCTATACGATCAGTTGTTCGGTGATGATGCCGCTTATCGGAAAATGACGAACGAGACCGAAGTGCCCGAACATTGGCCGGAAATCTGCAACCAAACGAAGGAGAAGCTGAGTCGGCTCGAACTGTTTTATGAGGATGCGACCCCGTTCCTGTGTTTAAAAGAACTCGTCGAGGGCGCTCGGACGAACACGGAGGTGCGGCATATATTCGTCGATGAGGGTCAGGATTACTCGATGTTTCAATATGAGTTTCTCAAAAAGCTGTTCCCCCGTGCTCGCATGACAGTGCTCGGTGATTTCAGTCAGGCGATATTCACGCAGTCAACGAATTTGCACGAGGCGGATTCGCCGTTGATCCGGCTTTATGGCGAGGCAGAAACGAGTCGGTTCTTTCTTGACCGCAGTTATCGTTCAACCCGTGAGATCGTAGAGTTCACGAAGTCGCTGCTGCCAGGTGGGGAGGCGATCGTGCCCTTCGAGAGAAGCGGCAGGAAGCCGCTCCTCTCGAAGGTGAGCAGCAGCGAGAAGCGTGCGACGCGAATAATTGAGGACCTCGCGGCGCTGAAGGCTGAAGGCTTTGACTCCATCGCCGTCATTACGAAAACCGCAGCCGAAAGCCGCGAGGCCTATGAAGCATTGACGACACAGGGTTGCGAGGCTCTGTGGCTCATTACGAAGGAGACGCTCACCTATGAGAAGGGAGCGACGGTTATTCCTGCCTATCTCGCCAAGGGTGTTGAGTTCGACGCGGTATTGATCTACGATGCTTCTTCTCAAGCATACAACCGGGAAAGCGAGCGCAAGCTCTTCTATACAGCATGCACGCGTGCGATGCATCGGCTTCTTCTTTATTCGACAGGAGAATGGACGCCATTCATTCAGGTGTTGGATACGTCTTTGTATGAAGTTGAGCAATAAGTGATTGATGTAAGAAAATAAAACTGGGAAAGAAGGATTCATAAATGCAAGATAAGGCAGCACCGAAGACGGCTTCCGACCAGCCATTTTCCATGAAAGCAATCATTGCTCCGCTCCTGGCCGTAATCATCGGCATGATCATGGTCATTCTGGACAGCACAGTCGTAAATGTCGCTTTGGCAGGATTCGAGAAGGAGTTCAACAGTACATTAAACACGGTTCAGTGGACATTTACCGGTTATGCTTTGGCACTCGCTGCCGTTATTCCGTTTGCCGGCTGGATGACGGACAAATTCGGAGCTAAACGGATTTTTATAATCACCATCGTGTTATTTACGATCGGTTCAGCGCTCTGTGCAGCCGCCCAGACGATTGAGCAGCTCATCATCTTCCGTATCATTCAAGGGATTGGCGGGGGGATGGTTGTGCCGATCGGGTTGGCTATGATATTCCGTCTTGCTCCTCCCGAAAGTAGAGGTTCCGTCATGGGGATGCTGGGCATTCCAATGCTAATGGCTCCTGCTATGGGTCCAATCTTGTCCGGATGGCTAATCGAATCCGTATCTTGGCATTGGATTTTCCTGATTAACTTGCCGATCGGTATAATCGCTGTTCTTATCGGAATTAAGTATTTGCCGAGTTTCGAGGAGAAAGACGCTCCTGCGCTCGATATTCTGGGTATGATTCTAGCCCCTATCGCATTCTCCAGTATCGCTTACGGTGTAAGCGAAGGGGGCAGAACCAGCTGGACGTCCGACCAAACAGTAACAGCACTTATCGTCGGAGGCGCAGCATTGCTTTTGTTCATTATTGTTGAGCTTCGACATAAGCAGCCGCTGCTGGAGCTGCGAGTATTTCGTTCTTCCGATTTCACGCGCGGTGTTTTACTGACATGGATCGTGCAAATCGCCTTGTTCGGCGCGATGATTCTAATGCCCGTCCTCCTGCAACTGATTAGAGGATTTACTGCCTTGGAGACGGGAATTATTATGCTGCCGCAAGCTTTAGGTTCCATGCTGTTCATGCCAATCGGCGGACGTCTGTTTGACAAAATCGGCGCAAGACCGCTTGCGATAGTCGGGTTGACGGTCGTTGCAAGCGCCTTGTTCATCTTATCCCGGATTGGGTTAGATACTCCATTAATCCTGATTCTTTTGCCCTTGTTCATGATCGGATCGGGAATAGGGCTGTCCATGATGTCGCTAAATACACACGTGTTGAACTCTGCTCCTCGCAGACTCGTGAGCCGCGTCACTCCTTTGACAACGGCATCGCAGCAAGTTGTAATGTCGTTTGCAGTAGCGGGACTGACCGGTTTTCTCACTTCCAGAACGACGGGGCATTTGGCAAACATCGGCCAGAACGGCAATCCGCTTGAAGCGGCCGTCTCCGCCTACAGCGACACTTTCCTGCTATCTGCTGGTCTTGCTATTGTCGGATTGGCATTCAGCTTTTTCCTACGCAAGCCGCGGGTCGAACCTGAAGATCAATTTGAAACGGGTTCGAATAAACCCGATCAGGCAATAATGATGGATCATTAACAGGAAAAGCTCTCCTGCAATTAGGAGAGCTTAGTCTCTTATGCGGATTGTATTAAGCTTTAGCCTCGGCAAAAACGGTCTGAAAGGTACTCTCCCATTCCGGTATTCTTTGGTTTTTGGCTTATTGAAGTATGGGATTAATTCGCATATAGATCACCTAAAATATTCTAAAAAGAGGGAATGGAAGAAATTTGTCGTATCTACTAGTACATAAGTCTTAGAAATTCATTTTAGTAGAGGGTTGTTATGACTACAGATCATTCAGCATCTGGGAAAAAAAGAATAAACTGATCGTTGAGGAGAGAGTGCACGTGTTTCAAAAAACCTTTAAAGAGAAAGATGAAATCGTAGATTCCCCATTTTTTCTTGTATTTTTATTACCCATCATGAGAACTTTCAAAAGCGCTTTTCTGTTAGCCGTAACGTTCATTTTTACAACACAAACGTTTGTAAACGTATCATTCGCGGAGGCTGTAAATCCGGTTAAGAAAGTGGTAGTCGCAGGCGGCTTTAGCCTAATACTCATGCAAGACGGCAAGCTCGTGATCAGAGGGGCAGGCTTTTTCGCTCGTTATGATCCGTACGGTTTTGCCATTCTGAACAACGGAAACGAGAAATGGAAGGATATATCGGCCTCGGATAGCTCGATATACGGGATTAAAAAAGACGGAACAATGTGGGCCGCGGGGTTCAATGATGTCGGACAATTAGGAACGGGCGATACGAAGAGCGGGAATAAGATGAGGCAGATCGGAAAGAACAAAAAGTGGAAAATGGTGTCCAGTAAATACGCCCATGCCGTCGCGATTGCCGAAGACGGGTCGTTATGGGCTTGGGGGTTGAACGGTTCGGGCCAGATCGGCGACGGCACGATCACGAGTCGGCATGTGCCCACGAGAGTAGGAAAAGACACGGACTGGGTGGAGGCGTATACGGGAGCCTGGAATACAGTAGCGGTGAAACGCGATGGCAGCTTATGGGCGTGGGGTACTACTTGGTCCAGCATATTGAACGTCGAGTATGACAAACGGGGCAAGATGGCCATCACGAAACCGTTAAAATTGTTGGGCAAGCTCCAGTATAAAAAAATATCCGTCGGTTCCAAAGATACGCTGATCCTCATGAATGACGGTACGTTGTGGGGCTGGGGATACCATATAGAGGGGCAATACGGATTAGGCGCGGGTCAGCGGCTTAATCGGATTAGCAACAAAAAATGGAAAGACGTCTCGGCTTCCGGAGACGGGGTGGAGGTATCGGCAAGCTATGCGGTCAAGGAAGACGGCACGCTATGGGGGATTACCAAGACGTTCACGGAAGCACCGCAAACGGCAACCGATAAAAAGCAAGGGATTACACGAAGTTTGTATGCTGGTGTCGTGATTAAACAAGTGTCGCCGGATAACGACTGGGCTGCTGTAGCGGAACAAACCGATAGCTCAACCAATCCGCATCCGATGATTTTCAATAAGCGAAACGGCACGCTTTACGGTTTAGGCAATAATAGTGCGGGGCAATTGGATGAACCTAAGGGAGAGAAATCGTTTAAAGATACATTTAAAATCATGGAAATGGCGGCGTTTAACCAGCTCTACATCCAGAAGACCGGCAAGTTCGTGAAGCCCGAGGCCGGGTCCGGTGCTCAGCAGAACAACGGGGCGGCGACTACGCATACCCCTGCAGCGAGCGGTGGCGCGAGCGGCTCGGTAGATCCGGGTTCAGATATAGCGCCTCCCGTGGATACCTTCCACCCTGAGGCGGAGAAGCGTATCGCGGCAGCCAAGCAGATCGGGCTTAAATACGGATTCGTCGTATCGGACGAACGGAGGGAAGACAGCTGGTTATGCTGGCTGGACGCCATAGACCAAATTCGGTATGAGACCGTCAAAACGGGAGATTACCCCAATACTATTTCTTTTTCCGGACATTTCGACTGGACGGACGATAAAATGTACGACGCGACGGTAGAAATCATGGAGCAACAGACGGGCGCTTACTTGGGCGATGTCAAGAACATCATGAAAACAATCTTGACCGGCAACAATAGTGTGTCCGCCGATACGCAAATTGGCGGCTTAAACATCCGGTACTCTGTTCAGGCGAACGCCATCGACGAGACTTACAAGTTCCAAATCTCGTATTAAGGGACTGATCAATTTAGTCGCAGAAAGTTGGAGAAGTAGAAGTCAATGGCCAATTCTTTACTCAAAATATTGCCCGTGCCATCGCTTTTGCAATTGAACAACCATCTGATGTAGCGATCAATGAGATGATCATTCGTCCAACAGTTCAACAAATGTAAGGTACCTTTATGATATCTGGCAAGCCTACTTGGCTTGCCATTTTGAAATAGATGAACAAAACTCGCTGCTAGCCCATCGTAAGGAAAGTCGCGTTTTTTAGATTGGAGTGAATAGATTTGAAGATCATTATGTTTGGGGCTACCGGAATGGTTGGTCAAAGTGTATTGAGGGAAGCATTATTGGATCATAACGTCCAACAAATACTTGCGGTCGGCCGTCAGCATACGCAGCAGCAACATGAAAAATTACGATCAATTCAAATAGAACATGTTGCTGATTTGCAACCAATCGAGCATGAACTAAAAGGATTCGATGCTTGCTTGTTCTGTCTCGGCGTATCATCACAGGGTATGAAAGAAGAGGAATATCGACGAATAACCCATGGTATTACGCTGTCTGTTGGAGAGTCACTATCAAGACTTAATCCTCAAATGACCTTTATTTATGTTTCAGGAAGTGGTACAGACAGTTCCGAAAAAGGTCGCTCCATGTGGGCGAGAGTAAAAGGAAAGACTGAAAATGATTTAATGCGTCTTCCTTTTAAGGCCGCTTATATGTTTCGACCAGGACTAATTCTACCCCTGAATGGTGTGAGATCCAAAACAAGGCTGTACCAATTTTTTTATGATGTGATGAGACCCTTTAATTTAATATTAAGTTGGTCGAACAGTATCGTTACATCGGAGCAATTAGGGAGCGCCATGATACAAGTGTTGCTCACCGGTTATCCGAGTCCAGTTATAGAAAGCAGCGAAATCAAAAAAATAGGTATGCAACTTTAACATTGTCCGCGAGGAAATGTTTTCAATGAATTGATTTTGCTTATCTTGTGATTTAAACTCATATTTCTAACGGGCTGCATTCCTTAATCCACAACCTTGAATATCCCATACGTATTATCTATATACCGATGCCTAAACCGATCTTAAGTCGGAGTGGGCATCGGTATATTTATGTTCTATACACTGGCTGGTTTCATGTACGCAGAAACTACTCCAATCCTTCAGCGACATTGCTTGATCCCTTTATACCGTTATGAATTTTTCTCTTACTTTTCAAACAAAGTACTTAACTTAAAAAATTACCTTGACAGTCACAGTACTATGCCGTAATATACAAATACGGAGGTGATTACATGAGCGAGAACAAAATTACATCCGACCTGCTGCGAGGACATACCGATACGATGATTTTACGGCTCTTATCCGAAGCTGACCGCTATGGGTACGAGATTGTCAAGCTGATTGCCGAGCGCTCGGGTGGTGAGTATGAATTAAAGGAAGCCACAATGTACTCCAGCGTCCGACGGCTTGAGATTGACGGCGATATCGAGTGGTATTGGGGCGATGAATCTCAGGGCGGACGGCGCAAGTATTTCAGGATTACCGAAAAGGGCAAGGGTGCTTACGCCCGCAACAAAAGCAATTGGGAGTATTCAAAACGCGTGCTAGAAAACTTATTATGAAGGGACTTGATGAGATGAATCAGAAATTAACGAATTATTTGAACGGCGTATTTACGCCATACGATGGGGTAAAAAGCGTCACCGAATTAAAAGTCGACCTGCACTCCGATTTACAGGAGAGGTACCGTGAACTCAAAGCCGAGGGCAAAGACGACGAAACAGCGTTTAATATGACCATTGAGGGCATCGGCGATATCGAAGAAACGATACTGGAGGTCGCCAATCTCTCCCGCTCGCTGGAGCGGCAGGTGCTGACAAACTTTAGCGCGAGCAACTTGCCAAAGAGCGACTTTGCGGGCGTTATCGCGCATAAAGGACAATTTAATGCTAGCGCGTTACGCGGTTCCGACTTTACGGGCGCAGACTTGACCGGCAGTACGTTTAAGGCCAGCGACGTGAGTGAAGCTAATTTTGACGGCGCGAATCTGACTGACTGCACCTTTTCCGTCACTGCCCTTGCGGATGTGAGCTTCCGTAAATCCGTCCTTGTACGCACCAACTTCAGCGCATCGGGGCTAGACGGAGCAAAATTCACAGACGTAAAACTGACCGACGTCACGCTAGATAAGACCGACCTTAGAAAAACAATCTTTGATCGTTGTATCTTTACCGGCGTGGATTTCAAATATTCCGACCTGCGAGGAATGCGTTTTGAAGGGCAGACCTTCATCGGCGTCAGGTTTGACAAGTCTGCACTGAACGACGCTTCGTTTAGGGGAGCGACACTCAAGAACGTGTCATTCCGTCTGCCTTTTTCCATGACTAACAAATCTTATAAAGACTTCAAAACCGTCTGCTTTGACGGTGCGACGATGGATAAGCTGACCTATGCTGCGCTTAAAGGCCTATGGGTCGTCGATTTGTCAAAAGTCACGGTTATATAAGGAGGGGAAAATATGCAAGTATCGGCGATCCAAGTAAAAGGACTGCAAAAATCCTACAAGCAGCTTCAAGTCCTAAAAGGCGTAGATTTCGAGGTGGAAAAGGGCAGTATTTTCGCCCTGCTCGGCTCCAACGGGGCGGGCAAGACAACGGTTGTCAAAATTCTCACCACGCTGCTCAAACAAGACAGCGGAACCGCGACCGTAAACGGATTCGATGTTGCGTCAAAACCCGAGAATGTAAGGCAGGCGATCAGTCTGACCGGGCAATTTGCCGCCGTGGACGAAATTTTGACCGGACGGGAAAATCTGATCTTGATTGCGAAGCTGCGATACCTCAAAAATCCGCGTCAGGTTGCGGACGACTTGCTTAAACGCTTCGGCTTGTCAGACGCCGCCGACCGCAGGGCGTCTACTTATTCGGGCGGTATGCGCCGCAGGCTCGACATCGCCTTGAGCCTTGTGGGTAATCCGCAGATCATTTTCCTCGACGAGCCGACCACTGGGCTTGACCCCGAGGCGCGCATCGAGGTTTGGAAGATTGTTAAGGAGCTTGCCAACGGCGGCACCACGGTACTCCTAACTACGCAGTATTTGGAGGAAGCAGAGCAGCTTGCCGACCGAATCGCCATTCTGCACGAGGGCAAGATTATCGCTAGCGGCACGCTCTCGGATCTAAAAAAGCTGTTCCCATCCGCAAAGGTGGAGTATGTTGAAAAACAGCCGACATTAGAAGAGATTTTCCTCTCCATCGTCGGCAAAAAGGAGGCAAAGTAAATGGAGACGGCAAAGAATCATTTCTTCACCGATATTAGCGTTATGCTTGGACGTTCCATGCGCCATATTTTCCGCAGTATGGACACCATCATCACGGTCTGCATCACTCCGATTGCGATGATGCTGCTGTTCGTCTATGTGTTAGGCGGCGCCATTCAAACCGGAACGGATAACTATGTGAATTACCTGTTGCCAGGCATACTGCTAATGGCTATTGCCAGCGGAATATCTTACACGGCCTTCCGACTCTTTACCGATGTGCAGCGGGGCATATTCGAGCGGTTTCACACGATGCCGATTTCACGTTCCGCCTTGCTTTGGGGGCATGTGCTGACTTCGCTCGTATCCAACGCCATATCGGTTCTCGTCATCATTCTCGTAGCGTTGATTATGGGCTTTCAGTCGTCCGCGGGGATACTATCATGGCTTGCCGTAGCCGGCATACTCGCTCTGTTTACGCTGGCATTAACTTGGGTCGCGGCGATTGCCGGACTGAAAGCAAAAACGGTCGATGGCGCAAGCGCCTTTTCCTATCCACTTATCTTCCTGCCGTTTATCAGTTCGGCGTTTGTGCCGACCGAGTCGATGCCGCCGGTCGTACGCGCCTTTGCCGAAAACCAGCCGGTAACCTCGATCGTGAACGCCATCCGTGCGCTGCTGTCAGATCAGCCGGTGGGCAATGATATATGGGTCGCGCTTGCGTGGTGCGTCGGGATTTTGCTCGTAGCCTATTTCTTTGCAATGAGGGTATATAAAAAGCGGGTGTGAAAAAGGAGTCTAAGATTATGGACACTTCACCAATGCTAATCACGGCAGTGCTGCAGCTATTATTTGCTGCCACCTGGTTCATCATACCGATCGTTGCGCTCTTGTATGGGGATCGAGCTCAAGAGGCAGCCGAAAAGGCTGTCTCTGATCATGGCTTTGATAAGGACTCCTCCTTTAAAATGGCAACAAGTTCTTGGAATCTCGAATTGAGTCGCTTTTGCCGCTTGCTATAGGCGTACTAATTATTTCTTTACCGATCGTTCCCAATATGTTATATTGATGATGGGAGGGAAATGTAATGGCCAGAAGCAAAGAGTTTGAAGAGACCGCGGTATTGGATAAAGCGATGAGGCTTTTTTGGGAACAGGGTTACGAGAAGACATCCATAACCGATTTGGTCGAGTGTATGGGAATCCATCGCAGAAGCTTGTATGACACATTTGGCGACAAACATACGCTTTTTCTGAGGGCTATGAATCGTTATGTTGACAAAGTCAACGCCGCGCTTCCAGGAGAACTTAAACGCTCCAAGACTGCAGCGGAAGCTTTACAGATTTTTTTTGGCTTCCTGATTCGCGAAGAAGAGGACTCTCCTTCCGGCTGTTTAATGGTGAATTCAGCTGTGGAATTGGCAGCGCGCGATGCCGATGTGGATACAAAGTCCACTGAAGCGTTCACAACAACAGAGCAGATGCTCAAGGAAATTATTCTTTGGGGGCAGCGGGACGGTGATTTTACCTCTGATTACGATGCCGGGGAACTGGCGGAATATCTGCATAATGTTTCGGTTGGGTTAAGAGTAATGGGAAGAACTTCGATTTCCATAGAAAAACTTTACAATATAGCCAATATATCGATGAAGCTTTTAGGAGGGTGATGGATTTATTTTTTTCATTATATTAGAATGACCGTTCCCGTATGTGTGAGTGCAAATAAGGGGATCGGTTTCGGATTATTACCGATTTAACCGCCGCAAAGTCAAGGGCGAACTCTTTATGCTTAAACGAATTAACGGTTTTTTAAAGGATAAATTAATGTTAAAGGTGGGCTATAAAATGAGAAAAACTGTGCTTATCACCGGAGTGTCGGGCGGGATTGGCAAAGAGTTGGCGGATCGTTTCGCCAAGGATGGATATAATTTAATACTGGTGGCGCGTAGTGAGGGGAAGCTTTTGGAGCTTGCGAAGGAATATCGGAAAAAACATGGCACCCAAGCGACGGTCATCGCCAAGGATGTCGCGTCACACGGCGTGCCGGAGGAGATTGCCGCGGAGCTCAAGGAGAAGGGGATCGCCGTCGACTATCTTATCAATAATGCGGGCTTCGGTTTGTACGGGACATTCATGGAGACGCAGCTTGAGCAAGAGAAGAATATGATTGATGTCAATATCAAGGCGCTGACTGTTATGACGAAGCTGTTCTTGCCGGATATGGTCAAACGGCGCCAAGGGGGCGTGATGAATGTGGCTTCGTTGGTGGCTTTTTTTCCAGGACCTATGATGTCTGTTTACTACGCGTCGAAGGCGTACGTGCTGTCGTTCACCGAGGCTCTAGGGAACGAGTTGAGTGGCACGGGCGTGACTGTGACGGCACTATGTCCGGGGCTGACGTCAACCGGCTTCGTCGACCGTTCGGGTATGGGCGCCTCGAAGCTGTTCCAGAGGGGCG